>Ga0207416_1001209_pt1 | contig 36410 bp, 25 predicted proteins | sample PaiPotPPM11metaG_FD_184107 | JGI IMG/M metagenome (GOLD analysis project Ga0207416, IMG submission 184107) | Iron sulfur acid spring bacterial and archeal communities from Banff, Canada, to study Microbial Dark Matter (Phase II) - Paint Pots PPM... ...
TTCCAATTCCTCTCGCCGCAATCCGTGGCGGATGCGCTGGAGCAGGCGTCGCTGGCCTCACCCATTTTTACCACGCGCTGGCGGTGGGATGCCACGCGGGCTCTGGCGCTCACCCGTTTTCGCAACGGCAAAAAAATTCCGCTGCACATCCAACGCATGCGCGCCGATGACCTGCTGGCCGCCGTCTTCCCGGACGCCGCCGCCTGCCGCGACAACATCGTGGGCGATATTGCGCTGCCCGATCATCCGCTGCTGCGCGAAGTGATGAAGGACGTTTTCACGGAAGCCCTGGACCTGGATGGCCTCAAGCGCGTGCTGGGCGGTATTGGCGATGGCAGCATTCGTTGCGTGGCCGTAGATTCCGCGGCGCCCTCGGTGTTCTCCCATGAAATTCTGAACTCGAATCCTTACGCTTACCTGGATGATGCGCCGCTCGAAGAGCGCCGGGCGCGAGCCGTCAACATGCGCCGCATCTTGCCGGAGAGTGTGCTGGCAGAGGTGGGCCGTCTCGATCCCGCCGCCGTGGCGCAGGTGCGCGCAGAGGCTTGGCCTGACGCGCGCGACGCGGATGAGGTGGAAGACGCTCTTCACACTCTGATTGTATTGCCGGAGAGCTTCATGGCCCCGTCCGGGCGGACGGTGCGGGATTTGTGGGGCACATGGTTTGAACAATTGGTCAACGAACGCCGGGCGGCCCGCCTTCTGCATGAGAACGAGGTGCTATGGGTGGCGGTGTCGAAGGCAAAAACCGCCGGCGGCCTTTACCCGGGAGCGCGCTTTGCGAATGACTTTGCGGAAATGGAAAACACCGTTCCTTCCTTCGAGGAAGCGATGCTGGCCGCAGTTCGCGGTTGGACGGCGCACCTGAGTCCAGTGACGGCGAGCCATCTCGCTACTGTTCTCTGCCAACCATCCGGCGCGATCCATTCGGCTCTGCTGCGCCTGGAATCCGAGGGGAATGTCTTGCGGGGCCGTTTCACGGGTACGGATGAAGTCGAATGGTGCGACCGGCGCCTGCTGGCCCGCATTCACCGGCTGACGCTCGGGGCTTTGCGGAAGGAAATAGAACCGGTCACGCCCACGCAATTTATGCGCTGGCTGCTCGCGTGGCAGCATCTTGCCCTGGGCTCGCAAGTGGCAGGTGAGCGCGGATTGACCGAAGTGATTGGGCAATTGCAAGGTTTTGAAGCTCCCGCCAACGCCTGGGAGCCGCAGATTCTCGCCCGGCGGGTGGCAGGCTACGATGCGAAGATGCTTGACCAGCTATGCCTCACGGGTGTTGTGGGTTGGGGAAGGTTTTCGCCGCATCCGGCGCTCGTCCGGCCGGACGGTGAAAGTCCGCCGGAAGGGATGGGGCTTCGCCCGGCTCACCGGCGGGTTCTGCCAACCAGCGTTTGCCCCATCACCTTCTTCGTGCGCGAGGACTCAGAATGGATTTATCGCCGCAAGACGCCGGAAAGCGCCGAAGATGTGGCCTTAAGCACCGGCGCGCGGCAGGTTCTGGATTTCTTGAAATCGCAAGGGGCGTCGTTTTTCACGGACATTGTGCGCGGGACCGGCCGATTGAAATCCGAAGTTGAGAATGAGTTGTGGGAGTTGGTGACGGCAGGATTGCTGACCGCCGACGGCTTTGACAATCTGCGCGCCCTCATTGATCCAAAGCGGCGCGCCGGACAGGGCCGCGGCCGGGATCACCGTCCCCGGCACAGCACGGGCCGATGGTCGCTCCTGTTTTCCGGGCAAGGGGCAGATTCAGGCCAGTCGGTGGAAGCCATTGTGCGGCTGTTGCTAAGGCGCCACGGCGTGGTCTTCCGCGAGTTATTGGCGCGGGAGCCCTACTGGCCGAAGTGGCGAGAGTTGCTGGTCATGTTAAGACGGCTTGAGGATCGCGGCGAGGTCCGCGGCGGGCGATTTGTGGACGGATTCGTTGGCGAACAATTCGCCCTGCCGCTGGCCGTGGATTCGCTGCGGGCATCACGAAGGACGCAAGGGGCTGGTGAGATGGTCACGATTTCTGCGCCGGATCCGCTGAATTTGGCCGGAATCATCATGCCGGGTGAGCGTATTCCCTCGACTTCCGGACGGCTGATTTCCTATCGCGATGGCATTCCGGTGGAAGAAGTACCGAGGTTAGCCATCGTGGGATTGAACTCTTAAAAAGGAGTGGATCATGCGAGCCATACGAGTTCATGAAGTAGGCGCTCCGCAGGTGATGCGGCTTGAGGAAGTTCCGGACCCCAAACCCGCTGCCGGACAAGTGCTGGTGCGGGTGAAGGCCGTGGGCGTAAATCCGGTGGACACTTACTTTCGGAGCGGAATTTATGCCGTCAAGATGCCGCTTCCTTACACCCCCGGATCGGATGCAGCCGGAACGATTGAGGCGGTTGGGCCGGAGGTGACGGTCTTCAAGCCAGGTGACCGCGTTTATACTTCTGGGACGCTGAGCGGAGCGTATGCCGAAATCGCCTTGTGTGCCGTTTCTCAAGTGCACCGGCTGCCGGAAAAAGCGGCCTTTGAACAGGGCGCGGCGCTGGGCGTCCCTTATGCCACGGCGTACCGGGCGCTGTTTCACCGGGGCAAAGCCCAGCCCGGGGAGTCATTGCTGGTGCACGGGGCGAGCGGCGGCGTGGGCGTAGCGGCGGTACAGCTTGCCCGGGCGCATGGGATGATCGTAGTCGGGACAGCCGGAACCGGGCGCGGGTTGAAGCTCGTGGCGGAAAATGGCGCCCACCATGCGCTCGATCATCGCCAAACAGACTACCTTGCCGAGGCCATTCGCCTTACCGCAGACCAAGGCTTCGACCTGATTTTGGAGATGCTCGCGAATGTCAATCTGGGCAAGGACTTGGGATTGCTCGCCAAATTCGGCCGGGTCGTGGTGATTGGCAGCCGTGGGAGTGTGGAGATCAATCCACGGGATACGATGGGCCGGGATGCGGCAATCCTGGGCATGACGCTGTTTAACGTCAATGAGCAGGAGCTTGCGAGCATTCACGCCGCGCTGATCGCAGGGCTTGAAAATGGCACGTTGCGGCCCGTCATCAGCCAAAAACTGCCGTTGTCCGAAGCCCCCCGAGCGCACGAAGCCGTGATGGAGCCGGGGTCTTACGGAAAGATTATTCTGATCCCCTGAGGCGCGTGGCAAAGTTCAGAAATTTCTCAGCCGGATGCTGGGCGGGGGTCCAATGCAAGCCGTCTTTTGCAGCGCGGTTAAAACCCCGCCCTTCCCTTGCAGCGGTAAAGCTCGTGAGAAATACGGACTAATCCCAACACTGTCAAATTAGGGTGGCCCTCATGATATTTTTGTCAGGGCCGTCGGATTCCCCCTCACCCCAGCCCTCTCCCCGCAAGCGGGGAGAGGGGGGACCGCGAAGCGGTGGGCGAGGGGCTCTTGTTCAATGATGTGCCGGTATTCTCGACCGGGCCTTAAGTGGACAGCATTGGGGTTACTCCAGATCATGTTTCTGCTTCAACCAGTTCTATGGGGATAGTTTATGAAAAGCCATTGCTCGCATCTCGACCAGATTCACGACGTGAAACCCCGCACCCAAGGATGCGAAGAATGCCTGAAATCAGGAGATTCCTGGGTTCAACTGCGCATGTGCCTCACCTGTGGCCACGTGGGTTGTTGCGATTCTTCAAAAAACAAACACGCCACCAAACACTTCCATCACACACAGCACGCCATCATGCAGTCGGCGGAGCCGGGCGAAAGTTGGAAGTGGTGCTATGTGGATGAAGTGATGCTCTGACCGGAACCGCGGGTGGAACCGGGGTCTGTGCGTGGGCGCGGCAGGTCTTCGCTCGTCCAGCCGCCGTTTGTTTTCGTGGTTTGGGCGCAGACGCGCCGGCAGGAGTTTAGGAGGGCAGGGTGAAATAACTTGAGAATCTTCGCCGGGATCGTTGGATCGGTATTAATTTTCGGGGTGCTGCTGGACGCATTTGAAACCATGATTCTGCCCCGCCGGGTCACTCAAGTGTTCCGGATGGCGCTTCGGTTTATTCGGGTCACTTGGCGTCCAGTATGCGCCCTGGCCCGAAGAATCCCCCAGGGGAAAAAATCCCGTGAAACCCTTTTGAATTTTTACGGGCCGCTTTCCGTGTTGGTTCTGTTTGTGCTCTGGGGTTGCGTCCTGATGCTGGGCTTTGCGTTGCTGCATTGGGCCGCGGGCTCGGCGTTCTATGGCAACCAACCGCAAACCTTCCTCACCGATCTCTATGTCAGTGGCACCACGTTCTTCACGCTGGGGCTCGGGGATGTAGTGCCCCGCACCGGACTGGCGCGCCTAATCACCGTGCTCGAAGCCGGGACCGGCTTCGGCGTCATTGCCATTATGATCGCCTACCTGCCGGTGCTCTATTCGGCTTTTTCAGAGCGCGAGACCAACATTTCCCTGCTGGATGCGCGGGCCGGCTCTCCGCCCGCCGCGGCAGAATTGCTGAGGCGTCACGAAAACTCGGCCGCCCTGGAACAATACTTGCGGGACTGGGAAATTTGGTCCGCGCAGTTGATGGAAAGCCACCTTTCTTACCCCACCCTTTGTTACTGGCGCTCTTTGCACAGCAATCAGTCCTGGCTCGCCGCGCTCGCCGCGATTCTCGATGCGTGCGCCCTGATTCTGGTCTCCGGGGAGGGCTCGCTCCGCTGGCAGGCGCGCATGACGTTCGCGATGTCCCGGCACGCCGTAGTGGACATTTCCTTGATTGTCAACCAACCACCCAGGCGCGATGCGGCTGATCGTTTACCGCCCGAAGACTACATGCGCGTCCGGGAATTGGTTTCTGACTCGGTCCTCAAGCTGCTCCAGGATTCCGGTGCGGAGGAGGGATTACGCCGCATTCGTAGCTATTACGAGCCTTACCTGCACGGTCTTTCGGAGCGCTTTCTCATGCCCCTGCCGCCCTGGGTTCCTTCGCAGAAGGTCATGGACAACTGGAAATCCTCTGCCTGGGAGCGCAGGGACGCGGCAGCTCAGACGCCTTTGGAGTTGGGCGCCAAGAACCGTCATTTCGGTTAAGGGTTGCCAATAAGGGGATATCCTGAAATTGCTTGCCACAGTCGCCCGGAACGCCGAAAATCCCCCACATGGATAGGCTGCGCGTCTACTGGAGATTTTCCCGGCCTTTCACGCTGGTCCCGCCTATGGTCGGGATTTTCTCCGGGGCGCTGATTGGTTACGGCGCGTCTCATGCCCGGTTCAGCCTGCTTTCCGTCATTTTGGCGATTGCCGCTGCGGCCGTGCTCAACGCCGCCTCCAACGGCCTCAATCAGATTTGCGATCTTGAGAACGACCGCATCAACAAGCCTCACCGTCCATTGCCGGCGGGCCGGATTTCCCATCGAGAAGCTGTGATATTTGTTGTCGCCACCTATTTGGTGGCGCTGGCCCTGGTGGCGGCGGTCAATCGCCAGACTTTCGTCATTTATCTGGCCGCAGCGCTGGCCACGGTGGCCTACTCCGCTCCGCCGCTGCGGCTGAAGCGCCATTTCCTCGCCTCGAATTTCACCATCGCGGCAATTCGCGGCGAGTTGCTCAAAGTGGCTGGATGGTCCGCCATCGCCACCGTGCTACGTTCCGCCGAACCCTGGTATATCGGCTTCATCTACTTTGTCTTTTTGCTCGGAGCAACTACAACCAAGGATTTCGCGGATATCGAAGGTGACCGCGCGGCGGGCTGCATCACGCTGCCGGTGAAATACGGAGCGGCGGCCAGCGCCAAAATCATCAGCCCGGCGTTTGTGCTCCCCTGGCTGCTGATGGCAGCGGGCGCCTGGCTGAAAGTGTTGAGCGGAGACGCCACCGCGATTCTCGTCTTAAGCGGCGTGTTGCTTGCCTGGGGCGCTTACGTTATTTATCTCATCAATCGTGATCCCTCGCGGCTGGTGGCGGAAGCCGAAAACCATGCGGGCTGGCGGCACATGTATTGGATGATGATGGTTGGACACCTTGGCTTGGCCGCGGCTTACCTGATTCATTAGCCGCCGCTGTCTGGATTCACTGCTTCCGGTTCGCACTCTGTAACGCGCATCAACACCGGGTTTGCAAGGGGCAATCACGTACTATACGTGAGGACATAAGTCGGCGACGGGCATTCGCTGTGGTGACATGGACCTCCGCCTCCGCGGGGGTGACAATGAAATTCAGGGGAGGTAACCACCCTTCTCGTCATTCCCGCGCAAGCGGGAATCCACACCTTGCCTGATGCAGGGTTGTTTTCTAACTCCGAGGCTTGCAGGCTTGCTCAATGATACTGCTTACCGGCGCCACCGGCTATCTTGGGTCCAACATCGCGCACGAGTTGATGGCATGGCAGGTTCCGTTTCGTGTCCTGGTTCGGGATGTGGCGCGGCTTCCTTTTGATCTGCCTGCGGGGAATTGCGAGATTGTGATTGGCGACTTGCTGGACCCGGTGTCCGTCCAACGGGCCTTGCAGGGTATCCATCGGGTCATTCACACGGCAGCCCTTGTGAAGGTTTGGGTACCAGACCATGAGCTTTTCCGGCGAGTGAACTTTGAAGCTCTGCAAACGCTCTTACGGCTGGCTGCGGATGCAGGGGTTGAACGCGTCGTATATACTTCCACTTTCTTCGCGCTGGGGCCATCCTCCGATCCGGATGCCTGCGAAGGTACGCAGTGCAAAATCCAGAGCGCCACGCCCTATGTCGCTTCGAAACGCGAGGCGCTGGATTGGCTGCGCGCCGAAGGCTTCCGGCAATACCCGGTGCTGGCGCTCCTGCCCGGTGTCATTTACGGTCCCGGACCTCAAACGGAGGGAAACCGGGTGGGCGGGATGATCGGCCAATATCTTTGCGGCCGGTTCCCCGGACTGCTGGGTTCGGGGAATCAGCGCTGGAGCTTCTCCTATATGCCGGATGTGGTTCGTGCACATCTTGCTGCGTTGGATCATGGGAATCCTGGCGAAGAGTATCTGGTCGCTGGCGATAATCGCAGTTTGAACGAGTTATTCCGCCTGCTGGCTGAGATCAGCGGCGTGGATCGCCCGGTGCGGCACATTCCTTTCTGGGTTGCCAAGCTGGTGGGCGCCGGCGAGCTTGTCCTTGCCAAAACTCTTCATCACCAGCCTCAGCTCACGCCAGAAGTGGTCGAGGCCCTCAAAGAAGACTGGGTTTATTCGAGTTCCAAGGCGGAGCGTGAGCTTGGTTACCACGTGACGCCGCTTGAAGACGGCTTGCGAAAGACAATTGAGCCTCACCCGCAGGCAACCGAAAGCCGGTAATAGGAGCACCGCTTTGGCGTTGTGATAATGAACCGGAGCCGGTGCGGTTCGGGAGCCGCCCAGGGCCGGTCCCTCTGCGCACTTCGCTTTTGCGCGCTGTAATCGCCCGGGAATCTATGACATCTTCCATGAAAATCCTTCCAGCGAGGCCGCTCTTCACAACCCGTAAGCTGGTTCATATCTCCATGCTGGGATTTGCCTTTCTGCTTCCATTCCTCACATGGGAGGAGGCTGCGGGCGCGGCGATTCTCGCCTTGCTGTTCAATCTGTACGTCCTTCCGCAGATGAATGCGGACTTGAGTAAGCATCCTAGCGTGCAGCAAGGTCCGGAAGCGGCGGTTCCTGCCGCGACCATTGCGCAACCAGCCGGCACGTGGACCGGAATCATCCTCTATCCCATATCCGTGCTGGCGCTGATTCTGCTTTACCGCCATCAGATGTACGTTGCGGCGGCGGCGTGGGCCGTCATGGCGCTGGGCGACGGCATGGCCAGTGTGTCGGGAGAATCGCTGGGCGGTCCGAGATTGCCTTTGAACCCTCAAAAAACCTGGACTGGAGCGGCGGGCTTCGTCATCTTTGGAGCCGCTGGAGCATACGGTCTGATTCGCTGGGTGGGGCCGTCCATTCCCCCTCATCGAGCAGCGGGGCTCACCCTCATGACGGCCTTGGTAGGCGCGGTGGTGGAAAGCCTCCCTATCCGTTTGGATGACAACGTTACGGTGCCTTTGATCTCGGGCGCTTTCCTTTACTGTGCCGCGATGTTCGCCCGTTCTGCACTCGAAAGTAACCTGCCCTATCTTGGCCACCGCATCATTCTGGCGCTGATAGTGAACGCGCTGCTTGCTTTGGTTGCGATTTCCCTTCGGCTTGTGACCCGATTGGGTGCGGGAATGGGCTTCATCCTCGGCATGGCTGTTTACCTGGGCTACGGTTACAAGAGTTTTCTCCTGCTCCTAGCCTTCTTTGCATTGGGCTCAGCGGCCACACGGCTGGGATATGCTGCGAAGGCCGCACGCGGAATTGCGGAGCGGCGGCGGGGTGCGCGAAGCTGGCAGGAAGCGGCGGCCAATGTGCTGGCGGCGGCATTCTTTTCGATTCTGGTTATCACTACCCATCATGAGCGAGCCTTCCTTCTGGCCACGATCGCTGTGTTCGCTGAAGCCTGCGGCGATACCGTGGCCAGTGAAATCGGGCAATGGCTTTCGTTGCGCGCGTATTTGGTCACCACGTTCGCAGTGGTCTCGGCTGGCGAAAATGGCGGGGTTTCGTTCGCCGGGAGCGCCACCGGGATTCTGGCTTCGGCATTGATCGTGGCGCTCGGCTGGGCGCTTGGGCTCTCAACCCTGGGAGGCGCTGCCGTCACTCTTGGCGCCGCCGTTGCAGGCAACTTCATAGATAGCTTTCTGGGCGCCACACTTGAGCGGCGGCGTTTGTTGGGGAATGGCGCCGTAAACTTCGCCAGCACTTGTTTTGCGGGAGCGCTGGCGCTGGCCTGGGCGCTTCATGTGGGCTACTAAAGCGCCCCTCTGCGCTGCGATCCCGGCGCTTCGAATCCCGCGCCTCGCTGGCCCCGATCTGTGTTACCTTTTTCTTGTTACGCGCCATCCGGGCGCTTGGGGAGCCATCGGTGTTCTTGACGAGTATGGTGACTTGGTTTCTGTTTGCGACGGCAGCCATTCAAGCGCCGCCGCAGCCCGGACTTTATTACCTCACCCAGTCCGGCGTTAAGAGGCTGGAGGGTCGTGCCGTGACGTTAGAATCGGGAGGCGGCTCGCGCAAACTCTCCGTCAAAGCCCCTCTTGCCTCGACCGGCGTCCGCGCAGAGATTCTGGGTGAACACGCTCAGATCACTCTCAACTCGTCGCCTGTCTTTTATTTCCGGCCCGAGAAAAACACGGATACGGTAGTGGGTGATCTGGCCCTGGTCCGGCTGAAGGTTCGCCATCATCATCGCGAGTTTGAGGTCAGTGCCAAAGGCGAATGGAATTCCTCGTCCGGAATTTCTTTGAAGGATCAAATTCTCTATTACCTCAAGCAGGAAGAGCCGGGATTATACAAAATCACTCCCGCCGACGATCTGGATCCTGGCGAATACGGGTTCTATGAACTTCGCGGTAACGGCCACCCGGGGCTGCTCTTCGACTTTACCGTAAAATAAACAATACGAATTTCTGGGACTTCCCGAGACAGGAGCTTCCATCGCGCCGCCCCATGCGACGCGAATAACCCTATACGAATCTGGCCGCGGCGCTGAATGCACGCCGTTACACCTATTTTTCAGCCACTTCCTCGAACGGATGCGGAATTTCTGTCTCTAACGGCTCTGACAGTTCGACATTGACTTTCTGAAGCTACTATTATAGATTTTGGCGGTTCCATGAACTTCGGTTCATGGCTTGGAAATGCCAGGTAGGGGTAAACTTCGTTGGTCCTTCCGAAGGGATTTGCAGGAAAACATGGGATAGGAATTCGAGTCTGCCTCCCTCATGCCATAGCTACTGGTGGTCGAAATCGCTCCGGTCGAGGCGCCCGCCCGTGAAAGTTCGGACTCAACATAATATGACTGCCGACCCGAATATCGTGGAAATGACGTTGGAGAGCGACTTGAAGAGTGTTGAGATTGCCGAAGAAATCGCTCACAAGGTCTGTGAGGCGGCGGGCTTAGATGATGAGGACCAGCACAAGGTTGAAATGGCAGTGCATGAGTCCATGATCAACGCCGTATGCCACGGAAACAAGTACGATGCCGCCAAGCGCGTTTGGTTCCGGGTGCAGTTTTTTCCCGACCGGCTTGAGATCCGCATCCGCGATCAGGGCGAGGGTTTTGACCCCGGTTCTCTGCCGGACCCGCTTGAGTCCGAGAACCTGCTCCGTATTTCGGGGCGGGGAATCTTTCTGATCCGGGCGTTCATGGACGAATTTCGCGTCCAGAAGCTTCCTGGAATTGGCACTGAGGTCACTCTAATCAAGCGAATCGTCTCCAATAGCAAACTTAATCAAGGAGGATAGGACTGTGAGTATGAAGGCCACAACGCGCCAGGTTGATTCAGTGGTAGTGGTCGACCTGAACGGACGAATTACACTCGGTGAAGGCTGCAGCCAGTTGCGCGAGCTGATCCGCGACTTGCTGGCGAAGGGTCACAAGAAGATTTTACTGAACCTGGCCGACGTAACCTACATCGACAGCTCCGGAATCGGCGAGCTGGTGAGCGGCTTCACTGCCACATCCAACCAGGGAGGCCAGTTGAAACTGCTTAACCTGACCAAGAAGGTCCATGACCTGCTTCAGATTACAAAGCTCCTGACCGTTTTTGACGTGCATGACGATGAGGCCAAGGCCATCGCTAGCTTTGATAAAGGGGCGACTGCCTAAACTACGCCCTCGTGGAACATGGGGCCACCCTGGACGGCAACTCGGACTTGGGCTAACGAGTTCGCTGATTCTCCGTAGAGCTATGGGATGTTCCCCCTGAAGTGTCCGGACGGAATATCCGCGCAAGAGACCCCGGCTCCGGTGCGCGGTCGCGGTACGCCAGCTCGCCGTAGAATGCCAATTCGCCCAGGGTATGCCCCCAATCTCGTTGCAGCATTAGGAGGATGGGGGAGCCATGATAAGGCCATAAAGTTTTGCTGGTTTTCCGATGATACCGTTTCGGTCTCTTCAATGGCCTGCGATCTTGGGAAGCGTGGTCCTTGGGACGTGCAACACAACTCCACGCACTATCCCGTGTGTTATGAGCGATTTAAGGGTGAAACCCACTGCTGGGCGGGGTGAGTTCAATCCCACCTTACCCCGCTTGCCCCACCGGACCACTTCGATTACCGCAAAACTTAACTTGTACTTAAAGAGAGAGTGGTACGATAAGACACTGTCGCGGGCTTACTCGTTTATAATGTACGTCGAAGAGTGATTCTTGGGGATTCGCTGCTTACAAGTACATTCACTGCCAAACCGGTTCCCAAGGCTTCTTAGGCTGGTGTCAGGTGGCACGTGTTGGTTGTGATCCAAATTACATTAATTACAGCAACCACTTCAGCCGATATTGACTAAGGGTTGAGTAAATTGAAGAGCCAGAAGATACGAAGGTTCGGAGGCCGTCACACGGACAACTTGAGCCCCGACCGTGCGAACAAAAGTGGGAGGCTTGGTGAGCTTGGGAAGTGGGGCAGAGGGGATTTCCAGAACGATTTTGGAAGAAATTGGCATGAATCGGCGCATGGCCACAAGAACGCCACTGGAACTGACGTTGAGTGTGGTCGTGAATTCGAGGAACTCCTTTCCCTTGTCATCGGTACCGCGAGCGAACACCGGCACTGCTAGAGGAATTCGCGCTGCGGCGCGACGTTCTTTTAGCCGTTTCCTGGCGCGCAGTTTCTTGCTCCTTGGGCCGACTTCTGTATTCATAACGGGGATCGGATACCTTGACACTGCTTCCACGATGTGATAGTTGTTGCAAGCAAGAGGCCAAATCCACTGCGGCGGTCATTATTTGAGATGATTCTAAGTATAATGATTTCTTGCGGTTTCCCGTATCCGCACCAGCCGCTCATGAAGCTTTCAAGCAACTTCATTCTAGGTACTGTGCAACAGTTTTCTTCTAATGGGAAGACATTTTCCACTAAGTTAATGATAACCGCTGTAGCTTTCGGTTCTTGAAAACCTGTCGTTATCTAGATGTTCGGATGTGGTCAGATGGAAGGGGGACTGGATGGGATGGCTGTTCAAGCGGGGAGATATAAAGGCCTTGCCGTCTAGCACGGGCCCTCGGACATTCCGGCTAATACCAGGAAGATTTTCTATTGCCTGGTAAGCCGATTGACCATTCCCTTTGGGAGTTTGGCCGGTGAAGGGTCCGGCCAGGTTTTAATCATGAACAACAGCGAGAGTCAGACAGAGCCTTCCACCGTAATCCGTCAAGAGGCCCTGGAAAACGATGAGACGCCCTCTGGATACATGGAATTGTTGGAGGCTTATCAGCATCTTCAAGAGGAAAATCGCCGCCGTACCGTGGCCTTGGGGACGGCTGCTCATCAGTTAAAGACTCCTCTGGCGATTATTTCGGGATACATTGAGCTCCTCTTGACCCGGAAGGCCGGTGATCTGAGTGACCGGCAATGGAACATCCTGGAGGAGGCGCGTTTCAATTGTAACCGGCTGCAGCAATATATTGAAGATTTTCTGAGCTATAGTGCCCTGGAAACGGGAAAGCTGGCGTTGAAGTTTTCCGAGGGGGACCTCAATGGTTGCCTTTTGGAGTTATACTCCTACTGGCTGTCGTCCTTCCAAAAGAAGGGAGTGGCGCTTTACCTTCCGGCCCAAAAAGAGTTGCCGCGGTTCCCGTTTGATTACGACAAAGTTCAGCATGTGGTCTCGAACCTCTTGGAAAACTCTTTGAAGTTCACGCCTTCGGGTGGCACCGTCTGGCTCAACGCGGAGCTCTATGCCTGGGAACGCCGGGGTCGCCAGGAGCCTGGGGTCTTGGAGGAAAGGCGGCGGCAGCCGCTCTCTACTCCCAATGCGGTCCGCGTCAGCGTTTCCGATACGGGTTCTGGAATCGCGCCGGAGTACCACCAGGAAATCTTTGACGATTTCGTGAAGTTGCCCCAACCTTCGGAAACCCCTGGAGGGATGGGGCTGGGATTGGCGATCGCGCGGCGGCTGGTCACGGCGCACGGAGGAAAAATCTGGGTGGAAAGTGAGCTCGGGTCTGGGTGTGCATTTTCTTTCCTGCTGCCTTTGCGGCCCCCCTTCAAGTGAGAGGATGCAGATTACAGGCGCCGGCGGACAGGAAAGACTGATTTCCTTCCGGTAGCCACAACCGCCCCACACGGGTTTGACCCCGGGGGCCGAGGGGTGTGTCATGGGAGTTTTACAGGTATGAGCAATAACGCACGTATTCTTGTTGTTGACGATGAACCCAGCATGCTTCGCTACCTCCAAACGGTGTTGGAGGTTGACGCCTACGAAGTGATGACGGCACAGGGCGGGGCGCAAGCACTTGAAAAGCTGAAGAAAGAGCCACGGCCTGACCTGGTGCTGCTGGATTTGCTGATGCCCGATTTGGACGGCATGCAAACCCTGGAGCGGGTCCGGCAGATTCATCCGAACGTCAGCGTGGTCATGCTTTCCTGCGTCAATGACACCCGCAAGGTGGTGCAAGCGATCCGCCTGGGCGCGCAGGATTACCTGACCAAGCCCTTTCAGAAGGCTGAACTCGACGCCGTCCTGAGCCACTGCCTGGGAGCGCGCTCCACCTCCTTCGGAAACGGCGATCAAGGGGGGGATATTGAGGATCTGGGTGACGACCAGTACTTTGTCGCTGTCAGCCCCAGCATGAAGAAAGTGCGGGACCAGGTCCGCCAAGTGGCAAATGTGAATGTGCCTGTCTTGATGCTGGGAGAGAGCGGCACCGGCAAGGAAGTCGTGTCCAAGCTCATCCACAAGTTTTCGCCCCGAGCCAACCGGCCGCTGTCGAAAGTGAACTGCGCGGCCCTGCCGGAGGAGTTGCTGGAAAGCGAGCTTTTCGGCTATGAGCCCGGCGCTTTCACCGGCGCCACACGGTCAAAGCCCGGCAAGTTTGAGCTTTGCGACAAGGGGACCATCCTGCTCGACGAAATCGGCGAAATGCCGCCTGCCTTGCAAGCCAAGCTCCTGCACGTCCTGCAGGACCAGCAGTTCTCCAGGCTGGGCAGCCGCACCACGGTCACGGTCGACGTCCGCATCCTGGCCGCCACCAACATCAATATTCAGGAAGCTCTCGCCAATCGTAAGCTCCGCGAGGACCTTTATTACCGCCTGAATGCATTCACCATCCACCTGCCTCCTCTTCGTGACCGGCGGGAGGAGATCCCGCTGCTGCTCCGCCATTTCATGGCGCTCTTCGCCACGCGTTACGGCCGCAACCCGCTTCCTATTTCTCCCACGCTTATCGAGACGAGCATGCGTTACCGCTGGCCCGGCAATTTGCGCGAACTGGAAAACTTCGTCAAGCGCTACCTCATTCTGGGTGATGAGGCGGCAGTACTGAGCGAGATTGAAATAAAGCGTGATGAAACGGCCCCCCCGCCTGAGACGGCGCGGGCGGCGGCGGCAAAGTCCGAAGAGACGGGAGACCTGAAATTGCTCGTCCGCAGTATCAAGGACGAGGCCGAGCATGAGGCCATCTCCCGAGCCCTGACGCGCACCAGGTGGAACCGTAAGGAAGCCGCACGCCTTTTGAACATCAGCTACAAAGCGTTGCTGTACAAGATTCGCCAATATAATCTGGACCCGCAGTCGTAGCTCCGGCGCACTTCGTTCCAGCGGTTCTGGCGCAAAGCGGCCGTGACGGCAGATAGTCGCGGCATGCCCTGCCACTCTGCTGGGGGACGTGCTGCAAAACTTTAAGACAAGATAAGAAACGGCCCGGGCAGCGACCGGCGATGGGAGTCCCGCGGCGAGGCCAAACACTTGGCGTCACATTGTACTTGGATAGAGTCCGGTCTCTCGTTCCCTCGCCCCATGTCCCACTTGAAGACCCCCCCGAAGCCGCCATCCCCTGCCGCTAATCTTCACGAGCTTTTTTCACGGTGTTGTGCCACTTCCACCTTGACGGAGCCGTGCCAGTGGCCTGATTGATCGGTAGTAGCACAGTTGGGCGATTCTTTATCAGTTTGTTCCTTTACCGTCATTCCCGCGAAAGCGGGTATCCAGTCCACAAACCGGAGTGGCATTCTGAACTCGTGCGGAAAAAAGACTCTTCTCTGGCATGGATCCCCGCTTTCGCGGGGATGACGGCGGCGAACCATTCCAGGAAACATCAAACTGAGTCACTATAGGTTACCGATTGAAATGGGTTTTTTGAAGTTCCCGTGTTAATGTTGCAAAAGGCGGGCGTGTAAATGAACTCTCGATCGAACTATTCAAGGCTACAAGAGTCCATGTCGCTTCCGTTGTCTCCGCTTCTCATGGGCGCTCGGGACGGATTTTCGGTACGCATGGACTCCGATCCTCCAGGCGTCCTTGAGGTTCCCGCGCTCGAGAAGACAAGGATTTCTATCCACTTTGGGAAGTCCGTGCACATGGTTTGCCGTAGAATGGGCCGGGAGCACTATGGCACCAATGTTCACGGCGACATCGATATCATCCCCTCGGGTACACCCAGCCGTTGGGAATTCGATAGGGAAGACGCGGCCCTCGTTCTAAGCTTTCATCATGAACTCCTCGCCAGCATCGCAGAAGAGTGTGGTTTCGATTCCAGGCGGCTAGAGATCAAGAATCGTTTCCAAATGCGCGATGCGCAGATCGAGCACTTGGGTTGGGCTCTAAAAGCGGAAATGGACGCCGGTTATCCGGGTGGCCGTCTGTACGTTGAAGGCATTGGGACATCTCTTGCAGTCAATCTCTTGACCCACCACAGCTCTTTTTCCCGGCCGGTAAAAATATACCGAGGCGCCCTTTCTGGCCACAGGCTTAGACGAATAATTTCATTCGTTGAGGAAAATCTTAATCAAAGTATATCCCTCGCTGATATCGCCGCGGTCGCAGGTCTGAGTTTGTCCCATTGCAACACGGCTTTCCGCGAAACCGTTGGCATGCCGCTGCACAGATACATCATTCGGCGCCGGGTCGAACGGGCCAAAGAGCTTCTAGGTGAAGGGAAGATGCCGACTAGTCAGATTGCATTGGAAGTTGGTTTCGCTCACCAGAGTCATCTCGCCCTCCATATGCGACGCGAGCTTGGGCTTTCCCCAAAGGCCTTTCGCGAGCAGACTCGCTAAATCCCCGCCCAGTCCCCGACCTTTCCACTTTCACTGCACGAATCTTTAATCAAACTCACCCACTCACGATTAGGTCCATTGACAACCGGAAGGATTGACTCCTTTTCCGGCAGAACGTGCTCTGAACCGTGCAAATCCGCTCGACAGCCAAAAGTGTGGATCGATATGATTCCGTGGAGTAGATCAGAGCAGCTTGAAAGAAAGTGTAATCAAGATCGTCAGACGGATTAGCAAGAACTGAATGGATCCCAGTCCAATCAACATTCAAGGAGCAGCCGGGAGGCCATCTGACCCTATCCGTGGGTTTCAGGCGAGTGGCGGAGCCAGGTGATCGCCAAACGTCCAACATTGTTCGGCCAATGAATCTATCTGGATTGAGACGGGTGGACCGCTTGCCGTCGAATCAATTTGCCCTTTTTCAGCGGAACCGTCGCGTTAACCAGCAGGGATGGAAAAAGCTCAGACCGGCAGTACAGTCCCCCGGCTTAAGAAACAAACCAAAAGGGAGGCAACATGAAATCCAGGATATTGATATGCATGACCGCAATAACCTTATTTGTGGCGCTGGCGATCCCGGTTCGGTTCGCCGGGCAAGACCAGCAGGAACAGAACATGCGGCACCATTACTTCGTATTTAACCTCGGCACGCTCGGCGGAACGTCGAGCGCAGGAAATACCATAAACGACCTCGGCTGGGCGATGGGTATTGCCAATCTGTCAGGGAACACAGCGGGACACGCCACCCTGTGGGCATACGGAGCGAAACTCGACCTCGGCACCCTCGGAGGCCTGAACAGCGCCGTGGATTGGCCAGTCAAGAACGATCGGGGGGAGATCGCGGGTATAGCTGAAACTTCCACGATAGATCCATTGGGAGAGAATTGGAGTTGCTCAGCCTTTTTCCCTACCGCCCCCACTCACCATATCTGTCTCGGGTTCGTGTGGCATTTTGGCCTGATGACGCCTCTTTCTGGGGTGGAAGGAAATAACAGCGGTAGCGCTAGCGTCAAGAGTCAGAGCCCGGGCATGATGATCCCGCTCCCCACGCTGGGGGGGAATAACGGCTATGCCTCCGGCGTCAATAACCTGGGCCAAGTGGTCGGGTGGGCGGAGAATACCGTTCATGACCCAACCTGCGTTTCCCCCCAGGTCCTCCAGTTTGAGGCTGTCATCTATGGGCCCGAAAAGGACCAGATCCGGGAACTCCAGCCGCTCCCCGGCGACCCCGATGGAGCTGCCACAGCGATCAATGACAAAGGCCAGGTGGTTGGCATCTCGGGTATCTGCCAGAACGCTGTTGGTGAACTGAGCGCCGAGCACGCCTTGCTCTGGCAAAATGAACCGCCGACTGACCTGGGCAACCTAGGAGGCGCAGGGTGGAACACTCCGACGGGCATCAATAACCACGGTCAAATCGTCGGGTTTTCCGACCTGCCCGGCGACGACAAAGGCCAAAACCCGAATTTCCACGCTTTCCTTTGGACCAAAGAGGGCGGTATACAAGACCTCGGCACGCTTCCGGGAGACACGATAAGCGAAGCCACAGGCATTAACGACCAAGGCCAGGTGGTAGGCGTGTCGTGCGTTGATATAAGCTTCAGTAACTGCCGTGCGTTCCTCTGGCAAAACGACGTCATGACGGACCTCAACACCCTCATTCCGCCTGGCTCCCCCTTGTATCTGATATCCACCGGCGACATCAATGATTATGGGGAGATCACGGGCCAGGCTTGTGTCCTCTCCAATGGGGCCTGTAGCAGCGAAACGCCCGCTTTCTTGGCAATCCCCAGGCATGACGGAGATAGCAGCGAAGCTGCTTCGTCAGCAGAACCAGTCGGCGGTAATCCAGTCCCGAAGGTCATTCTGCCCGAGAACGTCCGCCAGACGCTTCTGCGTCGGCTGGGCTTGGGCTACCCTGGAGCTGGGCCAGTAAAACCGCAATGATCATCCGAAGAAGATATATGGAGCGATGTAAATCATTACGCGATTGCTGTATGGATCCGGGAAGTCAAACAGCACGACCTGAGGGTAGTGACTCAGTTTGATGTTTCCTCACTTTATTCGCCGCCGTCATCCCTGCGAAAGCGGGGATACAGGCCAGAGACGAGCCTTTTCTACGCACGAGTTCAGAATGCCGCTCCGGTTTGCGGACTGGATTCCCGCTTTCGCGGGAATGACGGTAAAGGAACAAACTGATAAAGAATCGTCAAATTGAGTCACTACCAACCTGAGACTTAACGAGGGTAGAGAAAATCCCCTACCCTCGTTTTCTTGAGGAGCACAGTTCTTGGAACACGGAGTACGTTACTTTTGCGGCCCTCTCTCAATTTCCTTTCGACGCTTGGGATTTTCCCAGCGGGGTAATGGCCACCATCGGGAGCAAGGTCCACAAACGTCCAACATTGCTCCGGCCATCCACCTCTCTTGATTGATGCGAGGCGCAGTGTTGCCAGCGAAAATGAACTGGAAGCGGACGCCACGGTGAATCCTATCGAAAAACGGACAAATCTAAAATGAACCGGATCGCTCTATGGTTGAAGGTCAGTGTTGTCTCCATGGTTGTCCTCTGCGGGTTCATTGCTGGCTTGGCCGCTGCCCCTGTCTCGTCAGCAGAGTCCCAGAAACCAACCCCCTGCGCGGCGCCCGAATACCGGCAGTTTGACTTCTGGATCGGTGATTGGGACGCCTTTGACGTCGGCAGCCCGGTGAAGGTAGCGCGCACTCGAGTTGACCGCGTGCTTGGTGGCTGCGTCTTGCTGGAGGACTACGAAGGCACAAACGGGTCGAGAGGTGAGAGTTTCAGCCTTTACGACGCCTCCAGAAAGATTTGGCACCAGACTTGGGTGACCAATCGAGGTCAGTTGCTGATTATCGAAGGCAAAATCCGTGCGGGCGAAATGGTTCTAAGCGGCGTAGATCACGCAGGGGGCGGGCGAACTCTGGTTCGCGGCACCTGGAAGCCTGTGAACGGAGGCGTTCGTGAGACGGCGGTAACCTCGACCGATGGCGGCAAGACATGGAAACCGTGGTTTGATCTTATGTTCCGTCCCCATAAGCTGTGAGGCACCCTGGGGCATTGCCCGCAGAGTGGGTGTGGCTGAGCTGGGCCCATTCAGTTTTCTGCATCAACGCTTGATGGTGAAGCTCCTCGAAACATGAATTCCGAATTTGCGGCAATCGTGCCACGCGTCAAGTTGCGCCATCCTGAAACATCCCCCCTTTGGCAGTGACTCAGTTTGATGTTTCCTGACATGGTTCGCCGCCGTCATTCCCCCCTTTGCCAATCGTTGCCTGCCCAAAGAATAATGTGGTAGAGACTCTTTAATGCCAAAATGAGTTGTGAGGAAGGGAACACCGATGCGCTTGGGAGGCTGGACAGCTTGCGCCGTCCTGTTGATTGCAACCTTCTCTTCCGCAGCCCTGCAGAAAGCTCCAGGTGACGAACTGAAAGCCGCCGCCGCGGCTGAGAAAGCTGGGCAATATTCGCAGGCTGCGGGCCACTACCAGAAGTTCCTTGCGATGGGACCAGCAGCGGCCAACTCCGCAGTGCTCACTGAGGTCCACATCCGCTTGGCGACCGATCAATTTATGGCGCATCGCTTTGCGGACTCCCTCCAAGCCTTGCGGCCGGTCTTCGTGTCGAAACATGGTCCGGGGGATACCGGTATTCCCGCGCAGGCCTGGGTGGTAGCGGGGCTTGACGATCTGCAATTGAACCGGCTCGATAGCGCGATTCGGAACCTCCGCCAGGCCCTTCGATTGAACCCCGCAAGTGGTACAGCCCGCCTGGCGCTGGGCGATGCCTTGGCCCGGAGCGGTCATCTGGGCGAGGCTGCGCGGGAATACCAGGATCAGGCGCGCCGCACGCCCAAAGTGGTGGAGGCCTGGTACAAGTTGGGCGTGGCCGAAGCACAACTGGCAAAGGAAACGTTCAGCCGCTTTACAAGGCACCATCCGAAAGACCCGGTGGCAGAAATGCTGATCGCCGAGCGATCTCTTCGCCGGGGAGACGGCTTGAATGCAGCGAAAATCCTGCTGCCGATGATCGGAGGAGGCAAAAACACGGGCGGCGAGCTTACGGCCCAGCATGAGGACCAACAGAGCACTGTCCTTCCCGGTGTCCATGCGGACCTGGGGCAAGCGTTCCTTGAGCAAGGTTATGCTCCGGCCGCCGAAAATGAGTTTCAGAAAGAGCTGGCGGCGGACCCGGAATCATCGCCTGCCTGGTTTGGCTTGGCGGAGACAGAATCGCTCGATTACAATTGGGATTCCGCTCTGTCCCGAGTGCGCCACTTGATGCTGTTTCACACGACCGACATGGAGCGGCGTCTGGAATTGCAACCTCCCGCCGCATTGCGCATGGCGTGGCATCAGGGCGGCCTGCGCATGCCTGCAAGCCTCGCCCAAACCGCGGCGGAACGCCTGTGGCAAACCTGGCTTCAGGGGAGTGGAGTCAGCGGCGTCCGCATCGAATCCACCCACCCGGATTCTTGCCCGATGCTTCCCGTCCACGATGCCTCCACACCGGGACTGTGGCTGACAGAGGGTTGTTATGCACGGCTGATTCGCCAATTACATGGGCGAATGAATCAGAAAAATCATCCCACGATTACAGAGAAGATCAAGCTGGCGGAGGCAGAATACCGCTTGTCCCGTTTCGATGAAGCACAAGCCGGCGCGGAACGGTTACTAAAAAGCGATCCGGAATGCGGCTGGGCAATTTATTGGCTGGCTCAATCGGCAGAAGCCCTATCCTTCCAATCGTTGCTCCAAGCTTCTTTGCTCAATCCCAACTCGCCCCGCGTCCATGAAATGCTGGCGCGCAATGACGCGGATCATTACCAATGGAAGCAAGCCATTGCCGAGTACGAAACGGCCTTGCGCCTGGCGCCCAATCTCACCGACCTTTACTTCGGCCTCGGCACCGCTTACTGGCAAGCGGGGGACTGGTCGCGGGCGGAACCCGCGCTCCGGAAAACACTTGAAACCTCTCCGGCCTCAACCGTGGCGGCATACGAGCTGGGCGATACTTATGTGAATGAGCGCCAGTGGGCGAGCGCCGTGCCCTATTTGAGGAAATCCATTACGGATCCCAAAGTTGACCGCAAGGCCCGGCTTGATTTGGCCAAAGCGGAATCGGAATTGGGCCACACCCAGCAAGCTCTGGCGGAACTCACGCCAGTTGAGAATGACGACGTCGACGGAGAAATCCATTTCCGCCTGGCGGCGCTTTATCGCAAAATGGGTGAGTTGGACAAAGCCCGCAAGGCGCTGGCTGAGTCCGAAAAGCTTCGCCAAGCCTCCGATGCGATGACCGTGGAACGAACAAGAGAGACCGAGCCGGAGCGTGCTAAGCTCCAGCAAGCCGCAAAGCAGGAATCCCATTGATGACGGTCAACTCCTCCACTCCTTTCCATTGCAGCAATAGCCGCCGCCAGTTCCTGAGCCGGGCCGCAGGGCTTTGCTTCATCGTGCCCCTGTTCCCAAACGGCAAGCAGGGCCAGCCCGTGCTGGCTCCTGGGCCCTGGTTTGTGGATGTGGCCAAGCAGTCCGGCCTTGCCTCCTTCCGGGACACTTGTGGATCGCTCGCCAAAGACTACCTGGTGGAGACCGTGGGCAGCGGGGTTGCTATTTTTGATTACAACCATGACAGCTTGATGGACATTTTCCTGGTCAATGGATCGTCTTTCCGGTTATTGGACCATCCCAAATTGCCTCGCACCTCCAGCCGCCTGTTTCGCAACAACGGCGACGGAACGTTTACCGACGTGACGCTAGCCAGCGGCTTGATCAACGAAGGATGGGGAATGGGCGTGGCTGCGGCCGATTACGACAATGATGGGCACATGGACGTATTCGTCACCAACTTCGGCGCCAACGCTCTGTTCCATAATAATGGCAACGGAACTTTTACCAATGTCACGCGCGAAGCCGGACTCGAAGGCGGCAACTGGTCCACCGGCTGCGCCTGGGGCGACTACGACGACGACGGCAAGTTGGACCTTTACGTAGCCCGCTATGTGGACTTCGACCGCGCTCGCATTCCCCGTCCTGGCGCCGGCAACTATTGTCTTTATCGTGGCGTTCCGGTCGCCTGCGGCCCTCGCGGACTACCCGGCTTGCCGGACCTCTTTTATCATAACGAGGGCAATGGTAAATTCCGCGAAGTGGGCACCCAGGTGGGCATTGTGGACAGCGACAAAGCCTACGGGTTCAGCGTGGTCTGGTGCGACTTTGATAACGATGGCCGCCCGGATATTTACGTCGCAAACGATTCGATGGCCAATTTCCTGTGGCACAACAAGGGCAATGGGACGTTTGAGGAAACCGGCCTTGAAGCCGGATGCGCCCTCAGCGCGGATGGCCGCCCGCAATCTTCCATGGGCATCGCCCTCGGCGACTACAACAACGACGGTTGGATGGACATTCTGGTCACCAACTTCTCTGAGGATTACAACACGCTTTATCGCAACAGTCACGGGCAGTTTGACGATGTGACGTTTGAAGCCGGCCTCGGCACCGCCAGCTTTTCACAACTCAGTTGGGGAACGGGCTTCATCGATTATGACAATGACGGCTGGAAGGACCTCTTTGTGGCGAACGGCCACATTTACCCGCAGGCTGACAAAGCCGGAAATTCCTATCTTCAGAACAATCAGTTGTTCCGCAACACCCGCAATGGGCGGTTTGAAACGCTTACCGACCGTGAGAGTGGATTTACCCGGGCTTGGAGCAGCCGGGGCGCGGCTTTTGGCGACCTCACCAACAGCGGCCGAGTCTGGGCCGCGGTGAATAACATCGATCAAGAACCTTTTCTATACAAACCCTCGGGCCCGGCGGACGCCTGGACACGGCTTAAGCTCAATGGTAACGGCATCCACTCCAATCGCGATGCGATCGGCGCAAGGGTCAGAATAACCGCCGGGGACATCACTCAGATTGACGAAGTGCGAAGCGGGGAAAGCTACATCAGCTCGAACGATATTCGCCTTCATTTTGGCTTGGGTGAAGCCCAACAGATCGACCAAGTGGAAATCCGCTGGCCGGATGGGCAGATCGAAAAGCGCGAGCGCCTGGCGATCAACCGCGAGCACAAGTTTTTTCAAGGTGAGAACAGTGGAAAGCCGTAAACCAATGACGAAGCAAGCGTCATGGTCCGCTCCTTGTGTAGCGACGGTCTATGACCGCCGAAACCATTCAAACCTTAAGTTTGGTGATCCAGCCCTTGCGGTTAACCTTCAACCCCTGCTACTGACGAAGCTCGTTAGGCGGAAGTTTCACTGTCCAGCAATCCTTCGGCCCTTCCATTGCGTCTTTGCGCCTTGGCGTGAGAGTCTTGTTGTCTTTTGGAAAAGATGTTCACGCAAAGCCGCAAAGTGGCAAAGCCCCGTAAAGAAAGCAAGATTCGCCATCTCCATTGGGCTTCATCATCGCTCCTTCCGCATATTCTTAGGTGTTCTATGCGCCACGCTGGCCGCAACCAGCCTGGCCCTCGCCCAAGTCTCCGAACTGCGCAATCAAGCCGCGCAGCTTGTCCCGCAGTCTGCTTCCATCCCCGCGAACCAAGTGATGAGCGCCGTGGCCGCTGCTCGCCAAGCCATCCAGGAGAATCCCAACTCCGCCCATGCTTATCTCTCGTTGGGCATCGCTCTGAGGTCCGGCGGAGACAGCGACGGAGCGCTCGACGCCCTGAACCAGGCGCTGAAGCTGGCCCCCAGCCTTTCCGGCGCCTGGCTTGAGGCGGGTCTGATCGCGGACCAAAAAGGAAACTTGGAAGAAGCTACGGCTGATTTCCAGAAAGCGGTTCAGGCGGATCCCAACAGCGATTCGGCGCGGCTCGAGCTCGCCTCCGTGCTGTTCCGCAAGGGCGATTTCGAAGCCGTCAAGACCCAGTTGCAAGACATCCTGCGCCTCGACCCGGCGAATGCCAGCGCGCTGAACGGAATAGGATTACTTGAGTTGCAGGATGGCCATCTTCACGCCGCCGCAGCAAATTTCCGCCAGGCAATTTCCCATCGGCGGCGCTTCCCGGAGGCACAGTTGAATTTGGCGAATGCGCTATCCCAACTGGGCAACTGGTCCGGGGCGCGCGCAGCCTACGAAGCAGCGCTCGAACAGAACCCGGACGACGCGATGGCTACCTACGGATTGGCTCGCGCCCTTCGCAAGCTGGGTGATTCCGCTCAGGCCCAGGCGAAGTTTGCGAAGGCCAGATCGCTGATGCAGATGCAGACGGTGGAGCTCCGCGCCAACGGCGAGAACAACCGGGGCCTGAAGCTGTGGTATGCGGGAGACCTGGACGGTGCTGCTGCCGCGTTCCGCTCCGCGCTCGCCCAGGACCCTACTTACGCGGAGGCTCACAACAATCTGGGCGGAGTTCTTTGGCAACAGAATCACAAGCAATCGGCCTTGCACGAATTTGAAGCCGCCGTGCGTGACCAGCCGAACTTCGCAAAAGCCCTTAACAATCTGGGCAACGCATTCATTGACACCGGAAATTTTCAGCGCGGGATTGCGGAGCTTCACTGTGCCGTGGCGGCTCAGCCGGCGTTTGCCACGGGGCATCTCAGCCTGGGCATGGCGATGATCCGCCTCGGCCGGAAGACCGAAGCTGAGGACGAATTCCGCCAAGCAATTCTGCTCGATCCAGGCTTGGCCGCCGCCCATCTCGAATTAGGACTGCAAATGGCTTCGGACCCGGTGCCGTTATCTCCCGCTGCCAAGGCCGAGATTGAAAAAGGGCTTCAGCTCAATCCATCGCTCATTATGTCGGTGCCCGAACCCGTTCTTCACGCTTTGGCGATGATGGATCATGTGATTGCGCCGGACGCTTTGCACTGATGCCGCCGCGCTCTAAAGTGCTTTCCGCCTGCCTTATTGCACCAGGAACTGAATCCTCTCAATGGAGTTGTTGGTATAAGGGTCCAGGCGATCGGGATCGCGGGTGGCAGGCTGTTCCGAACCTTTGTCGTCCACGGCCCGAACCGCGAACTCCGCCACCCCCGTTCCCCTGATGCCAACCGTATAATGCCAGATCGCCCATTCATAACGGCTCCCCGGATTGAGATTGGCGACTCGCCAGCTCTTGCCCCCGTCGGTTGTGATCTCGACGGCTGCGATTTTCCCTCCGCCGGACCATGCCAGTCCCCGCAGTGTCACCGTTCCGGGATGCAGAACCTGGCCCAAAACGGGGTAAGTAATCACCGACTTCACCAGAACCGTGGGAAGCGATTGGCGCTGGGTAGCTCCCGCCGGTCCCTTAATAACTGCCGCGTATTCATCGGTTTCGAGAGACAATGGGGCGGCGGCCAGGTCAATTTGTTTGAGCCATTTCACCGATTGCATCCCATAAAGACCTGGGAACAGAGCCCGCCACGGGGCGCCGTGTTCCGGCGGCAGGGGCTGACGGTTTAACTTGGTCACCAGCATCGCACCTCGACTCGCTTGCTCCACTGGAACGCTCCGCCGGAAGCCGTCCGCCCCGGTCAGGAGAAGGAATCTTGCCTTGGCTGTCGGCCGCGCCAGAGCGAGCACGTCCTGCAAGGGCCACCCTTCCCACAAGCCATTGCTGGCCAACGCTTGTGGCCCTGTCCCATCGCCCGAACATTCCAGCACGGCGCCAAGTTGCTGTATCTTCAACTGGGCAAGGTCTTTCGACGAAATTGTGACCGGCTTTTCGACTTCGCCGGAAATTGAAAGCGTGCTGGCCGCAGAAGCGGGTGGAATGGCATAGTGGTTCCGAACGTAAAAGTCCGTTGCTGGGGTGTACCGGCCTTCCAGGGATTGAAGATCAAACTCGGAAATCCTGGGATTTGAGGAAACCAGGATGGAATCACCCAATAAGTTCCTGGCCGGCACAATTAACCCGCTGCCCGCAAGCACTCCAAAGAATTCCCGCCTGCGCATGGCCTGATTTTAATGCAAACGGCCTGCTGCAATCTGAAAATTCTGAATGCGTAGGGCAAAATCCATGATTTTCGAACCTAGGACTGTCCATCTTCCATATACATTGTATACAAAGCTCATTTTCCACTATTTCGCCCTGGAATCCCGTTAGAATACTTCTACCCGAGTAGTGTATTTGATGGAGCGGGGGATGCCAGCGTTACCGGCTGTAGCGCCGGTCTATGACCGGCGACCAAATAAGCCCCGCGCAAGCGGGGATCTGGAATCCACATCGGTAGACTCTCTCTTGAATTTCAAGAGATTTTTTTAGTTCAAGCGACCTCCTTGGAGTAGGCTGGAGTTCCGGCTCCCCGACCCTGTACAACCTCCTCCGGTCGAGCTTGAAAACGCAGGCTCACCAGGCCTCAGATTCTCCACGACCTGGGAGAAGAGGGCGGGGGGCCGATCTACCCGCTTTAACCTGTTGTAACCAAAGCAAAAATAATTTGTCTCATGCGTCTCATCGGCCCCTTGCGCTTGTGCTAGGCTCAGAGGGATGCAATTCGTGCAATTTTACAGATCGGCGTCGTGTACAGATTCCAAGCCCCAGTTTCGGACGCTTGTTTCCCATCCACCGTCCTCTGCCTTCTTCGATACTCCCCAGGCTGCTTGCAAAGAAAAAGAAAAGGTTGACACAGCAAAAGATGTTAAAAATAACAAAACGAACCGGAGAAGTTATTGAAAACAAACGAATGGCTCCGGTTCGTTTTGCGAAACGAACCGGAGATTCGGTGGTGTCTCAGTTTGCTTGCTGTAGCGGCGCTCGGAGCTTGCCCTGACAGGGAGCGCCGAACTTGTATCCTCAACGGTTTCCGGCGCTCCCTGTCAGGGCAAGCTCCGAGCGCCGCTACAGCAAATTGCGTCACTACCAAATTGTGAGGAGACTTGACGGGGAATGTGCGCCCGTAAAAGAGAATGTTTAGGTGGCAAACCCAAACTCGATTGAAAAAAAAGGACGACTCGAGGACCAAACCCATCAAAAGCCACTGGGCAAAACCATTGAAATCGAATAAGACCTGTATTATGCGTAAGATGCGTAGATTTCAGGGGAAAATCCAATCAATTCATTTACAATCAATAAGTTACAAACAGCTTGCAGAATACCAAGCCAAGAATTGGCTGTTTTCTCGCAGTTTTCCACAGCCTTGGCGGATATCAATCTCTCCTTGCAGAGTCTCAAATGCTCTTGGTGAGTTACTCAGACGACGGGTTCAAACATTGGAAAGACCACGGCATGAAAATATCCAGGAAAATGAGAATACCATATTTCATATATTATTTTCTATATTTAGGATTATTAACAGATTGATGAAATAAATAAGCCATTGGAAATTAATAAAATAGGAGTTTATAAATAAAAATATTACTGGTGATTTAATTGCTGTATGGAAATAAGAGGTAGCTTGGGGGGATTCGTAATGTCAGTCCATGTATTTTGACTAGGTCGAATCTCTTAATTTCGGAGGATGAGATCATGAACAAGCTGCACGCTCAATTCTGGGTTCATCTCCTTATGGTTTGTGCAGTCTTTTTATTGTTGCCGCTCTCGGCTCTGTGGGCGCAAACATCGGTATCCAGCACGATCAATGGCATCATCACAGACCCATCGGGGGCGGTGATTCCCGGAGTCAAAGTGACAGTAACCAACACCGGCACGCAACAAGCCGGGACCTTCACGACCAACAATTCGGGATATTTCGTTGCCCCAAACCTGCCGTCAGGAATTTACGACGTGAGGTCAGAGAAGCAAGGTTTTCAGACTTGTCTGAACAAGGGAATTCATCTTGACCCTGCCTCGAGCGTCCAGGTGAACTGCTCGATGAAGGTTGGCCAAGTCTCACAAACAGTTGAGGTTACGGCTTCTGCCGTGCACGTTCAAAGCAATTCGGACAAGGTTTCGCGGCTGGTCGACTCGACGCAGATGGAGCAGTTGCCGGTGAACGGGCGGAATTTTGTGAGTCTTCTGGGCTTGCAGCCGGGCGTGGTTCAAAACTTTACCTTCAACAGTTTCCAGGGCATGAGCCTTTTTGCATCTCAAGGCACAGAGGTCAATGGTCTCACGGGCGAGTCTAACAATATCCTGATTGACGGAGCGCCCTCGACGCGCACTCGCGCCAACGGGGCCATTGTGGCCCCGCCCGGCATGGATGCGATTTCCGAGGTGAACATTGTTACCACCGGGTACATGCCGGAATACTCCCGCGCCGCGGGTGGCCAGATGGTTGTGGCCATGAAATCTGGCACGGACCAGTACCACGGCGACGCCTTCGAATTTGTCCGCAACGACGCCCTTAATGCGCGCTACTTCTTCTCCCCGACCGTTCCCAAGCTCACTTACAACGATTTCGGGTTTACCTTCGGCGGTCCGGTTATTCCCAACAAACACAAGCTATATTTCTTCTGGTCGGAGGAGTGGTTCCGCCAAGTCAGTGGCAACACCGTCGTGGCTACTGTCCCCACGGCTGCGGATCGCTCCGGTGATCTGAACGGCTATTGCACGGTCTTTGGCGCGAAAGTCTGTCCGAAGGTTCCCGGTTACCTAAACGGCGTGGACGGATTGGTGGCTGGCCAGCCCTTTCCGAATAACACCATTCCCAGCAGTCTTTTTAGCCCCAACGGCTCGGCTATGGTGGGTCACATGTACCTCCAGCCGAACACCGCTACCAACAGCACCGCTTTCCCCTTCGAGGGCGGCAACAACCTCATTTACAATTACAACAGCCCCAATGACGCCCGCATCGATGACATCAAGGTGGACTACAACGTCAATGACAAGAATCACATTGCCGTTACTTTGCGTCACTACACTCAAGCCTCCACCAGTCCTACCGGCAGCGGCGGCGCATCGGCACTGCTGGAGCAAGGGTTCCAATTCCCCGAGCGCGGCGCGACTGCGGACTACACCACAACTTTCAGCCCCACCCTGCTGAATGACTTCACGGCCACCGCCACGGAAGATATTGTCCACGTGCAGGTTCCCGGTGGCTCCTTTGGCGGGAATGGCTTGGATCGCACGTCACTCGGCATTACTTACCCATACATCCTTGGCGCTGCAAGCAAGGATATTGCGGGCAAGATCCCCACATTCATCATGAGCGGGTTCCAATCCGTCAGCGGTTTGCCCTATCCTTCCGGCAGCACTGGCCACATTTATACCATCCAGGATGTGCTTACCAAAGTCTCCGGCAACCATACTTTCAAAGCAGGTCTTTGGTGGGAACACGACGGCGAGAACGATCACGACCAAGTGCGGGTAACTCCGGGCGGCGGCGTGGGCAACAACCTCAACGGGCAATTCGAATTCAACGCCTCGAACCCCAACACCACGGGATCGCCCCTGGCGGACGCTCTGCTCGGCAATTTTGACAATTACTCCGAACTCGGCTGGCGGGACTACACGCCGTGGTCAGCCGACCAGATCGGACTGTTCGCGCAGGATAGCTGGAAAGTCACTCCGCGCTTAACCCTGCAAGGCGGGTTGCGCTGGGATTACTTCCAGCCGTATTCGAGCGCCTGGTGCAACTTTGCCATGTTTGACCCATTGTTTTATTCCCGCGCCCCCGGAGTCGAGCAGGTAGTGGGTCCAAACGGCCAAATCGTCAGCGGCAACCCCTATAATGGCATCGCTACGCCTTGCGCTGGATTGCCTAATTCCGCCATCGGCCACTTTGCAGTGTTTGGTCAGCCGGTGACGGCGCGAAACATCGGCACCCTTAATAACCAATTGCGTACGGATGGTATGCAGCGCGGCCTGACACCTCAGATCCTGCAAAGCCAATTCGGCAATTTCCAGCCGCGCTTTGGCTTTGCTTATGATCCGACAGGGTCCGGCAAGACGGCCATTCGGGGCGGCGGCGGTATCTTCTACAACCACAATACCTTGTCGGACGTGACGCTGATGGGAGGCAACACGCCCTTCCAGTTGGCCACGGAGGTTTTCAATGGCAGTGCCGACAATCCCGGCGGCACGCCCGGCGCCCAGTTGCCCATCCCCATGACCGGGCAAGATCTGTTAGACAAAGTTCCCGTGGTTTACTCCTGGAACTTTACCGTGGAGCATATGTTCAACAACAACACCTTGGTGGACGTGGGTTACGTGGGGAATCGGGCTAAGAACCTCCCCATTAACGCCGACTTGAACCAGCCGGCCATCGGAACCTTTAACAATCCGGCGAATACCGGCATTCCCCAGGACTCCTTGCGGCCTTACCCAGGAATCGGCGGAGCCCAGACCACCTTGCAGGAGGGGAGCTCGAGATATGACGCCTTGCAGGCAAGCGTGCAAAGGCGTTTCAGCAATGGATTTCAATACAACGTTTCGTACACATATTCCAAGGCGTTTGACATGGCGGACAGCATCTACTCCGTGGTGACGGACACCTACAACCCCAGTTATAACTGGCAAGTGGCCGGGTTCAACCAGACTCACAACCTGATCTTCACATATGTCTATGACCTGCCGTTCCTCAGGAATAACAGCTCCCTTGTGGGCAAGACGCTGGGCGGGTGGGAAGTCTCCGGCGACGCGGCTTTCATCAGCGGATTCCCCCACGGTGTCTTCGCCACAAAGGACTATCTGGGCAACGGAACCAACAGTATTGGAGGTCCTGAGTTCGCTTACATCAAACCCGGCTGCAACGTCAGGGGCAGCCGCTCGTTCAGCCAATTCTTCAACACCTCCTGCTTCTCCGAGCCGCCTAACAACGGCACGGCAGGGCTTGCCGGCTCGGCAGCGCCGAACATTATTGAAGGGCCGGGAACCGACAACTTTGACTTTGCTCTGATGAAGAACGGTCCCATCACTGAGCGGGTGAAGTATCAGTTCCGTGCTGAATTTTTCAACGCTTTCAACCACCCCTCATTCAACGGGATAGACACCGCCGTGACCGACAGTAATTTCGGTGTCGTTAACAGCGCTGTATCCCCGCGGAATATCCAATTCGGATTGAAGTTAGTCTTCTAACGCGGAGCGGGGCATGTAGGGGCGGGCCTCGTGCCCGCCCATCCCGCTGGCGAAGGGAACGCCACCTATGCCCGACCGGTTTGGGCTTGTGTGGTGTGACGTTGCGGGCGGCCACAAGGGCCGTCCCTCCATGAAATCAATTCGGATTGCAAGTTGATCTCCGGGCGTGCATCCCGATACAATGTGGAGCGGGGTAGCGCAGACTTCGTGCTTTTCGAAGTCTGCGGCTTTTGTTTAGGGATTCACGGACAAGCCGCAGAGTTTCCAAAGACGAGAAACTCTGCGCTTGTTCATGTTATTTGTGCGCAGGCACTTAGCCCGGATTATTCATGAAATCTTAATCGAGGACCGGAAGGGCACGGTTTTAACCGTGCCGTTTGAGCGCGACAAAAAGCGATCAAAATACCGTTGTTCGGCACGGTTAAAACCGTGCCCTTCCGGTCCAACAAAGGAGCTTCATGAATAATCAGGGTTAGCTTTGTTGGCGGGCGCCAGGCCTATCGGCGTTTCGCTATTTGCGGGTTGATCCAGGAGTACGCGCCTCGTTACAATGTGTTTCGATGAAATCCCACATTGTTAGGCGCGTACTTTTTTGTTTTTTGGCGACGGTCTTTCCTGGTTATGCCGGACAACGCGCCTCGGCCACTGTAGCGGCGTTCTATGAACGCCGGTCACCACAGCGGCCCCTGTCAGGGCAGGCTCCGACCGCTGCGACAGGCGCCGCATCCGCTCAGGCGGAGGTTCAACAAGGCGTCACTGCGCTTGAGCATGGCGATTTCCCAAGCGCAGAACAGCATTTCTCAGCAGCGCTGAAGATCGATCCTAGCCTTTCTGAAGTCCGCGCCAATCTCGGCCTCGCCTATTACGCCAACCACCAATACGCGAAGGCCATCCCCGAATTTAAGACCGCGCTCCAGCAAAATCCTTCGCTTCAAACCGCCAAGTCATTTCTTCCGCTCAGCCTGGCGGCTACGGGTAACTGCCCGGACGCCATCCCCGGTTTGGATCGTGAATTCTCCTCGAACCCCAACCTCAAACTGCGGAGAGTGCTGGGGTTGAGTTTGGAAAAATGCCTGATTCAGACTGGAAAGCAGGCGCAGGCGGATGCGGCCGCGCAGAAGTTGTTAGCCGAGTATCCAAACGATCCCGACGTGCTTTACACCGCAGGCGAGCTTTACGGAAAGCTCTCATCAGAAATCTATCTGAGGCTCATGAAGGTCGCGCCCCATTCGGCGCGGACCTACCAGGTGATGGCTTCGGTCGCCGCCACCGATGGAAACTGGAGGCGGGCGATTGACGAGAACCGGCTGGCGTTACGAATGGATCCGGGGTTGGAAGGAGCGCACCTGCAAATCGCCATTCTGCTTCTGACCCATTCTCCGGACCCGAACGCCTGGCGCGAAGCCCTGGCTGAGTTGAACGATGAATTGAAAATCAATCCCCGAAGCGCCGAGGCGGTTTACGAAATTGGCGAAGTCGAACGCAAACACGCCCAGCTCAACCATGCCGTCGCGGCCTTCCGCCGGTCTCTGCAATTGGACCCTGGCGCCGTTCCTACCCGGATCGGCTTGACCAAGGCCTTGCTATCCTTGGGGAAGAAAGAAGAATCGCTCGCGGCGCTGGAACCCGCGCGCCAAGCGGCGCCGAATGATCCCGATGTACATTTTCTGCTCGCATCAGTCTATCGCTCCCTCGGCCGCACCACCGAATCCCAGGCGGAGATGCAGGTGTTCGAGCGATTGCAGAAATCGCAAGATGCCAAAGTTCCAAAACCCCGGTAGGCTTGGGTGGTGTCCACTGCCGGTCCGCGAATGGGGTTGACCGCCCGCCAAGAATTCACTCACTTGGATGATCCCATTTGGCATGTTTCTTGCGTCTAACAAAGGGTGAGCGCAGAGCGCGGCGGAAGCAAGGACGTTGGATGAGAAGCGATTCGAACCCACAACCGGCGGTTGGCAGACTCAGTTGAAGCGGCTAATGGCGTTTTGAACGTCTCCACTCAAAAGAGTAGGAGGAAGACGATGACACAGCGTAGCTTCGGCAAGATGGTCCAGTTGGAGATGGCCATAATGGCCATAATGCTGGCCAGCATGGCGGTATCTGCCGCGAACACGCGTGCCCCCGGCAAGGCTTTAAGTGAAACTCAGGTGACCGGCTTGGTGGCAGGCGGCGTTGCGAGCCAGCGGGTGGCGGGCTTGGTAGATGCTCGCGGAATCAATTTCCATCCGGCTTCGCGATACTTGGAAGAGTTGACGCGGGCGGGCGCTGATCCCGTGCTTATTCATGCCCTCCGGAGGGCAAGAGTGGTTGTTCCTGCCGGCGCGGCATTCTCGAAAAATGAGACCGCGGTGGAGGATTGCCTCACCCGTGGGGCGCAAATGATGCGGAAGAAACGCTTCCGGCAAGCAGAAAAGCAATATCGAGCCGCGGAGAAGTTGCGGCCGTCGGACCCCAGCGTACATTTTGCCCTCGGCTATGCTCTTGCGCAGCAAGGTCGATGGCGGGAGGCCGCTTCCGAATACCGCAGCGTGCTCCAACAGGAGCCGGATAACCCCATTGTGCGAAGCAACCTTGCCGTTGCCATGAGCAATGCGGGTGATGTGAACGGCGCCATCCGGCAATACCGGCGGGCGGTGGCCCAGGACCCCAAACTGGCAGCCGTCCATAATAATCTGGGGACCGCGCTTGAGAAGAAAGGCGACATGAAGGGCGCCATTACGGAGTTTCGAAATGCCTTGCGATATGACCTCAACGATTCGCAGGCGCACTACAACCTTGGCGCAGCGCTACAGTCTCAGGGAGACCTGGATCATGCCATTGACGAATACCGGAAGGCAATCCGCCTGAACGGAGCGTGTTGCGACGCAGAGTACAATCTTGGAACGGCGTTGGAGCAGAAGGGTGATGTCGACGGGGCTGTCGCGGCGTTCCGAAGAAACTTGAAAACCAACCCGGATAACTGGAAGGCTCACGCCGCCCTGGCGGGCGTCCTGGAACGTAAGGGTGATTACCCTGGCGCGCTCAAAGAATTCTGCGCTGCCCTCAAACTGGCGCCGCACAATGCTTCGATAAGGGCAAGCTATGCGAGCCTGCTGAGACAAACCAAGCTTTCAAGTTCGGCCCGCCCATAAGAGCAGTAACGGAGTGGGCGAAGATTCGAGGTCACAGAGCCGGCAGTGTAAGGAATCAAATTGAAGCAAGCATTTTTTCGATTCCGCTCCTCAAGTTAGGCAGTTCGTTTTGAATGATGTCCCAGATGATTTCTGCGTCCACTCCAAAGTAAGCGTGAGCCAAAATGATCCGCAGCCCCGTGACTTTCTTCCAGTCAATCTGCGGGTTGAGGTTGCGAACCTCTTGGAGAACGTTCTTGTCGGCTTCGCCTATTATTTCGAGGTTTCGTGCGACGGCATCAAGAGTCTTGGGGTCTGATTTGAAAGACTCAAGATTGCAACCTTCGGTATACTGCCCGATCTTCTTGCAGGAGTCGAGGATATCGTGCAGGTAGAGTTTATAATCCCGCGGCGTGGACAGACTCGCTGAGGATGCTTTCGCGCAAGGCAGGTTTGATGGCTTCTTCTGTGACCAAATCAACCCGGCAACCGAAAAGATTTTCCAGATATTCCTTGCGCCGAGTATTTAAGAGCCACGGCTAAATAGGGTCCGCTCTCGTCGCTCTCCGTCCTAAAGTTCTGTACCTCCCAGGCGCCGGAGCCTTCCATCAAGAAAACGAGGCGACGTTTCTCTTTTACGAACCATTTGTACCACTCGCGCTTCGAACCCTCGCTTGGGTTAATAGGAACCCAGTCCCGAATGCTAATAAGTTTATGGTACAGCTTGCCTACAAATTCGTTAGCCGAATACTCCCTCAGGACTTCGATTGCGATGTCGTCCCGCCCTGGTGGGGGCTCAGGTTCGAGTCTCTTGTGGGGCCAATTGAAGTGACCATACACAAACGTGCGGCTAGTTTTTACGACCATAGTCTTGGCTCGGCGATTTTAATATAATCCTTAATGTCATTTTCTTTCTTGCAGTACTCTTCCCACACAGTTCGAACCGTCTTCTGAATCTCAAATCTATTCCATCCGACAAAATTGACATCCTTCACGTCGGAAAACTGACTATCGACATCCACGACTGGATTATCCAGGCTCAAACCTGGAGCATCTCGAAAGAAACCCAAAACGTCGACCCTGGCATCAGCCTCCTTGAATAGGATAACAGGCTTTCGCATTCCATGTAATATGCCGTACTCGAAAGCAACGTTGGGCCGCAAGCCGTCCAAGGCAACAACAGAAAATGTGCAGCCCTCAATTAATTTTGTGATCTGCTCGCGTTGGCTGACTCCACTTTCGAGGGCGGAAGGCGTTAGTTTGATCTCGAAGTGGGGCTCGAAGACGATGTGGAGGCATTCGATGAGTAGTTTTACATGGGGCTCGCGGGTGGAATATGAGACAAAGCAGTAAGCTTTGTGGGACTTGCCCGATTTTGGGAAGCCTTTCCTCTTCATAGCTACTTCTTCACACAAAGGTAGGCTCTGGGGATTAAAACCTTATGCCTGGGCCGCGCAGACTTCGAAAGGTCTGCGCCAGACTACCACTCGCCCGCTGGCGACCACGAGGGTCGCCCCTACATTCCGCGAAGGTTCTTCTGCCCGGCTGAAGCCGGCCTCTACATTCCGAGATTGTAGAGGCGAGTTTATCTCGCCATGCAGATGGCAGCGGAAAGCTGCCCCTACTCTAGGCTTCGGCCTTTGCCCGCTGCTCCCTCAGCACGGCCTTGCGGCTGAGCCGGATTTTGTTGCCTTCGATGGAGATGACTTTCACCAACAATTGATCGCCTTCTTTCAGTTCCTTGCGGATATCCTGGATGCGGTGCTCGGCCACTTCGCTGATGTGAAGCAGGCCGTCCGTTCCGGGGAAGATCTCAACGAAAGCTCCGAAATCGGCCAACCGGACGACTTTTCCAAGATAGGTCTTGTTTAGCTCGGCCTCAGCCAGAAGATCCTTAATCATCTTCATAGCCTTGTTGGCGGAAGTCTCATCGGTGGCGGCCACATTCACCTTGCCGTCATCTTCCACGTCGATCTTCACGCCGGTCTCCTCAATGATGCCGCGAATGACCTTGCCGCCCGGCCCAATCAGCTCGCCGATCTTGGCCTTGTTGATGCGCAGGGTATAAATCCTCGGCGCGAACGCGGAAATCGCAGTACGCGGCTCGGGCAACATCTCCAGCATCTTGCCGAGGACGTGCAACCGGCCTTCCTTGGCCTGGGCCAAAGCCTCCGCCATAATCTGCGGAGTGACGCCGGTGATTTTGATGTCCATCTGCAAGGCGGTGATGCCGTCGCGCGTGCCGGCGACCTTGAAATCCATATCGCCGTAATGGTCTTCGGCGCCGGCGATATCCGTGAGGATGGCGTACTTTTCGCCTTCCTTCACCAGCCCCATCGCAATACCCGCCACCGGGGACGTAATGGGCACACCGGCGTCCATTAGCGCCAGGC
>Ga0207416_1001210_pt1 | contig 36383 bp, 41 predicted proteins | sample PaiPotPPM11metaG_FD_184107 | JGI IMG/M metagenome (GOLD analysis project Ga0207416, IMG submission 184107) | Iron sulfur acid spring bacterial and archeal communities from Banff, Canada, to study Microbial Dark Matter (Phase II) - Paint Pots PPM... ...
GCTATATACTTCCCGCGAGAGTGGCGGAATGGCAGACGCGCCGGACTTAGGATCCGGTGCCGCAAGGCGTGGGGGTTCAAGTCCCCCCTCTCGCAAAAGATCCTCTCGAGATCCGTACGGCGATTTTGAATTTGTGGACCAGCATGGCCGAGTTGCTGTTCGACGGACCGAAGACCGCGGCGCTTACTCTGGTTCTCGCGCATGGCGCGGGAGGCCCGATGGATTCGCCGTTCATGGAAACGATCGCTGAAGGAGTCGCGAGAACCGGCGTCCGCGTCGCGCGATTCGAATTTCCCTATATGCGGCGGCGGCGCGAAACCGGCAAGGGCGGCGCGCCAGACCCAGGACCGGCGCTGATGCAATCCTGGCGCGATACGATCGGGGAACTCGGCGACCCCCGGCGCCTGGTTATCGGCGGAAAGTCGCTCGGCGGCCGTATCGCGAGCATGATCGCCGATGAAGCCGGCGTGCGCGGCCTCGTTTGCCTCGGCTATCCGTTTCATCCGCCCGGCAAGCCCCAGCAAACGCGTATCCGGCATCTCGAGCGGCTTCGCACGCCCACGCTTATCCTGCAGGGCGCTCGCGATCCGTTTGGCAAGCCCGAGGAAGTCAGTACATACGAGCTCTCGCGTGCTATTCGGATCGAGTGGCTCGAGGACGGCGACCATTCGTTCAGGCCGCGCGTACGTTCGGGCCGCACCGAAGCGGAAAATCTCGCGCAAGCGATCGCCCACGTGACGGCATTCATGCGCTCGCTGTGAGTTCGTGCGCAGGAACCGCGGCCTGCGCGCCGAGGTTGAAGCCGGAGACCTGCAGAATCGGCAGCAGCACTGCGACCCCGATACCTTCGGTCAGTGAAAAGAGCAGCATCAAGGCGATCGCGCCGGGGGGCCGCAAGCGGCCGATCTCGAACAGGGCAACAGGGCGTGAATATAGGCGCTTAGGGTTTTTCTCACCGCGACGAATGATCCGCCGGATGCGGAGCCGAACGCAGGAGCCTGCGCAGGGCGGCGGGGCCCTCCTTGAGAGCCACCCGCACCGGACGCAGCAGATAGTACAGCGGATAAAGTGCCAGGGGCAGCCGCAGAAACTCGTGATCGTCGGCACTCGGCAACAGCGCGCGTGCGGCAAGATAACGCAACCGCGCCCCGGGCCGTGCGATCACCCCCAACGGCACGACCCATCGCTGGTAGAACCCCGGGCCGTCGTCGCTCGGGTCGCGAACGTAGCCGATGAAGCTCTGCGCGGCGCGCACGACCGCGGGCTCGCAACGAGCCGCCTGGAGCAGGCTGGCCGGCACCGCGGCGTCGAGCAGCTCGTGTGCGAGCAGCACACCCAACTCGAGCGCCCGATGCGCCGCCGCGCGCTCGGCCCTCGCCGAGAGCTCATCCCAGTCGATCCATAAGGGTTGCGATAAGGGTTGCAATGAGGTTCGCGACGAGCATTGCGATAGAGCCGGTGTCGAAGCGCGCGACGACGCGTTGATCAGTTCTGCCAGATCGCAGATCCCACCGAGCGCCTGCCATCCGTGCTTGGCCCCGTGCGCGCACAGATAGAGCAGATGGTCGGCTGGCGCGAGCGTGCGCACGGCGCCGCCTTCGATCTCGATCCGCACCGCGCGCCGCCAGAGATCTTCGCCGTCGAGCGCAATCGGAAAATAGGGCGGTATGAGACGCCAGTGAAGATCGATGTCCGTCAGCGCGCCCGCGCGCACCATCGTGATCTCATACGTGCCCGGCCGGTCGAGGTCGCCAAGGCCGTATCCGGCGCGCGGGGCATAGCCCGCGCCGAGGAGAATTTCGGCCGCGCGTCCGACTTCGCTTTTGCGTATCAGGAGATCGAGGTCACTAAACTGGCGCATCGCAACAGCGCCGTAAGCGGCCATCGCCAACGCCGGCCCCTTCAGCGCCAGCGGCTCGACGCCGCCTCGCTCGAGCAGCGCTGTCAGCCGGACCAGCTCGCGCGCTAGATGGAGGTTGCGGACCGAGTTGCCGTAAAAGGCCCGGCGGAGCCCGCCGGTCGCATCGGCCGGCAGCGCGCCTTCGAGTTCCGAGGTCAGGTAGCGATACACCAGCGGCATCACCGCCTGCATCGACGCCATGTGCGAGACCCGTTGCCAATCGACACCCTCATCGACTATCGCGCGGAGGCGTGCCGTGCGCTCGGGCGTTGCAACCGAACTCGCGCAGCAGATCAGCAGCAGAGCTTCGCGGCTCGGCGCCGGACCGGATTTGAAGGCGGATGCGATGGAGTTCACGACGGCGTCGGCGGCGCCACAGCCATCCGCGCTTGGCCGCCTCCTATCTTTCGCCGAGACTGGCGGCGAGGTCCGATGCACCGAGGTCCTTAAGGACCAGCTCGCGCACCTTGGGCAGTGACGAAAACCCGTCAGGAATTCTCAGCCGCCGCACCGGCACCGCGTTCAACATGCGCTCGATGAAGCGCAGGTTGCGAGTGAGCACCGAGCGGTCGGTGATATCGAGCATGAAGCTGGCAGAGAGCAGTTGCAGAAAAACTTCGTTGGGCCGCAGCGGTTCGATCGCTGGCTCGCCGCCTGGCCCATCGCCGCTCGCCTCGCGGGCGATGCAATAGATGACCGCCAGGCGTATGGGCCGCGTCGGAAAGCGTTCAGCCGCGGGCGCGTTCAGGATGCGCCGCTTGCGGGTGTAGTGCGCGACGGTCGGAGCGCTGGACCAATCCGTCGACAGCGACTCGGCCGAGTCGGTCCATAGACGCAGGCCCGGATATGCCGGGATAGCAAAGAATCCGCGGTCTTCTTTTATCGCGAGACAGTCGTCGCCCAGCGCCGGGTATCCAACACTCGCAAAGCTTGCGGCCAGCGTCGATTTGCCCGCTCCGGCCGGCCCGAGGAACGCACACACACCGCGCGGGGTCACCACCGTGGAGGCATGAAGCGTCGGGATACCGTGCAAACCCAAAACCATCGGGAGCGCCTGATCAAGCAGCAAGTGGCCCAGCGTATCGCGCGAACTCACCGCCTCGGCGCGCAATAGAACGATTTCGGTGCCGCGCAGATTCACCGCGAAGTCGGCCATACCAACGTAGCGCAGCAGGAAGCCCTGCTCCTGGCGCGCCGCCCACATCCACGGCTGTCCGTCGGGCAGGCTGGTCTGGAGCAGCCAATCCCGCGGCTCGCGCACGCTCGCCGGTGGACGCTCCATCCGGATGCGCAGTCGTCCCGGGAGAAGCGGCGACGATTTGCGCTGTGTCGTCCCCAGCTCGGGCAGCGGGACATCAGAGTCGATCGCCAGCCCATAAGCGATGTAATGGAACCGCAGCGGTAGTCGGGAACGCGTCTGTAACGAAGCTTTGATTGTGCGCCGCCTGCGGATTCTTTCAGCTTGCGGGCTTCAGGCCCGCAAGCCCGGATTCAGACGGCGATTTTACACTCTACGAGAAGGTCAAGGAACAAGCCCTCGCGACCGAGGCCCGCCGCTGGCGCTGGCAGATCTGCAAATCCGGAGGGGTGGCACTGTTGCCGTAACTCATCTGGTAAAGCACTAGATTACCTGAGGCGCAGGAACCTGCGCTTGCCGGCGGAACCGCGACAGACTTACGAAGACTGCCGCTGCTCGAGGCATTCATCGTGATCGCCAACAAATCCACTGGCGACCGGCGCAGACGCCTCACACATCGTGCCCCCATTGGTGCAGTACTTCTGAACGAGCTTGAATCGCTGAGAATCCGTCTCTAGCCTTGTCCGTGCGCGTTAGCCATGTGACCCTTGTCGGTACTTGTGCCAGTCGTTCCGGCGGTCAGTTTCGCGACGTGACCGTACTCGATAAGGCGTGGCGTGCGGTACGGCTTCTTGCGTACGGGCCTGCGAATCTCGGCCGCCGCACTTTCGCTTTTCTTGCTCATCGTTACTCCTCCTTCGTTGCCATAACCATCGTAGGACCTTGATGGCGTTGGCCTAGCTAAGGATGCTTAAAGTTAGCAGAGGAGTCAAGATATAACAAGAAACAAGTTAGATAAGCAAATTGCGCTTAAGACGATGACCAAAAATCCTTGAATTCGCTGGCCTTTTGCGTATGTTAGCCAATGTTGGCCTAATCTGCTCGGGATTTCAGCGGACAACCAGGCCTTCCCTCGACCACATCTCCAGCTCCAGCACCGACCATAGCGGCCATAGATTGGCCACCGCGGCGTTGCCAATTCTCTCCCGGTAGACGAGGCGAAATTGCTCAGGATCGACCCATCCTCGCTGCACAACGTTGAACGAGCTGAAAGCGCCCTCGCCGCCGAGCGCCTCGGTGACGTCCCGCAATCCGTGCATGAGCAGGCTTGAGAACTCGGCCTTGTCGCGCCGCTGACGGACCGATTCCGGGAGCAGCCCGCTCCCGGGTTGTCGAAAGATGTATTTTGTTGCGCGCGGCCGGCATCGCTGGTCTTCGGGAATGGCGAAAGCAAACTCGATTACGCGGCGGTCGTAGAACGGATGCCTTCCCTCGATGCCCGCGAGCGCACATTCACGCTCGTTCAATTCGGCGAAGTGGATTGAGATCCCAAGGTTGAGCACCTGGTACATGGTCCGCTGCGTGAAACTGAGGCCGCGAAGCTGGCGGGTCGGGGCGTTTCGCGCGCGTTCTAGATCGAGCTTGCGGGCAAACTCGAGGTTCACGAACGGAGGAACCAAGCTGACGCCGCGCAGGCGGTTGATAAAAACCTTGGGCTGCGGCGGCACTAACGGCCAGAGCGTACGGCGCAGCAGCAGCGTCGGAAGCCCCTGCCTGCCGAGCACTCGCGTCGGATAAGCCGCTTCGTCGCGCAGCAGTCTGAAAAGCTCAACGAACCGCAACCCGCACAGCAGTTCGGTGAAGCAATCCGGACTGCCGCCGAACCATTGGTCCCCGCCCTGGCCCGTCAGGACCACCCGGTAACCCCGCTCGCGAATCGCCCGATGCATCAACGTGTCCATGACGGAGTTGGGGCGGGCGGTGAAGGAGCGGTAGCGCCTGATATCGGCCAGAAAATCGGGAAACTTGGCAAAGAATGGCGGGCTCCAGTTGGTTTCCAATCCCCACATCGCGGCCACGTCGTCGATGAAGCCGCGTTCGTCGGCCTCGGGATCATCGAACTTGATCGAGAAGGTATCGAATCGCGGTGCGGGCGATACGTCTTCGCGGAACAGACGCTGCGCAGTTCCGACGACCAGCGATGAGTCGAGACCGCCGCTCAGTTCCGCCGCGATACCATCGATGTTGCGCAGCCTGCATCGCACCGCTTCTTTGAAGACCGACTCGAAATGCTCGGCGTACTCAGCGTCGGTGCGGTAGCGGATTTTCTTTGCGGGATCGATGTCGAAATAGCGGCGCCGATCGATCTTGGCCGGCCGCACCGTGATCGAGCAGCCGCCTTCGAGCCTGCGGATGTCGCGATAGAGCGTCGTGACCGGATCGAGCAGCATCCCGGTCAGATACATACCGATCACCCGCTCGTCGGGCTCGCGCGGCACGTCCGGATCGACCAGGATCTGATGCAGTTCGGAGGCGCAGATAAAGCTGCGGTCATCGCAATAGTAGAAAAAGGGCTGCACGCTGGCGAAGTCGCGCGCGCAGAAGAGCTGGCGCTTGCGCCCGTCCCAGAGCGCGAAAGCAAAATCGCCAAGAATTTTCGCTGGTGCCTCTTCGCCCCAGCATTGGTACGCGCGAAGCACGATTTCCGCATCGGTGCCGCCGGCGAGCCGCAGCCCCTGGCGCTCCAACAACGCTGTGAGTTCTTCGCGATTGTCGACGCGCCCGTCCATCGTCAGGGCGAGTCCGGTTTGCTCGTCGACCAGCGGCTGGCTCTCGCGCATCGCTTCCGGCGTCGTGCGCAGCATCGCATGGCCGAGCGCTACCGGGCCGTCGATCCACGAGTTGAGCCCGTCGGGCCCGCGATAAGCGACGGCGTCGAGCATCGCACCGACAAGGCCACGGTCCGCAGGGCGCCCATCAAGGTGGTAAATTGCCGCGATTCCGCTCATCGAATAATCGTAATTGGGAAACCCGGTCTATTGCTGCGAGGGCGGCGTGCCGCGATGGAGATGAGGCGCAACCAGCGGAGTATAGCGGTCCAGTTCAAACTCGCCGATAAGAACCCTGCCCTCGCTCTCCAGCCACGCGTGCGCGATTAATCCGGGCCCGTTCTTGGCGGCGCCGATTCGGAACTCGCACGGATGGCCCGCCCGGACGAGCATCGCCTCCGCCGCCACCGCCTGCACCAGGCAGTTCTTCATGCCGGGTATCGCGCGGCCCGCGGCCTCGACGGCCCACACGATACGATCCGCGGGCGTCGGCGTGACGATCCATCCCAGGCGTTCCAAGCGGGCAACCGCGGCGCGCGCGGCGGGCAGGCGCAGGGTTCTAATCGCCAGCTTTGCACTGACGACGGCCAGCGCGGCCCGCATCAGCAGCCGCTGATCGGAGAACGGGAGCCGGAAAAATCTACTGAGCCGGCGCGCCATTCCGGTCATTCAGGTTAGCTTTCGCGCACGTTTGCTTTCACGCACGTCTGCTTTCGCGTACGTTTGCGTTCGCGAAGATTGCCGCTGCGGACATTTTAATTGGCGCTCATCTGGTTGGCTACGCGCGCTCGAGCGCGACGCATGATACTAACATCAGCGTGATCCTGAACCAATATGAGTCTTTGATCGTGCGAGGACCCGGAAGGCAATCTCCCGCGCCGGCGCTTGCGAATTCAGGAGCTGGATTCTTCCTGGTTTGTCGGTTTCGAAGCCGATCGGCCCGGAACAAGGCTTCAAGGTCGATCTCGGCGCGGTCTCGGATGTCCGCCTTTAGAATGTCCTTCATTTACTGCAACGAACACTCGGTCTTACGCAATAGAAGAGTTTTCGTAAGAAAATGCACGCTTCGATCGCATCTTTGACTGCACTTGCTTTTTCCGTGATCCTACTCGATCAGCATATGCTTTTGTAAACTCCGCTCCTAAGTAGAATATCAAGCCCGAATAGTAAACCCCAGCAGAAAAACAAGTACTGCACCCGCTGCTCCGTAGGAGGAACCGACAGCGCTTTTGCCTATATACAGGCCGAGTACCAGCTTTCCTAGATTGAAAAGAACCGAGGTCACGATCGCGCCGAACCACACGTCATGCCATTCTATCCTCGTATTCGGCAGGAACCTGTACATGGCCGCAAACAACAAGGCGACAATGCCCACCGAGAGAACAAAATCTGCTGTATGTAAAAGCAATTCAGGGGCGGGCAACAATCCACCGAAGGACTTTCCCAGAGCTGCTACTGCTGCACTCACAATGAGTGACACCGTCAGGAGGAATCCGCTACCCAGGAGCATCCCGACAAATACAACATTCTTCTTGACTATTTCCTTAACGTCGCTGCTTTCTTCGGTGCGCCAGATCTTGTTTAACGCGCTTTTCAATTCAGACAGCACCCCAGTCGCACCCGCTAGAAGAGAAATGATGCCCAACACGCCAGCGATTACACCGTTTGACGACGGTTCGCCGCCTGGATCATGCTTTGAATCGCGGCGGCGCTTTGCACGCCGACGAGACCACTGATTTGTTCGACGATTTTCCCCTGAGCTGCGTCGCGCCCCAAAACCAGACCGGCGATCGAGATTGCGAGAATCAGCAGCGGCGCCATCGAGAAGACGGTGTAATAAGATAGCGCCGCCGCCATGGTTCGTGATCAGGTTTCGCATCCATTCGTCGTGAATCAATTCCGACCAGGCGGGTCGATAGAGGCCGTTCGCAGCCAAGCTCAGAACAAGATCACGGAGCGCCGCGGAATAGAGAATCGACGCGTCCAGAACGGACGTGAAATTCGCGACAAACTATTCGTAGAGCTTGAGCTCTTGGGCTTCGGCGGCGATGGCATCCAGCGCTTGTTTACGCTGAGCATCGGTCTTCTCCTTGTAGGCTAGGAGGTCCGTCAATGCGATCCTGCGATGGCTGCCGACCAAACGATAAGGAATTACACCCTTCTCAAGCAGCCCGATCAGGTGGGTCCTCGATACATTGAGAAGTTCAGCAGCCTCGTGGGTGGTCAACTCTCGGCGGATTTGCAGCAGGCGGACGGCATTGCCACTCGCAATCTCGCTGACCGTCTCCAAAACGAAACGGCCAAGACGCGGAGGCAACGCGAGTGTCTTAGAAGTGCCCGAGTGATCTTTGATCCGGAGGGCCAGTTCGGCTACGCGCGTCCCGTAGACAGATTCAAGGATTTGCTTGGACTGCTGCATTTCCTCCGGCTTCGGAATGAGCGGCTTCCGGGAGAGGGGGATCCGTCTAGATTGAGTCATTCGCTCCGCCTCCGTGACTGACATGATCATAATACTCAAACGCCACAAATGACGCAAGTGACATAAGTGATGCTTGCCACGCGCGCGCGTTCAAGCAGCGGCAAACCGCGTGAGACTCTCTAAGCCGAAAGGCTGGACTTGAGAAGTCTAAACCGTCGAATCTCTCCGGCTGGTTCCGAGGCGGTCCGACGAAGGGCTGAACCGACTCGATCTGGACCTCTTTCAGAATTCTCGCCAGAGCGTCGGGGCTTACATCGCCCCTGGCGACGATTGTCCGTGCCGATTTTACGATTGCCTCAGGCCTGTCGCTCCCTCTTGCGACATGTCCCGCAATACGGCCTTTCAATTGGCGATAGTACCATTCGCCGACATCGAGCATTTCCAGTCCCTCCTTTCGTTCGAACGCGGGGCATTTCTATCTGGGCATCGCCAAGAGCATAGCATCGAGCAGCCGTTTCTCCTCGCTGTCTTTGGGATACAGGGCCCCGAAAACGCGTTGGCAAGCCGAAGAAAGTCCGGGCCGCGATCCTCCTCGCCCTTGAGCATGGTGCGAAGCGCGTTCGACTTACCAGCGGCCTGGAGCAGCATCGCGATGTGCACACGATCGAGTGTTGTGGTGCCGGGCTGCACGGTCGGTGCCTCGTCAGTCGATTTCGCAGTGCGCCGCTTTCTCTTCTTGCCGTCGGCGGGCGGAGCGGCGCGTTTGGCGGAGTCTTCGACAAATGCAAACTGGTAGTTGATTGGACCGCCGCGGCTGCGTTCGATGATGTCCGCGATCCCGGTTGCGCCGTCTTCGCCGAGAAGATGTTGGGCTCGTTCCGTTACTGGGAGGAGACGGACGACACCCTTTTCCGTCGAGATAATTCGGTCCTCCCAGTTTTCGAGATGGATTCCAAGCGGCTGGGAAAAGCGGCGCACCACGTCGTAAATCAGGGTCAGTCCCTGCTCCGACGATAACGTATCTTGGTCGTTATCGTCATCACCGTTACTTTCGGATTCTTCGTTGACTTCCGCTACGTCAATCGGGTTTCCGCCCTGGGTCATTGTGCCAGAATAGGAAATCATCGCGTTGTGGACCGGTCTTGTGGCTTGGAGTGTCCAGAGAAAGAGCGCGGTCAGCCGGGCGTCTTCTTCGAGCGCTCCGGCGGCGCCGTTGCGCGCGCGCGCTTCGGCTGTGCCGAGAACCTGCCCGAGCGCTGTCCTGCCAACGGTCTCCCACGCGTAGGCAAGGAACCCACGCTTATACGGCTCCGATGCTTCCGGGTCGCCGCCCATCGGAATTTCGCGGCCTTCTGCATCTTCGACTCTTGAATAGCGGCTGTAGATCTCCATCGCGGGGCCGATACACGCGAAAACCAAATCGGCTCCACGGGCGCCTTCGGCGGAAAGCTGTTCGATCCAATTTCCGATTCGGTTCGGAAGCTCACGGAGCACATCGCCCCAGTCGCCAGTCTCAGCGTCTTCGGCTCTTGGGCGGCAGATCAAGTGAACGCTTGTGGCAAGCGCCGCGGATTCGCGGGCTCGAAGACGCGAAGCCATCTCAGTGGCGACTGGCCAAGAACCCGTAATGACCCAACCGCCTTTTATCATTCCATTGAGCAGCGCTTCCCATCCCTCGGTGGTCTTGTGTGCGAAAACCACAGAAGGGTGATCTGAAGATTGACAGAGGGTTGGGAAAGTTGTTTGCTGGCTCCACTCCAAAGGGGAGTAGTTCGCGCCGCCGTCAAAGGGCGTAGGGGAGATCGACATACGAGCCTTCGGGCTCGGTCCCCCACCTCAATAACGAGGCGAACGAGACCTTCGGACCAAGGTTTAACCTTGGCCGAGGCTCGTTCGAAAGTCTCGGCCATTAAAGGCCGGGATGTCGAAATACTCGCTGACAAGGGTCCGGAGCCTCGCGATAACGTGCCTGCTTGTTCTCGCGACGGTTTTGATTTGCCCAACGAATGCCAGTGCTACGGATCGCTGCCCGACGAGCGCGGACGAGATCGATACTGACCGGCCCGACGTTACCAACTCAAGCCTCGTAGTTCCGTATGGAAGCTTGCAGGCAGAGAACGGCGTGGACTGGGCGGTCAGGCACGACTCGAATTTACTGGACGGAACCAACACCAGGCTTCGCCTCGGAATTGCTCACTGCACCGAATTTCTGATCGACGTCCCCAGTTACTTTCTGTCCATCAATGGTTCGCAGGCGTCCGGTTTCTCGGACGTGGTTGCCTCGTTCAAGCGTCAGCTTCCGGCCCCGTTGGGTTTCGATTTGTCGGCAACGGCTGGCGTTGGCTTTCCAAGCGGGTCTAGCAGGATCTCCGGTCACGGTTACGAACCATACATTCAGTTTCCGTGGTCTCACGAAATCGCCGACGGCTGGCAAGTAGTCGGCATGTTCACTTTGACTTGGTTTCCAAGCGAGTCGGCGCGCAATCCGACTTTTGAACCCACGCTGTCCATCGAAAAGGGAATCGGGTCTTCCGATGTGTTCGTTGAGTACGTCGGCGATTACGATCATCAGCGACCCTCTCAGATCCTTGATACCGGCGGTTCTTGGCGATTTACCAAAACACAGCAGCTCGATTTTCATGCCGGTTTTGGCCTGAACAGCAGTTCGGTCGATCACTATTTCGGCATCGGCTATTCGTTCCGTCTCGACGGACTATTGGGAGGTTCGGTTGGTAGTTCCCCATGACTTGATTGTGATGTCAAAGGTCTTCGGTGTAGCCGTCGCCGTTGGACTGGACGTACTGGCCGTTTCGATTGGAGTCGGCGTCACGCAACTCGCCTTCGATGCGCGCGTGCGGCTAGGGATTGCATTTGCCGGCTCGGAAATCGCGATGCAAGTGGTCGGCTACGAACTCGGCGCAGGAGCTGGAAAGATGTTGGGCGAGGTTGCGAGTTATGTTGGATTTGCCCGCTCGCAATGATCGGTTGCCTGATGATCCGAAATTCTCTTCGGCACCCTTCCAAAGCTGAATTTGACGCCACACGGGGTGCTGGCTTGCTCGTCACTTCGTTATCGATCAGCCTTGATTCGCTCGGTGTAGGAATAGCGCTGCCCGCTGCGGCGATCCCGCTTCTGCCGTTGCTGATCACGGTTTCGATCAGCACCACTCTTTTCACCTTTCTTGGGCTGGCATTCGGCTCTCACCTTGGTGAGCGTTATGAGCGACGGGCGGAACGTGCTGCCGGCACATCACTGGTGCTGTTGGCGGCACTGTTCGTCACTGAATGGCTCGTTTGAAGCGCCCCGATGGAGGAATGGTTAGCGCAGCGCCGAGAGCGCCTTGTTCAAGCGTTTCAGTGCCCACTCAGTGCCCACTTCCGCCTTTTTCAGCATGATCTGAGATGATATCGATCCACTGAGAACCCTTATATTTTTTGCACTATATGATCTGAGGTGATCTGAGAAAACGTCGCGTACAAGTTTAGGAATCCGGCGCAGGCCCTAATCTGAAGTCATCTCAGATCAGACGATGTAGGAAAACCAAGGGTTCTTTGATCTGGATCATCGGCTCAGATCACCTCATGGACGGACACTTTGGACACTTCGTGGACACTTCGTTCCGCCTTCTGTTTGGTGACAATCGATGCAACAGCTCCGTCACCGGGGAGTCCCCACCTTAGCATCGAGGTGTTCAAGCTTTGCTTTCAACGTCCGCCGGGAGTTGTGTTCCATTCGACAAAGCTCGCCGAATAGTTGTTCAGTCTGCTCCGCTTGCTTGGCTTCGATAACTCCTTCTATTTCAACAAGCTTTCTCGCCGCATCCGCCCACCGCTTTCCGCCAACGGCGCGTCCTGTCCATCGGCGGTCCTCAAACAACGCACCCACACGTTCGAGCGATAAGCGGAACCTTTTAGTAAAGAACGCATGGATCGCCTTGGCGCTTTGCAATTGCCTCGCTGTCTGACGCAGAGGCTGCAGAACTTTCCACGCAACGTAACGGTCTGGGCATTTTTCTCTCGACAGCTTTTCACAGAGAAGCTTCACTTCCGGCGTGTCTAACTCGGTCAGATACCGAGCCTCGTGGTACACCAGCGTCACGTAATCGGCGAATTTCTGGGTCGAACTCATCCGAGTTTTTCAAAATGCTTCTATGCGATCTTACGTGCGTTCAAGCGTCGAAAGCTATACCGACCCCGTCAGGGGCCGCAGCGGGTGTTGGAGACCGAGAGGTGCGTCGCTGAGGTTAGAAAAAGGCGGGTCGGGTGTGCCGATGAAGGGACTATCCGACCCGGACAATCACTCCATCCTTACTCGCCCGGCCCCGCCAACAGCGCTGTCCCAATCGAAACCTGGTAGGGGCCGCGGACGCTCATCTCACAGTTTGAACGCTAATCCGGGCGCAGCAAGTCGGACGGAGCTTATCTGAGGCGCAATTCCGAACCGTGCTCCTCACCGCTCTGCTGAACAATCCCCAACGGCACTAATTCCTCCGCGTCCGATCCTCATTCGCATTCCTGCCGCGCCGACGGCAAGGAACTTGCTCAGCCAACAAATCCAGCGAGCCGCACTTTGATGTGTGAGTTCCAGATTTTCGCAGTGAGGCGTTCGCATGGAGAGCAACCCATATCTTGAAGCGCGCCGGGAGTGGGACGAGAGATACGCCGATCTCGTTCTCGGCAAACGTAACTGGCAGATCGCCGCTGGCGGTCTTTTACTCCTGAGCCTGATCCTCGCGAGCGGAATCGTCTGGATCAGCAATCGGAGCCGCTACATCCCGTACGTCGTCGAAGTCGACAAGCTCGGATACGCCCTGACGGTCCCGCAACCCCTCACGCCTGTGGCCCTGCCGGACGTAACCGCGCGAATGGAGCGTTACGAGGTAGCGGCCTTCATCCGCGATGCCCGCTCGGTCACCAGCGATCCCCAGGTCGAGCATCAGATGCTGAACGCACTGCTCGCGCATACGCGCGGCGCGGCGGACCGCTTCCTCGACGAGTACTACCACTCCGACAACTTCACCCATAACCCATTCACGATCGCCGAGAAGAAGACCGTCGCAGTGCAAGTGGATTCGATCCTTCAACTCTCACCGCGCAGCTACCAGGTGCGATGGACCGAGGAGCAACGGGATCTGAACGGCGTCGCTGTCGGCACACCGTCACATTGGGAGGCGGTCCTGCAGACCGAGGTCGCCCCACCGATTTCTAACGATGCGATCGTAAGCAATCCGCTGGGCTTCTACGTGACGCAAATCAGCTGGACCGAACAGCAAGGTTAGACGAGCAACAAGGCTCGCAGGAGGCAGAGCAATGAGAAGGACCGCCATCGCAGGAACATTCACCCTGGCACTGACCTTGGGAGCCTGTGCGACGAAACAGCCGGCACCGCCTCCGCTCAAACTCGTAACCGAGACGGAACCCACAGCGGCGGCGCCAGCTCCGCCGACTGCGGAGCATATCCTTGCCGAACAGCCGCCCGAGGTTCAGGAGGCGGTCCAGAAACACAACAAGAGCGGCAAGTGGCCCATCTACAAGACAGCGGCTTACACGCTTTATCCGTACAACCAGGCCCCTCGGCCGGTAATCGATTGCGCGCCGCTGCGGACCACGGACATTCAGCTCCAGCCGGGTGAGACCATCACCGACGTTGCTCTGGGCGACAGCGAGCGGTGGATGGCGACGCCCGCGTCCTCAGGCGACCCGCGCACCCCCGTGCCGCATCTCGCTATGAAACCGCAGGCTGCGGGCATCGAGACCAACCTCACGATCTACACGACGAAGCACATCTACCACATGGCGCTCCGCTCGCGCGACCACGCGATGCAGGAGGTCGAGTTCTACTACCCCGACGAGCTGATGACGGCGATGAAAGACGCCGCCTCTCAGGCCAAAGCACAACTGGGAAGCGCGGCCGATCCGCCGGGTGATGACTCCGGCAACGTGGTGCAGGTCGCCAATGTCGAGCCGGCGCAACTCAACTTCGCGTACACGGTCGCCGGAGCGAACGTTCCGTGGAAACCGATTCGCGCCTTCGATGACGGCTCGCACGTGTACATCCAGATGCCGCCGGCAATGAAGTCGAGCGAGGCGCCCGCGCTGCTCGTTAACGCGGGCAGCGGCACCCAGATGGTGAACTACCGGGTCAAGGGAAACTACTACGTGGTCGACCGCCTGCTCACCGACGCGGTTCTCGTCTCAGGAGTCGGGCGCGATCAGGACCGAGTGACGATCAGTTACGCGGGAGTTGCGAGGTGAGAACCATGGGGAGCGAGGACGCCAGACTGGACGGTCAAGGAGACCTTCGGGCAGAGCCGGAAGAGCTGCAGGAGCCGGAGCATCCCGGAGGTGGCCGCTTCAACCGGCTGATACTGATCGCGTTCGCCGCCGTTGCCATCGTGAGCGGCGTCGTAGTGGCGCTGGGCGTGGAGTCATCCGGTATCGGGCAGAGCGCGGCTCTGCAGAAAGCGGGTGAAGATCCCGGCGCATCGGCGCGCAACAGCGGAGAGATCGCGGACCTCGCCGCGCACGGCGGCAGGGCACTGGCTGCACCGACCTTCGTACCGCCTCCAGCGGTCGTCGCCGCCGTGCAAGCGCCGATCCAGCAGGCACCGCCTCGACCGCCAAGTCGATACGCGCAATGGGCGGAAGAGAAGTACATGAAGGCGCTTGAATCGCCGCAGATGGTCTCCGCGTTCCATAGCGGCGGAACGCTGGAAATCGCCCGCGCGAATGGGCAGCAGAGCGCGAACTTCAACACCGGCAACTCCACCGATCCAACGGTGACGCTCCATCCACCCGCATCGGCGTTCACGGTGATGACGGGGAGCGTGATTCCCGCCGTGCTCGTGAGCGGGATCAACTCCGATTTGCCGGGGCCGATCCTTGCTCAGGTCAGTCAGAACGTCTTCGACAGCGCCACGGGAAAATATCTGCTCGTACCGCAGGGCAGCAGGCTAATCGGCGTATACCAGAACGCCTCCGCCTATGGTCAGCAACGGGTCGAGATCGCATGGCAGCGGCTCATCTTCCCGAACACCTCGAGCATGAATCTGCCGCAGATGCCGGGCGCGGATCAGGGTGGCTACGCGGGTTTCACCGACCAGGTGAACAACCACTACCTGAGAACCTTCGGCACTGCCGCGCTCATGAGTTTTATCAGCGCCGGCCAGATGGTCGGACAGATGGCGACGTTCGGCGGCAGCGGCGCTTCCTACGGACCGTATGGCTACTACCAGCCGAACCAGTGGGCGATGGCGAGTGAGATGGCCGGGTCGACCGCGTCGGGACAGTTCGGCGCCGTGGGTCAGCAGATGATCGGCAACGGAATGAACCGGCCACCGACGATCGAAATACGACCCGGCTACCAGTTCAACGTGATGGTCACCGAGGACCTCGTCTTCCCCGGAGCCAACAAGAACTGAACGTACACAAATCGTACACAAAGCGCATGTGGAATTGTGCACGAAACGTACACAAAAACGATTTGAGGAGAACGGCGATGGGAGTGCTCAAACGCAAGGAAGAGCCCACCGAGACGATGACGTTGCGCCTTCCGGCTTCGGTCAAGGCGGAGATCGATCGGCTTCGCGAGCGCACCAGCGAGGCAGGCTTCGATCTGAACGCGACCATCTGCGAATCGATCATCCGGCTGACGCGACAGATGCGCGAGGAGATGGACGCATTGGACGGGAAGACCGCAGGCGGAGATCGTTCTCGAAAGCCTGAGAGAGCGAACGGACTCGCGCATTCAGATCGAGTGGTTTCGGGCGGTGCTGCCGATGGTCAGGGCGAAGCGTGAAGCGAAGCGCGTCGGAGTTCCGGATGGAGTGCGAACTATGATCGAAGTGCAGAGATTTCCTGCGGGTGGACGGAGGGCTCTGAGTCCTGAGTTCGGAGTGGTGGCGAAGTGGGGGAAAGGCCGTTCGTTCGTAGAGCAAGATAAAGCATCTGCGGTGCAGTACCGCAGATGCGCCGTTTTCTCCAACCTTCTCACGACCTTTCCCCCACTTGAGAGCATCCTGGTCGGCCAACTGTACAGTACGGCGAAAAGCGCCTCAGAGCCGACCGCTCCAAGGCTGCATTTTGAGGGTCTTCGACAGTCTCGCAGACCCGTCTTGGCGATGCTCGTAGCACTGATCGCGGTGGCCTTGTTCGTAGTAGTCGGAAGGGTCATTGGCCTCCGCATTTCACTAACCGACAGCGCCGCACCGGCAGGGATTTACCGGCTCGTTCCCGGAATACCCGCATACCGCGGGGAACTCGTTGGCGCCTGCCTACCGTCCTCGATCGTAAAGGAAGGACTGGCTCGCGGTTACCTTCGGAAAGGCGATTGCCCAGGTGGAGTCGAGCCGGTCGCGAAGATTATCGGAGCCCTTCCCGGCGACCTTGTGGAAGTGTGGCCCGGATGGGTTTCCGTCGACGGAGAGGTGTTCGCTGACAGCGCCGTCGCAGCACACGACAGCGTAGGCCGACCATTGCCACATGTACCTTGGGGAAGGCGCCAGGTCGCGCCGGGCGAGGTCTGGCTGTTCGGCTTCCATAACGTGCGGAGCTGGGACGCGCGCTACTTCGGACCGGTGCCGCTTTCAGAAGTTCGAGCCGCGCTGAAGCCGGTTCTCACTTGGTGAATAATGGCGACAAACGGACATAGCCACGAGCAAGGACTCAGAGTCCATCACCTCGCCAATCTGGGCGGATTGGTCGCACTGGCGGGCCTCGACCGCGAGCCCCCAGATTTCCTGCTCGGAGCGTTACTCAGCGTCTCGCACGAGAGCGCAACCCTCGATGCGGCGCAGCGCGCACGGGTCGCAGCGGCCGGACGAGTGCGGCTCGAACAGCGGGCCACCAGCAAGCGCGCGTGGAAGTCGTGGAGCCGCGCAAAAGAACTTCATTCGGTCACGCTCAGCAGTGCGCAGGTCAGAGAAATCATCGAGGCTCTGCATGAACACGCGCCAGAGAATTCGGCGCAACTCATTGCCAGCTTGAGAGCATTGCTCACGGAGTCGACGCATGAGCCGGCGTAGGTTCTTCGGCCAGAAGGAGGTCGATATCAAGCTCCGTCTCGCGCCGACGGAGCGCCCGCGCCCGCTGATTCCGTGGTGGGCGGTTGCGTTACGGCGGGTGCGGGTAAGGTGGGGAATTCGACGCCAATCGTGGGGCAGTCTCGGCGGCGGGCAGACGTGGCGCAGGGTCGCGCTGGACCCGCACGTCTACTCCCGCCGTTCCGTAGTCAAAGCGTCGTTCAAGCGCAACGATCATACCGGCGGTTGGGCCGCTCACGCCCGCTACCTGTCACGCGAAGGAGCGCAGCAAGAGCAAGGAAAGGGTCGGGGCTTTGATGGCGAGCATGACGGGCTGGATCTGGTCCCGGTCGTGCGCGACTGGGAAAAACACGACGAGTTGCTCTGGCGCTTCATCGTCTCGCCGGAGGACGCCTCAAGGCTGGATCTTCGGGAACATGTGCGTGGCCTGGTCGAACAGATGGAGCCGATCTCGATACGAAGCTTCAGTGGGTCGCAATCGATCATCACAACACTGACGACGCCCATGTCCATCTCCTAGTGCGAGGCGTCCGGGACGACGGACGACCTCTGCAGATCGACCGCGAATACTTGAAGCTCGGCATGCGCGGGCGAAGCCAGGAGATCGCAACGAGGGAGCTTGGGCTGCGACTCGAACCCGAGGTGCTTTATGCGCGCGAGCGCGTGATCCGAAAAGAGCAGTGGACCGAAATTGACCGATCGCTGCAACGCAAGGCGGACGAGTCCGGTCTCGTAAGTTACGAGCAGTTCCAACCGCGCAGCGATGCCGCCCGCGTGAGGGCGGAGCAGGACGTGGCGCGACTGCAGTTCCTCGAAGGCATGGGACTCGCCCAGCGTGTTGGTGAGGCAAGCTGGAAGCTCTCACAAGACCATGAGCGCGATCTTCGTGAACGCCAGATCTCGAAAGACATCATCAAGAGCCGGGCGCGCAGCCAGCCGCGCGACGTTGATCATGGACTTGATCGCGGCTTCGACAGGAGGAGGGATCATCGTGGCTGAACAACGCCCATATCGCCTCTCAGGCACAGCCGCCGACACGCGTCTCAGCCAGATCAAGATCGTCGTCCTGCTCTCGCTTGGAGCGGTGTTCGTGGTGGTCAACTGGATGACGACTCAACATGCCGCACGGCTCTTCGGCTACTCGCCGGCGCTCGGCCAGCCTTGGTGCGATTTTCCGCCGGTCGGGTCGCTCTACCATCCGTGGAACTGGATGGTTTGGTGGTTACGCTGGCACTCCGACCCGACCCTCGCGCCACTCTGGGAGCTGTGCGTGCATGAGGCGGTCTACCCGATGGTTACGCTGACCGCAATCGCGATGGGCGCGATTGCAGTCGCCCGGCGTGGATGGTTTCAGAATCCATCCGATTTGCATGGATCAGCACGCTGGGCCAACGCCAGGGATCTTCGAGCGGCCGGGCTCGTGGACAAACGCCGGTTTCTGCCGCGGAGGCTTCGCAGGATCGCCGAACGCGCGAAACTTCTAAAACCTTTCTCGCAACGCGCTGGCGTTTATTTGGGTGTATGGCGGCGATCGCACATCCGTGAGTGCGGTCCCACGCACATCCTTGTCTTCGCGCCCACGCAGAGCGGAAAGGGCCGCGGGATCGTGATCCCAACGCTGCTGACATGGCCACACTCTGTCATCGTTCATGACCTCAAGGGCGAGAACTGGGCCCTGACTGCCGGTGCTCGCAAGCGCTTGGGCCAGCTCTGCCTCAAGTTTGAGCCGGCCTCCTCACCCGAATCGGGGCTAGCACGTTTCAACCCGCTCGCCGAGGTGCGGCTGCGCACATCTTACGAGGTGCGCGACGTGCAGAACCTCGTGCAGCTTTTGCTGGACCCCGACGGCCGCGGACTCCCGGACCACTGGTCGCGCGCCGGCTCGGAGGCGTTCGAGGCGTTCATCCTCCACAGGCTCTATGAAGGACGCGAACCTACGCTCGGCGGAGTTGGCAACCTGCTTTTCGATCCGGAACGGAAAGCCGATGAAACGGTCGAGCACCTGATGCGCGCTGAACATGACCCCGCGGGCGCTCTCGGCTGGAAGGACGCGCAGGGCAATCCGACTCGGACTCATCCGTTGGTGGCCGGAGGGATGCGCAGTCTGCTCGACATGGCGGAGAAGGAGCGGGCTTCGGTCATCTCGGAGGTGAAGGGCTTTCTGCGGCTCTACCGCGACCCGCTGATCGCGGCCAACACCGACGTTTCGGACTTCCGCATCGACGATCTGGTCAATCACCGCCAGCCGCTTTCGCTCTATATCGCGGTCACGCTCGCCGATCAGGAGCGTATGAGGCCACTCATGCGGCTGGTGCTGGCCCAGATCCTGAACCGGCTGACGGAGCGACTCGAGTACCGCGATGGGCGCGCGGTCGCCGGCAACCGACACCGACTCCTTCTGATGATCGACGAGTTCCCGACTCTCGGACGCCTCGAGATGTTCGCCGAGTCGCTGTCGCTGATCGCCGGATACGGGATCAAGGCATGTCTGATCACCCAGGACATCACCCAGATTCATCGCGCCTACGGCCGCGACGAGACGATCACGTCGAACTGTGACACGCGCGTTGCGTTCAGGCCCAATGGCATCGAAACCGGGCGGCTGCTCTCCCAGATGACGGGCGAGACCACGGTTCGCCACGTGCATCGGACGGTATCGAATTCGGGAGCGAGCGTGTCGGAGCCTGAAGTTGCGCGACCACTGCTTACGCCAGACGAGGCGATGCGCCTGGATGACAGCGAGGCTTTGATCTTCGCCAGCGGACGGCCAGCGATTCGCGCCGCTAAGCTCCGGTATTACACCGAGCCGTTCTTCAAACGACGAGCGGCGATCCAGCCACCGTCGAAAAGTGATCGTATCGCGAACTCAACTGCCGTCGGGAAGGCTGCGAGCGCAGTGACGGCATCGTCCGTATCCGGTCCAATCACGCAGAACACGAAAAGTCTCGCCCAGGATCGATCAGCACCGGAAATCAACTCTCTCGGAAAGGTGGCCGAACCGCAGCCGGTTGCGCAGCTGGCGTTTCTAAAATTTGCCGTTGACCACGCGGCCGACGCCGCAGCCATCACGAACCGCGGACGGAAGAAGGAGAGACTACTTTGAGGCGACAACTTACAGCGTATGTCAGCGGCGACGACTTCGCTCTATTGAAGGAAGAGGCTGAGGCGGTCGGCCTTTCCCTTTCACGTTACATCCAAGAGCGTCTGGTCAGGTCAAACGGACGCGCGGCCGTCAGCCTTTCCGAGTCCAAGTTGGCCGCAACTGAAAAGAAAATTATCGAGACGAATCGTACCTACATCGCCCAGGCCATCCGGCCGCTGAGCAAACAGGTGACGATGCTTCTTGCCATGCTCGATCAATTCGCGCTCAGCATGCTGACCCACCTGCCGGAAATTCCCGAGGCCCAGCGCGAACAAGCTCTGGCCAGTGGAGAGCGACGCCACCACGGGTGGCGGCTCGAAGTCGAAGACACCATCAAGCAGATGGAATCTCCGGGCGCGAACGGAAAGAAGCCCGTTGCCATCTCGGATGAGTCCCAGAACGGTGATCGTTCAGGAGAACACAACTCCACCGCGGAATCTCACGGAGACAGCGAATGATCTCGACGCAGCAGACCCAAGATCGGCGGCTGGACGAGCTGCTCCGGAGACAACTTGGCCCACGGATTCTCGCCGCGATCGACGATCCGAACGTCACCGAGATCATCGTCAACGAAGACGGCCGGGTGTGGTTCGAATCGTACGCAAAGGGAATGCACGAAGCCGGTCTGGTGCTCGCGGCTTCGCAGGTCGAAAGCCTGATCGGCACCGTCGCCTCGTCACTTGGCAGCGTGGTGAACTCAGTCAATCCGATTGTTGAAGGCGAACTCCTGATCGGAGGAATCCGCTTCGAGGGCCTCCTTCCGCCGGTTGCCCGAAAGCCGTGTTGCGTCATGCGCAAGCCGGCCCAAGTCCTCTACACCCTCGACGATTACGTACGCGACGAGATCCTGAGCGACGCCCACGCCGGCATCTTGCGTGAGGCCGTCGATTCGCGAAGCAGCGTCGTAATCGCGGGCGGGACCGGCTCGGGCAAGACCACGCTGGCCGGCGCGCTCATCAATGAAATGGTGGAGCGTTCCGATCCGAACGAGCGCTACGTGATCATCGAGGACACCCTCGAAATCCAGTGCCGCGCCCAGAACCTTGTTCAGCTTCACACCGCCGAGGCCGCTGACATGACGCGGTTGGTACGGACGACTATGCGTCTTCGCCCCGACCGAATAATCATCGGCGAGGTGCGCGGCGCCGAAGCGCTCGCACTGCTCAAGGCATGGAACACCGGCCATCCGGGCGGCGTCACCACGATCCACGCCAACAGCGCCAAGGCGGCGCTGACGAGGCTCTCCAGCCTCGTACAGGAGGCCGGCGTCCCGCCACAACCTGAACTCATTGCCGAGACGATCAACCTTCTCGCATTCATCGTCCGCACGCCTGCAGGACGGCGCTTGAAGGAGCTGGTTCGCGTAGACGGATACGGCGCGACCGATGGGTTCAAACTCACTTCCCCGGACACGCGGTCAAGCAAGGGCTCAGGGCAATAGCGTTTTGAAGTCATCTGCGAATGAGAAGGAGGTACGAGAAATGAAGCGGCTGGAAGGAAAGAAAGGTGCGTGGAGAAAATGGGCATCATCGATTGTTTACGCCTATGGAGTGATCACTTTTGTTTGGCCAGTCAGGGCCTTCGCGGCCATCGCCGCGGGCGGAGCGCTTCCGTGGGACACCCCGCTTACAACGCTGCAGACCGACCTGCAAGGCCCGGTCGCTCACGCGATCACCACCGCAGCAGTGATCGGCACCGGCATCATGTGGTCAGTCAGCGAGCATGGAACCGGCGTGCGAAAGATGTCCTCGCTCGCGTTCGGTGGGGCCTGTGCGCTTGGGGCCACCCAGGTGATGACGACGCTCTTCCCGATGGGCGGAGCGCTCTTCTAGGCGGAGGAGGACAGTACGATGGCTGAAGGTGAGCGTCGGGTAAGCGCGATTCATCAATCGCTTACCCGCCCGATTCTGCTGGCCGGGGCGGAGCGGCCCTTGGCGATCGCAAATTGGATCACCGCCGCCGCGCTGATTTTCGGGGGCGGGCTCCATTGTTACACGGTCGCGATGGGGGCGTTCCTGCTGACCGTCGGCCACTGGGCGTTGGTTCAGGCAGCGAAGTTCGATCCGCAGCTGAGCCAGGTCTACGTCCGCCACATCCGCTATCAGGACTGTTATCCGGCACGCGCTCCAATTTCCGCATCGCCACCCCGTATCCGCGCATCTGTACCGACGCCCAAGGAAATGCGCGCTTAGGAAGAGAGAGGAAGAAGTATGTTCCTCAAAGAGTTCAAAGATTTGAGACGAAAGCGCGACAGGCTGCTCGGTCTGCCTGACCAGCTCAACTACGCGATCCCGATCGACGATTACACCATCGCGATGAAGGACGGCGCGTTTTTGTCGGCTTTCGAATGCTCGGGGCTTGACCTCAATTCCGCGAGCGTTGAAGAACTCGACGCCCACCGCGCGCAGGCCAATCGCGCTCTTGCGCGCCTGGATGATGGCTTCATGTACAACATCGACCTCATCCGTCATCCGAGCGTCGACTACCCGAGCCGTACGTTTCCCGATCCAGTCAGCGCGACGCTCGATCGCGAGCGGGAGATTCAATACTCGGCCGAGGGTCAGCACTTCGAGACAAGATGCGTTCTCACCATCACGTATCGCCCGCCGGCCGACGCGCAAACGCGGATCGCCGGTGTCTTTCTGACGGGCATGCCGTCGCGTCCTGACTGGCGACGACAGCTCGAATGGTTCGAGCAGCGAATCCGCGAGTTTGAAGACGCGATAAGCCCCGTGTGGAAATTGACTCCACTCGATATGCCAGCCTTGCTGTCGCATCTCGCGAGCTGCATCAACGGACGGATGTGCGAAGTGGCAGCACCCAGGACACCGACCTACCTGGACGCGGTTCTCGGCAATCAGGACCTGATCGCCGGGTTCAAACCGCGCATTGGCGGAAAGCACATTCGCGTCATCGCATTAGCAGGTTTCCCGCCCTTTTCCTACGCCGATATGGCCGCGTTCTTGAGCGAGTTGCCGATATCTTACCGCTACTCAACACGCGGCATCCCCATAGGCCCGCGGACGGCGATCAGCCAGCTCGCTGTGTACCGGCGCAATTGGTTCCAGAAGCGGCTCGGACTTCGGGGAGTCATCAGCGAACATTTCGGCTCTGGAGCGGGAGCGGCCTTCCAGAACCAGCACGCGCTCAGGATGGCGGCGGATGCGGACGAGGCGATCACGGAGGCCGAGGGCGGCGCGGTCCGATATTGCTACGTCACGCCAAAGGTGATCATCACCGATGACCAGGCCGACGTCGCCGACGAAAACGCGCAGATGGTTTTCAAGGTCTGCCAGAACATGGGCTTCGATCCGCGCAACGAAACCATAAACGCCGTCGAGGCTTGGCTCGCTTCGCTCCCCGGACACGGTTGGTACGACGTGCGCCGTCCGCTGGTTAACACTCAGAACCTTGCGGACATTCTGCCACTAACGAGCATCTGGGCGGGCCTCGCGACCAACCCCTGCCCTTACTACCCGAAGGACACGCCGGCCCTGTGCTACGGCGCAACTACGGGCAGCACGCCATTCCGGCTAAACCTCCATGTTGGCGACACCGGTCACATTGGAATCTACGGTCCAACGGGGAGCGGCAAGAGCGTAGCGCTCGGCTCCATCGCGGCGAACTTCCGTGCAGTCCCTGACGGTCAAATCTTTTTCTTCGACAAGGGCTACTCCGCCTATGTTCTGACCAAGGCGTTGGGCGGGCAACACCTCGACCTTGGAGAGGACGAGGTTCCACTCTGCCCGCTTGCGCGAATCGGCGATGAGACCGACCGCATGAAGCTGCAAAGTCTGCTCGAAGACTGGCTAGAGCTTCAGGGCGTGCGCCTCGTCCCCAATCAGCGCAAGGCGCTCTGGCGTGGCCTCACACTGGTAGCGGAGGGACCTGCCGAGCAGCGCACCATCAGCAATCTCGTAACCCAGGTGCAGGACAACGTGGTACGCGACGGACTGGCCGCCTTCTCGCTCGCGGGACCGCTCGGGCGCTTCCTCGACGCCGACCGTGACGTGCTGCTCGAAGGGCGATTCGTCACGTTCGAGCTCGAAACGCTGATGGCCATGGGGCCGAAGGTCGTGGTGCCGGTCGCGACCTATCTATTTCACCGCATCGATCAGCGCCTCGACGGCAGACCCACGCTCGTTATCCTCGATGAAGCATGGATCATGCTGACCAACAGCGTCTTCGGCGCGAAGATCGAGGAGTGGCTCCGGACCCTTCGCAAGAAAAATGCGGCGGTCGTGCTTGCAACCCAGAGCCTGAGCGAAGTTGTCAATTCGCCCCATCGCGATGTGATTCTCGAGTCTTGCCCGACCAAGCTCTACCTGCCCAACCCCGAGGCGAAAAGCAGCGCGACACGGGAGGTGTACCGGCGATTCGGACTTTCTGATCGACAGATCGACATCATCGCCGAAGCGACGCCGAAGCGGCACTACTACTACGTCTCACCACTGGGGCGCCGGCTCTTCCAGTTCTCGCTGGGTCCCGCTGCGCTCGCCTTCATCGGCGCCGGATCGAAGGACGACATACTCGCCGCGCGGCGAACGATCGAACAGCACGGCCAGCGCTGGAGCGTCGAGTGGCTTCGCGCGTGTGGATTGCACAACTGGGCCGAGTATCTCGACAGACTCAACGGTCATGTCGAAACGCCGACCGACCCGATCCTAAGTGTGAACGGCATTCCGCCGTTCCACACCAACGGAAAACTTCATCAGGGGGAGATACATCAATGAAGTCGAAAAGATACTCCCGATTTTTGTCTGCCGTTTCGGCCGCAGTTGTTTGGCTGTTGGTTGCGTCTTCGGTTCCTGCCCGCGCACAGTTCGGCGGCTCGCAGATTGTCTTCGACCCGAATATGTTCGCGCGCCAGCTCCAGCAGCTTCAGCAGGAAACCGCTACCGTCACGAACCTCGCTCAGCAACTACAATACGCGATCAAGAACACGACCGGCGGTGGCGCCGGTGTCTGGCAGTCGAATCAGAATCTGCTTACGAATCTCGGCGATCTGATCAATCAGCAGGAAGGACTCTCGTACACCTTTCAGGGGCTTACGCAGCAGTTCCAGCAACTCTATCCGGGATTCAATGCGGCCTCGACCACAGGGGTCCAGAGTCCGCAGGCAACAATCGACACGACGCTGAGCACTCTCAATGGTGCGCTCGCTTCGGCGCAGGCTCAGGCGCAAAACTTCCAGGCAGAGCAGGCGTCGCTGCAAACCCTTGAGTTCAAGAATCAAACGGCGATAGGCAATCTGCAGGCGGTACAGGTGAGCAACGAAATCGCGCTCGCGCAGGTGCAACAGGTTCAGATGCTGCGCCAACTCGTGATGGCTGAGATGAATTCGCAAAACGTCGCTGCGGCGAATCAGGTCAACAATCAGGTGCAGAGCAACCTCGCCGCACAAGCATTCTTCTCTGCGCCAGCGTCACCGCGCACTCCCGACGCTTTTCACAATGCCCCGACTCCGCCCCAACCTTAGGATTTCGAAGATGTGAGGTCGGAAATGAAGTCCACCAAAAAGCGACTCATCCTCGTATTGGCAATTATCGGAGTCTGCGCCGTGCTCTTTGGCGGATGGCGCATCTATCAGGGGCAGGTCGCTGAGGACCAGAAGCGCAATTTCTTTGCCGCACCAGCATCATCGGCGTCCGGTGCGCCTGATGCTTTCCACAATGCCCCACCACCGCCTCAACCGTAGGAGGTCCGGGCTGGGCTAAGGAGATGCCTCATGACTTTCAACGACATTGCAACTCAATTCTATAACGCAGGTGCGCACTACAGCGCGGCGATCCAACCATACGCCATCAAGCTTTTCTTCGCGTTGCTGCTCATCGATATCCTTGTGACCTGGATTCAATTTATCGCCGAGGGTCAGCTTGATGCACCTCATTTTCTCGGGCGGTTGATCAAACACATCCTCACCGGCGGTTTCGTTTACTTAATGATCGTGAACGCCTTCTCGTGGATGAATGCAGTCATCAAAAGCTTCTCCGCTATTGGTGCGGCGGTCACCGGTCTCCCCGCCCTCAATCCACAAACCGTGTTGCAGGTCGGCACCAATATGGCCAGCACGATCTTCAACTCCCCAGGCAACGCCAGCATGATGACAAACTTCGAGCAAGCAATCGTCCAGAGCGTAGCCGCCTTCATCGTTCTGCTCACATTCGTGGTCACGGCTGCGATGCTTCTGCTGACTCTGGTCGAATCTTATCTTGTCGTGGGCGGCGGAGTGATTCTGCTTGGTCTTGGAGCCAATCGCTTCACCGCTCCGGCTGCGGAAGGCTACTTCGGATACGTCATCCGCGTCGGCGTGAGGCTTCTATTCTTCTATCTAGTCCTTGCTGTCGGCGTTCAAATGGCAAACCAATGGAGCGCAGCTTTGGTCGCTGCCTGCAAACCGATTCCAGCAACGCTGCCTTGGTGGACCACCTATGGTCTACCGCCTAGCGCAATCCTTACTACCGTTTGCTCCGGGACTATTTCCGCAGCCGACATGCTAAACTACACCGCGTTCGCCGTCGTTTTTATGGTTGTCAGCATCGCGGTGCCTCATATGGCGGCCGGGATCGCCGGCGGAACAATCGGGCTCGCGCTCAGCCACGCATTTGAAGCAGCTTACGTTGCTCAGACGATCATTCGACCGATCACAAGCGCGCTCCAGACCGGATTCAACAAGGTCGCTCAGATAGGCAACGGTAGCGCCGGCAATAGCGGCGAAGCGACTGGCTGGGTAAGGGCGATGGACTTCGGCCGACAGACGCAGCAGCTCAGCAATCTCGGTCCAGACAGCGGACAGCGGGTACCGGCGCCCAAGGATGTGCGCGGCACATCGGTTATGCCGTCGCGCGCTTCAAACACCACGCGCATCAACCCCGGCACTGCGCGATATGTTGACAGCAAAGGCACGGCGACTGTCGGCAAACCGACAAGCAAAGTCTAACCGTACGCGAAATGCGGGCACTCGAAAGAACTAATTGTAATAGTCATATTAAATCCGGATCAGCAAATGAGTCGGGATGCGGCCGCAGCCAATCGAGCGCGGGGCTCAACGCCTCGGGCGGCGTGGCGCCGTCGCCGCTCCCACGAGTTCCCGTTTCGCAACGGCATTGATAGCCGGTTCGGCGGGTGAGCGGGTCAACGCCGATCACCGCGGTAAAGATCATCGGCTTGGCTGGCTAGCTCGGCGACTTCCTTCCGAAGCGCAAGCGGTTTCAGAACCTTCACCCAAGGACCGAGGCTGAGGATGAAGTTCCGTAGCTCGGTCGTTCCCCGGACGCGCATGGTCAAGACAGTCTTTCCGTCGCGTCGCCGGCGGAACTTCTGGGTCGGATGGATCATCCGAGGCCGCAGGTATGCTTCAGTGTCAGCGAGCAGCAGCAACTCGACCTGTGTCATGGGTCCATCGAGCAGGCCGAAGGTCCCATCGAGGTGCTTCTCCGGATTGTAGCCCTTCGGGTACTTGAACCGGACCCGGTTCCCGTCAGCATCCAGGACGAATTCCGCTTTCCGGATGACGTTCGACGGCCAAATAAATGATCTTTCGATATAGATGGCGCAGGCCGACGAGATAGAGGCCGCCACGATAAGTGACCAGCGTGTACGGATCGAACTCGTGCTCTTTCCCCTCGCCTGTGAGTCCCGCGTAATCGACGCGAATAGAGTTCTGACCGATAACGGTGCGAAGGATCAGGTCCAGCCGATCGTCGTAGTTGCGATAGATCTTGGGTGCGTATGGCACCGCGTAAAACTTACGGTCGAAATCAACGAAACGCTGCTGCTCGTGTGGCCGGCAGAGTCTTGAAGGTCCGTTCCCACAGGTCCTCGACGCTCTCCTTAATTACGGTTCCTTCGAGAAACTTGAGCAGGGTCAGCATGAAGTAAAGGGACGCGGCCCGATACGGATTCGAGTCCGGTGTCCGCGAGGAAGAGCTCAGCCGAAGCGAGCGGCCCGAACCGCGCCGAACGACTTCGATCATCGGCCGGTCAGTCCAGTCGCGAAGTCCACTTCGGCATGCTGTTACGTAGCGGAGCAACGTCCGTTCCGTAATTCCAAGCTCCTTCTGGATTGCGTCAAAGCTCCACCCGTAGGGGCGCGATCCGAGTTCGAAGGCGATGCGCGCGAGTCGGAGTGCAGCGCGATACGTCGGTCGGCGCCGTTCCTTGGCCATGGTCCTATTTCTACTGGGCATGATGGACAACCGTTGTCATCAAGGTCCGGTAGAATGCAAGACAAATCGAAGGGAGGTAATCGATGGACGAAAGGCTCGCTTACCCAGCCGCCGCGATGCGCTGGAATATCAACGCCGAACACCACGACTACGCGGCAACGGTGTTCCAAGCGATCGTCACCGCCAACGGCTTCAGTGTGCTAGCAGAGCAGGAATTGCCTGACGCATGCGAGCGACTGCTCCCGGGCTCGGTAACTGGGCGGCCTATCCTGTGGTCCGAGCACGCACACTCGCGCAGTCTTGTCATGCGATGGCAACAGATCGACGCCATTGTCCTCATCTGCCAATGCCCGGAGACAGCAGAGGTCTCCGTAGCGGCCAATGACCTCGACGCGGCGAGGAAGATAATCGCGGAGATCGACAAGCTGTTGCCGCGGGCGCCGTCTAGTGGCCTGTAACAGCTGAATCAAAAGTAGCGATGATTCTGTGAGAGAAGTCGCGGTAGGCCCATTTGATGGGCGCGGCATGTTGGTTGTGATGACGGATGTAGCGCATGAGCTTGCGCGCCAGGTCGTTGACCGAGGTGAAGACGCCGCGGGCGACGACATCGCGTTCGATGCGGCCGAACCAGAGTTCGACCTGATTGAGCCACGAGGAATAGGTCGGAGTAAAATGCAGGTGCACCTTGGGATGATCGGCCAAGAACTGTGCGACCCGCTTGGTCTTATGGGCCGAGAGGTTGTCGGCGATGATGTGGATCTCGCGAGCCTTGGGTTGCAGCGCAGCAAGCTGGCCCAAGAAGGCCACAAACTCCTCGGTGGTATGGCGGGCGGCGGTCTGACCCAGGACCTTGCCGCTTTTGGTGTTGAGCGCAGCGTAGAGCGAGAGCGTGCCGTGCCGATAGTACTCGAAGCCGTGGCGCTCGGCCCGCCCAGGGCTAAGCGGCAGCACCGGGTCGAGGCGATCGAGCGCTTGGATGGCAGTCTTCTCGTCGACACAGAACACCGCGGCGTGCTGCGGCGGATTGACGTAGAGCCCGATCACGTCGGCGGCCTTGCGTTCGAAGTCCGGATCATCGGATGCCATGTAGCGCTCCAGCCGATGCGGCTTAAGCCCGGCGCGCCGCCAGACCCGCGCCACCATCATGTGATTGATCCCCAGCGCCTGCGCCAGCTTGCGGCTGCTCCAGTGGGTGGAGCCATCATTGGGCGCGCGCCGGGTCCAGGCCAGAATGCGGGCTTCGAGCCGAGCCGTGCGCTTGGTCGCCGGCCGCCCCTGATGGCGGGCCAACAGGCCCGCCAGCCGCTGCTGCGCAAAGCGGGCCTGCCAACGAGCGATGTAAGCCGAACTACAGCCCAGGGCTTGCTGGATGGCAGACCATGATTGACCTTCGGACAGCATCAAGATCAGCCGCGCACGGCGCACGTCACCGGCGCGCAGCACTCGCGAGCGCGCTCGTGCCTGCAGTTCCTGAGATTCGGGCCGCGACAGTCGGAGCGTGGTTCCAAGCATACCGACTGATAGCATATGTTACTTTCGATTTCAACGTTACAAGCCACTAGCAGCGATATGGCCCTGCCGATAACATTCTGGCACCAAGGCAACGAAAATGCCGAAACGACAGTGCGTCAGGTGGAGCTCGCCTGCTGGAGTGATGTCGCAGGGAACTACGCTGGAGATACTCGGACTCGGTTGGCATCGCTGATGGATGGTTTCAAACCGGCCAAAAATAATGGGCGGCTCCTTCTCTGGCATGGCGAACCGGGAACAGGGAAAACGTTCGCGATTCGGGCGCTCGGGTGGGCCTGGAAGGAATGGTGCCGATTCGAGTACGTGATCGATCCAGAGCAACTGTTCGATAGGGGGGAGCTACCTTACCGAGGTCGTGCTCAACCGGAGGTCCGATCACGACTGGCAGGCAGTCGGCGATCGCGACAAATGGAGGCTGCTCATTCTCGAGGACAGTGGCGAAATGATGGGAGCTGACGCCAAAAGTCAGGTGGGGCAAGGTCTCTCGCGTCTACTCAACGTATCCGACGGAATTCTCGGTCAGGGCACGAAAATCATGATCCTCGTTACGACGAACGAAAACCTCGGCAAATTGAATCCCGCCGTCATGCGACCCGGCAGATGTCGAGTTCCGGCGATTTATCGAGGAAGAGGCCAGAATCTGGTTGCGCGGGTCGGACTGCAACGCTTATCTCGATGGGGCTCAGACGTTATCGGAATTATACGCGATCCGAGCGGGCCGGAAGTTGACGGTAGCGCCGAAGAGAATCGGCTTCCGATCCTCGTCAGAGAGCAGGCTGACCGTCGACGACCCTCGGTGCCGCAAAGGCGTTATCGCCGAAACGGCCGAGCAAAGACAGCCCAATGAAGTGCCGTAGTGGATCGCCGCGATTGTCGAAATCGCGCTTCATGGCCGGAATGCAATGCCATAAGCGCCTCTACCTCGAAACGTATCGCCCGCAACTTGCGGGTCCCGCAGACGAATCCGGTAGCGCGACTTTCGAGGCCGGCCACGCGGTCGGCGCTCTGGCGCGAAATCGGTATCCGGGCGGCATACTGATCAGCGAGGACCTTGATTGGTCTGATGCAGAACGCGCGACACAAGACGCGCTCGGGAATCGGGCTGTGCCCGCGATTTTCGAACCAGCGGTGAGCTTCGACGGCGTGCGGATCCGGGCTGACATTCTGGCACGAACGCGCGATCGGCAATTCGATCTGATCGAAGTGAAGTCCACGCTTGATGCGAAGCCCGAACATGCGTGGGACGTTGCCATTCAGGATCACGTGCTCAGGGGTGCCGGCGTTCCGATCAGATGGGCTCGCCTCATGCACTTGAACCGCGATTACGTTTATCCGGGGGGCGCCTACGATTTGAAACGGCTCTTTAGGTCCAAGAATCTGACGCGGTTGCTGCGCAAGCGAAGACGGAAGGTGGTGGCCGCGCTCAAGGAGATGCGGAAAATGCTGGCGGCGGATTCGCCCCCCTCGATCTCCAACGGGCCGCAATGCACCACGCCGTATGCGTGCCCGTTTTACGATCACTGCCATGAGGACGAGCCCGAACACTCAATCGGGCAGCTTCCCCGGCTGCGGATGCGGCTGCGCGAGCAGCTCGCCGGAATGGGCGTCATCGAGATCGCGAATGTACCGCACGATTTCGACGGCCTGTCCACACTTCAGGCCAGAGTCGTAGAGGCGGTCCGAACCGCGACTCGGTTTCACGATCCCTCCATCTCGCGAAAACTCCACCAGCTCAAGTTTCCGGTCCATTTCCTCGATTTCGAAACCTTCTCGCCGGCCCTGCCACTTTATGCCGGTACTAGGCCGTACGAGATGATTCCATTTCAGTGGTCGGATCACATTCTCAACAACGATGGGGCGGTCACGCACCGGGAATTTCTTCATAGCGATCGAACCGATCCTAGACGATCTTTCGCCGAGCAGCTGCTCGACGCCCTTGGCACCAAGGGCTCCATCGTCGTTTACAGTTCCTTCGAAGCAACGCGGCTCCGCGAACTCGGCGCGGGGTTCAAGAACCTGGCGTCGCCATTGGCGCGCGTCCGTACGCGCATCGTCGATTTGCTGCCGCTAATTCGTGATCATGTTTACGACCCAGAGTTTCACGGTTCGTTCTCTCTGAAGTCGGTTTTACCGGCTCTGGTGCCGGAACTCGGATATGACGACCTCGAGATTAAGAACGGAGGTCTTGCGTCGCTCGCCTACGCTGAGATGCGAGCTCTCGAAACTAGCACCGAACGCCGCGCCGAACTCCGTATTGCTCTCCTCCGCTATTGCATGCGGGATACGCAGGCATTACTCGAACTGCTCAGGGCGTTGCGATGAATTGTTTTGAATCCTTGGGTCCGATCAACTAGGTCATCAGATGTCCGAGGAGCAACCGAGGGTCTGGTGGTGTGCGATAGACCCCACCTGGACGTCGTACGAGGAACTCAAAAGTCGTAACGCGGTCGCGCAAGGCTGGCCAGATAAGGGCGACTTGTCGCACGTGGTTCGGCAATCGCGCGAGCAAATCGCGGCCGCTCTCGGGGGCGACGAGGACGTTCTGGCTCGAATCTTTCACTATCTCCTAACAGAAATCCGTCCTGGCCACCTGATCGTTGCCAACGAGGGTACCGCGATAAAAGGCATCTGCGAGATTCTTCCGGCCACCCGATATGTTTATGACCTCGGCACGAATCTCGAAGGACTCTCACCAGATCAGGGAAGTCCCCGGTTCCAAAAGGATCGGGAATTCAACTACGCACACTGTCTCTATCCGGTGCGTTGGGTAGACGCCTCTGAGGTTGGCATCTCGATGAAGGCGCCAGTACGCCTCAAAGGAATCGTGGGCTGCGGGAAGCAGGCGGATGCAATTGAGCGTCAATGGAACAGATATAAGGACAGGCTCCGAGGCAGGGTCCCATGGGGAGATCCATGGCTTCGCGAGCGTCTACGTAAGCTTCGGAGGCTCGAAATGAAGAAAGTGACCGACGTTTTCGCCGTCTTTCCTCAGGTAATTCTTCATGGACCGCCGGGCACGGGCAAAACACACGAAGCGCGCGAAATGGCCGCTGAGCTTCTGAAAGTCGACACGGGGAACGACGAGTTTCAGAAGGCACGCTTCAGCTCTACCCACGCCTCATCAGCGAGGGGCCGGTGGGAAATTATCCAATTTCATCCTTCGTATAATTACGAAGATTTCGTCAGGGGAATCGAGAGTCAGATCGAATCGGAGAAAGTTGTCTACAAGGCGGTGAACAAGGTCTTTGCTCAAATGTGCGCGGCAGCCTACAAAAGCAACGACCCGTATGTGCTCATTATTGATGAGATCAATCGCGCGAATCTTGCTGCCGTCCTAGGAGAGTTGCTGTTTGCCTTGGAGTACCGCGGGGAGGCAGTCAGCACGCCTTATGTCGTCGATGGACAGCGGACGCTGTTAGTACCGAAGAATCTGTACATCATCGGTACTATGAACACAGCCGATCGTTCGATCGGGCATTTGGACTACGCTATTCGAAGACGGTTCGCTTTCCGCGAGTACAAGGCCGATCCTGAGGTGATTCGCCAATACTACGAGGACCTGTCTCTCGCCAAACGTGAGAAAGAGGAACTTCGGGACAAAGCCCTGAGGATGTTCGAAGAAGTGGCGAAATTGTTCGCGAAGGACGCGAACCTTTTATCCCCTGATTATCGCGCCGAAGACGTCCAAGTTGGCCACACATACTTCTTGGTAGAATCCAAAGGTGTGACGCTGGAAAAAGCTCAGAATGAGCTTCGTATCAAGTTCACGCATCAGGTTCTGCCGCTGCTTCGGGAATACGTTGCCGACGGAATCTTCTTGCCGAACAGCGAAAAGTCAATCGCGAAGTTGGCAGCTTCTTACGCGAGTGATACTGCGCATGCCTGACCGGATTCACCTGACGGAGGGGGACCCAGTGCCTGCGGAGTGTGCCGACCAGATCCGTGGCGCGCTTCACGAGCCGCTTCCTAGTCCTAATGCCAACGTAGAGGATATTGCACCCTATTTCGGGTTGCAGAACGTAGGCTCGACGTTTCAACTCGGATTCTTTGTGGGGATGGCGCGGCTCCCGAACAGCGAAGGACCGGTATTGATCATCCACCCTCGTTTCCAAGACCTCGACTACGCGTCGATGTTCGCAGTTTGTGCGGATGATCCGGAAGTCTATGATCTGGGAGCCACGTTTTTCGTTTGGCCTGACAAGCCTCCTATAGACGGTGAGCCAGCCCCACATTGGTTTACGCCGCTGCTGGTCATTGCATTTCTGTCCGCTCTCGACCGGCTCTGCAAACGTCATCTCAGGCGCAATTACTTAAGAGAAGTTAAAAACCTAACCGGCCGGATGAAGGGTCGTCTGAAGCTCCGAGAGCATATTCGAAACAACATTCTTCGGTATCGCCCGGAACGCGTGGTCTGCGAGTACGGCCTATTTGATGATGATTGTCTCGAAAACCGTATCCTCCGGGCCGCGCTGGAAGTTAGTAGAGCGTACATGGTTCAGCATTCGGGCTTTATCACGCCAGCTATACTGGGCTGGATCCGAACTTGTCGTGCGGCCCTTGCTCGAGTCAGCATCGCACGTATTCATCCGCGGCACTTCGGAGTGGCACGCCAAATGGGGACTTTCCGCCACTACCGCGACCCACATCGCCTGGCGCGAGCTGTTCTGCGGCACTTGGGAATTGATCCCGAGAACCTCGGTCACGGCTCCGACCGTATGCGCGTGCCGCCCTTTGCGCTTTGTACCTACGAACTCTTCGAGCGTTACGCAGAAACAATTTTGCGCAAAAGTGATCCTGACCTCTGGTCGGGCGGTTGGGGGAAAGAACGCAACCTCGGGCTCGGACGGTATAAGACGCGGCCGGATTTCATTCGGCCGAAAGCCGGCGTGATCCTGGATTGCAAGTACAAACGCTTTCCGGACGGGCGCATTAGCGATCAGGAGCGCGCGGACATTTACCAGATTGCTGCATACTCGCGGCATAAAGGGGTTTTAGACAAGATTTGCCACGCGGGCGGTCCAGATAAACCCCAGAAGCTGGTTCTGCTGTACCCGGACGTGGAGTACGCCGAACCATCATGGTGCGGCTCCGAAAGTCGGGATGACCAGAGCCTACATTGTGATGACTTCGAAGTCCCTTTGCTCGTGAAACGTCTCTATTGCCCGCGTCTGCAAAGCAGGACGCATGCGCCTCTCACTGTTGCCCAGCCTCTCGACGAATCTCCAGAGGGCCTTTGATCTGGACAACGGTTGGCAACCGCCCTCGGTAAGTCTGGTCTTGGAGGATCGTTCAAGATGTCGGAGACTTTGGAAGGTTGCATGCTGCCGAATGCGAATGGTGCGGACTCAAGATGTCCTGCAACTGTTGGGACGGAAACGACCCTGCTCGAGCAGGGCACATTTTGGTCCTATGTCCGAGATGCCAAGTCACGAATTTTCTCAACATGATCTTCGGCGAACAGGATCTGCGATCCATACTTCTATCGAAAATCGACAGATCCAGAATGCCAAAACAGGCCTATTCTAACCGCCGGAGCGCTTCGCGGTTGAGAATCGTACACTCGAACTGTGGCAAACCTCGAAAATCCCAAAACTAGCCCCTACCCCTTCTCTAATCGCCCTCCTTCGTGCGCAAGCCGCAACGCCACTCAGAGCAGAGCCTTAACGGCTTCCTCTGGTGCTATAGGGCGGACTCCGGTGGCATTTTGGATAGCGTCAGCCCGGTTAAGGACGTAGCTATCAGTGGTCACCACTATCAGTATTCCCGCCCGCATCGAGTCGACGACGATCCCGCGATCTTTTATTTTGACTCTCTTCCGCACTGGCAGAGCCTGCTGAAGGGCGTCATTTTGTTCGATATTCTCCCACGTTCCAGCGAGCTGATCCCAACTCACATCGTCGAGATCGTCCCAGTGTCCGATCGCGTAGTACGGAAGAACTTCAAGTCTCTCCGCGAACGCTAGAGCGTCATCCGGTTTCTTACGCAACTCATAAAGCGTTCTCCGACTGACCGCTAGGAGCCTGTCCGAGAAATAGTCATTTGACTCTGGATGAGGAGGGACAGGAGTAGTGCGTGATGTGATAATGCGTCATGGGCAAGAGTTACCGTGGGTACCATCCGGAACAGGACTTTCTGCTTCCTCCGAGCCTGGGTGAGTGGCTGCCCGAGAATCATCTGGTCTACTTCGTCAGCGATGTGGTCGACAATCTGAACCTGTCGGCGCTGGATGCGGTGTATGGCGACGAACAGCGCGGGCAGCCGCCCTACGATCCGCGGA
>Ga0207416_1001212_pt1 | contig 36276 bp, 31 predicted proteins | sample PaiPotPPM11metaG_FD_184107 | JGI IMG/M metagenome (GOLD analysis project Ga0207416, IMG submission 184107) | Iron sulfur acid spring bacterial and archeal communities from Banff, Canada, to study Microbial Dark Matter (Phase II) - Paint Pots PPM... ...
GTGCTTGCGAAGCGAATGGTCGGATACTGTTCGCAATGCAAAAAATCGGAACTGCGCAAATGTTCGTCACGCGCGGGTTCGCCGCTCCAGCACGTTCGCGCGTCGATCCTCGCCTCAACCGCAAGCCGTTCGGGGTGGTCGGGATCGAACTCGAGTTCACCCTCCATATTTTTGAAGGATCCCCTCACCCAGGTAACCATCATGTGCCGAGCGCGAAACTCCGCCGCGCTATGCCCTGGCTCAAATGTCCATTTCACGTGCTCGCCTACCTTATCTGTGTTTTAAGTACTGTAACATGACCGTACGCGCTCATGCTTTGGTCTCGTCGCGAGCATCCTCCCGCAGCACGCCGAGAAGCGCGGGAATCGCGACCTGGAGCGCCGCTGCGAACGGAATGGCAGTGAGTGCTCCGGCGACGCCGAAGGACGCCCCGCCGACCAAGAGCGCGGCGAGCGTCACCACGGGCGAGATGCGCACGGCCCGACTCATGATCCTCGGGACCAGGATGTCGTGTTTGAGTTGCTGGATGATGAAGAAAAAGACCAAGATCGCGACGAGTTGCCAGCGTGCTTGCGTGAGCGCGATGAGCGCCGCAGGAATTGCACCTATCGCCGTGCCGACGAGCGGAATAAAATCCCCCAACCCGACCGCTGCGCCGATGGTCGCGGCAATCGCCATGATCGCGGCGATGAGGAGTTGTCCGCGCACGTATCGCCCGAACTGCGGGCCGATGAGCCGGAGTCCGCGCGAAATCGCCGCTCGATGACGCTCGGGGACGAGATCGAGGAAAATTTCGCGCAACTGTTCGGATTCGAGCGCCATGTAAAACGAGAGGATCATGACGGTGATCGATGACCACACGATGCCTACCGCTCCGACCGTCGCGGAATAGATGCGCGCGGCATACATCCGCGCGACGCTCTCATCGCTCGATGCTTGGCCGATAATGCTCTCCGGCGAGGGAAGCCACGGATAGAGCTCGCGCAGATGCGCTAGGGAGCCGGTCACGCGGCGCACCAGCGTCGGAATATCGACGACTAGCCGTTGCGCTTCCTCGCCGAGGCGCTTGGCGGCGCCTAAAGGACGCCTTTAGCTGAAGAACTTGCCGAGCGTCATCGTGATGCCGGCGCTCGCAAGCGAGAACTGCATCGTCGTGCTTTGGGCGCACACGTCGTCGTATGCGAAACCGTATGCCAAGCTGTTGCTGCTAACTTTGTGGAAGAGTTCGGCCCATGGATTGTAGGGCTGCGTCTGTCCGGGGACCGCTGAGTAGAACGGAGGCGCGCAACTAACGTCGCTCATGTTGTTGGAAACGACGCCGCGATTGAACGCGGCGGCGATCACCTTTTCGACGTTTTTCTGCGCGGCATCGCCGCTGGCGAGGCTGTTCGCGCACTGCCAAATATCCAAGCTCGGAATCAACCCGCCGGCCAACGGAAGGCTGAAGGTCTCGGGCCCGGTAAACGTGAGCGTGCTTCCGGTGACTGTGCCGGTGAAGGTTCCGGAGGCCGCGTCGGTCACCGTGAGCGGCGTGGTCTTCCAGGTGGTAAACCATTGCGATACGGCCGTATTCCAGTAGTTGAAGATCGCGTCGGTCGCCTGGTTTCCGCTGGGAACGTTGGAGGCATAGTCGCTCGGCGAGAACGCCCGTAAGTAGTTGACGTTCGCGGGATACAGCGACGATGCGCCCGCCGGAATCGAGGTGACGAGCGTCGACCCGCCAAACGGCGCCGGAAGCGACATCACATCGCTAAGGATCGCCGTCCGCGATGCGTTGAACCCCCCTTGGGTTTGCGCGCCGGACGCCATCTGGAACGGGAATCCGAACTGATCGACCTGCGACGTGTTGCCGTCGAACGCCAGCGTGCTGTCGACCGAAAACTCCATGAAGTCGAACAGACATGCCGAACCCACCGCGCCGGAGACGGGGGCTTGGCGCAGCGTACGTGAGAACGCCACCGGAGGTTTGCACCGTGAACGGCAGGACCGCTGCACCGATTGAGATGTAGACGCGGCCGCTAAACGCCGCCGTACCCGTACCCAAGCCCGAGACCGTTGTGGGCGTGATCTTATTCAGCGGAATCGAGGCGGTCTGCCCAACCGTGACCGGGATACCGTAATAGGCCCAGGCATCGGGGTAGAAGCTCGAGAGCGCGTTCCCGGTGGAGCCGCCCGGCGTGTACACCCCTGCCGGAATCGTGTTATCGGCGAGCGCCATCATGTGCGGTACGCCGGCTGCATCCAGGTGGTAGGGCACGATCGGCGAGTTGCCGTTCGGCAAGACACCGCCGATGATGTAGACGTACGCCTGCGTTCCGGCCGGAATATCCGATTGCGTGAGATCGACAACCAAAGTACCCGTTGCCGCCGGGCCCGGCGGCGCGGTTGGAGCACCGGTCGGGCTCGGAGACGTTAATGGGCTGCCGGATGGGCTCGCCGTTGGCGGCGTGCTGCTGCTGCCGCCGCTCTGTCCGCATGCAACCAGCACGATCGACGCGCCCGCGCCCGCGAGAAAAAGCTTGCGCTCAAATCCGTTGCCCATCTCCGACCAATCCTTTCGACAAACACCCGATATAAAAAATGCGCTAGGTACCGTTTCCAGGCGTACCAAGCGGCGCTTCGCTATCTTCCTTTACCCGCCCCGCCCGAACGGAGCCTAAGGTCGCTCGAGAATGGTATTATTTTGGAAAACATGGGAGCCGAGTTGTAAGCTGCCGGATATTACCGAGGCTGCTTTCGGGCCGCTCCTTCCTTCGGTATGGGTGACATCATGAGCGATCCAGAGGTATCGGCGCCGCCCCTATGGGGAAGCACCGATGATGCCGGGGCAACCCACGCCGACGTATGGTTCGACGACTATCGCTTTCGAAACGGCCAGCGTATCGCGCGGCTCCGAATGCACTATGCGACGCTCGGAGAAGCACATCGCGATGCGGCGGGGCGGATCGACAACGCGATTCTCGTCCTGCACTGGACGCGAGCGGACGCGCGAGCGCTCCTCACCGCAAACTACGTAGACGCGCTGTTCGCTCCCGGCAAGCCTTTGGACGCGCGCCGTTTTTTCCTGATCTTTCCCGACAACGTCGGCCACGGCCGTTCGAGCAAGCCGAGCGATAGAATGAAGACCGCGTTTCCCAACTACAGATACGGCGACATGGTGGACCTTCAGCATCGGCTCGTCACCGACGTGCTGGGAATCGAACGCCTTCGCGCCGTGGTTGGAATGTCGATGGGCGGGATGCATGCATGGCAGTGGGCCCAGGCTTTCCCCGACGCGATGGACGGGATCATGCCCATCGTCTCCTTACCGATGAAGATTTCAGGCCGCAATCTGCTTTGGCGGCGGATGATCATCAACGCCATCCGCTCCGATCCCGCTTGGAACGATGGGCGCTACGAGGAGCCGCCAAAAGGCTGGCTTCGGGCCTACGAGATTCATCGCATGATGACCGATAGCGTGCCGCACTTACAATCCATCATTCCCGATATCGATGCTGCGGAGCAATTCCTCAAAGCTGCATGCGCGCAAGCGGAGTCGGCCGATGCGAACGACCTGCTGTATGCCCTGGAGGCCTCCGCCGACTACGACCCGGAACCTGGCCTTGCTTCGATGAAAGCCAAGGTCTTTGCCCTCGCTTTTTCGGATGACGAACTCAATCCGGCGTCTCTCAATGCATTCGAACGCTTCATGCCGCTGATTCCGCATGGACGCTTCGTCACGCAAGAAGCGTCGGTGGAAACGACCGGACATTCGACGACGGCGCACCCGAGGCTATGGTCGGCTCACGTCGCCGATTTCATACGCGCGCTCGAGGATGAAAGATGAGCACCGACGACCATGCCGCCGATAATGCGCCGATTGATGTGACTCTGGGGAAAGGCAAAAGCAGACCGGATTTTTAAGCATGAGTAATGATTCGCTCGCTCATCGCTCTCGTTGCGCTGCTCTTCGCACCGCTTGTCGCCGTTGGGGCAGTTCTTCCCACCGGCAATCTGCACTGGCGGGAGGCAGGCCCGGCGGTGGCCGGCGGTCGCGTGACCGCCGTTGCGGGGTCGAACCGTGATGCAAGTCTCTATTTTCTCGGAGCGGCCGGAGGCGGTGTTTGGAAAAGTACCGACGGGGGCGCCAGCTGGCAGGCCGTCTTCGATAAGGAGGGTGTCGGATCGATCGGCGCGGTCGCGATCGATCCGTCGAACGACAACACCGTCTGGGTCGGTACGGGCGAATCGAATCCGCGCAACGACGTCAGCTATGGTGACGGCGTCTATAAGTCGACCGACGGCGGCAAGACGTGGACGAACGTCGGCCTGCGTGCGACGAAATATATCTCGCGCATCCTGATCGATCCAACCGATCCGCAACACGTCATCGTCGGCGCACTCGGCAACGTCTTCGCCGATTCGCCGGATCGCGGCGTGTACGTCACGTTTGACGGAGGAAAGAGTTGGAGTAAGACGCTCGATGTCGGCCCGCGCAGCGGCATCTCCGATATGGCGATGAATCCCGGTACCCCAAATGTCGTTTACGCCGGCGTGTGGGAGTTTCAGCGCCGCCCATGGACGTTTAGCAGCGGCGGAAGTAAGGACGGCTTGTACCGTTCGGCCGACGGCGGCCGAACGTGGACCCGTCTTACCGGCCACGGGCTGCCGAGCGGCATCACGGGCCGCATCGGACTCGCGGTCGCTCCCAGCGATCCGAATCGCGTCTACGCTCTGATCGAATCGAAGCAAGGCATTCTCTGGCGGTCGGACGATAACGGCGCGACGTGGAAACTGGTGAGTTCGAACACGCTCGTCGATCAACGACCCTTTTACTTCTCGCACATCGCGGTCGACCCGCGGAACCCGAACCATGTATTCACCGCATCAACGGAACTTGCGCAGAGCACCGACGGCGGCAAGACCTTCAAAGCGATCGCGCGTAACGTGCACGGCGATTTTCACGCGATCTGGATCGCATCGACCGATCCCAAGCGCATCATCGTCGGCGAAGATGGCGGATACGCGTTGACGGTGAACGGCGGCGACACCTGGGAGTTCTGGGCTAACCTGCCGATCGGGCAGTTCTATCACGTCGGGTTGGGTAACGACAATCCGTATACCATCTGCGGCGGATTGCAGGACAATAATTCCTATTGCGGGCCATCGAACTCGCTCGATATGGCCGGCAACACCAATGCGGATTGGTACGCGATCGTCTACGATGATGACGGGCAATGGGCCATTCCCGATCCCCACAACCCGAATCTCATCTGGTCGGACGGACAAGACGGAGGGCTCTTCACTTACAAGCGGAGCTCGCGCGAGTACACGTTCGTGCAACCCTATTGGACGACCGTTCAGCAGAGCTACAACATTGCATCGAGTCCTTATCGCTTTAACTGGGATTCGCCGATCGGTTTTGCGCCGTGGAATTCGCACATAGTGTGGTTCGGCGCCAACGTCGTCTTTCAGACGACCGACGGCGGACACACCTGGCAGCCGATCAGCCCCGATCTCACGCTCAACGACAAGGCGCATCAGGCCCCGGCCGGCGGCCCGATTACGCACGACGTGACCGGTGCCGAGTACACCGATACGATTCTGGATATCGAAGGCTCGCCGCTTTCGCGCGGCGAGATTTGGGTTGGGACCGACGACGGCCTCGTGCAGATGACTCGCGACGGCGGCGCCCACTGGACGAACGTCACGCCCGCGGATGCAGTTCGCTACGGACGTTTCGAAACGGTCGCACCGTCGACGCTCGAGCGCGGCATGGCGTACGCCGTGGAAGACGCGCATCTGCTGGGCGATAGCGCCCCGCACGTTTGGGTCACGCGCGATTACGGCGCGCATTGGCGTTCTATCGTCAACGGTTTGCCGCACGACCTGTGGACGCGTTCGATCCGCCCCGATAACCGCAACCCCAACCTCGTGTACTTGGGTACAGAAGAGGGCGTGTGGGTCTCCTACGATCGTGGCGAGCAGTGGCAGAGCCTACGCAACAACATGCCGGCCGTCTCGGTTCAAGATATCCGCATACAGCCACAATTCGACGACCTCGTCCTCGCGACGCACGGTCGCTCGATCTGGGTGATGGACGACATTCGCCCACTACAAGATCTGCCCAAAGCGGTCGCATCCGGTACTTGGCTCTTCCAACCGCGTACGTCGTATGAATACAATCTTACGAACAACACGGAAGGCACCTACACGAATTACGCGGCAGCCAATCCGCCGTACGGCGTGCCGATCACATACTATCAAGCCTCACCCCAAGCAACCGCGCCGCAGCTGACGATTCTCGATGCATCCGGGCATCTCGTTCGCACGCTAGCCGGAACAAACGTAGTTGGCTCGAACCGCGTAGTGTGGAACTTCACAACATTGCCGCCGGTCAAGTGGAAGGGCGCAGCGAACCGCGCATTCGGGGGCCCCGACGACGGGCCGATGGTGGTACCAGGCCAGTATTCGGTACGCATATCGCTGCACGGCAAAACTTACGCGCGGCGCTTTTTGGTAAAGCCGGATCCGAAGTCCACCGAAACCCACGCACAGATGCAGCAGAGTTTCGATGCGTTCGCGAAGTTGACGCGCATCTATTCGAGCGTAGACACCATGCTCAATCACCTCGACACCGTGCAAAAGGCACTGGCGGATGAGCCTGCGCCGCCCGCCGGCCCCGCCGCTACCGCACTCGCGCGCGCGCGCCGCGATCACGCAGCCGTCACCGGCCAGCTAACGGCCAACTTTACAAACTCCGAAGACTCCGTCTCTCGACCGGGCGCATTGCGCGAGAATCTGGACAACGCACTAACGACACTCGAGACCTTCCCGCTGCAGGGAATCATCACGCCTGCCGCCGCGCAGTTCTACGCCCGCATCGACGCCGAATACCGCGCCGCGCTACGTTCCTACAACGCCTACGCAGCCTCAATTCCTGCAATCAACCGGAGCCTAGTGCCCGCCGGCATCCGTCAACTCCCCGCCATTCCCAAAGAGCCACCGGCGCACTGAAGCGCACGGGCACCTAGAGCCGGCTTTACCCCTGGTGGGGCAGTCGCATCCGCGATAGCGGTTACGATGGCTTCACCTGGGCATGCATGCCGACCGGCCCCGAAGTTGAATTTCGGTGACGTCAAGAGGACCGCGAGCGCGTCGCCGCGTTTGAGCCGCGCACCGCACAGATCAATGTCGCGTGCTGCCCAGCGCCGCGTCATAACCACGGGCGGCAGCGCGCGGCCGTGCAGGCGGTTCTCTAACATCGCCCCGACCGCAGCATAGGCCTGGAACAAGAAGCCGAGCAGGTTCGCGCGCTCGTCTGGATCACCGTTCGGTGGGAGGAGCTCCAGCAAATGCGGTGTTGCAGAGACCCCCCGCGCAATTGCTTCATCCGATGCGCCGCCGGCAATTGCACCGGCGAAGTCACGGATTAGCGAGATGGCTTCCGACGGGCGGTTCAAGCCAATCATCGCGGCCACGACGTAGGCCCCAACGTCTCCCGATTCCATCACTTTAGCAGCATCGCGCGCAAGGTTAGCTACTCGATTTGCATCCCACCCCGAGATGATGTCGTAAACGCGCCTGCGGAGCTCCCCGTGCCGTTCACCTTCGTTCATTCGCACCAGGCGCCCATAGACTTCTCCGAGGGCGGTCCCTCCCATCCCCGCGGGAACCTGTTGCCCCGGTGGGCGCACGTGGAGGTCCGGATGATTCAGCACGGCCTCCACCTCGTCGTCGCTCGAAACAATCCATGCATATTCCATGCTGGAGACTATCGCACAGAAACACTTCATGCGCGCATGAACGGTTACGGCGCTATTCTAGGAGCATGATCGCTGTAATCTTTGAGGTGCTCCCTGCGGAAGGGTGCGAGCCGCAGTATCTCGACATCGCGACGGCGCTACGGCCCGAGCTCGACGGGATCGATGGCTTTATTTCGATCGAGCGGTTTCGTAGCGTAGCAAACCCCGGAAAAATCCTTTCACTCTCGTTCTTCCGCGATGAAGAGTCTGTAACAGCGTGGCGCACGCTTCTTCCACACCGCGAAGCTCAGAGCCGAGGGCGAGAAGACATCTTCGCCGACTACCGTCTTCGCATTGCCGAGGTCGTTCGCGACTACGGTATGAACGAACGGCGCGAGCAAGCGCCGGCTGACAGCGCGACCTGTCATGGGACACAGCCATGAAGAAGATCGGCATCGTCGGCGGCACTGCATGGCCATCCACAGTGCACTACTACACGTTGATATGCAGGCAAGCCGAGGAGCGCTTCGGCGTTACGCCGGAGTTTAGCATCGAATCGCTGGATTTACGTCTCGCCGTGTCGCTCATCGGGAACGACTACGACGATCGTTCGTGGGGTGCCTTTGATAGCTATCATAGAGAAGGGCTTCTGCGCGTCTCGCTTAGCGGCTGCAACGTCGCCTGTTTTGCTGCGAATACTCCGCACCATCGGTTCGAACAGATCACCGGCGGCGTGCCAGTCCACGTTGTGAGCATTATCTCATCCGTCGCGCAAGCAGCCATCAAACACGACTGCAGGAAGTTACTCCTGCTCGGGACGCGTCTTACCATGACGTCGGCATTCATTCGTCGTACATTTTCCGACGCGGGCGTAGAGGTCGTTTTACCATCCGACGAAGGCCAGCTTGCGGTGATCGACCTAATCGAACGTTTGCAGCAAGAGCGGTGCGATAACGCTGGTAGCGAGATCACGCGACTGACCGGCGGGCTCCCGGTGATTCTCGGATGCACGGAACTCGCACTCGCGTTTCCCAATGCGATCGGCGACTGCGTTTTTGACTATAATGATTCGGTTTTCTTCAATTCGCTCGCCATCCACGCTGCCGCCGTTTTAAACCTTGCTGCAGCGTAACGTTCGATACAATATGAAGTCTCTACGTGGTATACTGAGGTCATGATGCCTAATGTCGCCAAGATTGCCGGCCTCATCGGCGAACCCGTGCGCGCGCAAATGTTGTTTGCATTGCTGGACGGAAAAGAGCTCTCCGCATCGGAACTCGCATTTCGAGGCGGGGCTTCGCCACAATCGGCAAGCGCGCACCTTGCAAAACTGGTACATGGTGGATTGCTTCGGGTTCGCAATGCGGGTCGGCAGCGCTTGTTTCGCTTTGCTTCGGATGAGGTCGCTCATGCGATCGAAGTCTTGGCAACTATTGCGCCGAGCGCCCCGATCACGTCATTGAATCAAGAGATAGCAATGCACCGGCTTCGCCGGGCGCGGACTTGTTACGATCATCTCGCTGGCCGGCTTGGAGTCCGCATCACCGAAGCGCTCACCGGGCTCGGGGCTCTGCACATGAATTCGAACGCGTTTGCGATGACGCTAATCGGCGAGCGGATCTTCACCGACATCGGCGTTGATCTTCAGGCCGTTCGCGCGAGTCGCCGTCACTTCGCTCGCGCATGCATGGACTGGACGGAACGCCGCCACCATCTGGCCGGCGCGCTCGGCGCGGCACTTCTCGATCAGTTCATCCAAAACCAATGGGTTCGACGCGACGCTCGCGACCGTTCGCTCGAACTGACAACGCGCGGCCACGGCGACATCGCAACAATGTTCGGCGTTACATTCGAGTGAAGATGCACGCGGACCAAACGTTTCCGTGACTCAACGTCCTTAGCCCGGAAATGAACCTCGAAGCGGTCCCAAAGGGGCGCGCCGGAATCAAGCCGATTGGATCGCACGCGAACTTGGGAGCATTTCGCATAGCTTCCACCGCCAAATCCCGAATATCAACGGTTGGTGCGCAGCATTCAAACTCCGACCATGCTTGTCGTCGGAGACGCCGGAGTGGTTTCGCTCGATACTGCAAGAGAGCTGCAGAGGCTCAACCCTCGCGTCCGTATCGAACAGATTAAAGACGCAGGCCATGGGCTTCAGTTTGACCAGCCCAAGCGCTTCGAAGTGCTGGTCAGCTCTTTTCTTCGGACGATACGCGACGCCACGCCGTCGTCATAACGAGCTCGATGTTGGCCACGGTAAGAAAGTGCGCAATGGTAACCCCTCTATCTACTCTAGTGCGGCGCCGGCGATCCGTCGGACCAGTTGAGCACCGGTACCATAATTAGCGTCGATAGATAGGGGCCGCGATCAACGGACAGAGTCGGCGAATTGTCGACGTTGGCGCCCCAACTAGCGACTTGGTCTTGTGGAATAAAAAACATCATGTGGGGACGCCATGGTCCGTGGGCATGATTAAGATACCCCTTCTTCGAGAGCATAAACCCAAATGCACCAGGCTCCGGCTGATTGAAACGATGATCGGCGAAGGCAGCTTTCGTTCTTTCCGCCATTTGCTGCTTACTGAACCCGGTCAGGGCCCATCGCGCCTCCTGAAGTAGCTGCGGCATCTCGGTGCGCACCGCGGGAGGATTGTAACAATCGGGCCCACGCTCTTTCGGATTCCAGAACTCGGAATCGCTAAATGACGAACTCCAAGAACGTTCGACGACGCACACGAAGCCGTTCGTTCCTTTCACCGCCGTCTCGAAGCCGTGGGAAGAAAGCACAAGCACCTCAGCGTTCGCAGCGATCGATGGCGGAGCGGCGCTCCGCGCCAAGGCAACTTCGGCTTGACGATCGGCCATAAGATATGGAGCGATTGGGCCCCTCGTCGGCAATCCTTCGCCGGTGGCGGCTCGCACCACAAATGGCACCGCCGCAGCGGCGAGGAGCAGCACGAGTACGCAACGCAATCGAAAAAGAAGCACGCTCGGGCCCTCCGTTTCAGCAGCGTGCGCGTTAAACGCGCGGCTCCCGGGCATTGTGACGTCGCAAACCCTTTAAACGGGGATATCTCGTTCTGCTACCGTACGCTGATTCGGAGAAACTTGTCGCAGCTTATGTAAGATCCTCCGTTCATATTTTTCGACTTTTTCGATGGGGGCGTTCGGATCGACGGCATGCTGATAAAACAAATCGATACGATCGCGGGGATCCGCAGGAACGTCATCAGTCGCCGGGCTGGAGGCCTTAAGGCGCGCTGCGTCAACTCGCATCGACGTCGACGCGCGTGATGGCAAGATACGCCACAAATGCGACGAGCAGCAGGGCGAGCACGCCGGCAACCGGTCCGTCGCCGTAACCTAGCCCACCGAATGCTTGCGGCTTTCCGGTCCAGTCGGCAAAGGACGCGCCGAGCGGACGCGTCAGCACGTACGCGGCCCAGAAGGCGAAGACGGCGTTTCGCGGGACGCGCTGAGGTTCGAACGATGCGATTGTGCCGACGGCATATCGAGCGGCACCGATACACGCAATGAGCGCGGCAAACAGTATGCCGGAGGATAAATATCCCAGGTGCAGTGTTATTGCCGTCAGGTCTCCCGTCGCGGTTCCAAGGGCAAACGTCACCACTACCGTCAGCCAGTAAAACATCTCACGCGAGGGCGTGCTGATGCTGTGAATTGAGAGCGTTCCTTCGGCCTTCCACCACAGCACGAAAATCACGATCAACGCGAGCGCGAAAAAGCCGGAAGAGTACAAATAGGGAACGCCAAGAACGACGTGCGTAACGTCCGCCGCCATTGTTCCAAAAACGGCTACCATGGTCACCGCGAACCAGTAAACCCATGCGTTATATTTCCGGGCCCGAAATTGCACGGCGAGCGCTACCGCAAACCCCAACGCTCCAAGGCCGACTGCCACGTACGGATTGATCGAAAAAACGAGATAATCCGAAATGCTTTCTCCCAGCGCCGTCGTCAAGATCTTGACGACCCAGAAGAGCGCAGTAATCGCCGGAACCTTCCTCCTAAAAATCACACAATGTGGAACGCATGTACAAGCCGCGGCGTTTCAAGAGACAGACCCCAGTGTCACCCTGAGCGTGCCGAAGGGCCCGCGCGCTCAACGCCTAAGCAGCAATCCATGCGTTATCTTCTGATCTCGATCGCGTGCGCGTTCGCTCTGCTCGCTGGGAGTTCGGCAATCGCGGCCACGACCGCGCCGACCACCTACACGTTTCCTCAAAACGTGCACTGGATTTCCGACACCGGCCACGGCGTACCGCCTGGAGCCTTCCACGCGGATCTGCGCGGAAGGAGCACCGACAAGTGCGGGCAACTCATCCGGCGCAAATTTACCAACGGCTTCGTCTATCCGTGGCACGTCAACGGCGTCTACGCCATCTACACGGTGATCCAAGGAACGCTCGTCATCGGTTTCGACAAAAACCACCGCGCAGCAGGAGAAAAAGTCTTACCGATGGGCTCCGTGATGCAGGGCCTCACGAACGAACCGCACTATGGCCGCGCCATCGGCGACACGATCTTCGACGTCTACGTTCCGTGTAAAAGGCCGTAATCACCGCTCGAGCCACGCCACCGGCACCGACGGCCTATTCCCAATCCCCGCGCCGCCTCGTCATGGCGGAGCTCAAGACCAGTTGCCATTTGCAGCAACCTTGCAGAGTACGGAGGAAACGCAGCGATGCCCAGGCCTAACTCGCGATCGGCTCCGGATGCGCCGACCCGCCGTTGAACTGCAGTCGGGTTCACCTGCGAATGCGTACCAGGAGTGAGTGCGCTCAGAATCTTGTAGGCCGCGATGACACGATCCGGGATGGGATAGTTCTTGTTTGCGAGCATTACAACTCCCAGCTTCTTCAACGGAATGAATGCCACGTACGCTGCGAAACCGTTCGTCGAGCCAGTCTTATTCAGCCAGGCGCTCTGCATAGGCGGCTGTGGAGGAGCCATTCGTTTGACGGGAGTCGGACGAAAAATCATTCTATAGGAATTGCCGTCCAAGAGCGACGGCTGCGCGACCGGATACGAATATTGCTCCCAGATGAGGTCCTGCGTCATGGGTCCGGCATGAAAATACCCCGTGTGGGTCTGCGTGATGGCTTCCCGAATTGATGCCGGCAGACCGGACGGGTCGATATTTTCCTGAACGAACCGAATCATATCGGCGGCCGTCGTCCTGATCCCGTAGGTTTCATCCGAAAGCATTCCGGCCCTCATACGGATCGGCGCATTTTCGTCTGTATATCCCCAGGCGTAGTCGGCTCGTTTGCTTTTGGGAATGGAGATGAAGCTGTGATGGAGGCCGAGCGCCGGAAACAATCGTCGCTCCATGAGCGAATGGAAATCTTCACCCATGCTTTTTGCAACGATGAAACCGAGTAATCCGATGCCTTGGTTGGAGTATGTTCGATATGTGCCCACCGGGTATGTAGGGCGCCACTGATGGAAGTACCGCATGAGCTGTGCGTCGTTCGTGAGATCGTCGGGGAATTGCAAAGCGATGCCGCCGGGCGTATGCGTGCCAAGGCTCAGCAGGCTGACGTTTCCGAACGGCGTGCCTCGCAACGCCGGAAGATATTTCGCCGTGCGCTCGCCCAGCGAAAGGCGGTGCTGAACTTGTGCCCACGACGCGAGGGTGGCGGTGAATATTTTCGTGACCGATCCGAGTTCGAACAAGGTGTCGTCGTTTACTGGAACGCGCGGGTTCACCGAAGCGACGCCGTAGTTGAAAACATAGGCTTTGCCGCCATCAGCCACAGCAACGGCCATGCCGGGGATGTGGTCCTTTGCCATGAGCGCCTGAATGATTGCGTCGACAGTTTGCCGGATGGAGGTACTGCGTTGTTCCTCTCCGCTGCGCGCCGGTACCGTGGCAGCCGCCAGAAATAATAAGGCGAGCTGTATGAACACCACTCGCTTCAATGCGTTTGCCCATCGAATCCTCATGTCGGTCACATAATAGTCCTACTGTGTAGGATATGTCAATCGTCGCGTGGAACGCACTGGCTATCATGAGCCGGCCATACTTGGGTGACTTCGAGCACCTCGTGCTCCTCGCGGTGATGCGTTTGGCTGACGCCGGTTATGGCCTTGCGATCTGGGACGAGATCGTGCAGCGCACCGCTCGCGACGTCTCGACCGGAGCCGTGTACACCACGTTGGATCGGCTCGAACGCAAAGGCTTCGTAAGATCGACCGTAGAGCAAGGCACCCTTGCGCGAGACAATAGGATACGACGCCGCTACGAGATCACGCCGGCCGGCCGCGGAACGGTCAGCGCGGCGCAGCGTGACATCCGCGCGATGTCACGTGGACTGAAATTCCAAGAAGATCACTGATATGGCGATGGACATCGAGACCGCACTCGTGCGTGCGATCGCGCCATCTGATCTTGCCGATGCGATCGTTGGAGATCTGCACGAGCGCCGCGCGGCGCTTGTACAAACACACGGGGAGGCGAAAGCGTGGGCCATCTGTCGCAGCGACATACTGCGCTCGCTCCTCCCGCTGCTCGCATGCTCCGCTTCGCGCGCGCTCGCCGACAACTGGGCGTTTGCGCTCGCCTCCGCCGCCGTGACATGCGCGTTGTGCTTTGCGACCATCCCGCTCTGGGATCTTCTTGGAATGGGAGGCATAGGATACCACATACTGCGTCTTGCCATTATCGGACTGGTTCTCGGGAGCATACCGCGCGCGTCCACGATGAGCTGCCTATTCTTACTCCTATTGATCGGAGTCGCGGACTGGGCGATCGGCGCGCACGAAACGTATTTCCTACTAGTGCAAGACGGCACAGCCATGGCGTCCATGCTCATCGCGCTGCGGCTCGTCAAAATGATTCGAACTTTACTCTTGATTTCGCGCTCTAGTTGGTAGCGCTAGCGGGAATCGAACGTTCGGCCTCCTTCCGCCTTCGCTCACCACAACGTAAGATCGAGTGGCGTTAACCCCGCACCAAATTGCAGCGGCGAACTACTCAAAACCGGCTCCGATGACAGATACCATGCATTGTTCGGGCCCTTGATGAGAAAGAGTGGGGCCTGCGTCTGGCTTACGATCGTCGAATAGGCCGGATACCAGACGGTATTTCCTTGAGCATCGATCCGTCCTGCACTCTCCGACTGCGCGTCCGTGAAGTAGACGTAATTTCCGCTCGTCACGAGACTATCGATCGTGGGATTCCATGTACTCGGAAGTTGATGCGTCGCCACGACGTTGCCTGAGGTAGAAAACTCGACAAGCGTTTTGCTTCCGTATGCGAATGGCATCCAAAAATTTCCGTCAGGACCGACGACGAACCGTGCAGGGCTGCTCGTCGCGTTAGGCAGCGAGTACTTCGTCAACGTTCCCCCTGTGGTCAGCTTGTCGATGTTCGCGCCGTCCTGAAACCAAAGATTTCCATCAGGGCCGGAAACCAAGCTGTTCGGCACGTTCGTCGTAGCGGCCACAACGGAAACGTGACCTGACGTGTCAACTCTTCCGATGCCCACACTGTTCGCCACATACGCGTCGGATGCACCCATCGTAAACCAGATAGCGCCATCAGGCCCAAGAATCAGCTGCGATGGTGAGCTGGCCCCTTGCTGCATCGATGCCGGACCTGGAAACTCGGTAAACGTTCCGTTAGGCGTAACGCGAACAAGTACGCCGGAAAAGTAATTTTGGTCCCATAAGCTAGTCCAGATATTTCCGTCAGCGCCGGCCGCAATAGGGGACACATTTCCCATGCCCACGACGCTCGGCGTGGTATCCGTAAAGTTCGTAGCGGTTCCCGACGGCGTAATCCTTGAGATCGCCGTCGATCCGTAGCCACCATCGTCAACTGTCCAAAAATTGCCGTCCGCGCCAAAGGCGGCGTTGCCGACTGGCGTGCCTTGCGGCATGCCGGTGACGGCGTTCTCTTTCGGAAGCACCGAAACCGCACCTAGTTGCGCCTGCACCGATCCTTCGGAGGCGCTGAGCGTGAAGCGAACGCCCTTACCGTTGTAAACCAGGGGCAGCGTTTGTGCGGTGCTCGAAATCGAAGTTTGCGAAAGAGACGTCCTTCCGCTCGTATCGTCGTCCGCTACCGTCACTGGTGTTTTCAAAGCTCCACTAATCGATACGCCATATTGATCGCGCACCGCTACGGATATCTGATCGGTAGAGGGCATGCCCATGATCAACGGTGCCGAAAGCGAAAGGTCCATACTCGCCGGGCCAGTTTCAAAAACCGCAAATGTTATGGGTTGCTCCGCCGCAACGGTAATCGCGCCGCTGTTGGTTATATTGAGGCTTGCGGTTGCGCCGCCGATCGTGGCCGGGTCGGCGACCGGCGACCATTGAGAGCCGGATTGAGGCTCGTACAATCCTAAGTACACATTTTCACCGGCATAGGAATTAGATGCGGGTGCCACAAGCGTAAAGCCGGGGACGGCCACCAGTTGGAGCGGCTGCGTAAACGTCAACGTTATGTATAGTATTGCCGTATCAACACCGGTCGCAGATTTAATACGAAGCATTGCGGAGCGAATACCGCTTTGAACGATTGGAACTCCCGAGGGTGGCGCCGCTGAAACGCTCACTGTTACCTCGCCCAGTCCGCTTCCCAGCGGGCTGGGCGAGGGAAGCGGAGCTGCGGCCGGAAGATTGAGCGTTCCTGCGAAACCGCCGACGCTCGGCAATGGAATCGACGTCGGAACCGTTTGCACAGTATATTGTGCAGCACCGGAGGATGGAGGCGGAGGTGCAGTCGGGCTCGCAACCGGTGTATTTTGGGGACTCGGCAGAGCGCCGCCGCCGCCGCCGCAGGCAGTCAATACGGCGCAAAGCGTCAGACCCATAACCAATAAGCCCGATTTGTACACGCCTGTCGCAACTCCAGAAGAAAGCAAACCGCCTGCAATTAACGGGGTTAACGCGCGATCCCTTGCGACTTTCGGACCATCAAAGAGCCGCTGACTTCGTGAGAACTTTCCACTATCAAGCCGCAATCAGCAAGGGTTGCAATGCGTGTTGGCCTTCGTCGATTAGCAAGAAAAACGCCCCGCATTTTCTGCGAGGCGTTCGTGTTGGTAGCGCTAACGGGAATCGAATCTGAGCCTGCTGGTGATGACGAGTGATCGTTAGTATCAATACGTGCGCTTTTCCAGGAAATTCGACGACCGGCAATCCGTCTGGTGTCAAGCAGTCCGGACCAACACGGGGAGTTCGTGCCACAACGGTGCCACGCGCAAAGCGTTCGCGTCCCCTTGGGAACCCGGTCTCCTGAGGCGACGCGGGCCATGCCGCGAGGCTCCCTGCGCGCCCGCGCATCGCCTCAGGAGACCGGGTAGGCCAGCGCTGACAACGCCCAGCGCCAGATCCGCAGCTCCTTGACGTCCATTAACTCTAGTGTTACTATCTAGCCGTGAGCAAGCCTCGGACGAGCGCCGACCTCGATGTCTATGTGGGTTCCGTTCGATGCTTCGAGTGGTTCTGGTCGGCCAACGGAGAGATGCCCTCCCTCGACGTTTTCGAGGACCTCGACAGCGGTGGCAAAGCTGCGATCATGGCCGTCTTCGAACACTGGGGCGACCTGGAGCTCGGCAAGCGTGTCTCGGAGACGCGGATCAACGAGGAGCATGACGACCCGAAGATTCTTGCGGCGAAGGCCGGTAAACACCGCTTCTCGATGTTTCACGCGGGAAACAATGTCTGGATCGTCTGCCGCTACTACGAGAAACAAAAGCAAAAGCTGGATAAAGTTGGCAAGGCAGCGATTAAGCTCACGATCGACGACAAGAAGGACTACGAAAAGCGCTTAGCCGCTGGAGAATACTATGAACGCAACTGAAGCTCGTAAGCAAAGGCAGGCCGCAGGAAAGCAGTCGCTCTCGGAGCGGCTTCGCTCGGACGAGAATATGGCGCGCCGGATTGACGCTCACCTCGAAGAGTTGCGTCTTGAGCAGCAGTTCCTTGATGCAATGCAGGCGCAGCATATTTCAGGGGCCGAGCTCGCGCGTCGCACAAAGAGCAAGCCTGCGTCGATTTCACGCGACCTAGCCGGTGGCCTCAGCTCAGCAAAGCTTGGCCGTGTCCGAGAGATGGCCGACGCCGTAGGCTATGACGTTGTTACGCTGCTTGTCCCTCGCGATCCACATGAGCGGAAAAGAACCATCGAAAAGCTCTCTCACGAGCTACTTGGCGCTGGTCGCGACTAATACCCGACGGGAATAGGACCTTAGGCTCAATCGCCCCGAAGGCACGAGTCGCACGCCTGCTTAAGAGAACCCGGAAATGCTACGGCCCCTGGTTCGCGGCGTTTTATCGCCCTAGCGGCGGTCGGTATCTCGAAAACGGGTTATTTTGAGCATGGATGGTCAGCACGACGTTCGCGGCTCCCAATGGAATCGATGGGACCCACATATCCATACCCCCGGTACCGCACTCGAAGATCGGTTTCGCGGCGATTGGGGCGGTTATTTAGCTGCAATCGAGTCGAGTACGCCTCGAATTCGAGCGCTTGGTGTAACGGATTATTGCGTTCTAAATAGTTACGAGGCTGTGGTTGAGCACCGGAAAGCTGGTCGTCTTTCAGATGTCTCGCTCATCTTCCCGAATGTGGAACTACGCTATGATGTTGGAACTCCCAAAGGTTCCGGCATCAATGTTCATTTGCTTGTAAATCCTGAAAGCGACGATCACCTCGAGCGATTGAAGCGCTTTCTCGGTTCCTTGACATTTACGATCAACGGAGATCCCTACGCGTGTAACCGCGACGACCTCATCCGCCTTGGGAAGGCACACAACCCCTCCGCGACTGTTGAAAGCGCGGCATTAGCGGAAGGCATCAATCAATTCAAAGTAAATCGCGAGATGCTACATCAGACTTTCAAGACCAACCAATGGGCTCGCGAAAATATCCTCGTCGCAGTTGCCGTTAGTAGTAAGGATGGAACCGCCGCTCTTCAGCACGATGATTCCTTTACAACCGTTCGGCGCGATATCGAACACTTTGCGCATATCATTTTTTCGGCTCAAGAGAATCAGCGATTATTCTGGCTAGGACAAGGTGCCGTTACAGGAGCCGAATTTCTCGAACGACACGGCGGCCCTAAACCGTGCATTCACGGCAGCGACGCGCATAGCCTTGATCGCGTGGGAAAGCCCAATTCAGACAGGTACACGTGGATTAAGGGTGACCTGACGTTCGACTCGCTGCGCCAGGTTTGCTTCGAGCCTGAGACTCGTGTCTTCATCGGCCCCGAACCACCGCGAGATTCACTTCCCTCGCAAACGATCACTACCGTTGAGCTCACGAATGGATCGTGGCTTAAGAGCAATCCAATACAACTCAACGCTGGCCTAGTAGCCATTATTGGAGCACGCGGATCCGGAAAGACGGCACTCGCCGATATCATTGCTGCCGGCGCCTATGCGCTCCCCGGCCATTTGAACAAACAATCCTTCGCAGTGCGGGCGCAAAACTTCTTGCAAGAGTCCACGGCCGAGCTACATTGGCAGGATGGAGATTGTAGTTCCTCATCGATCACAGCAGATAATGATTCCGCATTCTTCGAAGAGCCTCGGGTCCAGTATCTGTCTCAGCAATTCGTTGATCAGCTCTGCTCATCGGAAGGCGTCACGGATCGCCTACTGCATGAGATCACACGTGTCGTGTTCGATGCGCATCCATCTGACGAGCAGATGGGAACCGCTACGTTCGACGACCTACTTCAACTCAAGACCACACGAGCTCGCACATCAGGAGCACAGCAGCGCGCCGCATTAAACGAGGCCCTCGAACAGCTCCTTGTTGAGTGGCAGAAATCAGACGGACTGAAGGGTCTAAAGCTTCGGCGCGACGACCTTGCAAAAGGAATTGACAAAGACAAGCGCGACCGGTCCCGCTTTATTGGGAGTGGGACTGATGAGCGAGTAAAGCACTTCGATTCAGTCCAGCGCGCCCTTGAGGACGCTCGACTTCGCGTGCAGCAGGCGAACCGCCGCTGGCAATCGCTGCTCGGGCTACGAGACGAAATCAATAATACGCGCACAAATGCTATCCCCATGCGGTTAGCCCAGCTTCGTCAGACCTACTCTGAAGCGGCTCTTGCTGATGCGGACTGGCAAGCATTGACACTACGCTTCACCGGACAAGTAGATGAGATTCTAGTAGCCCGCATCAAGGAAGCCGAGGGGTTGATAAAAGCTCTCTCCGGTCCAAAATTGACCGCACTTCCGGCGGGGCAGCCCATACCGCCCGAAGCGTATATCCCAGCCGGTGTGGCGCTTGATACTCAACCTCTAAATCTCTTGCAAAGCGAAGCCGATCGCCTACAGGCGCTTATCGGCATGGATGCTCGCAATGCCGCAACCGTTAAGCGCCTGTCGGAGAAGATATCTAAGGACGAAAGCACCCTCGCGCAGATCGATCGCAACATTGCCGATGCCGAACAGTCACCAAAGCGAATGGCTGAACTTAATCAGGGTCGTGAAGCAGCATACGGAGCAATTTTCGCGAGCATCATCGACCAGGAACTCCAGCTTAGCGCACTTTACGAACCGCTAAAAGAGCGGCTCGCAGGCGAGCCAGGAGCGTTACAAAAGCTGTCCTTCTCAGTCCGCCGAAAAATTGATCTAGCAAGATGGGTTAGCCGAGGCGAAGAGTTGTTAGACCTTCGAAAAAGCGGCGCGTTTCAAGGACGCGGAGCCCTTCTTGAAAGGGCGAAAGCCGAGCTACTTCCCGCCTGGGCAAGCGGCTCCAGTGAGCAGGCAGTAGAGGCAGTTGCAGCCTTTCGGAAAAATTACGAGAAGGACCTCATAGCGCAGGCACCCATTGATCGTAAGGATGCGGACAACTTCAAGAGATGGTGGACCGACATCTCAGAGTGGCTCCTCGAAACAGATCATATTTCGGTAGCATATTCGATCCAGTACGATGGCGTAGACATCGAGCAGCTCTCGCCCGGAACCCGCGGTATCGTTTTGCTTCTCCTGTACCTCGCAATCGATAACGAAGATACGAGGCCGCTGATTATCGACCAGCCGGAAGAGAACCTTGATCCAAAGTCAATTCACGATGAGCTTGTCCTCCACTTTAGAAGAGCGAAGCAGCGCAGACAGATCGTCGTCGTCACGCACAACGCCAACCTCGTCGTAAATACCGACGCCGAACAGGTGATTGTGGCCGACTGCGGCCCGCACCAACCCGGTCGCCTGCCCGATATCACCTATACCACCGGAGCTCTAGAGAACCCGAACATCCGTAAACGGGTTTGCGACATCCTAGAAGGCGGCGAAGCAGCCTTCCGAGAGCGAGCCAAGCGACTTCAAATAAAAGCAGACTGGTAGCTTCTGGCCGCTAGCCCGACCTTTTCATATGAAAACGAAATGATCTTTGCCGAACGGTGCCCCTGAATCAACCGGCGAGCGCTTCGGATGCGACCTCAGATGCCATGAAACGGACTAGAGATTCGGGCGCCAAGTTTGCCTTAAGGAGCGACTCGAGTGTTCGTTTTCTTGACTCGAAATCAGCGTTGCCGCCCATGGTCGCGCGAATCTCGCGCACGACTTCCAGGGCACGGTGAGCCCACGCCTTGTAGTTCGCCAGCGCTACAACATGAACTTCGCGTAGATGCTGAAGAGCCTCGTCAGCAGCACGCGCCGCCGGCGTAACCAAGACCGTAAGCACCTCGGCATTGGCATCAAGCTCCAAATGCTTGCGAATTGTGCGTTCATGCCCAGCCGCCTGTCGAGCCTTATCGATCGAAAGGGTGCCATTTTCGGCACCATCCGAGTGATCTTCGAAAACGACTACCAACGATTTGTCGACACGCCAGTATGGATCGGGCGCGCCGTCGACTTTAAGTTTAGCGGAGTCGTATCCTAGTAGAGTGCCTAACTCAATCTGTGCGTTCTCGAACTGCGCCGCATTGCCATCGAGGCCCTCAAGGATCCGTCTAACGAGCGGCTCAAATTTAGCATCATTTCCGAGCCCGAGATTTTCGATTCGCTGAATGAATCGATCCAGCGCCACGACATTCCGCTCAGTCCATCCATCATCTTGCGCTTGGGCGAGGTGCCGCCGACGAGGTGGCCAAGCTGTTATCCCGCCGCTCGACGCGCGCCGATAAAAATCATCAACCTGGCTTGCCAAAGCAGGCTCTGCTCCTGATGCCAGAAAAGCCGCAGACCCTGCCAGATAGTTCCATAGAGTCTGATAACCCCTTAGGGCCTCACCGGTGAGGTTTCCAATAATCGAGCGGCATCGTTCAAACGCTTTCACATAATCGCCGCGCCAAATTGCGTCGACGTACTGCACTTCTAACGGCGCCACAGTGGCCAAGGCGTCGCGCGCGGGCAGTTCCTTAACCTCGGCCATATCCCGAGCCTTGATGATGCTATCGTTGGCTTTTCTCCACGCGTCCTTTTGCTCTATGAACACGCTGAATAACTCGACAAAATCCTTCGGCGTACGATGTGCCGAGTTGTCCGTACCATACTTGATCTCGCCTTGAAGCTCCGGATGCAAATATTCTCTGCCTTCACGCCTGATGAGGTAATCCGCGAGCTTTGGCCCAACAATCACGACTGCAGCGTAGTCAGAATTGGATCGCGTGCAACGGCTCACTGCCTGCACTAAACGCGTTCTGATGCGGTCGTTAAATAAAACTAGGCAGCCGAGCTTCTCGATCAGGAATCGCTCCTGCAACGTGGTCGCGGTCGGCATAGCAAATAGAATCGACAAGCGACACTCATCTTGTGGGAAGTCGATACCATCATAACGATTGGCAATAATCGCGACGGCTTGCGGATTTCTCAAGAAAGGGTCCTTGGACTGCTCTATGTCCCGCGCACCAAAGGTTGGAAAGCCAAGCCTCGATTCGACCAATTGTCGAATTGCGGACGCTTCCTTCTCCGAAGGAACGAGTACGAGCGAACGACCCGCGGCACGCATGAGGTCAGCGAGCAGACCCTCCTCCTCCTCCTCGGCACAAGCGGGGAACATAAAGAAGCGGCGTCCCACTACTTGTCGGGGCGGTTGCTCTAATCCGGAAAGCCGTACGATCCGATCGCGGCCGAATACTCGCTCAAGTTCTCCACCTTCACCTAGCGTCGCCGACATATAAATGCGTTGCCTAGGACTACTAAATTTGCCGTGAGTTTTCGTAGGCGGGAGCAAAGGGCGCAGCACAATCTGACCTGCCCCCACATATAAATGGCAGGCGCTCAGATGCCCTTTCAGTAAGCGCCAGGGCCACTTGAGTTGCGTGGACTCCGCGTGTTCATCAAGGGCTTCGGTAATCTCCGCATGAAGCGGAGAGAAACGATCCATTGGTACTTGTTCAACCCACGTTTGGTCCCAGAAGCTTTCTGCCTCGCCCGTGAGTCGAGCAGAATCAGGACCAGGGATCGAAGGCTTGATTATTCCGGCTAGAACCACAAAGAGATGCTCATGTTCCCGACGATCGACAGCAAGTGTCCACATACTAGCGACATAATCTTCGGCAGCGTGTGCGTCATCTAGAAGAAGAACGTCCGCGTCAGCGAAGGCGTCGCCAGCACTGAAAATTGTGCTATAGTTCGTTACCGCAAGGGTCTCTCCGCGGAGCCAATCGCGATAAGCCTCTTCGTCGTAGTCTTCACGCTTTCCGACGAAGGCATTTATGGAGAACCCGTAGGAATCCGCACCTTGATTCCTGACTTGGAAAACTAGTTGCTTTGTTGGACAGACGTAAACGACCCGCTGGGAGCGTGTGCGGCGCAACCATTCCCCAATACCAAGACCAGCGAGTGTCTTCCCCTGCCCAGTCGGCAGCTGAAACGCGACATCCGAAACATCAACTCCATGCTCCTGAAACTGCTCCCAGACGTGCAACTGAAGGGCATTTGGATTATCGATTTTTCTAGGGCGTACATCGGCATACATGTCCGCTATGGTGCCGCCGCCACGCGGCTTGTCGTCATAACTGATAAACATTACGAATTGCTGCCCTCCACTAAAACCAGGCGCGTTGCTGCGAATCGCCTGGACTCTAGGCCCAAGCAGGCGGTTGAATCATGCCGATGGTACATGTAAAGACCTCCTACGATTGCTTGGCGCTCAGGTAGCAGCTTGGCATAGAAGTGCCGCCTGTTCCAAGACCTGGTCGGTTGCGCTCTCTGTCACGTCTGGAGGATAGCCGTGTCTTCGCAAGAGCTTCTTTATTTTCAACCGAATGCCCGCGCGCACGCTTTCACGCAAACTCCAATCAATGGTGGCGCTCTCGCGTACGCTCTTTACGAGGTCACGTGCGATCGCACGAAGCTGTTCATCGCCGAGCACCTCGACCGCGCTCTTGCTCTGGGCGAGGGCATCATAGAACGCGAGCTCGTCCTCGGAAAGCCCCATTTCCTCCGCACGCTTCGGCTCGTCACGGAGCTCCTTTGCGAACTCAATAAGGTGCTCGATGAGTTGCATCGTCGTGAGTGAACGGCTCTCGTATTTGTTGATTGCCTCAGCAAGCATGTCCGAAAACTTTCGCGCCTGAACTGCGTTCTGCCGAGAGCGAACCTTGATCTCGTCGCGTAGAAGGCGCTCGAGCATCTCGCGCGCGAGGTTGCGCTGCTCGATGCCGGCGAGCTCCGCCAGAAACTCGTCGGAGAAGACTGAGATGTCGGGCCGTTGTATCCCGGCTTGTTCCAGGACATCGACGATGCCGCGTGAACCGACAGCCTCGGAGACGAGTTGCTGGAGCGCAAGATCGATCTCTTCGAGGCTTTGGCCGACCGCTGGCGAGATTTTGACGATCGTCGCCCGCACGCCCTTGAAAAACGCGACCTCGTCGGCGACACCGCGGGCATAGTCGGAGGTTGATGCGAGCGAAAAGGCTTTGGAAAGGCTCGCGCAGGCGCGAAGGTACCGCGTCTTTCCCTCGTCTTCGAGCCCGAGAATGTGGTCGGCGCCGTTGGTCAGCCCGAGCATCTTTTGCGCGGTGTCGCCGTCGAGATATGCTTGGTACGGGAAGCCATGGAACATCCCGCGCACGACCTCGTAGTCACGCTGGAGAACGGCCACAGCGTCGCGCTCATCCAACACCGGCTCACCGGTTCCACCCGAATCGATGTATGTCGCCAGCGCGCGCTTCAGGTCATCGGCGATGCCAAAATAGTCGACAACGAGCCCACCGGCCTTGGTCTTGAAAACGCGATTGACGCGTGCGATCGCCTGAACGAGGCTATGCCCTTTCATCGGTTTGTCGACGTACATCGTGTGTAGTGACGGCACGTCGAACCCAGTGAGCCACATATCACGCACGATGACGAGCTTGAGCGAATCCGCGGGGTCCTTGAAGCGCTTCTCGATCACACGCCTGCGGGGTTTGTTGCGAATATGCGGCTGCAGCGGCAGATCGTCGGCGGCGCTCCCCGTCATGACGACCTTGATGACGCCGCGCTCATCGGCGCCATCGTGCCAGTCGGGCCGTAGCGCAACGATCGCCTCATAGAGTCGTGCGCAGATCCGCCGGCTCATGCAGACGATCATCGCCTTTCCTTCGAACTCGAAACCTTTTTGGCGCTGTTCGAAGTGCTGCACGAGATCGCGGGCGATCTCTTCGATGCGCGCATCGGCGCCTACTAGCGCTTCGATCTGCGACCAACGACTCGCGCTACGGCGTTTTTGGTCCTCTTCTTGTCCCTCCGTGATCTCCTCGAACTCTTCATCAAGGAACGAAACTTTCGCGGGGTCAAGGTCGACCTTAACGATCCGGGCCTCGTAATAGATCGGGACGGTCGCGCCGTCTTCTACCGCCCGTCGCACGTCATAGACATCAATGTAATCGCCAAAGACGGTGCGGGTATTGTGGTCGGCCGTCTCGACCGGCGTTCCGGTAAAACCAATGAACGAGGCGTTCGGCAGCGCATCGCGGAGATGACGAGCGAACCCGTAGGCCAGCTCCCCCGTTTCGCTATCCAGCTTCCCTGCGAAGCCGTACTGACTGCGGTGGGCTTCGTCGGCGATCACGATGACGTTGCGCCGCTGCGTGACCGCTGCGGAACGCTCGCCATTTGCCTCCGGTAAGAACTTTTGGATGGTCGTGAAGATGATGTGCCCAGAGGCAACCGCGAGGGCGTCGCGCAGTGCGTCCCGACTCTCAATCTGCTCCGGCGTTTGTCGCAGGAACTCGGTGCAGCGCATGAACTGACCGAAGAGCTGATCGTCAAGATCGTTGCGATCGGTGAGGACGACGAGCGTCGGATTCTCGAGCTCCGGCTGCTGCGCGATCTTTGATGCGTAGAACGCCATGGAGAGGCTCTTGCCGCTGCCTTGTGTGTGCCAGAAGACGCCGATGCGCCGATCACCGCCCTCGGCGGTCGCGGTCACGGTCCGCTCGACGGCCTTATTCACGCCGTGGTACTGGTGATACGCCGCGAGAATCTTGTTGGCGGGCGTGGTTGCCTCGAAGAGGATGAAGTACCGGATGATGTCGAGCAGGCGTCGCTTCTCGAAGACCTCACTGACGAGTGGTTCTATCTCCACCGGGACTTTCGCGCCGTCTTCACGCTTCCAGGCGCTGAACCACTCCCAGCCAGCCGTGAGCGAACCCATACGGGCCTGCGTGCCGTCTGCGACGATCAACAATTCGTTGTAGGCGAGCAGCCCGGGGAGATCGCGCTTGTAGGTTTGCGCCTGCCGATACGCACTGAGGATCGTCGCCTTTTCATCCATGGGATTCTTGAACTCGAAGAGCCCGATCGGAAGGCCGTTGACGAAGACCATCAGATCGGGGCGGCGTTCGCCGGCGTCCTCCTTGATTGTGAACTGGTTGACAACGAGCCAATCGTTCGCATCGGGATCGCCGAAGTCGATGATCCGCGCCTTCGCGTACCGTACGCTGCCGCTACCGTCGCTGTACTCGACATCGACGCCCTCGATGAGGAATTTGTGAAAGCGTTGGTTATTGAGTACGAGATCGGTCGTCTCGTGGACGGTAACCTTGCGTAGCGCATCTTCGCGGGCGGAAGACGGCAGGGTGGGATTGAGGCATGTGAGGGCGGCCCGCAGCCGGCCAACCAGGACGGCATCTTTGAATGATTTGCGTTCTTCGTGCGGCCCGTCCGGCGCGATGTCCGCACCGAGGAGATATGCGTAACCGAGGCCCTTTAGCAGATCGATCGCGTATTGCTCGACGGCATCCTCATTGAGGTAGCCCGGCATCAGGCCGGCTGCCCCACAACGCGCTCCGCATCGGTCACTCGAATCTCGCCGGAGATGAGCCTCGGAAGCAACGTGTCGCGCAACACTGCAAGCGTTGCGGATTCCTTTGCTGCAGCGCGCTGTCGGCTGCCAAGAACGCCGGTAAGGCTCCTAAAAGAATCTAAAATGCCCTGCGGCGCTAACGGAAACTTATAGCCTAAGACAGCGTCTCGAGGAAGGGCCAGCACGGTCGTTCCCGTCGCATATCCCATCACACGATCTCGAAAATTCTCCCGTAAGAACGTGTGATATAGGAAATCCCGCAACGAGCCTTGTTCCGACAGTAGACGAACCGCAAATACATGATGCGTGAAAAGGTATCCTTCCAGGCTGTCCCCACGGACAATCCCCGGACTTCCAAGCACTATGCGCTTTTGTGTTATGTCAGTGTTTGCCAGCATGAGGTCGCCATCTTTAACGATGTGTCGCTCCTTGTATTCGCCTAGGTAGCCTTTGGCGAGTCTCTCCTCAAAAATACCGTTGCCCTTGAAACATGCGAGGTTAAGCATCGGCATTCCGTCACGAGCAAGATGCTGACCCTTATATGATAGGCCTTTATCCAGCGAAGCAATGGATCCGACTCGCATTAAAGTCCATCCTTTCGGAATCTCGCCGAGCTCTGAATCCTCGAATGCATCCGGGAAGAGCGCGGCGATCTCGGGCGGGAGGCCGGGGTCGCGGCCTTCGGCTTTAGCGCGGACGGGGTCGAAGTCGACGAACCACGATTTGAACAACGCCCGCGCCATCGCCTCAAGCGTCGCGCTCATCTTCCGATTCAGATCGATCTTGTCGTCGAGTGCGCCAAGGACGCTAGCGATAGCTCGTTGCTCGTTGCGCGAACGGCGTGGAACTGGAATGCGCGTCAAGTTACCAGCGGTGAGTTTCGGCATCGTCGAGCCGGTGAGATACGCCGCGACCTCCGCGACTTGCAGCGCATACATGAGATATCGAGTGTCCGCGGTAGCGTTCGCCTGAATGACATGGGCATGGTTGTTAACCCAAAACTTTCCCGTTGCCATGAACGCAATTGGCGTCTGTCGCGTACGTAGGTTTTCGCCATCCTCTGCGACCAACAGATACTCGCCGTCGAAGAGATACCGATCGACATGATCGACGACACCTGATGCGCCGTAATATGGGAATGGTCCGGGACGGCGATCTGATTCTTTTACGGGCTGCCTGAGCCGATCGAAACTGATCATCAAATCTCCGAGTGGACAGGTGAGGGAATCACTCCCCATATTCAATAACACCCAGAGCGGCGCCAATCATACTATCGAGTCGCACGGACTCCGCCTGCAGCTCGCGCAGAAGCAATGTGAGCCGCGCCATCTTGTCCGGAAAGGGCTCGCCATCGTCTTCTAGATCTTCGGTTCCCACGTAACGCCCAGGCGTAAGCACGTGTCCATGCTTACGGACCTCATCGAGTGATGCTGCTTTGCAGAAGCCGGGAACGTCGGCGTAGTCACCGTCTTTCCCGCGCCAGGCGTGGTAGGTACCGGCAATCTTCGCGATGTCCTCGTCGCGTAGCGTCTTGTGCGTGCGGTCCATCATCTCGCCCATCTTGCGGGCGTCAATGAACAGAATCTCGCCGCTCCGATCGCGGAACTTGTGATTGCGCCGGTCGCGCGCGAGAATCCACACGCAGACCGGAATTTGGGTCGTGTAAAAAAGCTGCCCCGGCAGCGCGATCATGCAATCCACCAGCCCGCCATGCTCCGCCTCGATGAGATTCTTGCGGATCTCTCCCTCGCCGCTTTGGTTCGACGACATTGAACCGTTCGCCATAACGAACGCCGCAACGCCGGTCGGCGCGAGATGATGTACGAAGTGCTGAATCCAGGCATAGTTCGAGTTTCCCGCCGGCGGGATGCCGTGTCTCCAACGCTTGTCGCCGCGTAGTCCTTGACCGCCCCACTCGCTATCGTTGAACGGCGGATTCGCGAGGATGAAGTCGGCCTTGAGATCGGGATACGCATCTTGAAGGAACGAACCGCCCTCGTTCCAGGTGATGTCCGCCTCGATGCCCCGAATCGCGAGATTCATCATCGCGAGGCGCCAGGTCGTATGGTTGGACTCTTGACCATAGATCGAGACATCGCCGATTTTTCCGCCGTGCGCCAGAACGAACTGCTCCGATTGCACGAACATTCCGCCGGAGCCGCTACATGGGTCGAATACCCGCCCTTTATACGGCTCGATCATCTCTACGAGGAGCCGGACTAGGGGGCGGGGCGTGTAGAACTCGCCACCCGCTTTGCCTTCGGCATTGGCAAACCGCCCAAGGAAGTATTCGTACACCCGCCCGATGACGTCGTGCTTGCGCGCTTCAGCGCTGCCGAGGCCGATGCCGTTGACGAGGTCTACGATCGCGCCAAGCCGCGTCGATCCAAGTGACGGTTTTGCGTATTCCTTTGGCAGTACGCCGCGCAGCCGCGGGTTGTCGTGTTCGATCGCGATCATCGCCTTATCGACGATCTCGCCAATCTGCGGCGACTTCGCCTTAGCAGCGATTTGCAACCAACGCGCGTCAGGTGGCACCCAGTACACGTTGCGCGCCTTATACTCGTCGCGATCTTCCGGGTCCGATTCGGGGTCGCTCTTTAGTTGCGCATACAGTTCTTCGAACGCATCCGAGATGTACTTCAGAAAAATGAGCCCGAGGACGGGATGTTTGTATTCCGAGGCGTCCATCGAGCCACGGAGCGTATCCGCTGCCGACCAGAGCGTGGCCTCGAAGCCGAGATCGCCGCCGTTCGCCTTTTTTGCTTTAGGCTGCATGGCGCCCGTAGCCCCGTTCACAGCAGTTTTCACCCGCGGCATTTCTTGAGAGCGCCCCTTCCAGTGGTAGCAAGCTACCGTAGAGATACACCAAACGATCTATCTTAGCCTCGGTTCGAAGGTCCCAGCATATATCGAGCTAGGATGGGGCTTCGTCGGCGCTCCGCAGACGCTTAGGGACGACCTCTATTGTCGGGCCGGATGCCAGTTGAGTAGCCTCTGGCGAGTCATCCAAGGGGATGGGCGGTTTCGTGGCGACCAGGGGCGCAAATTGAAATCGGCCGTCGGAGGTGTGCCAGAACCAGCCACCTCGGCCCTGATATCGCACCATCTCTTCTAGCCACGGGTATAGGATAAAGGATCGCCCACGATCGCCCGTGGTTTTGGCGAAGATTTCGTCCGCGAGTTCGATCGGCCCAACAAGGGTTGCTTCGTGCTTACTCTTCGATCCGTGCGGCGCACTCTGCGCGAATGAGTGCTCTTCGCCCGTATCGAAGTTATATTTTGCGAGCGCAGCCTGTCGCTCGCGTTCGATGCGCTTCCCGCGTTGATACTCCCGAAGAGTGCTGCCTATCTGTATATCGATTTCATCGCAGCGTCTTGCGGCTTCCTCGTCGATCGAACGCATGAGGACCGGGTCAGATCTCCGATGCGCAACGTCGAATTCTTCGAGCGCCCTCCGCGCCGCATCGCAATCACGCTTGCGGAGCGCATAATGGCTCAGCAATCGCTTCACGTCATCGCTGAGGAGCCGTGCCCATATACCGGACGGTAACGTTGGCAAGCGAAGGCGTCCGAAACTAGCTTCGACCCTGTCGCAATGGCTAGAAAGTCGAGCTCGTCGTTCCGTGCGCACCTGCTCGCGAGAGCGCGCAAAGAACTTGACCGCCTCATCGAGATTCATAGTTCCACTTCAGGACCTTGAGCAATTGTGATGTCCTTTCCGTTGTCAAATCCGAGTGCATGCACGATCTCGCGACTTAAGTTGTCAGCAATCGTTGCAACTCGGCTAGCTGAGAGCTCAAATCGTCGATATGCCTCAGCAAACCGGAGTAGCTCGCCGTCATCAATTCTAGCCGCTTCGTCGTATCGTTCAATCGAAGGCTCAAGCTTGTCGCTAGCTCGTTTAAGGCCACGTTTAAGGTCTCTTCCATATTCGACAATGCATTGCGCAAAGCGCTTTCCCGCATCGAGTAGTCGCTCTCGAAATGATCGAAGGCGCTCAATAGGTGACGTTCGAGTTCTGTCATCGCTTAGAGGCTTTTCACACGGAGGCATAAGTACGGCTTCGCCGCCGAGACGCAGGGGAACGGTCGACCGTCCAGGATCGCCGTCGGGATCGCAAGATATTTGCCCGACCCATTTTCGGTCACAACGTAGCCACCCCTCAGCATTCGCGTTACCGTGGCGGTTCGCAGCCGCGTCACTTCCGCTTGCTGCTTCGAGGCTGCCTTCGCGAGCGCCAGAGTGAGGCACGTAAGAGTCAGCACCACTCCGAACAGCCCCAGGGTCACATAACCGAGGGGTTTCCACCACCTCTCGTTCGTGTCCATTTTGAACCGAGAGTTCCTGACCAGCGAGTAATAGGTTTCCATCGACACCGTGCCGTATATCGGGTCGCGAATCGTGGGCGTAGCGGCTGGCATTGTAGTCTGCGCGCGCGGAGACGAAGCGGCTGAGCCGCTCTTCGAGGTCCGCGGTTCGCCCAAACTTGGGGCGTTCAAATTCTCGCTTGCACTCTTCAGTCTGTTTCGCAAATTCTTCGTATCGAAATTCGGCATGGAAATGTGGTCCTTTCAAACGATATTTTTCGTTGGTCTCGCCGTCGCGTACCGAGACATAGTCTTTGCCTACACGATTAATTTCGAGGCCCGCGTCGCGGAGAAGAGCGATCACACCGGCCCGATCGGTGATCTGCCCCCCATCGACGGCTTGCGCAACGCTTCCAGCGATGATCTCGCGCGGGTCTTCTCCGGCTGCGCGCCCGGCGCGAAGGTCGGCTGCCCGAAGCTTCGCAATGTGGTGAGGTATGTGAACCTTTTTCGTTCTTGCCGGATCGTCGGGGTCTGCCAGCCCATACTCCAAGTTTACAAGGGACCGAAACGTATCGAACGTCTCGCGCGTCCGTGCGCCAGGCGGAGCAATATTCAGGCTCTTACCGGTAGAGAGCTCAATTCGCGGCACCAGGAAGTTCAGCTCATGATGGCCGGCATGCTCATGGCGAACCCAAAGGATCGCGTACTGATCGATGCCTAGTCCCGCGAACGCGACAGCCTCAAAGCGATCCATGAGAGACTGCTCCATCTCTTGCCCCACGCGCTCGCCTGGAGCGAACGAGAGGACGCCAGATGTATACCGGTGCTTGAAGGGGCTACTATCGATCAGTCCCGCGACTAGTGCCGGATCACCCCGCAGGATCGTCGGTGAAGGCTCGCGCTCTACGCCGTCACGTTCGCGATCGGTGAGGTAGCGGATCGCTCCGCCCGCTCCGCCTTGACCATGTTTGGAAAAGCCGACGATCATCGATCGTGCCGCCCGACGAGTTCGAGCACCGCACGCTCAACCGCGGACAGCTCCGCGATGACTTGAACAACGTCAGCGGCGCTACGGTGCGTGTTCACCCAACGCGCGATCATGTTCAAGTTAGCGTTGATGCGATTAAGCATCGCGACGCGCGCACGTTCGGTGCCTGCATCGCGCACTTTGAGGCGACCAGCGTCAGAGCGGATGAGGTCCGCGACGCTCTTGCTGGCGGCTGAAGCGATCGCGGATAAGCGATCGCGTTCCGACGCCGAAAGGCGGACTTTCAACACGAAGTCGCGCGCGTTGCCACGAGGCATCAACGGTCATTCCTGGTGGGGATGCAAGGGGAGGGTCGGGACCCGCCCCTGCCAAGGCCCAATGGAACACGGGAACCGTGGTCCATCGGGTAGCCTTGTTTATAAAAATCACATAGGGGCCTATCAACTCGTTCGCGGTCCATGTTTGCTAGCTCACCCTCCGTTGATCAAGCAGATAGAGCGAATACTTCCTGCACATCTCCGCGAACAACTCATCGCCATACAGCCTTGCCGCTGCATCTCCGCCGAGTTCTCTGCGCGCGCGCTCACCCAGCATGTGGCGTTCCACTGAAGGCAATTTCCAGAGGTCGTCCACGGTGCACTTAACAGTCCCGATCGCTTCAACAAGGCCCCGCGCTGCCGCCGCTCGCTGCTCTTCAATCTGGCGCACTGCGTCGCTCTGGCGTTGCCTTTTAGCCTCATCCGGTTCCGTCCAGTTCTCCGATAGTGCGGTGATCAGCGCCGGTGCCGGATTTCGTATTCCTCGGCGATACTGCATCCAAGCGCGCTGATTTTGCACGTCGCTCATCGTGACTCGCTGCGCGAGATCGCTGAGTGCGGGCTCATTTACCCCCGCAGCGACGAGGGCCGATCTCACCTCGTCCACTTCAGTGTTAACCTCTTCGGAGCAGCTGCTTGTTGCTGTTTTTTCATGACAGAGTATTTGTATAGGGGGCAAATCTGCGCTATGGTCTGGAGCATTTTTGTCCTCACCGGCTGGTGCATCTTTGACCGCTGAAAGCGCCGGCGATGGTGCATTTTTGTCCTCGTCGTAGACGGAACGGTTCACGAAATATCTGTTGCATGCGTTCGATCGGTCTACTGACACTAATCCTTGCTCAATGAGTTGTCGCAAGTGGCGTCGCACCGTTCGGCTATCTACGCCAAGCTCCGCAGCAATCCGATGCTGTGACACGCGGCAGCCGCCCGAACCCCAATCCATGCAGCGCAGATAGATGAGCGTCATCTTCAACTCGGGCTTGAGCTCTCGCGCTCTAATCAACGCGTTTGGCACGATGGTGAAGCCTCTAGGTGCCCTTCCGGCGTGCCCTAATGGTCCCAAGCCCTGCATGACCCAACGCCCCGTGCGTTAGCGCTCGCGTTCCGTGCTGTTGGGAAGCCCAATATCGAGGAGCTTCTCTAAGGCCCGCCTAGGAACGACAAGCCGTTTTGCGCCTAGCTTCAGGACCGGTATTTGACCTGTGCGGGCGAGCTCGTAAGCGCTCGCGCGCCCGATTCCGAGAATTTGCGCAGCCTCTTCGATCGTCACCGTCGCGCGCTCGAGTTTTTCCGATGTCATTGCAGCATCGTCCCCTTCACTGTCTATTACTGACGTATCATGCCATAGAGTACGGTCCGCAGACGCGGCGATTCAATGGCTGAGGACTAGAATAAAATCATTCCTACCCATCGGGATGAAATGATTTCCTCCGCTCCTCACGCGAAAGGACCGGCAAGAGACCTCTCAAAACAGCACAAAAAAGCAGCCGGCACGCCAAAGGAGTACAAAGTGCCACGTACACCGGATAACCGCTCGCCTCGCGAAATGAGCGCCATGGAAAATTGGTCGTATTGGCTGGAGCGTATGCTTCACGAAAGCAATTTATCGCAAGATGATTTAAAAAAAACGTGCGGTATCGCGAATCGGGAACTTAATCTACACCTGAGCGGCGAGATGATGCCGATGCCCAAAACGGCATACGCTGTTGGAGAATTTTTTGGCTCGCGCATTCTCCATATCTCTGGAGTTTCCGGCCTTTATGCAGCAGCGCACGTTAGCTCAGTTATCCATCTGATGAACCAGGCTATTCCGTGTATGGGGATCGGCCCCGCTCTGATAATTCTTGCAACACTTCCCTACTGCGTCGAAATGGAGCTTTCGAGCACATCAGAGGCTATGGTCGACTTGGAATCTGCGCGAGTCCTAGCTTCACGTTCCTTTGAGCGGTACGGCACAATACTCGGTTCCGTGGCGAATCCGATAGCGAGAGATGCGGGCGCGCGACTCTTCAACGCATGGCCCGAAATGCCGCGTGCCTCATTCTACGAGGCATACCGAACTGCTATTGCGTTGGAAAGGAAAAACGACAGCACGTTACGCGAGATACGCAACGCGTGCTTTCCAACAATTTTTCTCGCATATCGTGGGGATTTTTTTTCGCCAAACGATGCGGAGCAGTTGTTCAACAACTTCCGCGGATACGAATTATGGCACCCTTGTATCGAGCCGGTCGCGCTGAAGGAGTTAAAGTGGTGGCTTGAGCTCGGAAGAAGGTTCAGTATCGGCCCAAACTACCGCGATAGCTCGCCAAATGAAATTCCGGTGGGTTCACGGCACGGCATGATCGCATGAGAGGCCACGTCACGCGCGGGCGCGTCGAAGGAACTTGGTATTTGCGCGTAGAGTTGACGCGCACAGCTCAGGGTAAGCGTCGGCAGAGCCGAGAAACATTCCGCGGTACGAAGCGCGAGGCAGAAGCGCGTTTGCGTACGCTAATTTACGAAGCGGAGAACGGTGGCCTCGATGCGCCCCGGATAACCGTTCAGGAATTATGCGCGCGCTATCTCGATGCAGCTGCGCTTCGGACGGGCGCAAAGCACGCGCACATCGAGGCACAGCGGATTCGCGACTACATCGTCCCGGCTCTCGGCAGCTTTCGCGCCCGCGACCTACGCCCTGCCCACATCGAGGCGGCGCTTGCCGCTTGGCGCGCAGGGCCGCGCAAGGACAGGCAGCGTGGTCATCTGAGTGCGAGCACTCTTAAACATCTCTTCAACCAGCTGCGCACTATCTGCCGGTGGGGCGTGCGCATGGGTATCCTCACCCGCAACGTCATTGCCTCAATTGAACCGCCTAAGGTTGTGGCAAAGGAGATGCAAGCGCTGGACGCTGACGGGGTTGCGCGCCTTCTTTCGGCGGCGCAAAGTAACGATTTACAAGCGCCGATCGCGCTTGCCATTGCATCCGGACTACGGCGCGGCGAGCTTCTTGCTCTGCACTGGTCCGATATCGATCTCGAAGCCGGTCGTCTTTCGGTACGCCGTAGTCTCGAAACGATAGATGGCGCAACGCAAACGAAAGAGCCCAAGACGGAGCGCAGTCGTCGCACCGTTGCGCTTCCGGCGTTCGCTCTGGAAATTCTACGCGCGCACCGTAATGCTCAAAACGAGCGGCGGTTGCGGCTTGGTCTAGGTCGCAGCGAAGACGGATGGGTTTTTGATCGCGGCGACGGCGAAGCAATCGAACCCGGTTTCTTTTCGCAGAAGTTCGCTCGATTCGCAAAGCGTGCCGGTGTCCGCGTCCGCTTCCACGATCTGCGGCACTCCTACGCCACGCTCTCACTCGCGAGCGGTGTCGATCTCAAGACTGTCTCCAGCGCTCTTGGGCACAGCGCCATCTCCACTACCGGAAACATCTACCTTCACGCCGTCGAGTCGCTACAACAAGACGCAGCCGCCCGGCTCGATTTGCTTCTCGGTGGCGTTGTCGCCGAAGCCGTCGCTGTAGGGTCGGTGCCACAACCGTGCCACGCGCGACCACAGACAAAGAAAAAGCCCCGTGTTTACGGGGCTGACGTGGTAGCGCTAACGGGAATCGAACCCGTCTTTGCCACGTGAAAGGCGGCTGTCCTAACCGATAGACGATAGCGCCATGATGGGAACGCCTCCAAACCCTACAGGGAGGAGAGGCGTTCTGTCAACG
>Ga0207416_1001213_pt1 | contig 36271 bp, 24 predicted proteins | sample PaiPotPPM11metaG_FD_184107 | JGI IMG/M metagenome (GOLD analysis project Ga0207416, IMG submission 184107) | Iron sulfur acid spring bacterial and archeal communities from Banff, Canada, to study Microbial Dark Matter (Phase II) - Paint Pots PPM... ...
ATGAACTCAAAATCTCAAACTATTGTCAGATAGTATGGTTGTATCGGTATTTTGTTGACGCAGAGCTTTTCCCTTTTTAGGGGTCTCATTAAGTATATCGCTTGAGTATGGAAAAGTGTTACATGCCCCCAATTTTGTTTGCCATCTGGACGGCGGTCGTCATGCTAGTCAGTAGAGCATAGGTATTTGCATGCCAAGCTCTTTTGCACATGCTACTGCCTCTTCGTAGCCTGCATCCACGTGCCTCATGACCCCTGTCCCGGGATCATTCTTCAAGACTCGTGAGAGGCGCTCCGCAGCTTCTGGCGTACCGTCTGCAACAATTACCTGACCTGCGTGTATTGAGTAGCCAATACCTACACCGCCACCGTGGTGGATTGAGACCCATGTTGCCCCCGATGCTGTGTTGAGCAGGGCGTTGAGCAAGGGCCAGTCTGCTATAGCATCGCTGCCATCTTTCATTGCCTCCGTTTCGCGATAGGGCGATGCGACTGAGCCACTGTCCAGGTGATCGCGTCCAATGACAATAGGAGCTTTGATAATGCCTCTGGCAACCAATTCGTTGAAGGCCAATCCGGCCTTGTCGCGTTGCCCATAGCCCAGCCAGCAAATGCGAGCGGGTAGCCCCTGAAAGTGGATTTTTTGTCTGGCAAGTGTGATCCAACGTTTGAGTGCAATCTCCTGTGGGAAGAGGTCGAGGATAGCCTCGTCTGTACGATAGATGTCTTCAGGATCTCCAGAGAGTGCAACCCAGCGGAAGGGACCTTTGCCCCGACAGAAGAGCGGACGGATATAGGCGGGAACAAAGCCAGGGAAATCGAATGCATGCGTCTCGCCAGCAGCCAGCGCCTGTCCGCGCAGGTTATTCCCATAATCGAAGACGATCGCGCCGTGGCGCTGCATCTCCAACATGGCACGAACATGAGTAACGATCGAAGCCTGTACGCGTTTCACATACATCTGCGGATCCTGCACACGGAGTTCGTTGGCATCTGCTAGTGAGATCCCGGCTGGTACATAGCCATTGAGTGTGTCATGGGCTGATGTTTGATCTGTCACGATATCAGGGATGATACCCCGTTGCACCAGTTCAGGGTAGATCTCGGCTGCATTGCCAACCAGCCCAATAGAAAGTGCTTCTCCCTGTTCGCACGCCTCACGTATCTGGTGTAGTGCCTCATCAAGTGTACTAGTCATAGTGTCGCAGTAGCCCGTCTCCAGGCGGCGCTGGATGCGGTTGGGATCTACCTCAATGGCAAGGCAGACACCTTCATTCATTGTCACTGCCAGTGGCTGTGCTCCTCCCATGCCGCCCAGACCAGCGGTCAGTATGAACTTCCCTTTGAGTGTGCCGCCAAAGTGCTGACGTGCGGCTTCGGCAAAGGTCTCGTACGTTCCCTGCAGGATGCCCTGTGAGCCGATGTAGATCCAAGAACCAGCAGTCATCTGTCCATACATTGTTAGACCAAGTGCATCCAGGCGACGGAACTCATCCCAGGTCCCCCAGTGGGGTACAAGATTCGAGTTAGCGATCAGGACACGCGGTGCATCAGGATGGGTACGAAAAATTCCCACTGGCTTTCCCGATTGCACCAGCAAAGTTTCATTGTGCTCCAAGTTCTTGAGTGAGTGCACAAGAGCATCAAAGGCTTCCCAGGAACGTGCTGCTCTACCAGATCCACCATAGACAATGAGGTCAGCGGGGCGCTCGGCCACATCAGGATCAAGGTTGTTCATTAGCATGCGCAGTGCGGCCTCTTGCTGCCAGCCTTTGCAGGAAAGTGTCGTCCCTCGTGGCGCACGTATGGTACGAGGAGGATGGGTTTCAGAAGTTTTTGAGATTGCAGCAGAAAAATCCTCAGAATTAGGCATAACGATGTGTACTCCCCATTGGTTGACTAAACGGATACTACTCTCAGACAAACGAAAGCGGGCTATACAAAGTTTACCTCAAATTGGTAGCCAATTTCATCTATAATAGGAGATCATTCAAAAACGGGTGCTTGCTATACCGTTTTCTTTGCTCTGAAAGATGATCTGGGCGTCCCAGTTGTCGCAGCCAAGCAGCTCGCTGGCTCGTGAAGACGTAGACGCTTTCCTCATCCCGTTCTCTGTTTTGTGGACGCGTCGGGAAGAGATAGTCGTACAGCGCTCGACGTGCCATATTGTGTAGATCAAGCGTCCTGGTCTTGCCTCCTTTGGCGTTGATCAAGGTAATACTCCCAGATCGCTGATTGATGTAACACTGATCGACACGCAAGGCAGCAATTTCGCTGATGCGCAGTCCTGCCCAATAGCCCAGTGCGAAGATCGCTTCAAAACGGCGAGTAACGTGTTGTTCCACAAGTTGATTGAGCACAAAGCGCTGTTTCTCAGAGAGTTCGGTTGGGGCCAGAGCCACCACGGTTGGACGTTCCATCGAGCGAGCGGGGTTACGGCGGAAGTAGCCTTCATCCATCGCCCACTGGCAGAACCGGCGCAACCCGGAAAGCGCTTTGCTTCTGGTACGTGGTGCACGGCCAGCACTCTGGAGGGAATCCATGTAGCCACGAACTGCCGTCTCAGTAACTAACCCTGCATGGAACGGTGTTCCTCCTGGCTGTACAGCTAACCAAGCTACAAAGCCACGCATCGTGGTGAGGTATGTAGCTATTGTTTTCAGATCACGAGTTCCTAATGCATCTCGAAACTCCTGAAACACAACCGGATCATTGCACTCAGAGGACATCTCTCTTCACCTAACTTTCCCTAAAAAAGATTCTCCGACAAGATTTTACAGCCAACTTTGGCTTTTTCTCTGCTTTCTACAACGAAGTTGAGCGTGGAAGAGAGAGAAACTTTGACTCAGAAGTCCTATTCTCAGCCGAGTATTCTCCGACGAGAAGATGCATAGAGCACTAGATCGATTTTCTTCAAAAAACCATCTGCTAAAAATTTGTCTCATCAACGTTTAGCTAGTAACAATCCAGTACTATTACCGTATCGTTTAGGACTGAAATCCGAATCCTACACGGGCTGGAGCAGAATAGTTTGCTCACATGAGTGAAAGAGTGCGTCGGCGGCACCGAGCGTCGGGTCTGTCTACAGGGCGACGTCGACCGGACAGAAAGCGCTTATCCTCGCGAGGGCGAAGGTCCGTGGGTTGTTTGGCGGGTTGTTCAGTGCGTTTGCGCCAAACAGCGCTGCGTCGCGGGCTGTATCCCGGCTCAGGAATTCTGTGGTAACGAAGTGACCCGGGGCCCTGACGAGCACGCGGCGCTCGCACAAATGAAACTACTTACTTTTTAGCACTCGTTTACGATTAGTGGGTTGTTTTCAGCCTCGTTACAGGCCTCAACAAGGGAGAGGAGCAAGTACCATGCCATATCTGCAGAAAGTGACGATCACCTTCAATACCCACGGTGACGGCAAAGATGAGGACACCATCCTTCATGTCTTTGTGAAGAACCGGAGAAACAATTCCTCCACGCCGGAGCAAGCCACGGATTTCATCTCGAACCTGCTGGCCTACCAGAGCCACGAAGCGACTGGCCCGTGGGACATCAACCCATACTTGGCCTTTGGCGAAAATCTTGCTATGGGCGATAGCTTTAAGGACCCCTCTACGGACACCTTTGAGATCCCTCTGCGATCAACACCGATCCCGCTCGAAGAAGTCATACTGCCCGTGGTCAACATACACCTCCTGGCGAAAGGGGACAACCGGTGGAGCTTTGACTACACGATCACTTTCCTCTTTGACGACGGGAAACAGTTCTCCGCTTCCTCAAATACCGATGGCGTGACCGGGATCATATTGGATCAAGACAATCGGAACTACTCCGGCATCTGTGTTGAGAACCAGTACAACCCCCAGCCGCCGCCCTCGAAGTTCGAGACAGACCCTGTCGTGACCCTAACCCAGGTATGTCTCGAGTTCTACACCCACCACGACAACAAAAACAACGATACGCAGTTGAACGTGCATATTGTGAACCGGCTGAGCGAGTCTTCCAGTCAGGACATCGCGATCGGTTTGGACCTGCTCAAAGGCCAGGAGTTCCCAGACCCGTCCACCAACTCGATTGTCTTCTCACCAACCGCGCTGCCGCTGGCCTCGAATTCCATCCTGCTGCAAGATATAGTTTTGCCGGTCGTCTTCATCAATATTGCCCAGACTGGAAGTGACCGCTGGATTTTCGACTATCGGGTCACCTATACCTTCAGCAACGGACAGACGTTTTCGTCGCAAACAAACGGCATCATCCTGGACCAGAACTATCACAAATACGCGGGTGTGTATCAGGGGCGTCCATTTCCAACGGTTACGCCGCTCGGGAGGCCTCAACTGACTGGCCATCCCATCAATAACCTGAAGATCATCTCGCTCAGTTTCCTCCAAAAGAAGCTCGACGAGTTCATCAACAAGCGGCAGGGCGTAGGCTCACAAGATCCTCCGATCTTTAAGATCCGTTTGCACAATGCGGGGGCCTTCGGTGCTACGCTCGCGGAAAGCTATTACGATCTTCAGTCGCTTGTCGCGAACCCGCCTCCGCCGGGTGTTCTTTCGCCGCCCGGTTTCAAGGAGGCCGTCAAATACAACAGCAGTCCGAGATCGCTCGGCCAGCTCACGGGCGTCCTCGACGAGTTCGGTCCTCTCTATCTCGACAACATCAACACCGAGTCACTTACCGTCAACGTAGATTCTACGCAACCGACACCAGTGACCGTGGAGCTGGAGTTTGACTGCACTAATGCGCAAGAAACCGGCAGCAACAGCGGGGTAAGCGGCGGAGCAATGAACTTTCTGAGTTTCTCGGTGCGGATCAGCCTGACTCTGACATTCGATAAGGACAATTCAAAGATCGATGTGATGAGCTGGGTGCCGCATATCACTGACGACGACCAGATTAGCGAGTACATTCTTGTAAGTGTCGTAACCGAAAGCGGGGGTGATATTGGCGGATTCTTTGCAAAGAAGATGCGTGAGCAGATCTTCGATCAGCTCAAAAATCCCGGGCCCTTCAATGGGCCATCACTCCGAGACCAACTCAATTCGACCATCAACTCGTGGCTGCTAGGCGGGGTCATTGATCACCCCAACGTCTGCGGGGTCAGAGATCACCGCAACGTCTGCGAAGTGCTAGCCGCGGCGATTGACGGTGACAATCTTGAGATTAGCTATACGGGGCCTGAGGAGACTTTCGTGCCGCCGGTCCCACCGGGCTGGCCCTCGGCCACAAACCCACATCCTACGTACGATTTCTCTCAAGGCAATCTGGCCAACATCGACCATATTGTCGTGTTGACCATGGAGAATCGCTCGTTCGATCAGATGTTGGGCTATCTGAGTTTGCCGCCCGAGAGAGGAGGTATGGGCCGCAAGGATGTGGACGGCCTGAAAGGGACGGAGTTCAACCTTCTCAACGGAACGGCCTGCCCATCGTTTGCTTTTCACGCGCAGGACACGATCTTTGCGCCCGACCCACCGCACGATTATGAATCGGTTCATAAGGCGATCAATGGCGGCACAATGGATGGTTTTGTGCAGAGCTACGCAGATGAGCATGGCCCTGCTGCGGCGTACCGAATCATGGGCTACCATACCGCCATCAATGTGCCGACGTATGACGTGTTTGCCCGCGACTTCGCCATCGGTCACCGCTGGTTTGCCAGCCATCCCGGGCCAACGTTTTGCAACCGCTTTTACGAGCTGACCGGCAGGCTGAATATCGACCCCAATGGCTTCTGGGAAGTCAACAATTCGAGCCCGCTGCTGCCCGTTTTCACCCCGACCATCTTCGACTATCTGAGCGCCCAACGGGTGTCCTGGAAGTACTTCGAGCATCATTACTGCTTCCTGCGTTTCTTTCAGAGCCACACATTCGACACGGAAAACATTGTCGCGTTTGACGACCCGGTATTCGGCTTTGTCAACCTTGCGAAGAACGGGGGCTTGCCGAGCGTGACCTTTATTGATCCGCACTTCATCGAACTGCCTCCGGGTGGAAATTGCGATGGCCCGCCCGCGGATGTGCAGGCCGGGCAGCAACTGGTGCAGCAGGTGGTGGAAGCGGTGGTCACCAGCCCACAGTGGAACAAGACGCTGTTGATTATTACCTATGATGAGCACGGCGGTTTTTACGACCATGTCCCGCCGCCCGCGGCAACCAGGGTGTCTCCTGAATCGCTAGGTACGTATGGAGTACGCGTCCCAGCGTTTGTGATTTCCCCGTGGGTGAAAGGCGGGACCGTCTTTGGCCACGACGGTATTGTGGTCGGCGGGGGTCTCAATCCACTGCGCGGCCTTCACTTCGACCACACGTCGATTCTCAAGACCATAGCCAGACGATTCATGAGCCAGAACCCTCCCTACATGGGCGCCCGGTATGCGGAGGCCCACGACTTGTCCTCGGTCATTGGCAATGAGCTGCGCCCAAGCCAGTTTTTGCCTTTCATCTCGTACAACTTCTTGTATGGCGCATCGCAGAAGCGATTAGAGATTCAAGGCACCGGAGTGACCCCGGGTACGATTCTGTGGCAGGACGATCCGCATGACACGATCGCCCAGCAGTTCAGCTTTGAAGACGCGGGCGACGGTCATTGCTACATCCGGACGCACACGGGCAGCTTGTACGTAACGGCAGATGACTCCCTGGGAGTGAAGCAGGATGTCAAATATCCGACGGACGGTAGCGCCACGGCAGCAACCAATCCGGATCGGCAACGATGGAAGCTTACTTCTGGCTTTACCGTTCTGGACAGGACCAGTTTTACAATCTGGAATGCAGCTTTTCCGGGCAAGGTTCTGCAGCCATCCGGTGGTAGCAACAATTCCGGAATACCCGTCGTTCTTGGCGATCCGCAAGCGACACACTTCGGAGTCTTTCACATACCGAACCCATGGCAAGTGACCAGTCCGTTGTTGTCTAGCGGGCAGGTCGTGCAACCCTAGTGTTTTGCACCGCAAATATCAACGAACATGCCTAGGGCAAGGGATATGCGCGTAGAAGGCTGTGCAGTTCTCTCATTCCGCAGTTTCCTGGAAGGTCAAAGAGGGGTGTATGAAATCGTTGTAGATGGGGTGGACCAAGTGCAGGAGTGGGCATGCGGTCCACCCCCACCCCACGGACGAGCTAAAGCGGGTCCGTACAGCAATATACGGCCCGCTGAAGCGGGCGCAGGACGCTACGCTCTCCTTCTCGCAAAGTCGGGCTTCCTACAACGATTTCATACACCCACAGAAGAGGGTGGCTGCGGAAAAGTCGGTTTGAATCGGGAAGCCAGCAAGAACAGCGCAGGTGGTAAAAAGGTGGCAAGGTAGGCGATACTATTGATGACATATATATTCACGTTCTGGAATCCCACCCATGGGACTATATAAGCGTGGACAAGCTCTGTCAGACCAGCAGCGTAGAGGAGGAGAAAGGAGGTCAGTGATACCTCGGTTTGTGGGATGAGTATGGAGAGTGCAAAGGGCCAGATAAAGTACCATGGCTGGACAAATGTGGTACCAAATGCCAGTAAGGTAAACATGGTAATAGCACAGGCCTTGAGCATACTCAGGAAATCTCTTGAGGAAAGCCACAGGGCATAAAGGAAGCAGCCCCCGAAGAGAGCCCATCCTATCATTTTGGTATGATCATAAGAGATGCTTGCTGAAGAGAAGTCGAACAGGAATATACTAAATGAATCAAGGTAATTTTGGACTTGAGTGAAGGGACGCTGGAATGTTTGTAGACCTGCCCAGAAGAGTGCATAGCTGTCAATCATGACAGACAAGAAAACGATAACAGCTTTTGTCGTGTATGTTATGCGTGCTTTCTTTGTTGGTTGTTGCCTAAAGCTATAGATGAAAAAGAGAGGAATGATCACAAGAGAGGCAAATTTGATCAAGACGGAAGCGGTGATAAATGTCATGGCCCAGATGTGGCGCTCTTTTACTAATGCAAATACTGCCAGAGTGATAAGGAGGGTCATCGCGATATCGTTGTGGCTGTTGGCGGAATACTCCAGGAGAGCAAAGGGATTCCAGGCCAGAGCGAGTGCTCCAGAGAGAGCAAGCTTGGGAGCGATATGCAAAAGGATTTTATAGATGAAGAATGCTTCAACTATGAGTATAGCAGAAAAGATGAGTTTGAAGAGTAGGAGCGAGGCAAGGACATTTCTTCCCGCTATGAGTACTGGTAGTGCATGAATAAGCTGGGCAAGAGGTCCGTAGGGCGATGGCCAGTTAATAGCCCATCCTGTCAGCTGCATCAGGGGATCCTTAGGGAATTGAGACGGGGGAGTCACCATCGGGTTGGCACCATGTTGGACCATGACCAGGCTACGGGTGAAATAATAAAAGAGGTCTTGAGCGTTAATAGGATAGACGAAGATGGTGGTGCACGCGAAAATGGCGCCGAAACCGAGAATGATCCAGAGCGTTGCACGGTCCTGATATCTTCGTGCATTCCACCAGGCGAGGCCAAACATGGCAAAGAGGATGCTGAAGGCAATGATAAATGTGAGAAAGCCTTGGTGGGAAAATCCAGTGATCCCTCCCATGTCTGTAAGCTTCTGGGAGTAACTGGCTAGTGGGAAATCGCGTAAAAGGTAGAAGAGGTATATAAGCTCACTGATTGTACCAAATAAGAGCAGGTATGTGTGAGATCGTAGCACAGTAGCCAATTTCATAAGATACAATAGCATATTTTCTCTATTTATAGCGAAATACTTGATAACTATTGGCATTTCTGATGTCAATCTCATAGTCTGATGGGTGGTGGAATAATTGAGCTTTTTTTCCATAGGAAGCTCCTTTTTTTGTTCGCTACTCTCCCCAAAAGAGGGAACAACCAAATAATATCCAGTGGGCAGGAGATTATCTAGGGGGATAGAGGGTCAAAAAAGTCATCTTCTAGAGAAGGAGGTGGCTGTGAGAAGATGTGTCTGAACCGGGAAACAAGTAAGAACAACATAGGTGGGAAGAACATAGTAAGGTAGGCCGAGCTATTCACGATGATAGATGCATTTGGATTATTATATGCACCCCATGGGACTATATAAGCATGAACAAGCTCTACCAGAGTAACAGCGTAGAGGAGGAGAAAGGAGGCCAGTGATACCTCGGTTTGTGGGATGAGTATGGAAAGTGCAAAGGGCCAGATAAAGTACCATGGCTGGACAAAAGTAGTACCAAATGCCAGTAAGGTAAACATGGTAATAGCACAGGCCTTGAGCATACTCAAGAAGTCTCTTGAGGAAAGCCACAGGGCATAAAGGAAGCAGGCCCCGAAGAGAGCCCATCCTATCATTTTGGCGTGATCATAAGAGATGCCTGGTGAACAAAAGTCGACCAAGAGTACACTAAATGAATTAAGGTAAATTTGAACTTGAGTGAAGGAACGCTGAAATGTTTGTAGCCCTGCCCAGAAGAGTGCATAGCTGTCAATCATGACAGACAAGAAAACGATAATAGCTTTTGTCGTGTATGTTAGGCGTGCTTTCTTTGTTGGTTGTTGCCTAAAGCTATAGATGAAAAAGAGAGGAATGATCACAAGAGAGGCAAATTTGATTAAGACGGAAGCGGTGATAAATGTCACGGCCCAGATGTGGCGCTCTTTGACCAATGCAAATACTGCCAGAGTGATAAGAAGCGTCATAGCAATATCGTTGTGGCTGTTGGCCGAATACTCCAGGAGAGCAAAGGGATTCCAGGCTAAAGCCAGTGCTCCAGAGAGAGCAAGCTTGGGGGCGATATGCGAAAGGATCTTGTAGATGAAGAATGCTTCAACTATGAGCATAGCGGAAAATATGAGTTTGAAAAGCAGGAGTGAGGCAAGGACATTTCTTCCCGCTATGAGTACTGGTAGTGCATGAATAAGCTGGGCAAGTGGTCCATAGGCTGATGGCCAGTTAATAACCCATCCTGCCAGTTGCATCAGGGGATCCTTAGGAAATTGAGATGGTGGAGTAACCATCGGGTTGGCACCATGTTGGACCATGACCAGGCTACGGGCGAAATAGTAAAAGAGGTCTTGAGCGTTAATAGGATAAACGAAGATGGTGGTGAACGCGAAAATGGCGCCGAAACTAAGAATGATCCAGAGCGTTGCACGATCCTGATATCTTCGTGCTTCCCACCAAGCGAGGCCAAAGATGACAAAGAGAAAGCTGAAGGCAATGATAAATGTGAGAAAGCCTTGATGGGAAAAGCCAGTGATCCCTCCCATGTCTGTAAGCTTCTGGGAGTAGCTGGCTAGTGGGAAATCGCGTAAAAGGTAGAAGAGGTATATAAGCTCACTGATTGTACCGAGCAAGAGAAGGTATGTGTGAGATCGTAGCACAGTAGCAAATTTCATAAGATACGATAGAATATTTTCTCTATTTATAGCGAAATACTCGATAGCTATTGGCTTTTCTGATGTCGATTTCATAGTCTGAGGCGTGGTGGAATAATTGAGCTTTTTTTCCATCGGAAGCTCCTTTTTTTGCTCGCTGCTCTCCACAAAGGAGGGAACACCCAAATAATATCCAGTGAGCAGGAGATTATCTAGGGGGATAGAGGGTCAAAAATGTCATCTTCTAGAGAAGAAGGTGGCTGCGAGAAGATGTGTCTGAACCGGGAAACAAGTAAGAACAACATAGGTGGGAAGAACATAATAAAGTAGACCACGCTATTGACAATAGAAAATGCACTTTGGTCATTATATGCTCCCCATGGGAATATATAAGCATGAACAAGCTCTACTAGAGTAGCAGCGTAGAGGAGGAGAATAGCAGCCAGCGATACCTCGGTTTGTGGGATGAGTATGGCAAGCACAAAAGGCCAGATCAGGTACCATGGTTGGATATATGTTGCACTAAATGCCAGCAAGGCAAACATCGTAATAGCACAACCCTGCAGCATATGCGAGATATCTCTTAAGCAAAGCCATAAGGCATAAAAGAAGCAGATCACAAAAAGAGCCCATCCTACCTGCGTAGCCTGATGAGAAGAGATCATCTCTGAAGAGAGATCTTGCAGGAACATACTAAATGAATAAAGTTGACCTTGAGTTTCATTCAAAAAGCGCTGGAGCGTTTGAGAACCTGCCCAAAAGGGTATAAAGGTAGCGAGTAAGAGTGACAAGGATGCCACACTAGATTCCAAAGTATAGAGTATCTTTTCCTTCCAAGTTGGTTGATGAATGAAGCTGTAGAAGAAAAAGAGAGGGATGAGTGGTAGGGAGGCAAATTTGATTAAGGCAGAAGCTGTGATCAGCGTCAGAGCCAAAACGTGATGCTTTTTTATCAGTGCAAATACGGCAAGAATAATAAAGAACATCATAACGATGTCATTGTGGCTATTGGCAGAATATTCGAGGAGGACAAAAGGATTCCAAGCCAGAGCGAGTGTGCCTGGAAGAGCAAATCTCGGAGCAATATGAGAAAGGATTTTGTAGACAAAGAATGCTCCGAATATCAACACGGTAGAAAACATAAATTTGGTAAGAAGAAGAGAAGCAAGGACATTTCTCCCTCCTATTACGACTGGTAGCGCTTGAATAACCTGGGCAAGAGGTCCGTAGGGCGATGGCACATTAATGAAAGGCTGTGACACCACTCTTATCACGGGATCAGCAATAAACTGAGATGGTAAGGCGGTCATCGGGTTAGCGCCGTGTTGCAGCATAATGAGGCTGTACCCAATATAATTGAATATATCAATAGCTGTAACGGGATAGACGAAGATAGTCGTTAATGCGAAGACTCCGCCAAAGCCGAGAATGGTCCAGAGGGTGGCACGATCCTGAAATCTGCGTACATCCCACCAAGCAAAGCCGAACAATATAAAGAGAAAGCTCAAGGCAACCAAGAATTTGAGAAAGCCAAAATGTGAAAAACCGCTGATAGCTCCCATATCTGTGAGTTCCAGAGAATGAGATATCACAGGAAAATCGTGTAAAAGGTAGAAAAAATACACAAGCTCACTAGTTATGCCAAGGAGAACAAGCCATAAATGAGGTTGTAGCCAAACAACTAATTTTATAAGGTAAGATAGCATCTTTTCCCTATTAATAGTTGAGTGTACTATCTTTTCTGGCTTTTCTAATGTTGACATATTCAGTTCCTTTATTTCTCTTTCTTCTTTGAGATATTGTTTTGAGGTCATTGTCAATGACCTCTTATAGCATAGCATAGCCCATAGCTTAACTGCTAATGCTTTTAAATGGAAGAGAAGAAGAGGGACAAATTTATAGGCATTGACAATAGATTTATAGCGAGCTATACTCATGCCTGTAAAGCTTACTTACTGATTAGTAAGTAAAAATATATAGGCGATTTTCATGAATTCAAACAAAATATCTGCTGACGAAGGTAAACATATGGAAAGAGATCAGGAGACGCGACGTCGCATCCTGGCCGTCGCTGAGCGACTCTTCCTAGCAAAGGGCTTCAAGGGTGTATCCATGAAGGATATTGCTGACGAGGTAGATGTCACAACAGCAGCACTCTATTATCATTTTCCTGAGGGAAAACAGGAACTCTTCTTGAGTATGATTCAGCAAGCTATTGAAGATTGGGGGGAGCAGGCCTTTCATGAAGTCAATCAGGCCAAAGGGCTACGCCAACAATTGCTTGTATTGACACAGCATACGCTCTCTCGCCATCTCAACAATTTCTTTGCGCTCTCTCGTGATGTAGAAGAGTTCTGTCGTGATAATTCGCGGAAACGTGAATTGATGATCAGCCATCGCAAAGGGCAACTCCAACGCGTTACGGCTCTCTTTCAACAAGCCATCGATGGTGGTGAGGTCACACAGGAAATTCCTGCCAACCTCTTGGCGCTGATGTATGAAGGTATGGCAATGGGTGTGCAGTTTGGGAGGCATTTCTTTGCGGCAGATATAGAACAGCGAGATACACAGGAACTAGCCACAATGGTAGTAGAGAGCTTTCTAGATGGGATTGCGAATCAGACTAAAAGATGAGTACCTTCTACTTGGCTCAACGCGTTATGGCAGAAAGTTTTCTCTTATAGAACTTGCTAAATAGTTAATAGGTTTGTGAGGTAGATACATTTTGCCTCCGAAAGGAATTCGGACATGTCGTTCTTAGCAAGGTTAAGTCTGGCAAACAGGAGTCTTGTTGTCCTGGCAACTATTGTCATTCTCGTGTTTGGTTTGGTGATTATCCCATCACTCAAACAAGAACTCTTCCCTTCGATTACCTTCCCTGCTATCACTGTGTTTACAGCATATCCTGGTGCATCACCTTCTATTGTAGAACATGATGTCACTGATCCAATTGAGCAGAGTGTTCAAGGTATCGCAGGATTACAAAGCATCACATCATATTCGAATGAAGGGGCTTCAATTATCGTTGTCTCCTTTAATTATGGTACCGATATTGATAAGTCCCAGCAAACGCTATCTCAATCAATCAACAAAGTCCAGCAAAGTCTGCCCTCTGGCGTGACGCCACAAGTACAATCATACAGTTTCACGGACTTTCCCATCATCCAGCTCGCTGTTACTGCTGATGAGGATCAACAAACATTAGCATCTCAGTTAAAGCAAAACACTGTCCCATCACTTGAGCAAATTAGTGGCGTTGGGAACGTTAATGTAACCGGTGTGCGCGATCAGGTTGTGACCGTCACCCTTGACCTTGATAAGCTCAAAGCTAATGGCTTGAGTGTCAGCCAAGTTCAAGGAGCACTGCAGGCGAATAATATCTCGCTTCCAGCAGGTGACGTTTCATCTAATGGTCAAACGATTCCTATTAAAGTTGGAAATACATTTAATTCTCTGGATGATCTCAACAACGTTGTCGTTGGTGTACATACAGTTCAATCATCTGCTGGAACAGGCAATCCCGGAGCTGCTGGAACTGGTGCTAGCCCAAGTGCAGGATTTCCAGGAGCTGTTGGAACTGGTGCTAGCCCAAGTGCAGGATTTCCAGGAACTGCCAGTACACAGGCATCCACTACCCCACCAACTCCTGTGAGGCTAAGCGATGTTGCGACGGTTCAGGAAACCTTGTCTCCATCGACCTCGCTAACACGTACAAATGGCAAACCCAGTCTTGGTATCTCCATTGTGAAAACATCGGACGGGAACACTGTCTCCATTTCACAGACAGTTCGCGATCAGATTGCATCCCTGGAGAAAAACCTTGGTCACCATGCCAAGATTTCAATCATCTCTGATCAGGCTCCATCTGTCAGCAAATCAATTCAAGACCTGACCCGTGAAGGGTTGGTCGGTGCAGCCTTTGCGATCTTTGTTATCCTGGTCTTCCTATTCTCAATCCGCTCAACACTGGTCACGGCTGTCTCTATTCCGCTTTCCATTATTATCGCGCTCATCGGCCTCTATATCAGTAACTATACGCTGAACCTCTTAACTCTAGGAGGTTTAACTATTGCGGTTGGACGCGTTGTCGATGACTCTATTGTTGTACTTGAAAACATTTATAGTCACCTGCAAAGAGGTGAGGAAAGACAGGTAGCTATTCCGGCAGCGGTGCGTGAAGTTGCCAGGGCTGTGACGGCCTCGACCTTGACAACCGTCGCAGTTTTCTTGCCCATTGCCTTTGCAGGTGGCCTTGTTGGAGAGCTTTTCAGCTCGTTCTCGTTCGCAATAACGGTAGCCCTGGTAGCCTCGCTCTTTGTCTCTCTAACCGTCATTCCAGTGCTGGCCTACTGGGTCCTGAAATGGCCAAAACCAGGGAGACAACAGGTGTATCACGAAAAGGAGACAGTACTTGAACGCGGCTACGTGGCTCTGATGCTCTGGGTAACTGGTCGTTGGTGGCAGCGGACAATTCTGATTCTTGCTGCTGTGGCTATCCTGGTTGTCTCTTTCAGGCTCTCGCGTGGACTGCAAACAAACCTATTTGGTTCCTCTGGACAGAATACGTATGCAGTTACTCTGACCCTGCCTCCTGCAACTAGCCTGGATAAGGCCAATAGTGCAGCCCAACAGGTTGAGAATGTCATTGCAAAACTGCCTCATGTCGATACCTATCAGGTAACAGTAGGGTCAGGTGGCCAATTTTCCAGCCTTACTGGAGGTGGCACTAACACGGCAACCTTCTCCATTACAGCAAATACAAGTGCGGATCAGATAGCATTCCAAAAAACGCTGCGTAGCCGCCTTAACGCGCTGAAAAGCCTGGGTACTCTCACGGTCTCTGCTGGCAACTCTGGTCCTGGCAATGCTAGTGTCCGGATTAATGTTCAGGCCTCAAATGACCAGACACTGCGTCAGGCGTCACAACAAGTCAAGGATGCTATGTCCCATGTGAATGGCCTGACCGATGTTACTAGTAACCTGACTGATGCAACCCCCGAGATTGATGTGCTTGTCAATCCCCAGTTGGCTTTAAAGTATGGTATGACGGCGGTACAGGTTGCACAAACTGTACGCTCAATCTATTCAGGTTCGACGGTCACAAAGATCACGCTCAACGGTACTCAGCAAAATGTTAATCTTTTTATTGGCTCTCCAGGAACTACTGTTGATCAGATCCAAGGTCTTCTTATTCAGACTCCCCTTGGTAACGTCCAGCTCAGTAACCTTGCTACTGTTGAGCAAACCGGTGGGCCGACGCAGATTACGCACATTAATACCAACCGGACCGCGACTATCAGTGGGACGATTACTGATACCAATGTTGGTGCGGTAAGTGGAAGCATACAGCAGAAAATCAATAACCTGAAATTGCCGCATGGGGCATCCGTTTCGCTTGGTGGGGTGTCCTCGGATCAGGCAGATACCTTTAAGAATCTCATCTTAGCGCTGCTTGCCGCCGTTGCTCTGGTGTACTGTATCATGGTTGCCACGTTCCGCAGCTTTCTACAGCCAATTATCTTGCTTATCTCGATCCCATTTGCCACTACTGGCTCAATTGTCCTGTTGCTGGTGACCCAAACCCCATTGGGCGCACCTGCATTGATTGGTTTTCTGATGCTGGTCGGTATTGTCGTAACCAATGCCATTGTCCTGCTGGATCTGGTACGGCAATATCGGGAGAAGGGTCTGGATGCACGTCGAGCCGTTATTGAAGGAGGTAAACACCGTTTGCGTCCAATCTTGATGACGGCGGTCGCAACTATTCTGGCCTTGCTTCCAATGGCTCTGGGCTTTGGTGGTTCCGGCGGTTTTATCTCACAGCCGCTTGCCGTCGTCGTGGTCGGTGGTCTGACCTCATCCACCATTCTCACGCTCTTGCTTGTACCAACCCTCTATGTCATCGTCTGGGGCAGGCGCAAGAACTCTGATAAGAACTCTGGCAACCAGCCGAAGCAGCCATTTCTCCCCCCGATGAGACCTAATCGATTAGAGCCTGTTCGCCTCTTGCCCATCTGATAGGAGACTGGCAGAGCCAAACTTTGAGACAAGTGAGGCCGAACAGCCTTCGGGTTGGCAGGTAGGTACAAGAAAGCCACAAGGCTCCTTCTAAGATCACGATCTTAGAAGGAGCCTTTCGTGCTTTTGGTTTTTCGTAAGTTGATACGAATGAGGTCTACATTGTTTCGTCCTCACATCTCGGCACGCCGACAGCTATGGTTTCCACTTGATCGAGCAGCCAACTGGCTTTGTCTCGGGTAGAGCAGGCTCTCTCTCTGCGAGGAGAGCATCCAGTGCTTCCCTTGCATAGTGGTGCTTGACGGCATGCTCATCTTCATAGTTATCGTCCGGTGCTCCATGATAGCGTAATGTCTTGGTAGCATCGAAGATGAAGAGTTCTGGGGTGCGCTCAGCACCATAGGAGCGAGCAACGCTCTGACTCTCGTCGTAGAGATATGGGAAGACGAAATGCTTCTCATGTGCTCGCTTTACCATGTTTTCGAAGCTGTCCGCAGGATACGCCAAGGCATTGTTAGAGTTGATCCCGAACAGCCGTACACCTTGTGATGCATAGTCGCGAGCAATAGCGTTAATGCGATCTTCCCAAGCCCGGACATATGGACAGTGGTTACAAGTAAAAACGACGGCTACTGCTCTGGCATTCTTGAAAGCATCGTGGAGGTTATACGTTTGTCCATCGGTAGCGGGTAGTGTAAAGTCAAGAGCAGTATCACCGGTTCTCAATTTCGCCATGGTATGTTTTTCCTTTTTTATTGCCTGTTCATCTAAGAGAGAGAGCATTAGTGTCTCTCTCCTAATTATACAGTAGAAGCTCGACGAAGGGCTGCGACAATGAGCTCACGTGGAGGAAGAGGAGAAATACGTCCATCCGCACGCCGATATGCCCTACAAGTGAGGCTTGGATGCGTGCTATCCTCGGGTAATGGAGCAATGTCTCCTCCATCAATGCGAATAGTGGGGGAGCCATAAAACTTATATTGCTCTGCTTCAGCCTCCGTCTTTACCTCAACAATTTCCACAGGAGCCTGAATCTGCTCTTCTGCCATCACTTCGTGCAGAAGTGCTAACGCACGCTCATGACTGGGACAATCATCCAAATACAAGAACTCGACTTTCGGCATTTTCTCACTCCTTAAAATTCTCCACCTAGCAATCCTTTGCAGTTCACCAAACTGCATCCAGAGATGAAAACACAAACTGCTACAGATACTATTCCGCTCTAGATAAAAAGAGCTACCTACCTGCGCTGCGGAAATATACTCCAGAACCATATCCTTCATACACCAGACGAAAATCAGGCGGTGGAAAAATGAAATGCCCGTTCCTGGTTACCCCACCCTGGTATCCCCCATTATCTGTAACTAGCCAGATACGATTATGCATTGCCAGCACCGTCTCGAAATCCTCCTCATTCAGTAGCGGATGTGCTCCCGTCGCCGTCTCTACCAGCTGTCCATCCTGCTCAATCAAGAAAAGCGCACGATCAACTGAAAAGAAATCTTCTACGTGTCCAACGTAATAGAGTATAGTCACCGCAGGCGCAATCGTAATCACAATATCTCCCTGCTGCATATGCCTACTTATATAGTTGGCGGCATCGTCATAATCCGCATAGTGCCGGTGATACGGCGCACCTACGATACGGCTAGCTAATAGATTGAAATTGCTCACTGGCAACACTGGTACTAGCAACACGGACGCACATAACAGTGCCGCCGTTCCCCTCACTGCGATGTTGACAGGCAGCGGCAAACTCTGCAGTGATCCAGAAGCCTTATACTCTTGCAGAGGCTGTACCAGGAGCGGATGAGCAAACTTCCAGACCGTGTCCAGCATCTTCCAGAATGCATAAGCCCCGATCAAGTAATAGACTGGCAGTAATGGATAATAGTATCGGTCCGCCTGCATTGTGAACGCAAATATCAGCGTACAGCTCGATATTAACAGGAATAATGAGCTGTAGCGAGCAAAGACGTTTTTCCGGTAGAAAGATAATATACATCCAAGTAGTGCCAACAGAGAATTTACTATCAGTAACGGCTGTGCCATTACCCATGGAACGGGGCTATCTTTTATCGGCTTGGGGATAAACAGCAGACTAAAGTAATACGGAATATTATCGGTCGTCAACTGAATTTGTGGCCGCTGGCTCTGGTCAGTACCAAGAGCTGGAGGGTGCGTCAGGTATACTAGCGACAGCTGCGTTCCAATCACCATTGTCGCGATCAGTGCTGCAATCCACCAATGCTTTCTGCGTAGTACTGCTGGTATCCCATACGGACCTTCTGCGCTGCCGACTAGTATACAGATCACAATGGCTGGCAGAATAATAAAGACCTCTTCATGGCTAAAGTAGGCCACCACTAGGCTTAGCATTGCCAGGTAGACGGGACGAGCTTGCTCACGGTGCTGCAATGCCCTGAAAAACAGGAAAAGCACTACAATTACCATCAATTGTGCCTGCTCATACATCCGCGTCTGACGTGCCCAGATCATCGCATAAGGCGAGAATGCCAGCATAGCTGTCGCCAGCCAGCCTATCCGGCGATTAAACAGTTTGCTTGCCACCATATACAGCAGCGGCAGACTCAGCAGGTACCATGTCACACTGATTGTTCTTGGCACGATCTTACTCGTTGTGCCGAAAATTGACATTACCAGTGCTAATATATAGGAGTACAACTCGCCCTTCGGATACACAAACCCCGATGGGAAACCTGGATAGCCATGTACCATAATATTGCGTGCAGCATAATAACTGGTTAGCTCATCCTGCCAGTAAGGCTCATACCTTAGATCGTAACACACCATTGGAATTGCCAGCAGCAGAATCGCTACAAGCCCCCAATTGTCCTTTAACCACGCTTTCACTTTGAGATACCATTTTTCTCGTGGCTTGTGGCTCTCACAGTCGCTCCTACGCAGATGCCATCCTTTATCACTCCCCGAACCAGAAGACCCCTGTGCTTTAGCCGTGGGGATGAATGGTGAGTCCTTTTGTGGGGCTGGGGCACTGGTGGTACCTTTCTGCATGACAAAATCTTCACTTTCCTTTCTCATATGATGAATATTTGTATATTGACACATATGCTATACTTCTCCTATAGCACATTGACAACGGAATAGTGTTTCGGTGGGTTCCAAGCTAAATCGTTCGCTTGGGTAAAAGCACTAGCGTGTTTCACCAATGTCATCACTCTTTCTACTCTGCCAGTGGATGAAAACCAAGTCCACTGATGAACGAACAGACTGAGTAACTACCCTGGGGCTCAGGGAAAGTTAGGCCTGCGGAGGAGGTGTAAGACACCCAAGTCCATGACTTGTGCGCAACCTCCAGCGAAACAGGAAGGCCCATCTGTGAGGATGGGAAGCCCCTGACTAAAGTCATGGGGAGATGTCACCCTGGTCATAGGCCTGTCGTCTAGCGTGACGCCATAACATGAGTCCGCTCAATCCCAATATCACCGCCAGCACCAGACTCCACTGCCATACATAAGGAAACGGTTGTGGTATCTGCGTCTCGCGTGCCAGTACTATCAGGGCTACTTCAAATGCCAATGCAGGCAGGAACACCAGACTGGCCGCTTTCCTTGCATTCCAAAGCGACGGATAATAGCGCCGCAGCACTCGCGTCAATAACAACCACAAAGCCAGTACGGCAGCACTACAGCAGGCAATCACTCTCAGGAGTAGCAGCGGCGGTATCACCTGCACGTTGCGTGACGTATCACTATCAGGCAGATAGTATGCATGACTAGCGCCCGGACGGCCCACTGGGGACGGGCGCGGCCAGTTTAATGCTGCATTGCTCCCCTGCATCCATCCAGCCTCAGCCTGCGTCGAAACATGCCAACTGGCATCTGAGGCTAGTGGATTGCTATAGTTCCCTGCACTTCCCAGTAGCATATCCATTGACATTGCGCTCTTCAGCGTCTCCAGCCCGACCTTTGCTGTCGTTGTACCAGGAGCTAGCACATGTACTGCAATCGTGTTTGTTCCAGCATGCAGGTAAGGCGAAATATCATATACCCCTAACAGTAAGCCGTTACGATAGGGAGCTGACTGACCGTTGTGCGTCTTCACGTCTAGATAATTCACCACGTTGTCCTGTGGAACATTCACCTGTCCGTTCCATTTCATGTACAGGTGATCATTGATAAAAATATCTGCTTCACCTGTTGCCATAATGCGCAACAACGCATCACCAAAACCCGCCGGAACAGTAAATTGTCGTACAAAGTAACTTTCCTGGTCCAGTCCAGCACTTAGCCAGTGTGTGGGTAGTGATCGCTCATAGATCAACGGATTGACCATCAAGAGCGGCGACGGCGACGGCGGCTCTACAGGCTGGGCCATTGGCCACTGATTCGCATCAAAGTTCGGCTTTGACCAATCATAAAGAGTCTTACCCATACGTGGATACGCTAGGGTTGCCACTCCCGTTGCTTTCCAGCTCTTGTCGGTACCATAATAGCGAAGCTGATTGCCCCACATCGCAGCCAGAGTTGCCCGTGCCTGAGGAATGCCCCTGTCCACGTTGGAGACGCGCAGTCCTACTATATTGACTTTGCCGTGCAGTGCTGAAGACACATCGAACATATAGGTCTGGGGGGCACCTCCACTCACAAAATCCATTCTATTTGAGCCAATATAGACCCCATTGATATAAAGACGAAACACTTGGCTGGCCGCCACCGTCACAAAGGCACTATCCGGCATCACCTCAAATCTTGCCTCATAGCGGAAGTAAGCCACTGGTGATGTATTATCAGAGGCCTGTACCCATCGAGCATTGTGCCAGTCGGGTGTAAACCCCCTGGGCTGTGGAATCAGAATTATCTGGATGCCAAACCAGCTTGTCCCTATGCAGGCTGCTAGCAAGCAGATCCACATTAAATAGTGAGGAGCCCGGTAGCTACGTCGTTGCTCTGGTGGTTCTGCCTCTGACTGTGACAGCAGTATGCCTGATCCGCGTCCACCGTGCCTCCATGTACTCACGTTCCTATCCAAAGAGACCTCGTCCTTCTTGTCCTGACATGCTTATAAAATTTTATCGGACTCATTTATTGTGCCCGTAAGTCCTTTCACACATCATATAATGCCCAGACTACCGCAGCCCAGACGCCTCTTCACGTGCTATATTGTTACGGTAAGCAGGGTCTAACTCCTGAGCCTTAAACAGATCATCGCGAGCAGTAATCGAATCACCCTGCCCAATGTGGCTCAATGCAAGGTATGTATATGCCGACGACGCTATATTATTTTCCTGGTCCACATTTAAAACGGCGAGCATCTGTACTTCACATTGATTATAGTCTTGTAGATCATATTTAATGCGACCAATCATATAATGAGCATATACGTTACGAGGATCAGCCTGACTGAGCTGGTAGAGCCAGGTTAGTGACGACTCATCACGCCTCACCCGTAGATTGGATGTGCCATTCAATGGATGTGGCATCTCAGCTAAACGCTCCAATGTCACTGCGAATTCATCCAGCACCCATTGGGCCTCTGGAGCACGCTGTCGTGCAGCTAGTAATTCCTGATAAGACGAAAGAAGATCGTTCTGCTGCCGATAGAACGCTGCGAGATATACCTGACTATCTGCCGTTGGCTGTTCAGGGTGTAAAAAGTACCAGGCCTGCCCACGCTCGATATGGTATGAAGGCAATTGGTCGAGCGATGGATTGAGCTTCTCAGCCCGGTCCAACCAGCTGAGTGCTTTGGCATAGTCGCCTTGTGCCAGCAAACGTTGTGCCTGATAGTTGCAGACTATGGCTGCCGGAGTACGCCCTAGCAAGATCAAAAGGATGAAGATGAATCCGCCGCTCCACATGATTACCCATCGTTTTCTCGCAGACCCAGTGTGCATTGGCGGTGGGAAGAGTCGACATGAGATGAGTAATATCAGGGCACCTGCCAGCGGGAGAAAGCTGCCACTACCAATCTGATCTAGCAGTAATGTCACACGTCCACGCTGAGTAATTGGATCAAACGATATCGTCTCAATGGGAAGAAACTGCGCTGCTGACCCGTAGCCTAGTTTCGCCTTGACGAGCTGAGCTTGAATCTCATGATTAGTCAATTGAGCGACGCTTCCCATATCGGCGTACAGGTACTGTGTAAGAAACAGTATGGGTAAAAGCAGACACAGCAAACCAGCAATTGTACAACATGTGGCTAGGGAGGGCTGTACCTGAGTCTGTGCTGGCCCTCTCCTCTCAGCATGCAAAGCTTGCCATGCTTGTAAAGCTATCCAAAAAGCAAAAAGTGCTTCACAGCAACAGAGCAATCCGTAATTAAACATGCCGTTGCGCAACTGCCAACCTGTGTCGACTGGCAGTTGCCATGCGGAGAACCGTTTGCCCAGAGGATCTCTGAGCCAGGGGAGCAGGCTTGCCACTCCTAAGACACTTCCAGTCAGTGCTGGCATGACTACTCGGTAGGGTGCCTTATCGATCCATACCAACTTGGAGCAGTTTGATATTTCCATCTCCACATCTTCCCTCTACTGTAGCGCTACTGCTCGGTTCTAACCACATGGACCTCCTGACCCTGTCGTATGCGCTGGAGTGGGAGCAATACAATCAGGTCATTGCGCGTCAGGCCATCGTCGACATACACATTATTGGTAGATCGCCCTACTACATGTACCGCTTTCATATACGCGTGACCATTGCGGATCTCAAAGACACTGGATTCACGATCGGGGTTGAGCACGGCCAACCGCGGCACAACGAACGCATTGACCTGCCCTTGGATACGGACAAAAGCACTCATTCCCGTCAGTAGCATTTGTTGCGCATTGACAACCTGGATATCGACCTGGAAGGTGTCGGTCTGCGGATCGGCCTGTGGTGTGATAGAGGTCACGGTCCCATTGAAGGTCTGATTGGGGAGGGCTGATGGCGTAACCAGAGCATTCATTCCTGTCTGTATCTGGCTTAGATTTTCCAGGGGAATCTTTGCACGCATAATTACGCTCGATTGATCTACTACGGTTAGCAATGAAGCGTTCGTGCCGAATTGTAAACCGGGAGATGCATTCAGATTGGTCACTACTCCCTGAATTGGCGAGATCAATTGGTTATCCTGTAGAATGGACGATGTTTGGGCTTGGAGCGCTTTGAGTTTGCTCTGCGCTTCTTCTAAGGACTGGTTTGCCCCGGCAGCGGCAACCGGATTGCCTGAGCCTGTGACCGAGTTGAGGTAATTCTGTGCTGCATTCACATCATCCTGAGCCCGGTTGATCTGTGCATTGACCTGGTCGGGATCAAGCTTAATCAATGGCTGGCCTTGCTTCACGGAATCACCTTCTTTGACTAGCACGTCTACAATATGCAGTGGTGCCGGGTATGAAACCGTCACTTGCTGACGTGGATGAATAATACCGCCGCCTCCGATATATTGACTTACCATCTTTCGACGCCCGACGCGGAAAGCTGTCACATCATGTACAGTAAAGAATATTTTAAAGAGAACAAAACTGATCAGTCCCAGGAATAGGATTGTCGCGAGCACACAGGCAGCGATCAACATCCATTTCCCTCGTCGTTGTGTATGCAAGCCCTGCTGTTTCTGCGCTGACCCTGGAACAAAATCCTGCTGGATCTCTCCTTGCTCAAGCTTGGCCGGTACCGGAACAAGTTGCTCTCTTGTTGCCGGTACCATTGCACGGCTGTGCACTGATGGCCTCTGGCTCCTGAGCGCTGGATCAGTATCAGCGTCGAGATAATCATCTATAATATGAGATTTCTTTTGTTCATCCATTACTATTTTTTCCCTCATAACCAAAAATTGCAGGTTTTCAGAGCACTTCAGGCTTCAACGAGTAATTGACTCAAAGCTCATCCAGCCATTTCAGAGACGGTCTCAAAACGTTTTCTATCTCGATTCAGTCTACATGTCAATTAAATAGAGAGTTCTTTATCCTACAGAGCGTGCTCGTACGGAAACGTTTGTTTCAATAGGCTTGATCTTCCACGTACCCATTGTCTGGTAAATACAGCCACCAATAAGCCCGAAGAGCAAAAGCTCGGCATCCATCAAAAGTGCCAATACGAGCGATCCTTCAGGGGAAACATGCCAGTAATTTAAAGTCGAAAAAATGTAAACAACAGCACTTTCGCGTAAACCAAAACCATTAAAAGAGATTGGCAAGAAAGCAACTAGAGAAACAAATGGCACTGCAACCAGATAAAAAATCATCGGAACTGTATTGATGTGCAATGCATTTGCCAAACTGTAGTAGTTCAATGCCGCCGTTACATGAAAAAACATTCCAAAGAGCGTTGCTACGTACAATGCTCTTGGACGTGCAATACTATTCCGCAGCGTCGTACCCATCTTGAGAACTGAAGCAAATACACGTCTCTTCAGCCAATTGCTTGTAAACCTGGGCAACAGCGTTACCAGCAAAAAGATTCCTCCCAAAGCCATGCACATTACTAGGCAAGAAATCGTAAAAGAAATAATCAATACTTTCTTGAAGGAGGCGTGCCAGATAATCACTGCAGGCACTGAGAGGAGTAGCATACCCCAAAAACCTGCCACGCGACTCATTATCACCGCACTGGCTGAACCAGGATGATTGTTCCCTTCTTTCCCGATGTAGTACGCTTTTACTACATCGCCTCCCATACCTGTTGGCAGGAAGTGATTGAAGGCAATACCAACCAGGTAGAGGTTGATCAACCTTCTCAGATCAATATGAATGTGCTCGGCACTTAACAAACTTTGCCACTGGTAGGCGCTGACAACTACTCCAGATAGCCCGACAACTACACCGACTAGCAGTAGCCCAGCATCGGCTTCGTGCAATTTCACAAGCAACAGCGGCCAGGAGACAGAGCGCAAGAGACCAGCGAACAGGGCTACTGTGCAGGCTAGCTGTAATCCGAACTTCAACCGCTTGTTTCCCAACAACCCCTGCAGATGGCTCCGTTGCCACTTTGGGGGTCTGCGCGTCTTGTGCTGCTCATAAGGAACTAGCGAGATAGGGAATTGTGTTCTCATTGTATCCCCTTACACCCCAACTACCTGCTTATACTGAGATTGCACATAATTAAATTCCCGTGTCAGCCCATCCCGCAGCGATACACGTGGATAGTAGTCAATCAACTCCTGTGCCCGCTGTGTATCGGCGAACGTATGGCGTACATCGCCATGTTGTCTAGTCTCAAATGTCACCTTCACAGGCATGCTGCTGATCTGCTGCAACAACTCCACCACACTATGCAGCGCCACACGTGAGCCTCCAGCAATATTCATCACCTGCCCAACTGCCTCCTCCGAGGTTGCAGCATGCATATTTGCCTCCACAATATCCCCAATATACGTGAAATCCCGCGTCTGATGTCCATCATCGTAAACACGAATGGGCTCGTTACGGAGCAGTGCCTTGCAAAAACGATGGAAAGCCATGTCTGGACGCTGGCGGGGGCCATAGACAGTAAAGTAGCGTAGAGAAACAGTCGGGACCCCAAAATTGCGATGGTATAACGTGCACAAGTTCTCAGCCGCTAGCTTCGTCACTCCATAGGGCGATACTGGGTGCAGCGGTACATCCTCCTGAATTGGCAGCACCGATGTATCTCCGTAGATTGACGAAGAGGAAGCATTTACAAAGCGTTTAATACCTCCCATTCGTAAAGATGCTTCTAATAGCCGTTGAGTCGCCAGCACATTACACTCAACGTAACGAGCGAACTCCTCACCCCAGCTTGCTCGCACCCCGGCCTGTGCTGCCTGATGGAAGATCCAGTCTACACCTTCAAGTACAGAGAGCAGAGGCATGCTTACTAAGTTTCCTTCTACGAAGCTGAATGCTCGCCAGCAACGCGGCCTCTCCAAATTCTGCTCTTTGATAGACCGATCATAGTAATCAATAAACGCATCGATTCCACAAACTTCATGTCCATCTGCCAGCAAACGCTCAGCGATATGCGATCCCACAAAGCCAGCTATACCTGTAACTAGACAACGCATGATTTCTTCCTTTCTTTTGCTGATGGCATACCCAATAAATCCTAGGGGCGTATCTGAACACTGGAGCTAGTGTGTCGTCTTTCTGATAAGACCTCTAACCTGGGCATGATTGCCTCATCAATGGAATCCATCTTCGGCTGCGATAGAGTATGCTTGACCACATACGTTGGCTTATCCTGGGCCTCATGATAGGTGCGTGTCAGCAACTCTGCCAGCAAACCCATCATGATACTCAACAGCCCGAAGACCGAAAATAGCAAGGAGATTGGCAACAACGATGTATGCTGAGTGCGAACGCGAGGAGGAAAGATTCTCCGGCTGAGTGCATAGCCTGGAATCGCCATACTTAGCAACAGTGACAACAGACCTAGCATCCCGAAGGCATACAGAGGCTTTGTCCCGAAGCTGCCCAGAAACTTCAGCGTGATCAGGTCTAGTAACACTCGTCCTGTGCGCGAGATACCGTATTTAGATTTTCCAAACTGTCGTGCATGATGCGTTACCTCAATTTCTGTGATCGAAGCTCCAGCTAGTGCCGCATAGGCTGGAATAAAGCGATGCATTTCCCCATAGAGGCGAATATGCTTGAAAACTTCGTAGCGATACGCTTTCAGTGTGCATCCATAATCATGCAAGTGTATACCTGTCAAACTTGAAATCAACTTATTTGCCAACATCGACGGTAGCTTTCGGCTGAAGCGGGCATCCTGGCGGTTTTTACGCCAACCGCTGACTACATCATAGCCCTCGTCTAGCTTGGCTAGCAGACGTGGGATGTCGACCGGATCATTCTGCAAATCGCCATCCATAAAGATCAGGATTTCACCACTACTGTTAGCGACTCCAGCGGCAATTGCCGCTGTCTGTCCGAAATTGCGCCGGAAGCGTACAATCTGGACATGCTCATCAAGCATTATAATACGTTTGAGTTGAACAAAGGTAGCATCTTCACTCCCATCGTCAACATAAATAATTTCATACGAAAATTGTTGTTTTTCCATTACCTGCTGAATACGCTCATGCAGCAATGGAACATTTTGCTCCTCATTGTAGATGGGGATAATAATCGAGACATATTTGGACCGTACGTCGTCCGACTTTGTAACTCGCTTCATGTTTTTGCTCCTTCAAGCCTTCTTCTCTTCTAAAGAAGAGCGCGGCACTAACAATGACAAAAATATCCCCGGACAAGGGGATGTGTTCAATGGGCCATCGGGCCTTAAGCATTTCAAGTGCCTACCTAGCGTGTCTACACTACAAAAAAATATCGTCGCTTCGGGTTCTCTTCTTTAGCATCGGGTATACATTGTTTGCTATACTAGTGCCATTAGTCCCACGCTTCTCTAAATCCAAAAAAAGTGATGTAGTAGCAATGCAGTTTTCGCTTTGTTATGTGCTACTAAAATCTCTCATGGTATGATATTGTATGGTTACGTTGAAAGGTAGAGTTTCTACATCTGGCGCTGGAGGTGGTATCATTTAGGTATCTGAATAGTCATCGTTGTTAGCTATCTGCAAGGAGGACATGATTTTTGGAAGCCACTCTCACTAGTTCGCTTGGTCGTACAACACTTAGTTCAGGCACTCTGAGCATAGGACGAGCCTCGGATAATCAGCTCATTATCGATGACTCTCAGGCCTCTGCACATCATGCTGAAATAAAACCTGGCCCGGATGGAGAAGGCTACCTTGTGACCGATCAGGGGAGTACAAATGGCACCTTTGTTAATGAGGAACGCCTTCCCATCTACACACCTCGTGCACTCAATATGGGCGATGTCATCCGCATCGGTAGTCTCCATTTCACCTATGAAATGACAAGCATTGCCAATCCCTACGAGCCAACTATTGTTGCCAGCCCTCCCAGTCACAACCCTACTGTTGCAGCTACGCCAGATGCCATCCCAAGCTATACTGCTGATGTACCACAAGCTCAGTCACCACAATCGCTGCCTGCTTCTACCAATTATGGGCCTCCTCCCCCGCAGTCAGGCTACCCTGAGCAGCCATATGCTCAACCAGCTTACCCCCCATCTGACCTTCCACCAGTTCCCGACCAGTTTGGTGTGTCTCAGCAACCCAAGCACGGCATCGGTCTCTGGATTACCCTTGCCCTTGTCGCTGTACTCGTTGTCATTGGTGGCGTGTGGGGCATTCTCTACTATGTCAATCGCCCTACACCTACCAAAACACTCCAGGCCTTTTGTGCTGACTTTAAAAATGGTGATGCCCAAGGATTCTATAATCTGTTATCAAGCCCTGTGCAGGCGCAAACGAGTGTCAAAAATCTTAAGGCTTACTTTGTATTGATTCAATTTACTAATGGAATTAGCGATTGCACAGTTACTAACGTCCAGGAGAGTGGCTCAACAGCGACTGGCTATGTGACCATCACTCGCAACAATGGCAGGGTAAGCGAGCCTTTATTGGTTGATCTAGTCAATGAGGGAGGAACTTGGAAGGTGGATGGTTTCCCCAGCCGGAGTCCAAGTAGCTAGACAGGCAAGCTATCTCGCCTGCTCTACGTGATAGTAACTTTAGTGAGCTATGGCGAGTTGGCGGCTGTAACAATGAAGATAACTAGTAAGGTGATATTCTGAGCACTTTGCGAGCTGCTGAAGCGAATAGTGGCTGAATACGTTCCTTTGCCCAAAGAGCTTGCTTGCGCACTGACTGTAATTGTCTGAGAGGCCGGAGATTGGATCACCCCTGACGTCTGATTAAGGTTTAGCCAGGAAGCTTGGTCCCAGGAGGCCTTCCAGGAGACTTGTCCTGCTCCCGTTGCTGTCAGAGTTACCTGTTCTGAAACGTTCTGGCCAAAGCCTGCACTGACCGGACCAAGTACCACAACTGAAGGCAGCACGCCGCTTAATTCTCCGTTAAACGTTGTCGATAACGCTGGAGTTGAAGTTGAAGTTAGGGTTGGTGTGATTGTAGGTGTTTCCCCCGCCTGATCCAGAACAAAAGAGATCACGGCACGACGTTGAGTCAATCCCTCTAGAGCCTGAACGGTGTGTAATCCTAGCCGCCATTTTGTTTCCACTGGAATAGTTACATCAAATGTGCCGTCACTCCTAGCCCTAACCGTATTAGCTCTGCTGCTGCTGTAGAGCGGCTGCGTATTATCCAGCATCAATGTAATCGTGTCGTTGGGAATGAAATTGCTGCCATGGAGATGGATCTGTCCAGCGGAGGCACTTTGCACATTGTTCTCTATGGCAATTGATGGTAGCAGGATCGTCTGACCGAGAGCAATCGCGCTAATGGTCACCAGTATTAGTACGAGCACGAGGATAGTCAGCCATGTCACACAACCAGGACGTGCTCTACGTTTCTGCTGTTTCCGTGTATACGAGGCAGGAGGTACCTGAAATGGTGGTGGAGTAGCAAACGGTGGGGCCTGAATCTCCTCTTGCTGCGGAACAGTTAATGGCCGTGGTGTTAGCACCGCTCGAGGCATAGCAAAGGGATTGTGCATCACTGGTTCCGTCGGTGCTCCTCTACCCAAATGGGCTATGGTTGACGAGTCGGATACTGGCTTTGTAGGACTAGCCTCAGCAGAGGGATCTGCTGCTTGCGCCCTACGATCAGAAGAACGGCCAGTTAGTCCTGCTTTGCCGACCCGACTCACTAGCTGGTTGGTTGGCAAAGAAGAAATGGCATCCGCCTTTTGGGGACTATATCCTCTCACAGGTGCCTGTGAGAGATTCACCTTTTTCTTTGCCTTCAGCTTTTTCCCTGCATTTGCCTTCTTCTCTGCATTGGTAGCACTACCCAAAGCCTCTCCGCACACAGCACAAAAGTTTGCGCTATCAGGTAGCATAGCCCCACAAGCGTGACAGGTGCGCATTGTCATTGCAATCCTTCCCACAGTTTACTCAGAAGATTTGGACACGACTGGCTATGAAGAGGAAAGTGCCTGTACTGCCCTTCTAGGATGATTCTAGCAGGTGTGAGCAAAGTTTACAAGTAGGAAGATGGTATGGACTTGCTCATTGAGACCACCTCACATGTGCATAAACTTGGAGTGAACCCATTTTCTTGTGGTAAGATAGGATAGCTAGCTAGCTTGTTTGCTTGGATCAGATTTGTTGTGACTATGAATAGAAATTTCATTGTATTTCAAGGCGGAACGCTTGTCATCTATGGAGGAAGTGCAACTGAGCAGGAGCCACTTCCTCCTCCATTTCGGCTGATTAAAGAACGCTTCCGGTGTGAAGGCTATCGCTATTGTCACGTGCAACCCATTCTTGAGAGCCGAGGCATTCGCGATCAAGTCCCACGTTGGGAGTCGCTTGATCTTGCCCTTTATGATCTCCGTGAGCCGCATGCCTATCAGCTCGAAGCATTGGAAGCCTGGGAGTCTTTATCTTGCCGAGGAAGCGTCGTATTACCAACAGGAGCCGGGAAGACATTTCTGGCTATTCAAGCTATTCATCGTGCAAAGTGCTCAACAGCTATTGTATGCCCAACCATAGATATCCTCCATCAATGGTACAGGCGAGCATTACACAGTTTTCATACTGAGATTGGTGTCTACTATGGTGCTGAAAAACGTGTTCTGCCTATTACAATAACAACCTACCATTCTGCTGGTGATTTATTTGCTGAACATGGGAACACCTTCAAGTGTATTATTCTGGATGAGGTTCACCATGCTCCAGCACCTTCCTGGGGCGAGGCCATTATTATGGCTCCTGCGCCGATGCGTCTGGGACTGACTGCGACATATCCCACTGAGCAGGAACAGATGCTAGCAGGGCGATGGAGAGTTGATGATCTGGTAGGTGGACCCCTTGTCTATTGCAAGCAGATTGAGGATTTGCTTGGAGAGCAACTGGCACGCTATCGAACCCAGCGCATCCGCGTTGTCTTGACCGAGGAGGAGCGACGAGCTTATGAGACAGATTATGCGATGTACATCCATTTCGTCCGCGAACGGCAGCTTACCAGAAGATATGGCGCTGATTGGTTCAAAGAACTCATGCGTCTTTCTGCAACGGATTGTCAAGCACGTCAGGCCTTGCTTGCGCGTCAAAGAATAGGACGGCTCTTGGCTGGATGTCAGGGGAAGATGGAGGTGCTTGAGACGCTTTTGCAAGAGCATGTGACAGATCAGGTGCTGATATTCACAGAATCGAATGCGCTGGTGTATAAGCTTTCGCAGCAGTACCTTATCCCTGCAATTACTCACGAAACATCTGCAGATGAGCGCAAGGATATACTCGATGGTTTTCAAGCAAAAAAATACCGAGCTATTGTTACATCGAGAGTTCTCAATGAAGGGATCGATGTGCCAGAAGCGAAAGTAGCCATTGTGCTGGGGGGAACCTCTGGTGCACGCGAATACATCCAGCGGCTAGGCAGAGTATTACGAAAAGCTGAGAATAAAGAAGCGCTACTTTACGAAGTGCTCGTCCGGGGAACAACTGAAGAGGGCAAGGTACAGAGACGGCATGCTCGACGAGAAGTGGAGGTGTCATGCTGACAGCCGATCTCATCAGGCCACGTCTGCAATGGGAGGGGAAAACCTTGTCCGTCAAGATGGTTGACGAGCAGGACTCCTCGGCCTTGCGTACTGCCCAGGATCTTCTCACCTTGCTTCAAAGCATGGCAGGCCAGTCCCTGGCGGCCTTTCAAAGTAGTCTTGAGCAGTATGAAGGTGATCGCACTGATTACCTGCTCATACGTGGATTAGCAAAAATCTTACTTGATGCAGCCACCTTCACACCGCTTTCGACTCCTCTTCCTCCAAAAGAACTGCGAGCCAAGCTCTTTGCGACTGGCCCAGTCTTCTCTTCCCCTGATCTTTTTCACCTCCAGACGCGCCAAGAGGCCCTCCAGCTAGTGGCAGGAGAGGTTGGAATATGTACAGACCAGATAGACCTCACTTTCTTTGCAGATCGGCCCGCAACATACTTGCTCACCGATCCAGGACCAGCATGGACCCCCGCTGAAGTTCTTGCCCGCTACAATCTGGAGCTGGCACGCGGTGTGCTATATTGGGCTTCCCATATGCGAATTGATGTATTCGATGGATACAAAGACATTTGGAAGTTTTTGAAGCTTTTCAAGCTCATGTTCTGGGCTGAACCACTGCGTGGAGGGGGCTATCGTATTGATCTTGATGGACCAATTTCCCCTTTTGTCAAATCAACTATACGGTATGGCCGCCAGTTTGCAGCTTTTCTCCCAGCCGTCTTACTCTGTGAGCAATGGCGCATGATTGCACAGGTACATCCCCCGCACGCTCCAGGCTCCATGACGTATCAATTGAATGAGACCTGTTCGCTTCGCACGCACTTCAAGAAAAGTGGAGAGTTCGATTCTGCACTAGAGCGAAACTTTGCTCAAGAGTTCGAGGAGAAGTTCGGAGGCCAAAGAAGCCATTGGATACTCAAGCGCGAGAGTACTGTCCTTCTATTGGGAGACACTGTCATGGTGCCAGACTTTGTGCTCGTCGATAAAGACAATGAAAACCGCCAGATTATCATCGAACTGGTAGGTTTCTGGCACCCAGAGTATCTCAAACGAAAAGTCGCCAAAGTGCGAGCTGCCCAGTGTCAAAATCTTCTCCTGCTGGTATATCAAGGGCTCAAACTGACTCCCAATGCATTTCGAGAGACTGTCAGTGAGGTGATCTTTTTCCAGCAAAAGCCAGTGATCAAGGATGTGATGGGGACTGTAGAAGCACTTGCCCAGCGTCTCTATGGGCCACGCCAAACTGCCAAAGGTCAAAAAGCAGCCTCGCCTTCCACTTGATTCTGGCGCAGGAAAACTGGTTCGATATTGAGGCGGCAGCGAAGGTGAAGGTCAAGACGATTGCATCCGTCTCAAGTGTCCTTCATCCATACCTCCTTTGGACTGACCGCTTAACCGATCTTCCCCAAAACCTCTTCGTCTTTTTCCCTTCCTCCAGTTTTTTGCAACAGAGCCCTCTTTTCGGGTTATGAAATGCCCCTCAAACAGAACCCGAATTTTTGGATCCATTATAATCGCTTGGCACATTCTTCCCGAGGGTTGCTTGCTATGTTAGAATAGCGAAGAGGCGGGGATTCGCAGAGAATGGATCGATTACTGGGTAGGAACATAGAAACACCTGCAGGAGGGAGAGGCTACATATGGATACATCTGTGAATATGAAAACATCGGTGCAATTAGAGAGCCAACTTCTAGCCACCAAATTCTATATGCCCATTGTATCAGGTGCTCTGATCTCTCGCCCTCGCCTGAACGCCTCGCTCGACGAGAGCCTGAAGTATCCGCTCACGCTCGTTTCTGCTGCTGCTGGCTTCGGTAAGACCACCTTACTGGCTACCTGGGGACGATCGCTTCCTGCAAATAATCCCCTGCTAGCCTGGGTTTCCCTTGATGAGGAAGACAATGAACCCCGGCTATTCTGGATGTATGTTCTGACAGCACTCAATAGGCAACAGCCGGAACGCTTTACCCCACTGTTGATGCAACTGCAATCACCGCAAGCCCCACCCTCTAAGTACATCCTGGCGGCACTCATCAATCTGCTGATGGAGAGAACAGAGCAACTCCTACTGATCCTGGACGACTATCACGTGATCACGGAGCAGCAGATCCACACCACCCTTATGTATCTGGTTGAGCATATTCCAGCCCAATTACATATTATCCTGTCAACACGCGCTGATCCCTCCTTGCCGCTCTCGCAACTGCGGGCACGCGGACAACTGCTGGAAGTGCGCACTGGCCAGCTGCGCTGTACGGCTGAGGAGACCGGATCCCTCTTCAAGGAGGTCATGGCTATTGATCTGCCTGACCAGACAATCCAGGAAGTAACAGTGCGCACGGAGGGCTGGCTGGTGGGTTTGCAATTACTCGCTCTTTCCCTGCCAGGACATACTGACCCTCTCACCCTGCTTGAGGAGGTGAGTGGAGATCAGCGCTATATCCTGGACTATTTGACCGAGGAAGCACTCCGACAACAACCGCAGGAGGTGCAACTATTTCTGCTCTCTACCTGTATCCTCGAACGGCTCACTGCCCCGCTTTGTGACGCCGTCATGCAGCAGGCTGGCAGCCAACAGATTTTGGAACGACTCGAGAAGACCAACTTATTTATTGTGTCTCTGGATAGCAAGCGCCAGTGGTATCGCTATCATGTCCCTTTTGCCCAAGCCTTGCATTATCAGCTGGAGCAGACACATGCTGATCTGGTGCCCGTCTTACACCATCGTGCCAGCCTCTGGTATGCTGAACACGGCCAGACTACTGAGGCTATTCTGCATGCCTTCCGTGCTCACCAGTGGCAATAGGCTGCTAATCTCGTCGAGCGGAAGCTTCTCCCATTGATGTACATGACCTGGGGAGCAAGTAAGCATACGCTGGTCACGCTCAAACAGTGGCTGGAGCAACTGCCAGTAGATGTGATGCACGCCCGTCCTCAACTTTGTCTTGCTAGTGCCCTGCTCTTATTCCAGGTTGCCCCTTATTCCCTGCTTGAAGGCTGGCTCGACGTGGCTGAAGGCACACTGACCGCTGTGCTCAGCATGCAGACGGATGAGGATAGCTTATCCTCCATGTCTATCCAAGAGAATCTGTTCGGAGCAGTGATCGGCCTTCGCGCTGTCCTAAGAAAGTATGAGGGGGATGGACAAGCAGCACTCAAACTCTCCCAGCGAGCCCTCACTCTAGTCTCACCAGAGAATCTCGCTGTTCGTGCACAAATTGTCTTGGGTCAGGCTGGAGTCTTTTCTGGCACTTCTCTGAACGATGCGGTGACTGCTGTTGAGACTGGGCTCCAAGCTATTTCCCTGGCTCAGGCGACAGGACAGAGCGGTCTCATCATCATTGCCATGGGTTCAACTGCTATAGATATGATAGGAACAGGTCAGTTGCATAAAGCATGTCGGCTGACCCAGCAAGCGATTGAGCTAGGTAAACAGTCAGAAGAACACATGTTACCTGAGGTGGGCTTGTCTACTGCCCTTCAAGCGCTGATCCTGTGCGTGTGGAACGAGCTGGACGGGGCACTTGCTCTCGCAGAAGAAGCTATCTCGCTATGCCAACAGGGAGAATCGCTCGCGTCGCTCACATATGTAGCTCATGCGTATGCAATCCTTCTGCACATTTCTTTATCTCGTGGGAATCTAGAAGTGGCACGCACTACTTTCCAGGAGTTTGAACGCATTGGTATACAGATGAATCAGCCTCTCTATCTCGAAGTGTGTTCTCATTTCATCACGATCGACCAAGTCAGGCTCTGGTTGGCCTGTGACGAACTAGATCGAGCCATGCGCTGGGTGGAGGAACTAGATATAGGGGAACGACATGGCACTCCGTTTGCCCATGAACGAGAAGAGATGGCACGCGTCCGCCTCCTCTTAGCCATGTCTCAGCCAGATCTTGCCTTACAACGACTGGAGCCCGTGCTCCAGAGGGCGACAGCTGGCCAACGCTGGGGACATATGATTGAGATTCGGCTCTTGCAAGCTCTGGCCTACCAGATGAGTCAGAAGGAGACGCAGGCTCTGGATGCCCTCTCGGAGGCCCTCCGTCTGGCCGAGCCAGAGGGCTATATCCGCAGCTTGAAGGAGTTTCGATGGCTGCTCTACTCTCCCGGCTGCGAGAAGAGCAACGCAAAACTGGGCCAACCTCCTACATAGACACGCTACTCGCAGCCTTTCCTCAGCAGAGCACAGTGCAAACGAACCTCTTGAGTGAGCGAGAACTGGAGGTCCTGCAGTTGCTGGCACGCGGCGCATCCAACCAGGAGATAGCGCAAGAGCTGGTGATTGTCGTTGATACCGTCAAACGCCATATCAGCCACATCTTCTCCAAATTGGGCGTGCAGAACGTGACTGTTCGTCCAGTGGTAAAAGTGGTGTAAAATAGAGAGGAGAAAAAAGAGGGAGGACATCAGCGATGCGTTTACAACTGTTGTTGCCAAAAGTGGAACCGAAAGAGATCAGTGAACCAAGAGA
>Ga0207416_1001216_pt1 | contig 36246 bp, 31 predicted proteins | sample PaiPotPPM11metaG_FD_184107 | JGI IMG/M metagenome (GOLD analysis project Ga0207416, IMG submission 184107) | Iron sulfur acid spring bacterial and archeal communities from Banff, Canada, to study Microbial Dark Matter (Phase II) - Paint Pots PPM... ...
TCCCTGTTGCGGCGGTGGCGGCGCGCCGTAGCCACCGGGCGGCGGTTGGTAGCCGCCAGGGGGTGGAGGCGGTTGCCCGTACCCACCTTGCGGGGGTTGCTGACCGCTGTAGTAGGTGCTGGAGAAGGGCTGAGGACCGCGATTGGCCGCGAGACCGCCACCGAACGAGACCGCGTCATCCCAGGGGATGATCGCCTGCTTCATCAAGCCTCCCGCAACAACAACAAGGCCGAAGATGATGAGAAGAAAGAAGCCGATGGATGGACTGACCGACAGACCGGTAAGACCGCTTCCACCGAATTGGCTCTTCGCGTCGAGAAAGGCGATGATCGTCAGGAGAACGAGACCACCGCCGATTCCGGTGTAGATCCATGCCTTGTTCGCCTTCACTTGCGGAACGACATTGAGCTCCGCAATCACGAAGATAACGATTGGAGCCAGGAACAAGATGATCTCAAGGAAGTCCCAGATTCCCCGTGTCGCAACCCAGCCATTGCAATTGGCTCCCCGGCTCTGGCAAAGATCACCACTATTGGCGAATCCGGGGGTTTTCGTGTCAACCTTGATGGCTACTTCCTTGAAATATTTGGCAATCCAGAAAAGTAGCCCGCCACCGATGGCGAGGATGTCACCGAGCCGGAGGCTGGCGATCAGTGCATTGAAGTCGAAGGAGATTGTGCGGGGACCCGGCCCGCCGGGATACGCCGGCGGGGGCGCGCCATAGCCTCCCTGTTGCTGAGGTGCGCCGTAGCCGCCTTGTTGGGGCGGCGGTGGAGCCCCATAGCCGGGTTGCGGCGGGGGCGGCGCACCATAGCCACCCGGTCGTTGCGGCGGAGCGCCGTAACCGGGTTGCGGCGGTGGGGGTGGAGGCTGGCCGTAGCCTCCCTGTTGCGGCGGTGGCTGGCCGTAGCCGCCTTGTTGAGGCGGCGGTGGAGGAGCGCCATAGCCTCCTTGCGGCGGGGGCGGCGCGCCGTAACCGCCTTGTTGGGGCGGTGGAGCCCCATAGCCTCCTTGCCCCCCAGGTGGCTGACCGTAACCACCGGGTTGCCCGCCGGGTGGTCCGCTGGGCGGTCCTCCGAGCCGGGTTCGCTCGTCATCGCTCATTGTCGGTGCCTCCCTCTACGCGCGTCGTCGCGCCGCCCCTTCACACCGCATGCACTCGCTTGTGACCATCCGGGCGTTTCACTCTCATCAGTGGCGCGATTGGTGTTCCACCGCGATGACGAAAAACGCGACCGATCATGCACAACGAGAGTACGGACGATCACAGTGTACGCGCCGCCGTGCCGCGCGTCAAACGGAGCGGGCAGCGGGCAGCAAAGAGCAGAGAGCGAGATCGAGAAGACCGGTTATTTTCCGCCATGGTGAGAGGCAATGAATTGGTGCCGTCGGCCGGCTGCTGACTGCTCCCCATTCGTGGTATCCTTCCCGTATGAAGAGCGGGATACGTTCGATCAAGGACGCGGCGAGCAGCAAAACGGCCAGGGACGCGTTCGCGGGCATGGGGCTGTTCGGCGCGGGTGAGATGACCGGAGCGTGCGCGCTCGGGTGTTTGCTCATCTGGCTCGTGCTCGCGGTCGTCATGATGCTTCTCTGGGCGCTTGTCGCCCTGCTCGCGGCGGCACTCCCGCTGTGAACGACGAGCGCGGCTGGCGCGGTTTCGCGCTCGTCACGATGCTCGTTTTCTTCTTCGGGTTGCTCATTTTCGCCGCCCTCTTCGACGCCTTCCTGAGCCGGTTTCTGCCGGTCTTTCTCGGCCTGCTTTCCGTCGCGCTGATCGGCTACGCACTCGTGGCGTCAATCCTGCGTACGGTTTTGCGCGCCCGGCGCGCGGCTCATCCCGACGAAACCGACCGCGATTGTCCGCGCTGAATGTCCGGCTTTCGTCCGACCGCGCAATTCGCTACGATACACTTGACGGCAGGAATCGTGAAGCAAAGGAGCCCGCCAGATGCAGGAAATGTCACGCACCACGCCGGGACCGATGGAAAACGATGAGATCAAGACGATCATCAAGGAGTTGCACGACGCGCCGGATGCGTTCGCGGCGCTCTTTGCGCCGGAGACGGAAGAAACGCTCCATCACCGTCCGGCGGAAGGGGAGTGGTCCGCTGTCGAGGTCGTCTGCCACCTCGCCGATTTCGATGCCTTCAACCGGACTGAGCGATTCAACGCGATCCTGATCGAAGAGAATCCCACACTACCCGCCTACGAACAGGACGCGCGCGTTCGGGAGGCAAACTACCAGACGCTCTCCGGCACCGACGCGCTCGATTTCCTGAAACGGGAACGGGACCTCATTACCGCGCTCCTGGAGGGCCTCCGTCCGCACGAACTGGCTCGCACCGGCATTCACCCGCGTTCCGGCGAGCGCACGCTTCTTCAGATGGCTGACCTGCGCAACCACGATCGCACGCACCTCGATCAAGTCACGGCGGCCATTGCCAGCGCGAAGCAATGAGCAATGAGGGCTGACCGAATCCGTCTCGTTGCTCATTGCTCATCACTCATTGCTCTCCTGAGCCAGCGCGCGGTGTTTGTGAGCATCGGGGTGAGGTACGAGAAGCAGCAGTGGCTGGCGCGGGGATACCAGTGGAGCGTGCGGGGCGGGGTGGCGGCATCGTAGAGGCGGCGCGCTTCATCGGGCGGCACGACGCGATCCCTGCCCGCTCCGATCACCAGCAGCGGCATAGAGAGGTGCGGCGCGCAACGCGCGAGACCCATCGCCGTGCAGACGTAGGGCTGGCAATCAATCGGGAAGCCCGTCACATGAACGACCTCCCACTGCGTCAGCGTCGGCATCCGTGTGATGTACTCGCCCGGCTCGAAGGGTGTCGTGATTGTCACAACCGCGGCGAGGCCGGACGTTTCCGCCCCGAGATGGACCGCCAACATGCCGCCGAGGCTGACGCCGACCAGCGCAATCCGCCCGTCGAGCGCCGGTCGCCGCGCGACGAGTCGCCGTACGTCATCCAGTAACGCACCTTGATTCGGCGTGAACCGTGCCGCTTCCCATGTCTCACCGGTACCGGGATTATCGAGCGCGAGCGTCGCCATGCCGGCGGCGAGAAACGGCTCCCGCCAGCCGTCCAGTTCCTCTTTGACCGTACTACCGCCATTGAAAAAGAGCACGAGGGGCACGGGCCGGGATGGCGAGGCCTCCCGTGGGAGCGCGAGATAACCTGGCACGCGCGCGTCGCGGAAGGTCAATTCGATGCGCTCGCTCGGCGGATCGCGTAGGGGCGCGACGCGGCGATAGAGCGCGGCGGCACGATGAGCGAGCGAGCGCTTTCGCTCGACCGGTTCGTAGACAAGCAACTGCGCGGCATGGACAGCGAGCGCGGCAGCGCGCAAGGCATCGTGGCGCGCGATGGGATCAGGCGCGCGGTCCGCGGCGTGGAGATACTCGTCCGCACGATCGGACCACACTTCCGGCCAGGCTTCCCACGACCGGATACGCGCGAGCGTCGCTGCGCCATCCGCGCGTGGCAACCCCACGGGCGCCAGCCGGTCGAGGACGCCATTCGCCAGCCACGCCGCGCCACGCCAGCGGAACGCGCAATCAATCACATCCGGAGAAATCAGCCGGTTACCGATCGAGACGGCGAGGGGAAGACGGCGCATCATCGGCACCGACGGGAGTTCTTCCATCCCCGCAGCATACCGCATCCATGCCGTTCACGGGAGGCCCACGATCAGGTACGATAGAGAAGGTGAGTGTCCGTACACTGAGAGATTGAAGGAAGGACGCGAAGAAACACAAAGAAGAACGATAAACGAACTACGCTCTTCTTCTTTCCCTCTTCGCGTCCTTCGCGGTTCAAAGGTTTCGGGGGCAATGATGCGACAACGGGTCTGGTGTTGGATGATCGTCGGGTTCGTGCTGCTGGCGGGTGTGGGTAGCGCATTGGGAGCGACATATCGCACCGCTGCGGCCCTGTTTGCCGATCCGGCGTTCGCGCGGACGTGGGCACGAACGGATGGGCCGGTGAGCGGCGGGGCCGTGGCACGGACGTGGATCTGGGGGCCGGAACCGCGCACGGGCGCGCTCGCCGAGCCATATCGCGATGCGCCCGGCGGCACGCGACTCGTCCAATACTTCGATAAGAGCCGGATGGAACTGACCAACCCGCAGGGCAATCCGACAGACCCGTTCTATGTCACGAACGGTCTGCTGGCGGAGGAAATGCTGACCGGCAATGTCCAACTCGGTGATGCATTCTTCGAGACGCACACTCCGGCTACGATCACGGTCGCGGGTGACCTCGACGACCCGACCGGCCCGACCTATGCGACGTTCAGCCCGCTCCGCAATGCCCCCGCGCTCGCTGCGGGGACAGCGATCACCGCGACTGTGACGCGCGACGGGCAGGTTGCTGACAATCCCGCGCGGGCAGGGATGGCGGCCGCACGGCAGTACGTCCCGGAGACAAAACACACAGTCGCCGACGTTTTCTGGGCCTTCATGACAAGCAGTGGCACCGTGGACGGCGGCGCGACTGAACCGCTCTTCCGCTCGCCCTTCTACGCGACCGGCTTTCCGGTCACGGAGGCATACTGGAGTATGGTACGCGTCGCCGGGCAGGAGCGCGCCGTCCTGATCCAGGTCTTCGAGCGACGCGTATTGACCTTCACGCCCGGCAATCCGCCCGGCTTCGCGGTTGAGGCGGGCAATGTCGGCCTCCAGTACCGCGCCTGGCGCGCCTTTCTTGCCATTCCCCCCACGCCGACCCCCAAGCCGACCGTACCACCGACGCCCACGTCTTCAACGACACCTGCCACCGGCACACCGACACTCGCCGCCCTGATCGTGGATGTCACGTATGACGGCGACGCGACGAGTAACGACCCGAACGACGAGACGGTCGTCATCGTCAATGGGTCGTCCGCCCCCCTCGACATGACAGGCTGGACGCTCCGCGATACGCGCGGCCATGTGTACACCTTTGGCGCGTTCACGCTGCCGGTTGACGGGCAGGTGACACTCTACACGGGGAAGGGGACGGATAGCGCCACGAAACGATACTGGGGCCAAACCAGCGGCGTCCTCGACAATACCGGCCCCGAGACCGTCAGCCTGCGTGATGCCTCCGGCACCCTCATTGACGCCTATCCGTACCCCTAACGCGCATTGGCGAGACCTCGGTACCGGGTTGAAACAGAGCCGGCGGGCCTCTCCGCCAGATTCGCGGCATCGGGGCACGGAACCGAACGACATGACATAATACTGTCTGTCAGACACGGTTGAGTGAGTAATACTCATTCACTAGGTGTACGTTCTGTGCCTGTTGTGCAATGATGCGGTCTGGCGTGCGCACGGTCGGAGCGCGTCGTGGTGCCATCGCAGAGCGTCCCAATGCGCTAAACGAGTGATACAGATAGTACAGAAATCGTCTCGGCTAGCGCATTGGGAACACAGAGTTGTCAAGCAGCGAAACAGACGCTAGACTGAGTGTACGTGTACTCTGCGGCTGCATATCAATCCCACTCGGATTGTATCAGTCAAAGTGTGACGGATCGGCACAAGACGCGTTCGATACCGGTGGTTGCGGCAAAGTGTTTCACGGAAGGATGGCGAGATGGTCGAGCGGGAGCGGCACCTCGAAGGTGGGGGCAATCTGGTCCGGATCGAGCCGCGGCAACGGACGCTCTTTGGCGATCCGACGCCGCTGCCCGTCGCCCCGGCGCACCCCACGCCCCTCCGTCATTTCTACATGACCGCCGACCTCCGCGCCGCGACCGGCGTGCCACGGACCGCGATGGATTTCTACCTGCGTGCGGGAGTCATCCTGCCAACGGCACGCACGGAGAGCGGCTACCTGCTCTTCGATGACAGCGAACTCGCGCTGCTGCGACAGGTGATCGAATGGCGGGCGCGCGGCATCGGCCTCAAAGCGATCAAGGCGCGGCTGAACCGGTAAGGGGAGGGTTGATGGCGTGACGTACTACAAGTTCTTCGGGCTGGAGCGCGAGCCATTCGGCACGACGCCGGACCCGCAGATGTTCTACAAGACGCTCGGCCATGAGGATTGCTATGAACGGCTGAAACTGGCCATCCAGTTGCAACGTGGCCTGGCGATCATCCTCGGCGATATCGGCTACGGCAAGACGACGATCAAGGTCGCCCTGCTCACCGAGTTGCAGCGCGATCCGGCCTTCGAGATCGCCATCATCAACAACCCGCGCGATTGCCGGACGGACGTGCAGTTCCTCCGCGCCGTGCTGACCCAGTTCGGCCTCCGACCCGACGGCCGCAGCGGCCTCGAATACACGAATCAGTTCCTCCAATTCCTCGAGACGATGCACGTCCAGGGGAGGCGCGTGCTGCTCGTCATTGATGAGGGGCAGAACCTCTCCGGCACACAATTGGAGATCCTGCGCACCTTCCTCTCGTTCGAGACGCCGACGACCAAATTGATCAACGTCGTGATCTTCGCCCAGAACGAATTGGAGGACAAAATCGTCCGCAAGCGAAATCTCGCCCAGCGCGTCGGCATGGATCACAAACTCAATCCGCTCAATCGGCGCGACACGGCCGGTCTGATCGCGCATCGCCTCACTGTCGCCGGCTTGCCGCACGATCAGACGATCTTCGCCGAGGAGGCGGTGGATGTCATTCACGAGGCATCGCGCGGCATCCCGCGCGCCATCACGAATTTCTGCGCCGATTGCCTCGTCGAGGCGGTCTTTCTCGGCCATCGCGGCGTGAGTGCGGAACTGGCGGCGGCGGTCATCGAGACCCGCGTCTTCAAGGGAGTGGCCTAAGCGATGGCGAGCGAGCGACCGCGACACAAGAGCGAGCGGCGCTTCCGCGCGGTGGATGTCCTCACTGGGACGATTGACCGCGCGGAAGCGCCTCGACGCGCGCGCAAGCAGATCAGCGCGTACCTCTACCCGGAACAGGTGCGTACGCTCGGTGAACTGCACGCCCGCCTCAATAGTGCGCCGGATGGGCGCGTCGAGAAGAGTGAGATCGTCGGCCTCGCCCTCGATCTCCTCATGGCGATCGTTGCGGCGGCGGAGCGGGACGGCCTCGCACTGACGACGCTCGACGCGATGCGTGCTCACGGCGAGACAATGATCGAGAAGGGAAAGTAGCCAGGTACTCAGGTACTCAGGTACTCAGCATTCGTGGGAAGGAGAAGGGGATGCACCGGGATCGGCACGAGATTCGTGGCCCAACAGGGCCGGACAAAGCGAACGACCGCGCGGGCAACGCGGCCGTTCACGAAACTGACTGGAGTGGCAGTGGGACCAACCAACCCAGCCGGGTGTCCAGATACGTCGTTCTGGCTCCGGCTGCCAGTGTAGGCGGCAGAGCGGACGACGTCAAGGTCAGTATCCGCGAGGGCGCGCGCATCGCCATGGATGGGCATCCGCCGCCGTTCCCCGCGGTGGCGGATCACCGCGGATGCATTGATCAGTCGGACGGGCAAGAAATCGGCGTGGCGGGCAAGCGCGCCGGTCTTTCCCTGTCTGCGATCGTGGCGTCTATCCAATACAGAGAAAGTGGGACAAATTCCGATGAACGATGAGCAGCACGGGCCAGACATTCCCCCCAGCGCGCCGACCGATGACCCGGGCGCTGGCATTTCCTCGGATTCCGCGGGGAGAGGCGGGATGGCGAATACGATGCCACCTGCACTCCCCGGATCGGCGGCGCCCGGCGCGCCACCCCCACCCGCGCCGCCACCGATCAGTACGCGGATGGGGTTCCCCGCCGGAATGGGCGGCGTCCGTGGGGTGATGCCCCCCGGCGGCACGACTGCGGAGGGGGCGGCCGCGACGGCAGGGCAGGATATCCGCCATCGTGGCTGGTACTGGCACTGGAACACCCTCATTACCCAGTACGCGCCGCTTCTCGGCCTCAAGGGTGTCGGATTGCTCAACTCCTACACCGTCTGGACAGATCGGCGCGAGGGCTCGCCGCATCAGGGATACGCCTTCCCGACGCAGGATGCCGAAGGAAAATTCTACGGCGAGGGGCGCGAGGAACTGATCACCCTCAATAAGATCCTCGTTGCCCTCGATCTGATCGAGATCCACAAGGAGATGGTGCTCCGGCAGGACGACCGTAACCGGCGCTGGCGCGTGCCGCATAACTTTTACCGCGTCAAGGACCCGCGCGACGGCCTCGTCCTCAATCTCCCCACCGTCGTTCGTGTCCTCGAACTGGCGCATCGCGATCGCAACGTCTTCCGGCATGTCCGCCATATCTTCGGCGCGCAGTTCGCCCCGATTGACCGGACCAGCATCTGGCACTACCTCCTGCCGGAACTGCGGCAGTTACCCCTCTGGCAGCAACTCGCCGAGCGTGCCGAGCGCGAACGCCGTGGTGGCAAGAAGATCCTCGCCCTCGTGCCGCCCCAAGAGACGGCAACCATTCTCATTTCTGATACAACCACCGCCATCAATAGCGACATCGCTTCCCATACCATTGAACGGCCACGCGAAGAAGAGACATTCCCGACCGACAAAGGTATCACTGCGGATGCGGATTTTGCCGTTCGTACGGACGGTGTCCCTCGTGTGGACGCCGAAATAGCGGATGTCGCCCCAAGAGACGCCGAGGGATATTCGATGCATGACGAAGGTAAGACAATCATCGAACCTGCTCGCTCCTCCTTCGTCGCTCCGGTGGACAGGACGTACAACCAAGAGGGAGAGAGTGAAGAAGAGACGAGTACAAGAACAAGCAGTACAAAGACGCGCGAATCAGTGTCCGCCATTTTTGAGGCTTTGGCGCAACGGGGTGAACACGAACGAAGAGAGTCAATCCCCCCTATCGCCGAGACGGAAACGATCAGCCCATTCCTGCCGGCGCAGCCGCTGCCGCCGATCCCCGACTTTCCCGAGGACGGGGAAGTCGTCGTGCGCGCCCTCGACGTGACTGAACCGCCCTCTGCGGCCTACGCGCAACAGACCGCGACGATCACTGATATCGAGGCGGCGCTGACGATGGCGAATGGTCGCCCACCGAGTGATATGGAAATCTCCCTGCTGGTGCAGGTAGCGCGGGAATGCGATACCGCCGCGCACGAGCAGGGCTACGGGCCGGGGACGGGTCTCGGCTGGGTACTCGCCGCGATCTGGGAAGCGGTCAATAGCGGCAGTCAGTTCGTCGCGCCGAAGCGGGTTGCGGCGATCTGTGATCGTTGGATCATCGAGGGCTTCGGGTCAGACAATCGTGCGAATCCCAACGCGCCACCTGCCGTCCACATGCCACCACCGACCTGGCCGATGCCGACGATGAGCGGTGAACCGACCGCCACTCCACCGCCCATGACGATCACTGATTCCGCGTCACTGCCGATCCTGCCAGAGATCGGCTATGCATCCGTCCCACCCGCCACGACGCCCGGTACGGCGGCAACCGAGGCCGAAGCGCGCCGCCTGTGGGAGCAGGTGATACGGCGGCTCGAAGGCGTGTTGCATCCGGACGCGCTGGAGCGCTGGTTCATCGGCGCGCGGGTCACGACCATCGAGCATGACCGCGTGATTGTCGTCGTTCCCGGCGCGGATATCGCCCTCAAACTCGCCTCGTACCGCGGACTGATCAGCCGCCGGATGAGCGAAGCGCTCGGGCGCACGGTGGATGTCGTCTTCCAGGCGACGCGTCTCTCGACACCGCCGCCTCCACCGACCGAGAACCCGGTACAACAGTCCACCCAGGTATACTCTCCGCCAGTCAGTGAGACGCCGTCACCGTGGCCATGGCCCGCGACTCCAGTATCGGCCAACCAGCCGGAAGAATCGCCGGAACGTGGCGATACGCAAGTGCGCGATACCCCGGCTCTCCCGCCACCGACACCTGCCGTGCGCTCTTCCACTGGGTTGACGAATCAGCAAATCTGGGCGATGGCGCTGCAGGACTTGCAGAGCCGGATGAGTGGTGCGACCTTCGCGGTCTGGATTCGCCCGGCCGAACTCCTGGCGATCGAAGCGGATGGCACGCTGGTGATCGGGGCGCGCAATCGCGTGCAGCGCGAGCGGCTGGAACGCCAGCACCTCTCCGACTTGATTGCCGTCCTCGGAAAAATCCTCGACCGGCCCGTCGGCGTGCGCGTCGTCATGATCGGCGAGGCGGACGGACACGAAGTGGGGGAGCAACGGGGAGCGTGATGCGTGCCACACCGGCAACGCGCGCTATCGCGCCTCTCCCTTCCATGCGTCTTCGATACGTCCGAGGGTTTCGCGCGCGGCATCCCGTACCGTGGCAGGCCCAGATGCGGCAACGGCGCGGAGTGCCTCGGCCACCTCAGCATCGGGGTAATGTACCGTGCCAAGGCGCTCAATCGCGAATCGGATGCTCGTCTCATCCGCCTCGTGAAGTTGTCCGAGGAGATATGCGCGGTAGAGCGCCAAATAGTGATTCTCGAACGCCAGCGTCTCGCGGCAGAGATCGCGTAGGAGCGTCTGGCCCGCCGGGTCGTCCGGGACACGATAGCCCCATACCGTCTTTCCATTGGCGTAGACGGCCTCGATGAACCCGGCCCACTGGTCGCCGACAGATGCACGGTAGGCGCGGACACTCTCCGCTTTCGTTCCGATCATCTGGCCCGATTGGAACGCAACGATCATCGTCGCGGCCCAGCAGACCGCACTGACCATTCCTTTGATGCTCCGCCCGCCATCCTGCCCAATGCGCGCGTCATGGCAATCGTAGCCATAGAATGGCCCAGATGGATTGGGATACTCCAGCGGATAGATGATACTTTCCTTATGGCGAAAGACCTGCCCAGCGTAGGCAAGCGGTGCTTGGCTGTAGATACGTAGATAGATATTGAGCGAGATTGCTGGCATCCGGTCCCGCATGTCCTCACCATAGAGGAAAAGACTCGCTGCTTTCAGTCGGAAATGCCCATCCGTTAGCAGGCTGCGCTCACTATATGAGAGCAAATCGCATGTTACCGGGCTGAGGCGCGAGCATGCGTATCTGAGGTTCCGTGCTCGTTCCTCTTCTTCTTGGTCAAGGAAGTCGTCTATAAAGACGACGAAGATGTCGAGATCACTGGCCGCGACCGCGCTGCCGTCCGCGTGACTGCCAAACAGATAATAACCCCGTATGCGGCCCGGAAACGCCGCCTCGAAGATACCGACCGCACCCCGGAGCATCGTATCAATGCGCGGGTGCCCGGTCGAAAAGCGGAGTTCCAGCCCGTTATCATCCATCACTCAGTCGGCGTCCGGATCTCTCTCAATCGGCAAGTCCGTGCGGCGGGAGTAGTCGCCGAAGGAGCCGACGTAGTGCCGCACATCGTCGAAGCCCGCGCTCTTCAGTGCGGCATACGAATGCGCCGCCCGCCCCCCGCCCTGGCAATAGGTAATCACTTCCTGATCGGGTGTCACACCCTTCGCGGCGAGAAGGCGCCGGATTTCGTCGGGCGATTTGTACGTTCCATCGGCATTGGAGAGTTCGGTCCACTCGATCCAGACCGAGCCGGGGATGCGGCCGAGGCGCGGGTTGACGCCCGCGTACCGCCCCTGCGCGCTGCCCGTATGCTCACCCTCGGAGCGGACATCGAGCAGCACGATAGTGGGATTATCGCCAGCCGCTGCCGCATCGTCCGCCGTGGCGAATGTCGTGTCATTCCAATGCGGCGTAAAGGCAATAGGTTGGCGCGCGTTGTTGTCCTCCTGAGAGATCGGGTGGCCCTCGGCCAGCCATCGTTGCAGCCCGCCCGCGAGCAGCGCCACCTTCGCGTATCCGGCGAAGTCGGCCGTCCAGAGGCCGCGAGCATCGTTCGTCTCATTCTTCATTGCGTAAAAGACGAGCGTCTCGTTCCCGGTGATGCCGAGGTTTGTCATGTACTCCACGACATAGGCGCGGAAGTGCGCGTCGCCCTCCGGCGTGGAGAAGGCATGTGCGCCGTAGGGATATGCCGAGACCGCACCGGCGATGTGCCCCTGCGCGTACTCCTGTGGCGTCCGTGTGTCCACCGCGATCGCGCTCCCATCCACGAGATGTGCTGCCAGCCATGCGCTATCCACGAATTGCATCCAAACCTCCCAACAACACCGCGATCACGTCCGGCATCCGATTGAAGAACGCGCCGTTTGTGACGACATGTGTCGCGCCCGCCGCGACAGCGGCCGCGCGTCCTGCCGTGTCCACATGCGGCCCGAAGGCGAGCAGCGGCATCTCCGCGAGCGACGGCTCCGCCCGAATTGCCCGGATTGCACCCTCCCAATCCTGGAACGGCGCACCGAAACTGATAACAATGCCTTCCGGCACCCATTCCCGCGCGATGATCGCCGCCTCTCTCGTGACCGGCGCGATCCGCACGTCATATCCGCACGCGCCCAGCGTCCCCTCGATCCGTGAGGCGAACATGAGGTCATCCACGAGCACGAGGATTTTCTTCGTTCGCACGCTCTCTTGCGTCATATCCCATCCCGATACGCATGCCCTCTGTGAGTGTAGCACGATGCGGCGAGGTGGTGGCTCACAGCGTGCGACCATGCGGCCGTCGGCGATCGAACGATACGAGAGAGGAGCATGACGATGAGTATCAAGGCATTGAAGCCCCGGACGAAGGATGGCACAGTGCAGGTAGTAGTAGAAATTCCCTGCGGCAGCCGCAATAAGTACGAGTATGACCCGACACTCGACGTGATCGCGCTCGATCGCCCGCTCTACTCAGCCGTGCATTATCCGACCGATTACGGCTTCGTGCCCGGCACGAAAGCGAGTGACGGCGATCCGATTGACGCGCTCGTGATGGTGGAAGAGCCGACCTTTCCCGGCTGTCTCATCCGAGTCAGGCTGATTGGCGTCCTGATGATTGAGGATGGCGATACGGTCGAGCCGAAACTGCTGGCGGTGCCGGTCAACGAGCCTCGCTTCGCGGCATATCAGGGCATCAAGGACGTGCCCGACCATCTGCTCAAGGAGATCGAAAACTTCTTCGACATCTATAAGCAACTGGAAGGGAAGAAGGTCAAGGCGCGCGGCTGGCAGGGCGCGAACCAGGCGGAGACGGCGCTGGAGCGGGCGATCACCTCGGGCTGACGACTGCCTCCTCTCCCGGCCACAATCCAAAAAGAGACGACCGACCGTACTGGTTAAATGCGGATTGGGTCTCGGCGGGCCGCGCCGACAGTCGGTGTGCAAGGAAACAAGGAGGGAACTATGCAGGCCATTGGGCAAGTCCGGCGGTATCATCGCGCGCTCTGGGGAACGTTCCTCGCGCTCCTCATCGCGGGGCTCCTCAGCATCCATCTCGCGACGGCGGTCTCCGCCGATGTCTCAGTCAATATCATGAACTTCAGTTTCCAGCCCACGCCGCTGATCATTCCAATCGGAACGACCGTTGTCTGGACGAACCAGGACAGTGTGCCACATACCGTGACGAGTGATACCGGTGTGTGGGATTCGGGGATCGGGACGCCACTGCAAAAGGGCGCGTCGTTCAAATTCACCTTCAATCAGGTGGGGACGTTCCCGTATCACTGCATGATTCATCCGAATATGCACGGCATGATCGTCGTGACCGCCGGGTCAGCACCGGCCGCGACGAGCGCGCCGACGACCGCTCCACCGCCGGCTATTGCCCCGCCGCCCGCGCCAACCGTCGCGCTTCCAGCGGCGCCGCCGCGAACCGGCGGAGGTGGCGAGGACCATTTCATCCGCCGGTTGGGCGATGGCTAATCGGCACGGCTAATCGGCGGTATTCACCGGGCGTGTCGCGCGACGCGCCCGGTGCTTGCGTGTGCGATGGTGGCCGGGGTACCGGTTTCCTTGCCCCACCCGACAACGGCCGCCCACCGAGGGAACGTTGTCAGGCGAGACTGACCTCACCCTTGCCTGACGAATGTATGACCTTTGTCAATATAACAATCAATGAATGCCATTTTTCTCCCTGGTCTGCCCCAATCATCGTTTACGGGGACGACACTGCTTGGCTCACTGATCTCTGGCGCCCTCGTCATGGCAAGTCGGCTGGAATGGAATAGTGGGTCAGTTTGAGGATTACTCGCCGTCGTTGTGGGCCTCCATACGTCATACTGACCCACTACCCGACATGTGCATCATCTCATCGCATGCGCTATCGATCAGTCCGTCTCGTCTTTGATGGGCGAGATGGCGACGATTTCCTCGGTGAAGGCGACGAAGTTCGCGAGCGCGCTTTCCATCATCGCGGTGCCGTATGCAATCGAGGCGTTCTTCGGCGCGTCACCGAGGCAGCCGTTGCGCGTGTATTCATCAAAGCGGAAGGGGACGGTGACGTTATACCGTCGCATCCGGTCGCGGAAGCCGTAGGTCAGGTCCGTCATCTCCCCGGCGGCGAGCGCCTCCTGCTTGACGATCCGGGGCGCGAGATACATCGCCGCCGAGACTTCCATTTCGCAGGCGTGCCCGGTGATCCCCGTGATGCCGAACCGCTTGTCCACATCCTTGTCCGCGAAGGAGAAGTAGGTCGCCGCGCCGATGAAGGCGACATCCAGTTCCTCGTGGATGCGCGCGCACGCCGTGCCCATCGCGTTCGTGTTGCCGCCGTGGCCATTGACAATCATAAACCGCCGGAAACCGTGCTCCCTGAGCGACCCGACGATCTCGACGAGCACCTGTGTGAAGGTGTCAGATTCCAGCGTGATCGTGCCGGGGAAGTTCATGTGGTGGAATGAGACGCCCCACGGCGGCCCCGGCGCGACGAGCAGGCGCGGGTAGGCCAGGGCGCTCGCCCGGCGGCAGAACTCCGTCGCCCCGACAATGTCCATACTCACCGCGAGGTTTGGGCCGTGCTGCTCATTCGAGCCGATCGGCAGCAGGACGATTTCCACATTGTCCCGGATATCCCGCACCTCGGGCCACGAGAGGTCCGCCAGCATCAGGTCCCGCCCATTCGGTGATTCCGTCGCCCGCTCCACCATCGTGTTTCTCCCTTCTCTTTTCGTCGCTCCTTATCGCACGCGCAGTATACGGGAATAGCCGGCGCCGTGAGAGAGACGTTCAATCTCTCCGCATTTTCGCTGATTGATAGTCGTTGCCTACGATTGGACGCCACTTGACGATAAATGCTTCGGCATGGAAAATAGACCGCTGTTCTGGGAACGCGTCCCGCGTTCGCCCGCGGCACAGAACACGCACACCCGCTGGTGGCAAACGTCAACGGGTTGCATCGTGTGAAACGAACATCCAGCATCGAATCTCCACCACCCGCCAGAGCGCGGTGGCAGGGAACGTGCGGGTAACGCGGGCCGAAGGAGTCACGGGACATGCTTGAAACGGTACGCAGGCCGGCCGTCGTCGCAACCATCCTGGAGAAAAGGCCGAGCGTCGAGGTCGCGCGCCTCGTCTACCCGTTGTCCATCGGCGCGGCGGTGGCGCTCGGTACCTATGTCCGCGCGGTCCGCACCTTTTCCTCTGACTTCCCGCTCAATGATGGCGGGCTTTTCTACACGATGGTCCACGATCTCCAGCGGGCGCACTATCAGTTGCCCGCCTTCACGACATACAATGCGGCGGCTATCCCATTCACGTACTCGCCGTTCGGCCTCTACGTCGCGGCGATCCTGAATGATGTCACGCATATCAGCCTGACGAACCTCTTCCGTTTCGTGCCACTGATCGTCGTCGTCTTGACGATGCTCGCCTTCTTCCTGCTCGCGCGCTCCGTTCTGAAGTCAAAGCCCGCCGTGATCGCGGCGTTGCTCGCCTTCGCGCTCATCCCGCGCAGTTTCATCTGGCTGATTATGGGCGGCGGCATGACCCGCGCCTTCGGCTATCTCTTCGCCCTCCTCGCCCTCTATACGGCGCATGAGATGTACGAGCGCGACGAGATCCGTCTCGTGCTACCGACTGCCCTTTTCTCCGGCCTGACGGTTCTCAGCCATCTGGAAACGGGGAAATTCCTCGCCTACAGCATGGTGATCTTTTTGCTCTGCTACGGCGCGCACCGGAAGGGGCTGCTCCACGCGACGCTGGTTGCTGCCGGTACCGCGATCATCGTCGCACCCTGGTTCATCACCGTCATCGCCTACCACGGCATCGCGCCGTTCCGGGCCGCGAACCAGACCGGTTCGTCCATCTTCACGGGGCCTGCGGACCGACAGAATATCCGCAACATGATCCATGTCTTCGGCCTCGGCACGAACGAACCGTACTTCTGGTTGCTCGGCACGTTCGGCCTACTCGGCGCGCTGATCATCGTCGTCCGCTCCTTGGCATCGGTGCATCGGCGCGAATACCGGTTGCCCGCCTTGCCGATCTGGTGGCTCGTCATCGTGCTGCTCGATAATCGCGCCGCGAACACGTACACGACGATCCCGGTCGCCCTCTGCGCGGGTGTTGGCCTGGCCGAGATGGTCATCCCCGCCCTCAACCGGGCGCTGGGCGATCTCCCCGATGCCCGGCAGGAAGCGCTCTCGCTCGACGGCGCGAGTGAATGGCGGCGGACATGGGCGGCACTCGCCCGTCACTGGCCCGCCGTGCTCGTCTGCGTCTTCCTGCTCTGGTACGCCACCTGGGGCGCGCTGACGAAGAGCACGAACGTCTCCGGCGACCTTCCCGCCCTCACCAGCCTGACACGTAATGAGCGCGACGCGATGCAGTGGGTGGCGCAAGAGACGCCGGCGGGCAGCCGCTTCCTCGTCATCAGCGGCAAGGGCATCTGGCCCAGTGATGACGTCTCCGAATGGTTCCCGGCCCTCTCCGGCCGCGTCAGCCTCGCCACGCCACAGGGGTATGAGTGGATGCCGGACAGGATGTTCCAAGTCCAGATCTGGAAGCATGACCAATTGCAGGCGTGCGCCTTCCAGGATGCGTCCTGCCTCGATCGCTGGTCCGTCATGACCGGTAACACGTTTGACTACGTCTATATCCGTGTCAGCGACGGCTGCTGTGGCATTTCCTCATCGCTCATCCTCGATTATCGGTATGGCTTGATCTACAACAGCCCCGGCGCGATGATCTTTGCCCGCCACTGATACCCGCGTCGCCGCTTCCCCGGCCGGATAAGCGCGCCTCGGCGAAGGGCGTGGGAGCGGCGATACCGGGTCAATGCGCAGAGAGGCGTCATGCCCACTCGTAGGCTGCCTCCCCATGGAGGACCTCGTCGAGTCCGAGCGTCTCCGTCTCTTCCGACACGCGCACCCGCGTAAAGAGGTTCAGCACTTTCAAGAGGCCATAGGTGACCGCGAAGGCATAGGCGCCCGCGATCGCCACACCGAGAACCTGGACGCCGAGTTGGTGCGGATTGCCTTCGCCCCACCCCTTGACGCTGTTGATGGCAGCGCTGGCAAAGACGCCGGTCAAGATCGTCCCCAGGCCACCGCCCACGCCATGGACCCCCCAGACATCCAGAGCATCATCCCAACCCTGCTTGATGCGGAATTGGACTGCGCCATAGCAGACAATGGCCGCGAGCAGGCCAATGATCGCAGCCGCCCACGGTTGCACGAAGCCCGCGGCCGGTGTGATGGTGGCGAGGCCAGCGACGGCGCCGGTCATCGCGCCCGTCATGCTCGGTCGGCGCTCCCGCCACCACGCCAGGAGCAACCAGGCAACCATGCCCATCGCGGCGGCGGTGTTCGTGTTGACGAAGGCGACCGCCGCGATGCCGTTGGCCGCCAGGGCGCTGCCGCCGTTGAAGCCGAACCAGCCAAACCAGAGCAGGCCGGTACCGAGCGCCACGAAGGCGATGTTATGTGGCGCCCGCTTCTCGCTCGGCGCGAATCGTCGGTTGCCGACGACGAAGACCGAGGCCAGGGCGGCCATCCCCGCGCTCAGATGCACGACGATCCCCCCGGCGAAATCTACAACTCCCATTTTAGCCAGGAAGCCGCCGCCCCAGACCCAATGCACGAACGGGATATAGACCAGCAGGCTCCAGGCGACGAGGAAGATCAGATAGGCCTTGAAGGTTACGCGATCGGCAAACGCCCCCGTAATCAGAGCCGGGGTGATGATGGCAAACATCACCTGGAAGAGGAAGAAGCCGAGGAAGGGCACGGTCGGCGCGTAGGTAAGACTGGGCGTCAGCCCCACGCCGACCAGCCCCACGTTCTTGAAATCGCCGATCACTCCCCCGACATCCCCACTATAGGCGAGGCTGAAGCCGACCAGCACCCAGAGGAGCGTCACGATCCCCAGGGAGATGAAGCTCTGCATCATGATGGTCAGCACATTCTTGCGCCGTACCAGGCCGCCGTAGAAGAACGCCAGGCCGGGCGTCATGAGCATGACCAGCGCCGCGCTCAAGAGCACGAACGCGGTATCGCCACCATTGATTTTGTCCATGGGGTTTCCCTTCCCTTGTACATGTCGCGCCGTGACGCGCCTTCATTCTCGCCGGTCGCGTGCGTGAGAGTGCGGTGGAACGCAGGCTTCCTATCTCCTGCAAGATTCGCCGCATCTCTCGTCATCTCGACGGCTATTCCCGATATGTACCGCCCATCTTGCCGTGTAGTAACTTCCTGTGGAGCAGTGTATACGCTCCATCGTGGCAGAGCAACCATATACCCGGAGATACTTCAGGGAGCGATTACGGTACGGCCACGGTGTAGTGAGTGAAGGTGATCTCGCCGCTCGTCTTCCTGCCACCGGCGGCGAGGAGACCGAACGTGCCGGGCACGCCGCTCTCCGGCACGGTTACGCGCGTCATCAGTCGGCCGTTGACGCTGAAGGCGTACGTGCCACCCGTTGCCTCGACACGCAATGCGTTCGCCCCACCCGGCACAATTGCCGCGCTCGTCTGCCAGCCGCCGGTGAGCGAGCGCGTGCCGCCGTGTACCTTCGCCAGCACAGTGAACGCGCCGTCGTTGGCGATGATGAAATACAACACATCCGTCTCATCTACGCGTCGCACGACGAGACCCATCATCGCGTCGTCCGCGCCGCCCGTCTTGCGTGCCTGCACCGCGTAGACCGCGTCCGCAGGTGGGAGCGGCGTCGGGTAGGGGAGAAGAGTGAGAGTATTGGCCTCCGCCATCACGCGGTACGCATTACCAACATATCCCTGTGCTGGTAAACCGCTCGCGGGGGAGGAGAAGTCGTCGGTGAAGTGCGTGCCGGTACGTGGCGGATTGGCAGATGGCGCGGTCGCGGGTTGGGTTGCTGAGTTCGCCGCCACACCCGGTGGCGCGCCGAGACGCAGTTGCCCGCTGCCAGTGATGTTCGCGCCCCGCTCGCTGCCCTGCGGCGTGCCCGCGTGCTGGGCGAGGAAGGCGAGGATCGCGTCCGGTGTTGCGTCCGGCACGATCTGTTTGTAGAGCGCCGCCGCGCCACCGACATGCGGCGCCGCCGCGCTCGTCCCGAGGAAGGTTGCCACCCCGACGGAGGCGTACACGCCGTTCGTCACCCGATCCGGCGCGCCGAGGTCCGGCTTGGCGCGCCCATCCAGCGTCGGGCCGTGCGATGAGAAGGGTTCGACGCTCTCCGTCCGGACATTGATCGCTGCGACGGCGACCGCGCCCCGCGCGTCTCCCGGCACGGTAATGCTGCCGTCCGGCGTCGTCTGTTCCACCTGCCCGCCCTGGATAATCAATTGCAACGGCAAATCGGGGTCGCGCGGATTCACCTTTTTGATCTTCAGTGTGTACATCCCAGCCGGGAATATGCCCATGATGTGCTCGACGGGCGGTTTGCCGGTGCGCGCCTGATCGGTGTCGCTCCGCGCCGCCTCCTGTCCCGTACTGTTGAACAGAGAGAGGTCGTAGTTGACGTGTGGCTGCTTCCAGTCGTCCCAGTTGAGGAAAACCTCGAAGGGACCACCCGTCATCTTCACCGTCATGCCATTCTTCGTCTTGCCGCCGGGGAAGTCGTGGAAGCCGTCACCGTCCGTGTCAGTGAAGGTCGCGCCGTAATGTTTGTCCGCGAAGTTCCCGGCGGATTTAACGAAGAAAACGCCCGCCGCCTTTGCCTTGTCCACTGCCTGCGCCAGGACACTCGACCCGTCCGTCGGGTAATCGCCGTAGAAGCCAAGCGAGGTTGTGATGATCGGGACATGCATGTCGGTGATCAGCCACTGCATCGCGGCGAGGAAACTGCCCGTCGTGTCCGTCGCGGCGAGATACAGTTCGGCGTCCGGGGCCATCTCGTGGACGATCTCGGCGCACGCCGTCCCATGCACCGTGTCAGCGGTCGCGCGGCGCTCTTCGATCCGGTCGTCCGCGCGGAAGGAGCGGGCCGTGACCTTCGCGCCACCGAGCGCCCGCGCGTAGTTGATGAACCCGGTGTCAATAATGCCGACCCGGACGCCCTTGCCGGTGATCCCCGCCGCGTGCCAGCCGTCCGCGCCTGTCGCATGGACGCCCTCGCTGACCGGACCGGCGATCGGCGGGGCGGTCGTCACCGCGCGTGGCTGCGTGGCGGTCGGTTGCGCCGTTGACGGCGAAGGCGTCGGGGTCGGCGCACTCCCGGCGCTGCACGCGGCACAGAGCAGGGTGAGCAGCAGCCACCACCGGAAGCCGCGCGCCCGCGTGCGCCCCGGCTGCTGGTTGATCCGCTGCCTCACGCTCCGTTGCCCTTTCTCGCCCCGCGATGCGTCTTGCGTCCTCCTTGATCCCTCGGTACGATAGCCGCATCGCACCGAGCGAGCAATGTCCGGCGGGTAATGTGAGGACTTACGCAGTTGGGGCGATTTTCCTGGTGGTGGCGGGCTTGATCCTGCTGCCACCACTTGATTTTCTCGGCTCAATACCACAGAAAACCGCTCTATATTTATCGGAGCGCGCGGTATCATGTGCGCTGTGTGCGCTGCATGAGGTGATCGCGGGGGGCGCGATGCGACGGATCGTCGATATGGTGAACCGGGTGGGGTGGCGCGTCTGGCGGGGCTACCTGCTTGGCATGGTCGGCATCGCTCTCGTCACGGTCGTCGCCGAACCGAACCGGGCGCGCCTCAATGCGGTTACGCCCGCGCTCAGTTACCTCATCATCGTCCTCGCGAGCGCGACGCTCGGCGGCTTGGGGCCGGGCATCTTCACCTCGGTCGTCGGCTTCCTGACGTTCAACTTCTTCTTCCTGCCGCCCTATAATTCGTTCACCGTCGGCGCGCCGCAGGACATCGTCGCGCTCTTTGTCTTCCTGATCGTCGCGGGGGTAACGAGCGAACTCGTCAGCCGGTTACAGGAGCGGGAGCGAGAGGCACGCCGTCGGGCGATTGAATCGGAGACCCTCTCGCGCCTCAGTACGGAACTGATCGCCGATGTCACGCTCGATACCGTCCTCGCTACCGTCGTCGAGCAGGTGACGCGTGTCTTCGCGCTCGAATCCGCCGCCGTCCTGCTGCCCGACCCTGCGGGTACACTGCGCGTGCGCCTCGCCTATCCCGCCGCCGCATCTGGCGCGTACGTGCGGGACCGCGAGCACGCCGCCGTTGCCGCGCATGTCTTCACGACGGGCGTTCCGGCGGGGGTCGGCAGCCCGCACCGTGTGTACCGCCCGCATGGGCCGGAGCATGAGGGCGGCGCGATGCAGCCGCGTGGCCGTCGCATTCTCTATGTCCCGGTGCGGGCGGCGCGGGGGGCGGTCGGCGTGATGGGCGTCGCCGCCGTCCGCGCCAGCGATTATTCGCCGGATGAACGCCGCCTGCTGACCACGTTCGCCAATCAGGCCGCGCTCGCGATTGACCGCGCCCGACTGATCGAGGAAGCGACACGCGCAGCCGCGCTCGAAGAAGCCGACCGTCTGAAATCCGCCCTGCTCGCCGCTGTCTCACATGATCTGCGCACGCCGCTCGCCTCGATCAAGGCTTCCGCGACGAGCCTGCTGCAAGAAGAGATCGCCTGGGACGCCGCGACCCAGCGCGAGTTCCTCACCGCGATTGACGAGGAGACGGACCGCCTCGCCCGGCTCGTCGCCAACTTGCTCGATCTGACGCGCATCCAGGGCGGCGCGCTCAAGCCGGAGAAGCAGTGGAACGAGATCGGCGAGGTGATCGCCAGCGTCACGGATCGCCGCGCGCCGCTCCTCCAGACGCATCCCCTTCGCGTGGCGATCGCGCCCGATCTGCCACCGGTTGCCTGCGATTTCGTGGAGATCGCGCAGGTGCTCACGAACCTGATCGAGAACGCCGCGAAATACAGCGACCCCGGCACGGAGGTGGTCATCAGCGCGGATCGTCAGGCAGAGAATATCCGCGTGCGGGTGACGGATCATGGCTTCGGCATCCCCCCGGAGGATGTGCCGCACGTCTTCGATACCTTTTACCGCGTCAAGCGCGAGGGGCGGGCACGGCGGATCGGCGGGACGGGAATCGGCCTCGCCATCTGCAAAGGGTTCGTCGAGGCGCACGGCGGTACAATCGGCGTCACATCCGCGGTGGGGGAGGGTTCGACCTTTACCTTCACGCTACCGATCGCGCCCGTGCCCGCGGCACGCGCGGCCGCGTTTTTCGCCGAAGGAGCGCGGGAATGAGCGCGTCACCTGTTCGTGTCCTCATCGTGGATGATGAGCCGCAGATCCTCCGCGCCCTCCGGGCCGCGCTCAAAGGGCACGGGTACGATGTCCAGACCGCCGCTGATGGCGAGGAGGCGCTCGACCTGCTCGCCGTCCATCCGCCGGATGTCGTCATCCTCGATCTTGTCATGCCAGGCAAAAGCGGTTTCGATGTCGTGCAGGATGTGCGGACGTGGTCGAAAGTGCCGATCATCGTCCTCTCGGCGCGGGGAGAAGACCGGGACAAAGTGACCGCCCTCGATCTCGGCGCGGACGATTACCTCACCAAACCCTTCAGCATGAACGAACTGCTCGCCCGCATCCGTGTCGCGCTCCGCCACCGGCCGGAAATGGCCAGCGGGGAACCCGTGATCCACGCGGGAGCGGTCGCGGTTGATTTCGCACGGCGGATCGTCACCCGTGATGACGTGGACGTGCATCTGACGCCAACCGAGTGGCAACTACTCGCCGAACTGGCGCGCGCGGCGGGCAAAGTCCTCACACAACGCATGCTCCTCCAGCGCGTCTGGGGCCCGGAATACGGCGACGAAGCACAGTATCTGCGCGTCTACATCAATCAACTGCGCCGCAAACTGGAGGCTGACCCCGCCCACCCCCGCGTCCTCATCACCGAACCCGGCGTCGGCTACCGCTTCATCGCTGACGAGTAGCCAGTAGCCAGTAGCCAGAACGAGTAATGAGACTGTTGGCGTGTGCGGTTTCGCTGCGGCGCAGCGTGACCTTCACGTGCTCAGGGCGTCGCCATCCGTGCCCTCGGTGCTGACCGCGCCACCCCCCGACGAGCAATGTGGCGCCAAGGAGCGCGCCGGCGACACCGAGTCTGAATCACCCTTGAACCCGACCTGACATTGCATACCTCCCTGTGTCAATGAGGCGAGGACCAGAACGTCCCCATCTATTGAATGGGCGAGGCGTGAAAATAGGTTCACTTCCAGCCGAACTTACATCGGAGTTGTTCGTACAGACGAGCGCGCCGATGCGGCGGGACCTGCCGCAGGGAGGGTGAATGCGCGATAGATCCATGTGGGGAAGAGGATTCTGACGATAGGACGCGCCTGACTGATACGCCCAAGTGCGCCGCGCCATGCTCGTTACACGGTACCCGCTCCTCGTTCCTTCTCAGGCGACATATCGGACGACCATCCAGAAGAAGCAGGCGCTGCCACCGAGGACAAAGAGGTGCCAGAGGGCGTGCGCCTCGAAGACGCCGGGAATCAGGTTCGGCCGCTTGAGGGCATGGATGACCGCGCCGATGGTGTAGATGATGCCGCCCGCGAGCAGCCAGACGAGCGCCCCCGCCGGCAGTTTGTGGAAGAGCACAGGGGCGGCGACGATCACGGTCCAACCCATTAAGAGATAGATGCCGGTGGAGAGCCATTTCGGGGCGTGCATCCAGCGCGTCTTGAGGATCAGGCCGCCGATTGCCAACCCCCAGACGACCGCGAGGAGGCTCCAACCCCAGCCGCCACCGAGCGCGACGAGGCAAATCGGCGTATACGTCCCGGCGATCAGGACGAAGACCATCATATGGTCTATCCGCCTGAGGCGCGCGACACCCTTTGGGGAGAGCGGGAGGGAATGGTAAAGGGTGCTCGCGGTGTAGAGGGCGATCTGGCTGAGGCCGAAGATCGTGAAGGCGATCACCTGCCGCGCATCTCGCGCCGCAATCGCCAGCGACAACAGCACGACGAGCGCGATCATCGAGAGCAGCACGCCCGCCAGATGGGTCAGCCCGTTGACTGGTTCACGCATTCGTACCGTGGCGATGCCGTTGCTCCCTCCCGCGTTGCCGCCCATCGGCATCGCCTATTGATGTCTACGGATATTCCGGGTGCGGGTTGCTCGGATTCGGGATTCCCTGGCATGTTTCAGACGTTGTCCTGAATCTCTTACTCCTTCACCGAATCGAGGTAGAGGTCGGCGGTGTCGCGGAGGCGGCGGATGAGGGGGCGGAGGCGCGTGGCCTCGGCGGGGTCGAGGGGTTCGGTGGACATGGCGAGGAGGTAGCGCAGCAGGCGTTCGGCGCTCGCCTGCACATCGCGGAGGGCCGCGGCGTCCATCGCGGGGAGGGTCTGGCCGGGGGGGAGAAGGCCGCGCAGGTTCATGCGCGGTTCCGGCTCGCGCGGCGTCTTCGCTTCCACGCGGATGCGGCGGACGGCCTCGGCGACCTGCTCCGCTGTCGTGTTGATATTCATGCTCGGGTTCTGCACGAGGGCGTCGGCAGCCATGTCGGCCTCCTTCGCGGAGAGTTTGTCCTCGATCATCACGCGGCGCAGCCCCTCGCGCAGGGGGCCGGAGACGCGCCGCAGCACGCGGATGTGCTTCTCGGTCAGTTCTCCCTTGCGGATCGCCTGCTGCTCCGGCTCGGGCGTCTTCTTCGGGTCGAGCAGATCGAGCAACTGGAAGAGGCGCGTCCGTCCGATGCCGACCGCCTCCGCCACGCGCTCCCACGCGACGCCACCCAACGCCTCCTTGAGGTGGGCGAGGCCATCGGCGCGATCCACATCGTTGAGGTCCTCGCGCTGCAAGTTCTCCATCAACTGGTCAATCAACCGCTCGCTCGATGCCTGATCCTCACGCACGATGGCGGGGAGCATCTCCAGGCCTGCAATCCCCGCCGCCCGCCAGCGCCGCTCGCCGTGGATGATGACGTAGCGGTCATTCGGGCGGTCATACCAGACGGCGATCGGTTGGAGCACGCCGCGCGACTTCAGCGAGGCGGCGAGTTCTTCCAGGGACTCCTGCGGGAAGGATTTGCGCGGCTGATCGGGGTCGGGCACGATCCGGTCGCAGCGAATTTGCTTCGCATTCATCATCTCCTCGACGCCCGCCCCGCGCGACGAGGTGTCCTTCAGGAGATCGGCGACGACGGCAAACTTTCTCGGTTTACTGTTCATGGCCGGATCTCCTTCTCCACCTTCCGCGCCACCTGCCGGTATGCCTCCGCGATCGGGGATTTGGGGCTGTAGGCGAGGATGCTCGTGTATTGCGCCACCGCCTCCGCGCCGCGCACGGAGAGGGGGATACTTGGCAGGATCAGTAGGTCCGGGAAACCCGTGCGCAGGTCGTCAATCATGTCCGCCGCGAGGCGCGAGGTGGTATGCACCTTGGTTGGCAAAAAGCCGACGATCTTCAGTTTCGCGTTCAGCCGCTGCACCCGCCCGACCATCTCGAATAGTTTCGGCAGCACCATCACCGAGAGCGGGTGCGGCTCGATCGGGATAATCAGGTACTCCGCCGCGACGAGGATGTTGATCGAGACGACGTTGAGCGAGGGCGGGCTGTCAATCAGCAAGTACTCGATGTCGAGTGCTGCCAAGGCTTCCGGCGTCAACTTACGGGCGAGGGCGCGCTCCCGTTCGAGGGCATTGAGCAGTTGCAGTTCGGCGGCGGCGAGGTCCGGGTGGCTCGGCACAACGGAGAAGTTCTCGATACTTGTCGCCCGCGCGACATCCTTGATCTCGACTGCGTCGTCCACGAGGAGGTCATACGAGGAGGATTCGAGCGTCAGGACATCCACACCGAGGGCCATCGTCAGGCTTGCCTGCGGGTCGAGGTCAATGGCGAGCGTCCGGTGGCCACGTTCCGCCAATGCCGCGCCGACATTGAGCGTGCTCGTCGTCTTCGCTGTGCCGCCCTTCTGATTGAAGAAGGCGATCACCGGCACCGCGCGTCCGTTGTCCGCTTTGGTTCGTGGCACCTGGGTTCCCCGCTCCCCATCCGGAAACCAGCCGCGATCCGCACCCCTGCTCCGTTCGCCGCTCCGGTGTCCGTACAATACCCGAAGTTTGGAGGGAAGGCAAGGGAAGCGCAGGCGGCGCTCGCACGCCAGCGCGAAGAGCGTCGTCCCTTGGAGTGCCGGATCGCGCGTCAGTTCGGCCTCTTGGGGGTGCAAATCCTCACCCAGCCCAATCCCTGATAAAGTGCGACCAAGTGGTTTGCTCTTTCGGTAGTAACAGGAGCTTTATCCGATTATGAAGGTGTGGCGCGGGGCCGTATTGCCTGCCGAGATGGGGATTGTATTCCTCGCCCTGCTGGTCGGCTGCGACGGCATCCCCACGCCTCCCACTCCAACCGTCATACCCGCCGGAACGATGACGCCAGCATCTCTATCCGCTAGTACAGGGACCGCGACATCAACGCCGACGGAGGCCCCCGTGCGGCCTGGCACCACCACGACCGGGCCGCCGGGGATAGATCGAATCGTACTCACCGCAACCCCTGATCGTGGACCCGCGCCGCTCACCGTGCGGTTCGACGTCGAGGTGACGGGTCATTTTGGCTGCGAAGGGGAGCGCTGGGACTTCGGCGAGGGCACGCCGGTGGTCTACAACACGTATTGCGCGGTGATCATCTCCCCGACGCAGACACCGGGCGGGTCGACCGCCACCCCGAAGATACCCACCGCGACCCCCACAGTCGCGACCATCTCGCGCTCGGCCGCACATCAATATATGCAGCCAGGGACTTACCACGCGCAGTTCACGCTGCTCGACAGGAGAGGGGAGGCGGCCTCGAATATCGTGACGATTATCGTGCAGTGAACGGCTCGGCACTTGCTCGCGCCTGCTCAACCGTTCGCTTGTTTTTCCTGTCCGCCCATCTCTGACGGCATCATTCCCATCATCGGCGCTGCAACGTCATTATTGCATTCGTGGTCATGACCTGATCCCCGAAAAAGTGTCCAGTGATGCGAGCGGGCTGTGCTACAATCCTCCCTTGTTTGCTGATTGGTGGTGGGTGCGCACTATTCTCAAGGGGGATTCTGGATCATGAGCGAGCGGCGGATGGGCCAGCAGGCGCTGGATTACCGGCGGAAGTACCGGGGCGTGATTGGGGTGGAGAGCAAGATACCGGTGCGCGACGCCTCGGTGCTCTCCCTCGTCTACACGCCCGGCGTGGCCGAGCCGTGCCTGGAGATCGCCCGCGATGCCGAGCGCTCCTTCGATCTGACCATGCGCGGTAACACCGTCGCCATCGTCACCGACGGCACGGGGCTCACCGGCGGCCCCGAACCACAGCCGGAGGCGGCTCTGCCCCTGATGGAGGCAAAGTCCGTCCTCTTCAAGACCTTCGCGGGCATTGATGCCTTCCCGATTGCGCTTAACACCAGCGATATCAGCCGCGTCGTCCAGACCGTCAACGCGATGACGCCGACCTTCGGCGCGATTTGCCTCGATACGATGGCCGCGCCGCACTCCTTCTCCGTTGCCGATCATCTGGAGAAGGCCGCGACCGTCCCCGTCTTCGCGAATGGTCACCACGGCACCGGCGTCCTCGTCTATGCCGCCCTGATCAACGCCCTGAAGGTCGTCGGCAAGTCGCTGGAGCGCTGCCGGATCGTCATCAACGGCGCGGGCGTCGCGGGGATCGGTGTGGCGCGGCTCTTGCGGCGGATGGGCGCGCACGACCTCGTCGTCTGCGACCGCGCGGGGGCGATCTATTCCTACCGCGAGGAGCGGATGAACTGGGCGAAGGCATACCTCGCGAAGGAGACGAACCCTGAGAACCGGATGGGCACGCTCGGCGATGTCATCAAGGGGGCGGATGTCTTCATCGGCCTCTCCGCCGGCGATCTCCTGACCGGCGAGATGGTCGCGACGATGGCGAAAGATGCCATTGTCTTCGCCCTCGCCGTGCCGCAGCCGGAGATTGACCCGATCGTCGCGCGGGAGGCGGGCGCAAAGATCGTCGCCACGGGCCGCAGCGACTACACGAATCAACTCGATGTCGCGCTCGTCTTCCCTGGCTTCTTCCGGGGGCTTCTCGATTGCCGCGCCCGCAATATCCGCCTGCGCACCCTCCGCTACGCCGCCGAGGCGCTGGCTGGGCTGGTCGCATCGGACGAACTGCACGCCGATCACATTGTCCCCGCGATCTTCGACTTCCGGGTCGCCCCGGCCGTCGCGGCAGCCGTTGCGCGGGCGACGAATGAGGCGATGGAGGCCCGTCTACGCGCCGATCCGGACGAGGTCGCGGAGCGTACCCTCCGGTACTGTTACGAGGGGCGGTTGATGGAGAACCATCGTCCGCACCACCGCGAGATGACCTTCCGCGAGGAGGCGATTGACCTGCGGGAGCGGTACGGCGGCGTCCTCGCCGTGCGCTCGAAGATCCCGATCCGCGATCAGCACATGCTCAATATGCTCTACGTCCCGCCCGCCGCTCTCGCCCCGGCGGAGGAAATTCGCGCCAACCCGATGAGCGTCTATGACCTGACGGCGAAAGGGAACCTCGTTGCCATCGTCACGGATGGTTCCGCCGTCCTCGGCCTCGGCGACATCGGGCCGCGCGCCGCACTGCCCGTGATGGAGGGCAAAGCGGTGCTCTTCCAGACATTGGCGGGCGTCGAGGCATTCCCGATCTGCCTCGCCGCGCGGCAGGTGGACGAGATCGTGGACATCGTGAAGGCGATTGCCCCGACCTTCGGCGGCATCAACCTGGAGGACATCGCCGCGCCGCGCTGCTTCGAGATCGAGCGGCGGTTGAAGGAGGAACTCGATATTCCCGTCTTCCACGATGACCAGCACGGCACGGCGGTCGTCACGCTCGCCGCGCTCATCAATGCCCTGCGGCTCGTGGACAAGAAGATCGAGGATGTCCGCATTATTATGAATGGCGCGGGCGCGGCGGGGATCGCCGTCACCGACCTGCTCATGCTGGCGGGCGCGAAGGATGTCGTCCTCTGCGATACGAAGGGCGCACTCGCGCGGGGCCGCGCGGGGATGAACTCCTTCAAGGACGAAATCGCGGCGCGGACGAATCCGGGGCGGCTGGACGGCTCCCTCGCGGACGTGCTGGAAGGCGCGGATGTCTTCATCGGCGTCTCCGCGCCGGGCTGCGTGACGGTGGAGATGGTGCAGTCCATGGCGCCCGGCGCGATCGTCTTCGCGATGGCGAACCCGGTGCCGGAGATCGCGCCCGATGCCGCCCGTGCGGGTGGCGCGGCGGTGATCGCCACGGGCCGCAGCGACTACCCGAACCAGGTGAACAACTCCGTCGCCTTCCCCGGTATCTTCCGGGGGGCGCTCGATGTCCGAGCACGGGGGATCAATGATGCGATGAAGATCGCGGCGGCGGAGGCGATTGCCGCCCTCGTCACCGAGAGCGAACTGCGGCCCGATTACATCTTGCCCAAGAGCCTCGATCTGCGTGTCCCCTCCAAGGTGGCGGCGGCCGTCGCCCGCGTCGCGATGGAGACCGGCATGGCCCGCATCACCGTGGACGCGCAGCGCATCGAGCAGAATACCCGCGACCTCATCTACGAGGGTCTGATCGCGGCGGTGCAGGCGGAGGTAGGAGTAGCGAGTAGCAAGTAGCGAGTAACGAGAAGGAACCAAACCCCTCACTACTCGCTACTCGTTCCTTCGCTACTCATTCCTTCCCTACCCGTCCGTCCGTACGTCGGTCAGCGGCATGGCGTTGAGGCCGTCCGGGCCGAGTTCGAAGCCGCTCACTTTGGCGGCCATTGCCTCGACACGGATCAGCGTCATCACGCCGACAAACGGGATCGCGTCCATGATGCGCCGCTGGGCGTCCTCGAAGGACGTACGCCGCGCGGCGGAGCCGAGTTCCTGCCCCGATCCGGTGCGAAGCATCGTGTCAAGTTGCGGGTCCTTGAGACCGGAGAAGTTCGTCCGCCCGACATTTTGGGAGTCGTAATCGAGACGCAGGATGCCGTCCGGGTCGAGGCTGGTGGAGTTCGTCGCGCACAGATTGTGCTTCGCGGCGCGGACGAAATCGAGGTATGGGCCGCGCGCCATCTTCTGCACCTGCAGGTCAATCCCCACGGCGCGCAGTTGCCCCTGCATCGCCTCGGCGATCTCCGTCCACGGGCTGCGGAATGTGGCTAAGACGAGGGAAAGTTTCTGGCCGCCCTTGGCGCGGATGCCGTCCGCCCCCGCCTTCCAGCCCGCCGTGTCGAGGATCTGTTGCGCCTTCTTCGCGTCGTAGGTGTACCGCTTCTCCAGTTCGTCCAGCCGCCCCCAGACACCCTCCGAAAGCGGGCCGACGCTGACGTGATGGACGCCGAAGAAGAGTTTCTGCACAATCGCCTGCCGGTCCACCGCCCAGTTGATCGCCTCGCGCACTGCTTTGTCGTCCGTCGGCGCTTTTTGCACGTTCAGCATGAAGCCGACCGTATGATTGCGCTGTGGCGCCTCGACGAAGCGGAACCGCTTGTCGTTCTTCAATCGCTGGTAGTCCGGTTCGGCGATCTCGTCAATGAGCAGGTTCTCGCCCGATTCGAGTGTCGCGACGCGGGTCGCGCCCTCGGTGATCGCGCGGAACTTGACCGTTTGCAGGTACGGCGCTTTGCGGTTCGTCAGCCGCTCGTTGCCCCAGGTGTACTCTTTGTTGTAGTCGAGCGTCACGACGCCGTCCGGCGAGCGGCCCATATACTTGAACGGCCCGGTGCCGACGGGCGCGGTGACAGGGTCGCCGGGTTTGAGTGTGTCGAGATACTTCGGCGAGAGGACGCCGAAATAGGGCCGCCAGATTTGCAGGAAGATCGAGGGGAAGGGCGACTTGAAGGTGAGGACGAATGTCCGGGGATCGGGCGCGGTAATCGTGTCAATTGGGCCGAGGAAACTGACGACGCCCGCCGCTTTCGTCGCGGGGTCGAGGATGCGATCCCACGAGCGCTTGACGGCGGTGGCATCGAGCGGCGTCCCATCGTGGAACTTCACGTCGTCACGCAGCGTGAAGGTGATCTTTTTGCCACCATCCTCGACGACCCATTTGGTCGCGAGGTTCGGGTAGATTTTCTCATCGCCGTCAATCATCACGAGCGTATCGAGTATGTTGTTGATGATGTCCGCGGCGGCGCCGCCGGTCGGGGAGGCGGGGTCAATGCTGTCAATCTTGTCCCACTGCCCCCACGTCAGCGTGCCGCTGCTGCCAGGGCTCGCGGCGGGCTTTGCCGCGCTCGTCGCCGTGCTCCCCGCTGCCTGCGGAGATGCGCCGCTGGCGGATGTGTTCGTCGCTGCGCCGCCCCCGCCACAGGCCGCCGTAATTGCCACGCCCGCTCCGGTCGCGGCGACGAGCGCCAGTCGGTGCAGGAAGCGCCGACGGCTGATGGTCCCCTTCTCGATCCGCCCTGTCATCGCTGCGCTCCCTTCCGCGTTCCCCCGTTCGGCGTTGCGTCCGGGGCGGTCGCGTCAATCCGTTCCGCGTCCACCCGATAGCCGACGATCTTCTCCCGCAGGTCATTCAGTTCCGAAACTGCCATCACCGCCCGTGCCCGGTCGCGCGCGGTCAGGCCGATCACGAGCGCGTCCATCAGGACGAGGGTCGTAGCGACGCTGCCGAGCAACCCATATCTGCTGCGGCGCGCGCTGAGCGTCACGCTGACATGCTCCGCCAGCGCCATGCCCAGCGTATCGGTGAGCAGCACGATCGGCAGCCCGCGTTCCTTTGCGTGATTCAGCGTTACTTCCGCTTCCCGGTAGACGCGGTGATAGGCCATCGCGATCAGGGCATCGCCGGGGCGCATCATCAGGAGCGTATCCGCCAGGCCAAGCCCGGTGCCCGATACCGCCGCCGCCTGCCGCCCGATGCGGATGAGCCGGAGGACGAGATGATCGGCGAGCGATGCCGATGGCCCGGTGCCGAAAATGAGGATGCGATCCGCCGCGTGGAGGATGTCGAGCGCCTGCGCGAACGCCTCCGGGCGCACGGTCCGCCGCGCCTCTTCGAGCAGATCAACTTGCGCCGTCAGCGCGTGGTCGAGCGCGGCTTCGGGGTGGTCGTCAATCTCTTCCAGGCGGCTCGGCGCACGCATCGGAGTCGTCCGCGAGCGCAAGGCGCGCACGAACTCTTGCTTCAGTTCCTGCAAGCCGGCATAGCCGAGGGATTGCGCCGTCCGCACGACCGTCGCGTCACTCATGCCGAGTTGCTGCGCGATCTCCATCGCCGAGAAGAAGGCGACATCCTCCCGGTGACGCGCGAAGAAGTCCGCGACGCGCTGCTCGGTCGGGCTGAGGCTCGCGCGGCGGGCGGCCAGCCGCTCATCCAGCGAGGGGGGGGTTGCGGTAATGGACGGGGAAATGTCCGCAGTCACTCGAGGGGCCTCTCTCCGGCGATGACGTGTAGTGTTTCAGCCAATATCTTGACATTTTCTGTAGTCGCCATTACGATAGCATGGCAGTCGGTGGAAGTCAAGCATGAGCAAATATGACGGTGGCGCAGGCTTCAGTCTGCGCCACCGGAAAAGGGAGTAGCGCATGAGTGGGGAAGTACCCTTGATTGACATCGGTGGGGGCGACGCGCGGGAGCGGGGCCGCCAGTACGGCGAAGCGGCGCGCGAAGCGATCGAGCGCTCGATCTCCTTTTACCGTCAGGCATCCGAGCGGAAATCCGGTCTCTCGTGGGCGCAGATCTGCAACTACGCGCCGCGGTGGGAGCCGCTGGTGGAGGCCTATCTGCCGGGGATCATGGACGAAGTGCGCGGCATCGCGGAGGGGGCGAACCGCACCTTCGCCGAAATCCTCGCCCTCAACGGGCGCGGCGAACTCGCCTTCGGCAATCCGTTTTCCGACGCGCATACCGACGGTTGCACTTCCTTCGCGATCACCGAGGAGGCCTCCGGTGATGGTCACGTCTATTGCGGGCAGAACTGGGATTGGCGGGCCGGGATCGCGGACACCGTCGTTGCCCTCCGCATCCGCCAGCCGGGCAAGCCGACGATCATCCAGCAGATCGAGGCGGGGCAAGTCGGGCGGCACGGCGCGAACTCTGCCGGGCTTGCCCTCAATGCCAACGCGCTCGGCGGTGGCGTTGCTCAGCGGCTTGGCGTGCCCGCGCCGTTCATCCGCCGCAAGATACTGGAATCGTCGGACATGCACGGCGCCCTCAAGGCGATCTTCACCGCGCGGCAATCGGTCAATCTGAACCTCCTGCTCACGCACCGCGAGGGCGTCGTGATTGATCTCGAAACGACGCCCGGTCGGCACGGTTGGATGTACCCGACGGACGGCTTGCTCGTCCACGCGAACCACTTCATGGCCTTCGTGCCGGAGGAACTCGCCGCCACCTACCGCCCCTTCTCGGCGGACTCGCTCTATCGCGTGCCGCGCGTCGAGAAGGTGCTCAAGCGCGCGAAGGCCGCGACGACGCCGGAGGCGATGCGTGACCTGATTATGACCGCGCTGCGCGACAACTTCGGCCACCCGAATGCCGTCTGCAAGCACCCGGACCCGCGCCGCCATCCCCTCGAACAGAATCAGACCATCGCCTCCATTATCGTGGACCTAACGACCGGCGATTATTATGTCGCCCGCGGCACACCGGACACCAACCCATACGTCAAACTGCCATGGAACCTCTACGACGACGGACTGCGGGCCGAGGACGCGGAACGACGCGAGCGCGAACTCGCCCGCGCCGACTAACGTTCACTGCTCCCCCTCTCCATTGCGAGGCAATGGAGAGGGGGTCGGGGGGTGAGGTTTCTCCATGATGCCCATGATTGCGATCAGCGGCAACGCGCGGGAGCGGGGCCGGCAGTACGGCGAGGCGGCGCGCCCGCAGATCGCGCGCTCCATTGCCTTCTATCAGGAGGCATTCGTGCGGAAATCGGGCCTCGCGTGGGCGCAGGTGCAGGAGCACGCGCCGCGCTGGCTTCCGCTCATAGATGCCTATCTGCCGGAGATCAGCGAGGAGATGCGCGGCATCGCGGAGGGGGCGAACCGCACCTTCGCCGAAATCCTCGCTCTCAACGGGCGCGGCGAACTCTCCTACGTCAACCCCTTCCTCGACGCGAGCCGCGATGGCTGCTCCTCCTTCGCGATCACGGACGAAGGTGCGGGCGATGGCCACGTCTACTGCGGGCAGAATTGGGACTGGCGCACCGAGACGCTCGATACGGTCGTGATGGTGCGTGTCGAGCAACCCGGCAAGCCGACGCTCATCATGCAGACGGAGGCGGGGCAGATCGGGCGGCAGGGCGCCAATGCCGCCGGGCTTGCCCTCAATGCGAACGGTCTCGGCGGGCGGTTCGCCAAGCAGTTCGGCATCCCCGGCCCCTATGTCCGCCGTAAGATACTGGAATCGTCGGACATGCACGGCGCGCTTCAGGCCGTCTTTACGGCGGAGCAGGCGTTCAGCACGAACCTCCTGCTCACGCACCGCGACGGCATGGCGATTGATCTCGAAACGACGCCGGGGCGGCACGGCTGGATGTACCCGACGGACGGCGTACTCGTGCATACAAATCACTTCGCCGCGTTCGTGCCCGAACAACTCGCCGCCACCTATCGCCCCTTCTCCTATGATACGCTCTACCGCCTGCCGCGCATCGAGCGGACGCTCCGCCGCGCGAAGGCAGAGACGACCTCCGAGGGCGTGCGCGAGGTGATCGCGACGGCGATGCGGGACTGTTTCGGCCACCCGAACGCCGTCTCCAACCACCCCGACGAACGCGATGACCCGTTCGAGCGCAACCAGACTATCGCTTCCAGCATTGTGGACTTGACGACGGGCGACTATTACGTTACCCACGGCACACCGGACACGAGCGCCTACGAGAAGGTGCCGTGGAATCTCTACGATGGGGAAGGACTGAGGACTGAGGACTGAGGACTGAGGATATGCGATCAGTATCGTCACGGTGATAACGTAGGTTTTCCAGCGGGCGACCTTGTCCACGCTCATAGGCTGGAAAGCCGGTGCTACCCACTCAGTCCTCAGTCCTCAGTCCTCAGTCCTGAGCAAGGAGCGCAGCGACCATGATTCGATTCGTTGGGCGGCGGTTGGTGGCGGCGGCGCCGGTGCTCGTGCTCTCATCGGTCGTCGTCTTCAGTATGCTGCACCTCGTGCCCGGCGACCCGGTGGATGCGATGGTCGGATCGGCGGGGTTCCAGGGGGCGAGCAACCGGCCGGAACTCGTCGCGCAGATCCGGCGGGACCTCGGCCTCAATGACCCCTTGCCGGTCCAGTACGGGCGATGGGCGGCGCATGCGCTGCACGGCGATCTTGGCCGCTCGTATATCCGGCAGCGGCCGGTCGCGGCGCTCATTCGGGAGCGGTTGCCGAGCACCTTGCAACTCGCCGCCCTCAGCCTCTGCTTTGCGGTCATCGCCGGGCTGACGCTCGGTGTGATCGCCGCGCTGAAGCGAAACACGCCGCTCGACGGGCTGGTAATGGCCGTCTCGCTCTTTGGTGTCTCGATCCCCAGTTTCTGGCTTGCGATCCTGCTGATTCTTGCCTTCTCCGTCTCGCTCCACTGGTTCCCCGCGACTGGCTCCGGCAGCCTGAAGCAACTGATCCTCCCGGCCCTCGCACTCGGCTACGAGGGTGTGGCCGTCATCGCGCGTCTGACGCGCGCCTCGCTGCTCGAAATCCTGAACCGTCCGTACATGACGACCGCGCGGGCGAAGGGGCTGCGGGAGCGAGTCGTCATCCTCCGGCACGCGCTACGGAACGCACTCATCCCGATCGTGACGGTGATCGGCCTGCAGGTGGGGCATCTATTGGCGGGGAGCATCATCATCGAGACGGTCTTCGCGCGGCAGGGGATCGGTCAACTGGCGATTGAAGCAATCCGCGCCAAGGATTTCCCTTTGGTGCAGGGGATCGTGCTCTTTACGGCGGTGGTCTACGTGTCCGTGAATCTCGCGGTGGATGTGCTCTATGGCTATCTCGACCCACAAATCCGTCTCGCTGCCTAAGTAGGTAGACAATCATCGTTAGACAGAGATACGCTGATGGCCTCAAAGGAGGCCTACATGCGCGTCACGCTTACTGAGGACGAGCGCGAGCAGTTGACCGCTGCCGCTGCCCGCGAACGCCGCGTTCGCCACTGGCGTCGCTATCAAGCCCTGCTGCTCCTCGCCGAGGAGAAGTCG
>Ga0207416_1001218_pt1 | contig 36203 bp, 26 predicted proteins | sample PaiPotPPM11metaG_FD_184107 | JGI IMG/M metagenome (GOLD analysis project Ga0207416, IMG submission 184107) | Iron sulfur acid spring bacterial and archeal communities from Banff, Canada, to study Microbial Dark Matter (Phase II) - Paint Pots PPM... ...
CTCCATGGTCGTCTCTCCGCGATGTTTGGAGCGAGGTTAATCCCTCGACTCCGTCACACCATCAGTGTGAGGGACGACCGCCCGCCTTCCAAGCAAGCCGCGCGACGCGCGCAAACTCAACAGCGCCGTAGTTAGCGCGCCTTGCTTGCAGGGCAGACCGCAGGGCCCGTTACCCCATCTACGAAGATTTGCCGCTGTTTGACATTATGATCGGAAAAACTCGGGCGCTGACGCGCTGCGAGAACGCCTGCGCGGCCCCCGCGGCGGCGGGGATGGGAATACTATTCCCGCAACATCCCGCGCAGCGGCCAGCGGCAAGCAAAAATGATGATGCCTGCCAGCGCGGAAATTCCGGCGACCATCAAGAAGAATTCCGGCTTCTCCATCCGGCTCCAATAGCTGCCGATGAAGCCTGCGAGAAAGCCGCCGGTGAAGCTCGTCGCCAGCCAGATCCCCATCATCATCGACAGAATGCGCGCCGGCGCCACTTTGGTGACAAGCGACAGCCCGACGGGCGACAGATAAAGCTCGCCTACCGTGACGATTGCGATCGAGCCGAGAACCCAGAGCCAGCTTGCCTGACCGCTGCCGGCATGAAACGCGGCAAAAGCCCTGACAAGATCGGCCGCGGTCACACCCCAGCAGCCAAGCGCCATTTTTGTAACGGTCGACGGCTCGGTGCGGCGGGTCGCCTGGCGCGCCCACAGCATGACGACGAAGGGCGTGAAAGCGAAGATCATGAACGGATTGAAGGCGAGAAACCAAGTGGTCGGGATTTGCGCGGTCCATCCGAACAGATCGATGCTGCGGTCGACATTGGTGTCGATCCACAAGATCGTGGTGTTGCCCATCTGCTCGTAGGTGCCCCAAAACAAAGTCGTCGGAATGAAGAGCACGAGGAGCGCGATGACGGCGCGCCACTCGTCGCGGCTGAGCGGGCGCCACTCGTCGCGGCTGAGCGGGCGCCGCTCGATATGTGCCGATTTGTCGAGCGGTAGACGCTCGACTTGTGCCGATTTGTCGAGCGGTAGACGCTCGACTTGCGCAGATTTGTGCAATTCATTCATTTTCTGCAAGTTATCTTTGGGCAGCATCGGCAGCGCGTAGAGATAAATGCAAAGCCCAATGCACATGCCGACGCCGGCCGCGGCGAAACCGTAGTGCCAGCCGGCGCTTTCGCCGAGCGTGCCGCAGATAAGCGGCGCCAGAAACGCGCCGAGATTGATGCCGACATAGAAGATCGAATAGGCGCGGTCGCGGCGGCGATCGCCCGGCGCATAAAGGCCGCCGACTTGCGTCGAAATGTTCGGCTTGAAGCAGCCGCTGCCCAAGATCAGCGCCAACAGCGCGAACACGAAAAGCTGTTCGATCGCCATCATGAAATGGCCGATCGCCATCAGGACCGCACCGACGATGACGGTGCGGCGCTGGCCGAGCACGCGGTCGGCGAGGAGGCCGCCGAAGATCGGCGTGAAATAGACGAGCCCGGTATAGAGGCCCCAGATCTGCGACGACAGCGGCTGCACGTCGAGCGGACCAAACACGGTTTCGAGCCCGCGCTTGACCGCGAGGAGGCCCGTGACATTGCCGGCGTGATCCGGCAGCAGCAGATATTTCGTCATGTAGAGGACGAGCAGCGAGCGCATCCCGTAATACGAGAAGCGCTCCCACATTTCGGTGGTGAACAGGAAGGTCAATCCGCGCGGATGGCCGAACAGGTCCGCGCTCCCGGCGGCGGCCGCATCCGGCGTGGCATCGCGGGGGGTGACTTCAGCCACGATTGCAGTGCTCCGGCGCTTGCTTCACGCTGCCGCTGGTGGTTATTGGGTCGCCGGCCGCCGACGATGATGACAACAAGAGCGGCCGAAAGCTAGGACGCTAAACCCGTGGCGTGTCGGTTCCGTTTTACACGGCTGTGCCGTGCTTCTTTTCCTGTCATGGCCATTCTATTGGGGGCTTTGGGGCTCGCCGCGACGGTGCCGGCCGCCGCGCCGACGCTCCTCCACGTCAACACATTTCCCACCGCCCGCTCGCTGCCGTTTTACGCCGGCCTCGAGCAAGGTATTTTCGCCAGGCACGGCTTGAACGTCGCGCTTGAATTCACCGAAAGCTCGCAGCGCCAGCGCGCAGGCCTCGCCGACGGCAGCGTCGATATCGTGCATGCCGCGGTCGATAACGCGGTCGCCATGATCGACGTCGCCAAGCTCGATATCGTCATCGTCAGCGGCGGCGACAGCGGCACCAACGAATTTTACGTGCAGGACGGTATCAAGGATTTCGCCGGCATCCGCGGCCATGCCATCGTCGTCGATGCCACCAACACCGCCTACGCCTTGCAGGCGAAGAAAATCCTGTCGCAGCACGGCCTCAAAGACGGCGCCGATTACACGCTCAATCCGGTCGGCAATGGCGTGCATCGCCTGCAAGCGCTGCTTACAGATAAAAACAATGCCGGGGCGATCCTCAACCTGCCCTTCTCGCTCGAAGCTGCCGCCAAAGGCCTGCGCAGCCTCGGCCGCACCACCGACATGCTCGGACCGTATCAAGCCGGCGGCGCATTCGTGCGGCGTGATTGGGCGCGCGCCAATGCCGCGACACTCGATCAATATCTGGCGGCGTTCGTCGAATCATTGCGCTGGTCGCTCGATCCGAAGAACCGTGCGGCGGCAGTTGCCATTCTCGTCGACAAGCTGAAACTGCCGCAGGATATGGCGGAAAAGAGTCTCGACCTGATGGCCGAGCCCGGCTTCGGCTTCGCACGCGACGCGGCGTTTGATCTCAAAGGATTCAAGAACGCGCTGGCGCTGCGCGCCGAGACCGAAGGCGGGCAGCTCGCCGATCCGCAACATTACATCGATCTTTCCTATTACGATCGCGCCATGAAGCTTGAGAACCAGTAATGCCTCTCCCCGCAAGCGGGAGAGGGAGAAATACCAAGGAGTGTCCATGCCCGCCACGTTTCCCGAAGAAGCAAAGAATTTCCGTCTGCTCGGCCATGATGCGACGGCGGCGTGGGGCGGCGGCAGCCTCGTTCAGATCCATAAAGGCCACGCCTATGTCGGCGCGGTCGGCGGCTCGAGTTTCAACGGCCCGGAAGGTTTCACCGTTCACGACGTGCGCGATCCGAAGAAACCGAAGAAGGTCGGCGAATTCCGCGCGCCGCCGGGCGTGCATTGCCACAAGCTGCGCATCGTCGGCGACGATCTGCTCTATGTGAATTCGGAACGGCTCCCCGGCGACAAGGGCAAGAACGCGCGCGCCGGATTTTTCATTTTCGACATTTCGACGCCGTCCGCCCCGAAGCCGATCGGCTTTTACGACATGCCCGGCTCCGGGCCTCACCGCTTCGGCGTCGATCTCGGCCGCAAGCTCGCCTTCATGCCGAACGACGCACCGGGCTGGGACAAGCGGGTGATCTGGACGCTCGACATCAAAGATCCGCTCAAGCCCGAAGTCGTCAGCATCTGGGGCCTGCCGTGGATGAAGACGGACTCCGAAGAAGTCGGCAACGATCCGCATCCGCGCGAGGAAGCAACGACGTTGCACGGTCCGCCGATGATCCGCGGCAACCGCATGTATTGCGCTTGGTGGGGCGGCGGCATGTCGATTATCGACTGCACCGATCTGCGCGACATGAAGCTCGTCGGCCACATCAAATGGTCGCCGCCGTTTCCCGGCTCGACGCACACCTGCTGGCCGGTCGGCGACCGGCCCTATCTCGTCGTTACCGACGAGGCGCGCGGCAAGCAGAAATTCTGGGACGCGCAATTCATGTGGATCATCGACGCGCGCGATGAAAAAAATCCGCTGCCGGTGGCGACCTTCATGCCCGAACGCGAAAAATATTACGACCGCCCGGGCCGCTTCGGCGCGCACAATATTCTGGAGCATCTTCCCGCCGAAGGCCCGTGGAAGGATGTCGTGTTCCTGACCTATTTCAACGCCGGCCTGCGCGCCGTCGATGTCAGCGATCCGCTACATCCGAAAGAGATCGGCTGCTACGTGCCGGAAACGCCGGAGGGTTCGCCCGGCATCCAGTCAAACGACATCGGCAGCGACGACGAGGGCCGGCTCTATCTGATCGATCGCTGGGGCCAGGGCATGCACATTTTGGAATATACCGGGTAGCTCCTCCGCCCGTCATTCCGCTCGCGGACTTACGCCCGCGCCTCGGAATGACGCTCAGCGCTACACTACCGCTGCGGCGCAAATCCGAACGCCCGCTCAAAACGCTTGGCATAATCCGACCAGACTTGCGGATTGACGACGCGTGGCACCGGTTTGCCGTCGAGCGCGTCGAGGATCTGCTCGGCGGCGATCTTGCCCATATTGGCGCGCGCCTCACGCGTCACGCCGGCCGTATGCGCGGTAACAAGCACATTGTCGAATTTCATGAGCGGATGATCGGCCGGCGGCGGTTCCTTGGCCCAGACGTCGAGACCAGCGCCGGCGATCTTTTTGTCGCGCAGCGCTCGTTCCAAAGCTTCTTCGTCGTGAATGAAACCGCGCGCCGTGGTGATGAAAAAAGCGTGCGGCTGCATCAGCGCGTATTCGCGCGCTGACATCATCTTGCGCGTCTCGTCGGTCAGCGGGCAATTCACCGAGACGAAATCCGAGCGGCGCAACAGTTCGTCGAGCTCGACTTTCGTCGCGCCGCGCGCACGGATCTCTTCGGCGGTCAGATACGGGTCGTAAGCCAGAACCTGCATGCGAAACAGCCCGCCGCACAATTCGGCAATGCGCCGGCCGACATTGCCGAGACCGATGATGCCGATAGTTCTGCCGAGAACTTCGTTGCCGGTATAGTTATTGCGATCGCCAAGCGTGCCGGCGCGCAGCGCGCGATCGCATTCGCCCACCCGCTTCACCAAACACAGCATCATGCCGAGGACATGTTCGGCCACCGACTCGGCATTGCCCCCCGATTGGTTGACGACTAGCACACCGCTTTCGGTGCAATCCTTAACCGTGACAGTGTCGTAACCGGCGCCATTGGTGGATACGATCAGGAGGTTCGGCATCTTCCGCAGCAAGTCACCGCTGACGTGAAAATGCCGCGCCAATTCGTCCCGCGCCGAGCTGATCTGATAGGCGTGCGCCGCGGAGAGAACTTCCATCGCGGCATCGCCCGGATTCTCCTGTCCAAGCATATCCAGCCGCACATCACCGCGCTTGCCGAGCATTTCGCCATAACCAATGGGCCGGTGCGGCTTAACGCAGAAGACACGCTTGCTGTTGACGGCATTATTCATCGTTTCCATCCCCATTCCTCAGGCGCAATTACAGCCGAGATCGCCGCGGCCGGCAATGCCGGGTTTGAGCAAATTCTTTAAGCGAATCATGGAATTGTCACTCAACCGCTCTTGATCGCGATGCCCGGAACTGCCACATCCAGTCCGCCATGAATATGCCAATTCGCGCCCAGCAGAGCTCGGGAGCTCCGACCCAGACGCCCTTCGCGACCGAGGTGGAACGGCGGCGCACGTTTGCGATCATCTCGCATCCGGACGCCGGCAAGACCACGCTGACGGAGAAGCTTCTGTTGTTCGGCGGGGCGATCCAGCTTGCCGGGCAGGTCAAGGCCAAGCGCGATCGGCGATCGACCCGGTCCGACTGGCTCGCCATCGAACGCGACCGCGGCATCTCCGTCGTCACCTCGGTGATGACCTTCGAATATGCCGACCGCATGTTCAATCTGCTCGATACGCCGGGCCACGAAGACTTTTCCGAAGACACCTATCGCACGCTGACGGCGGTCGATTCCGCCGTGATGGTGATCGACGCCGCCAAGGGCATCGAGCCGCGCACCCGAAAACTGTTCGAGGTATGCCGGCTGCGCGATATTCCCATCATCACTTTCATCAACAAGATGGACCGGGAAAGCCGCGATCCGTTCGAGCTGCTCGACGAGATCGAGAAAACGCTCGCGCTCGACACCGCGCCGATGACGTGGCCGGTCGGCCGCGGCCGCGATTTCATCGGCACCGTGGACGTGGAATCCGGCGGCGTGCGTCTGCTCGAGGGCGATGCCGGCACCGCCGGCAATTTGCGCGAAATGACGATTGCCGAACTCGCCGCCCTGAACGGCCGGCTCGACGCATCGGCCATCGCAGGCGAACTCGATCTCGTCCGCGACGCCTGCAAGCGGTTCGACCCGCAGGCTTTTGCCGAGGGCCATCTCACCCCGGTTTTCTTCGGCAGCGCGCTGAAGAATTTTGGCGTCGGCGATCTGCTCGACGCGCTCGCCACCATGGCGCCGCCGCCGCGGGCGCAGGCGGCCGACAAGCGCCTGGTGGGAGCGACCGAGCCTGGCATGTCAGCGTTCGTTTTCAAGATTCAGGCGAACATGGATCCTAATCACCGCGACCGGATTGCCTTCGTGCGGCTTTGCTCGGGCAAGCTGACGCGCGGCATGAAGGTCAAACAGGTGCGATCGGGAAAGACGATCACGCTGAATGCGCCGCAATTTTTCTTTGCCCAGAACCGGGCGCTGGCGGAAGAAGCCTATGCCGGCGACGTCGTGGGCATACCCAACCACGGAACGCTGCGCATCGGCGACAGCCTGACCGACGGCGAGGACCTCAACTTCGTCGGCGTGCCGAATTTCGCGCCTGAAATCTTGCGGCGCGTCCGCCTGCCTGATGCCATGCGGGCGAAGAAACTGAAAGAGGCGCTGGCGCAACTGGCCGAAGAAGGCGTCGCCCAGGTGTTCCGGCCGAACGACGGCTCGCCGGCGATGGTCGGCGTCGTCGGCCCGCTGCAGCTCGACGTGCTCCGCGCCAGGCTTGCCGCCGAATATGGGCTCGACGTCGATTGGAGTCAGTCCGAGTTTCAGCTCGCGCGCTGGATTGCAGCGGACGACCGTAAGGTGTTCGATGAATTTGTGAGAAGCCACCCCTCCTCTATCGCCGAGGACTTCGACGGCGCTCTGGTTTTCATGGCGCGCAACGCCTTCGACCTTGAATATACCGGCGAGCACAATCGCGGCATCACCTTCACCGATGTGAAGGATATTCATAAACGCAAGCTTGCCGGCTGAGCCGTCAGCTACCGGTAATTTCCTCGCGCAAAATTTCAAGCTCCAGCCATTGCTCCTCGGCCGCAGCGATTTTCTGCTGCAGCTCGCCGAGCGAGGCAGTGACTTGCTCGAAGCCAGCACGGTCGCGCGCATAGAACCCCGGATCGTCGAGCCTGGCCTGCAGGCCCCTCACCTCGGCTTGCAGGCCGGCGATAGTCTTTGGCAGCGTCTCGAGCGCGTGCTTGTCCTTGAACATCAACCGACGTTTCGCCAGTTGCGGCTTTGCAACAGCCTGATCGATTTCTTTCGCTGATTTTGGCGACTCTTCTTTGGGACTCTGCCGCGTCAGGTCGGCGCCGCGCTGCGCCAGCATGTCGCCGTAGCCACCGGCATATTCGACCCAACGCCCGTTTCCCTCAGGCACGATCACACCGCTCACCAGCCGGTCGAGAAAATCGCGATCGTGGCTGATGAGGAGAACCGTGCCGGGATATTCGGCCAGCATCTCCTCCAGCACGTCCAGCGTCTCCATATCGAGATCGTTGGTCGGTTCGTCGAGGACCAGAAGATTGGACGGCTTGGCGAGAAGCTGCGCCAACATGAGGCGGCCGCGTTCGCCGCCCGACAATTTGCGGAGCGGCGTGCGCGCTTGCTCGCTCGCGAACAGGAAATCCTTCATGTAGCCGATGACGTGCTTGGCGCTGCCGTTGACCATGACCGTGTCGCCATGCCCGCCGGTCAACGCCTCGGCGACGGTGACGTTGGGATCGAGACTGTCGCGGTGCTGATCGAGCGCGGCGATGGCGAGTGTCGAGCCGAGCCGCACCGAACCGGTATCCGGCGGCAACACTCCCGTCAGCATGCCGATCAGCGTAGTCTTGCCGCTGCCGTTCGGCCCGACAATGCCGATGCGGTCGCCGCGCTGGATGCGGATCGAGAAGTCGCTGACGATCGGGCGCCCGCCGTAGCTCTTGCCAATGCCTTTAGCCTCGATGACCAGCGCGCCTGACGGCGCCGCGGAACTCGCGGTGATGATGGCATTGCCGGCGCTGGCGCGATAGGTGCGGCGCTGTTCCCGCAGCGTCCGCAATTGTCCGACCCGGCGCATATTGCGCTTGCGCCGGCCGGTGACGCCGTAGCGCATCCAATGCTCCTCGGCAACGATCCTGCGATCGAGCTTGTGCTGATCGCGCTCTTCTTCCGCCAGCACCGCGTCGCGCCATTCTTCGAAATGCGCGAACCCGCGCTCGAGAGGCCGCGTCAGCCCGCGGTCGAGCCAGACCGTGAGGCGCGACAGCGTCGAAAGGAAGCGCCGGTCATGGCTGATGAGCACCATTGCGGTACGGCGGGAATCGAGATCGCGCTCCAGCCATTCGATCGTTGTCAGATCGAGATGGTTGGTCGGCTCGTCGAGAAGCAGAACATCCGGCGACGGCGCGAGCACGCGCGCCAATGCGGCGCGGCGCGCCTCGCCGCCGGAGAGATACACCGGATCCTCGCGCCCGGTGAGACCGAGTTGCTCGAGGAGAACCCGCGCCGCATGGGGATCGTCGTCCGGCCGCAGTCCGGCCTCGACATAAGCCAGCGTCGACGCGAAGCCCTCGAAATCCGGCTCCTGCGGCAAGTAGCGCACCAGCGCTCCGGGCTGCATGAAAACCGAGCCGCGATCCGGCTCGACGAGCCCGGCCGCGATCTTAAGCAGCGTCGATTTGCCCGAGCCGTTGCGCCCGACCAGCGACACGCGCTCACCGGGAGAAACGGACAGTTCCGCACTCGTGAGAAGCGGGGTACCGCCGAAGGTCAGTGCGACGTCTTTGAGCTGAAGAAGTGGAGGAGCCATTCGCCTTGTAAAACTGTCTTTTTCGCGCCCGCACGGGGCATCGTGCCGCGTCAATGAATGCCGAATTCAGGCCTTCTTGTGATCGGCCCTTTGAACGATTGCAAGTGAACGATTGCAAGGCGCGCGGAAAGCCGCGGCAAAATCAGTCGCGCGGCGCGGTGAGCGACGCCAGTTTTGAAATATCCCCGCTCGTGTCCAGTTGCCAGATGGCGTCAATCAGCGGCGTAACATTTTTGCCCGGGATTGCGCCCGCGGCGGCCGTGCGCAACTTATCTTCAAGCTCCTTGTCACTCATCGGATTTGATTCGCTGCCGCGCGCCGCCTCCGTCGAGACCTTATGCGATTTACCGTCTGCGGTAGTGATTTCGGCAGCGGCGGAAATGGTTTGAAAACGCTCGTCGCGCACAACGCTGACCTTGGTTCGCAGCGCCAAAACTTTTGGATCGTTGACGCAGGCATCGGTGAATTCATCGACGCCCGCCTTGCCCGTGATCAAGGCGGCGGCGACCGCATGCTGCGTGCTGACCTGCGCCTCGCGGCCGGTCGATATATTCGGCCGATCGGTGCGCGCGGCGAGAAGCGGATTGCCGGTCACCACGACCTTCTCGACGACTGCGGTCGGATTGGGCCGCCGCCAATCCAAGATGCAATCGAGAACCGGATGAATGACGAAGCCGCATGGATAAGGCTTGTAGGCCGTGCCAAGAATTTCCCAGGTCTCGCCGAGATTCTGCGTGAGCCACGACAAATCCGGCGTCTCGTTCATCGCATGGTAATAGCCCTGCACCCCGGTGATCGGCTCGGGCGGCCCGTCGAAATTCTTTGAAGCCAACAGCGCCGACAACAAGCCGTTGCGCGCGGCGTTGCCGACGCTGACGCTTTTTGCCGGCGTGCCGAGGCATTCGCACAAGCCGCCGGACTGGGTCGCCGCCGTGCCGAGCGCCCACACCATCTGCCGGGCGTTGAGACCCAACAGTTTGCCGGCGCCAACGGCGGCGCCGAACACGCCGCAGGTCGAAGTGATGTGCCAGCCTTTTTTGTAGTGGCTAGGCGACATGGCAACGCCGATCCGGCATTCCACTTCGTGCCCGAGCACCAAAGCGAGCAGAAAATCGCGACCGCTCACCGGCATCATTTCGGCCAGCGCCAGCAACGCCGGCACGACCGGCGCGGTCGGATGGATCGCGGTCGGCACATGGGTGTCGCAGAAGTCCAGCACATTGGCGCCCGCGGCGTTAAGAAACGCGGCGCTCAGAGCGTCGATGCGCTCGCGGCGGCCGACAATCGTCGCCTGCTTGCCGCCGGAGAACGCGGCGAGCGTTTGCAGCGCGGTTTCGATCGTTCGGTCGTGGCAGCCGGTCAGCGCGACGGCGAAGAAATTCATTAGCGAGCGCTTGGCCTGCAGCGGGACCGGCGGCTCAAGGTCGTCCCACCGGGTGTCCACGACAAAGCGGGCCAACCGCTCCGTCACGCCTTGCGCCTGCGATACTGGGCTTTGCAGCATGCGTTTCCTCACGCGTTTCCACTGAGCATCGACCGGCAAGGCCAAAAGTGCAAGGATGCGGGAAACAGAATGCCGCGGACGGCACGACATAAAGAAGTCACGGGAAGGATCATGATTGCAGGTTGGAAGTGTTGTGCGCTGGCCTTTGCGCTGACATTCACCGGGCGACGCAGACAAATGTTTCCGTGAAGTAGCGTGCGCGATAGCTGCATACCCACAATCGCGCCGTTAACGCTCCTTTAAGCGCGCCGGCAAGCATCTCACGTTCAAAGGTTTCACCCTTTAAGCCTTTCTTCTTCGCGTGCTCTTAGTGTCCGGGACACTCGGTCCGCTCCGCAGCATTCCTGGAGCATCGGGCGGCAAATGTTGCGGCCCGACGTCATTTTCGAATTCTCTTTGAGCACGGTGCATGGCGGACAACGAAGCGGTCGACTTAGCCACTATCGCGACGTTGCCCGAGTGCGAGCCGACGCCGCTCGCGCCGTCGTCGCCGCTACCGGCCCAGACGCCGGAGCTGCAACGTCTCCTCGAAAAGACGCAACAGCGCGAACAGGATGCGCGGCGTGCGCTCAATCTCCTCGTCACTATCGTCGACGAGCTGCCGGTCGGCCTGACCGTGCAATCAAACGACGGCAAGACGCTTTTCACTAATGGTACGGCCGGCGCGTTCTTCGGCGCGGCGACCGGTTCCGAAGCGGCCAAGCCCGCAGACATAAAATCCGACGCCACCATGTCTGAGGATTACGTCACGGGCCCGGATGGCGAACGCACATTCCTAAAGTCCTGCCGGCCGGTTAAGATTTTCGATCGCGATCTCGTTCTGTCGGCATCGATCGACTTCACCAAGCGCAAGCAGGTTGAAACCGAGCTGTCGAAGCGCGCCTATTTCGACGACCTGACCGGATTGCCGAACCGGACCTTGATCCAAGACCATGTCGAGCAGTTGCTCGCCCACACCGAAGCCAAGCCGCGATTTGCGCTGGCGTTCATCGACATCGATAATTTCAAGCACATCAACGACTATTATACGCATGCCATCGGCGACGCGCTCCTTGTGAAAGTCGCGCAGCGGATCGCCGCCCACATCCGGCCGTCGGACGTTTTCAGCCGCATCAGCGGCGACGAATTCCTGCTGGTGCTCGAACCGGTCGAAAACGACGACGATCTTTCCAACGTCATCGACCAGCTCTTGCAGCAACTGAAAGAGCCGTTCCTGATCGAGGGTTATGAGATTTTGACGTCCGCCTCGATCGGCGTGAGCGTCTATCCCGATCACGGGCTGACTTACGAGATGCTGCGCCGCGCGGCCGACACCGCGATGTACCGCATCAAAGGCGCGGCCAAGGGCGGCGCCGCGCTTTTCGATTCCGACATGGGCCGCGACATGACAGTCCGCATGGCGCAGGAGCAGCGGCTGCGGCTCGCGGTGCGCGACGGCCGCTTCTGTTGTGCCTTCCAGCCCAAAGTCGATATGCGGACGCAGGAAGTGGTCGGCGTCGAAGCGCTAATCCGCCTGCGCGACGAGGACGGCTTGATCCAGGCCCCCGGCCAGTTCATCGGACTGGCCGCCGAGCTTGGCCTGATCGACGATATGACCTACTTGGCGCTCGGGCAGATCCTTGGCTCGATTGACTTGATCGACGAGGCGTTCGGATCCCACGCGACCATCAGCATCAATGTCGCGGCGCAGCGGGCCGGCGATGTCGAATTCATGCGCGACTTTTGCCGGGAGCTCGGCTCCACCGCCTATGCCGAGCGATTCATCGTCGAGGTCACCGAGGATGCGTTCGTGGCTAAAAACCGCTTCCAGACTCACATTCTGCCGATGCTGCGCGAAGCCCGCCTGCGCGTCTCCATCGACGATTTCGGCACCGGATATTCCTCACTGGCGCAGCTTGCCGATATCACCGCCGACGAGCTGAAGATCGACCGGTCATTCATCACCGATATCCATCAGCGCACGCGCAGCCAAAGCATCCTCAAAGCAATCGAGGCGCTGAGCGAGAGCCTGGGCATGACGGTGATTGCCGAAGGCGTCGAGACGGAAGAGGAAGCGGCGTATTTGCAGGCCGAAACCCGGATTCGATACGCGCAAGGATTTTACTACTCGAAACCGATTTTGATGGAAGACCTGACGCCGGCGAGAAGCGGGGCTGTGGATTCACGCAGCTTTTCCTCGCTGCGTGAGCGATCCACGGCGCGCGGCGTGGCGTTAACCCGCCGCTAGCCAAATCCTACTGGGTTCCGGCCAAGTTTTAGGCAGGCCCAAGCCGTGCCCAAGCCGACCCCAAGCCGACCCCAAGCCGACCCCAAGCCGACCCCAAGCCGCGCCGCGATTTGGCTAATTCGCGATTAACCGTCGCGAAGCCATTCCACGGCCGGATTAACGGAATTTCCAGCCCGTATCGGGCATGATCGGCGAAGCTGAGCGCAGAAATTCCCCTTTGCATGTGCGGAGATGATCTTGCCGGTCAACGATCCCCAAGCAGTACCTGGCTCGCCGCAGAACGCAGACCTTCTGGGCCGCGTCATTTCCGTTCGCGGTTCGCAGGCAAGCGTCGGCCTGCCTCCGGCTTCGCCGCAATCTCCGGAAGAGGCGCGTGCCACGGTCGGCAAATTTCTCGGCGTGCGCGCCGGCAAGTCGCTTCTGGTCGGACTGATCGCCGATGTGTCGTTGCGCACCGAGCCGCTGTCGCGCAACCACGAACAGGTCGCGGTCGCGCAAGTGGATCTCATCGGCGAGATTCGCGACAACGAGACCGCCTCGGCCTATTTCCAGCGCGGCGTCACGAGCTATCCCGCGATCGGCGATCCGGTGAGCATCGTTGGTTCGCGTGAACTGCGGCTCGTTTTCCAAAATCCCGGCGCGCGCATGATCGAGGTCGGCCAGCTTCAGCAGGACGGCACCATCCCCGCGCGCCTCGACGTCGACGAAATGCTGAGCAAGCATTTTGCCGTGCTCGGCACGACCGGCGTCGGCAAGTCGAGCGCCGTCACGCTTCTGCTGCATCAGATCCTGACCGCGCGCCCGGATCTGCGGGTGCTGCTTCTGGACGTGCACAACGAATACAGCCGCTGCTTCGGCAACAAGGCGCAGGTTCTCAACCCGAGCAACATCAAGCTGCCGTTCTGGCTTTATAATTTCGACGAGATCGTCGACGTATTCTTCGGCGGCCGGCCCGGCCTCGAAGAAGAAGTCGACATTCTTTCGGAAGTCATCCCGCTCGCCAAAGCGGCTTACGCGCAGGCCTCGTCCGCCGGCCGGCTCGCGCTCAAAACCGACGCCGCGGCGGCCCGTTACACGCTCGACGTGCCGGTGCCCTACCGCATCGCCGATCTGCTGGCGCTGCTCGACGCGCGGATGGGCAAACTCGAAAACCGCTCGTCACGGATGGTCTATCACAAGCTGATCACGCGCATCGAGACGATCTACAATGATCCGCGCTACGCCTTCATGTTCGAGAACGCCAATGTCGGCGGCGACACGATGGTGGAGATCCTGTCGACGCTGTTCCGGCTGCCGCCAAAAGGCGTGCCGATGACGATCATGCAATTGGCGGGCTTCCCTTCCGAAGTCGTCGATGCGGTGGTGTCGGTCACCTGCCGGATGGCGTTCGATCTCGGCTTGTGGAGCGACGGCGCCGATCCGCTTCTGGTCGTATGCGAAGAGGCGCACCGTTATATGGCGGCCGACCACAGCGTCGGTTTCGCGCCGACCCGCCGCGCCATTTCGCGTATCGCCAAGGAAGGCCGCAAATACGGCGTCTTCCTCGGCCTCGTCACGCAGCGGCCGGCCGAGCTCGATTCAACGATCCTGTCGCAGTGCAGTACGCTGTTCGCGATGCGCATGACCAATGACCGCGATCAAGGGCTGCTGCGCTCGGCGGTTGCGGATACGGCGGCGAACTTCCTCGCCTTCCTGCCGTCGCTCGGCACCGGCGAGGCCTTTGCGTTCGGCGAAGGCGTTGCGCTGCCGACGCGGATGAAATTCCGGCAGTTGCCGGCACATCTCCTGCCGAAAAGCGAGACCATCACGCTTGTCGAAGGCACAGCCGCGACGGACAATCATTCACTCGCATCTGTCGTCGAGCGCTGGCGCGGCCGCGTCGCCAAGCCGCGATCGACTTTCGAAAAGCCGGCCGAAGAGATGAGGCAGCCGCCGCTTGCGCCGGCCGAAGCCCCTCAATTGCAGCCTCAGTTGCAACCGCAGCCGCAACCGGCGACGCTTGATCCCAACCGTTTCAAGCTGCTCAAGCGGCCTTTGGATCCGGCCGCGCCGCCGGACCCCCTGCGGCGCTAGCCGCCGGCGGCTCATCCGCCTCCATGACCGGGCGCGCGAACTTCAAGAAGACCAGGAACAGCGCGCCGATAAAGCAGGGCACCGCCGCGGCATAAAATATGCCGCCGACCTTATAGCCAAGCCCAACCAATATTCCGGTCAGGATCGGTCCGAACACCTGGCCGACACGGCCCATGCCCATGGCCCAGCCGATGCCGGTCGAGCGGATCGACGTCGGATACATTCCCGCCGCCACCGCGATGAGGCCGGTGCCCGTGCCGCCGACAAAGAATCCGGCGAGGAACGAGGCGGCGCCCAACATCACCACCGACGTCGTCGCCTGCCCGAACCAGGCAAGGGATAGACCGCCGAGAATAAAACCTGGAACGAGCACGCGAAATGCGCCGCTGCGATGCACAAGCCAACCTGAAAGCGCGCTGGCGATGGCGCTGCCGAGATTGTTCAAGCCGATGATCAATGCCGCTGATGACAGCGAGAAGCCAACGGAATTCAACACGGCCGGCGTCCAGAATGTGACGGTGACCAGAACCATGAACACCATGAAAAACGGCACCCAAAGCAGCACGGTCGGGACCGCCCTGCCCTCGGTGAACAAGTGCGTCATCGGAACACCTTCCCGCGCCGGATCGGGCGGCGCCACAAGCTCCGCATCGGCGGGCACTGCGCCCGGCATGATGCGCTCGAGCGTGCGCCGGATCTGGTCTTGGCCGATATTGCGCGCGAGCAGAAAACGTATCGATTCCGGCAGCCAGATCGCGAGGATGGCCGCGATGACCAGCGGCGCGACGGCGCCGATATAAAACACAGCCTGCCAGCCGAGATTGGGAATGACCCAGGCGGCGGTCAGCGAACCGATGAGGCCGCCGCCCGGAAAAGAGGCGAACAGCACGGTGACGAAAACGTCGCGCAGCCGCTTGGGTGCAAGCTCGGCGCCCATGGCAAGGAAAGCCGGCGTGACGCCGCCGAGACCCAGGCCGGCAAAGAAGCGATAGGTCAGCAATTCGTTGAGCGAGCCCGATTGCGCCGTCAGATAACTGAAGACGGCGAAGACGATCATGGCGATGATCATGAACCACTTGCGGCCGAACAGATCGGCAAGCGGGCCGAACGACAGCGCGCCGATAGCCGCGCCGACGAGGCCGGCCGAGGCGACCTGTCCGAATTGCGGCATGGGCAGGTGGATAACGGCGGCGATCGCGGGAGCCGTATAGCCGATCGCCTGGGTGTCGAAACCGTCGAGCGCCGCCACCAGCATGCACAACACCAACACGCCGATCTGAAAGCCGGTGACACGATGCCGATCAATGAGATCGATGACGTCAACCTTGGCTGCGGTCATGGTGTTCTCCCCCCAAATTTGCGAGCCCTTGAGGCTTCGCGGCGTATTCGTATTCTTTCATACGTTCGATTACGCCGCAGACGATATTTCCGCAAGGTCCCCGATTATTCTGTCACATACTGCAACGCAGCGATCTCACTTTGCGGCGAGAAAACGCAGTGCAGCTAGATCGGTGTTACTTGAACCCCAGCGCCTTGCTCGCAAGCGCCGCGCCCTCGACCATCGCGCGCAGTTTTGCCCAGGCGATTTGCGGATGCGAGCGGCCGCCGAAGCCGCAATCGGTCCCGGCGATGACATTCTCCTTTCCGACCAGGCGCGCGTAGCGCTGGATGCGCTGCGACACCAGTTCGGGATGTTCGATCACATCGGTCGCATGGGTGACGACGCCCGGAATGAGAATTTTTCCGGCGGGCAGTTTCAACTTTTCCCAGACGGCGTATTCATGCTCGTGGCGCGCATTGGCGCCTTCGATGAGAAACGCCCGCGCTTTGACCTTCAGCACGATGTCGGCGATCCGCTCGAATTCGAGATCGTAGGCATGCGGGCCGTGCCAGCTTCCCCAGCACAAATGATAGCGCACGCGGTCTTCCGGGATGTTGCGCAGCGCGTGATTGAGCGCCTCGATCCGCATCTCGCTGCGGGCGCGAAACGCGTCGATCCCCATGCTCATGCCGATGCGGTCCCATAGCGCCGGCAGCCACGCATCGTCGACTTGCAGGATGAGACCGGCGGCGGCGATCGCTTCGTATTCGACACGCATCGCGTCGGCGATGGCGAAGACATATTCCTCGTCGTTTTTGTAGTAGCGATTGCGGCGGTAGACTTCGAGACTTGCCGGCGCGGTCGAGGTCAAAAAGACATTTTCTTTGCCGGCGGTAGCGACGGTGACGTCGATCTCTTTCTTCAGTTCGGCCTGACCCACATAGGTGACCGGTCCGGTGCAGGCCTGCACCGGGCGCTTCTTCGCGATCTGCGCGCCCGGCGTATAGAACAATGTGCCGCGCTCGCCGGCGTATTTGTAGAAATCGGCAAAGTCGTCGCGATCCTTGCCCTGCTCGATGAGCGGCTTGCCTTCCGGGGCTTCGATATCGGTAAAGCCGCCAAAACGCTTCTGCATGTAACGCAGCCAGTCGCCGCCTTTGGCATATTCGCCTTCGTTGATGACGTCGATGCCGATGTCGCGCTGGTGCGCGACGATGGCGGCGACGTCTTGCGTGAGATGCGTTTCGTCACCGGCCGCAACCCCCTTGTCGAGCGACAAGAACGGAAGGCTGCCGACGTGAGTTGTCAAAATCTTCGAGGTGCTACGCTGCATTGCGATGAATCCGCCCCTTCTTTGCCTTGGCTGGCGATGATATAGCCGCAAGGATGCCGGCCGCAACGCAGGCCCTTATTTGCGCCGTGCCGCCGCGGAGCGCCGCCGTGTTCGAGTTTCTTGAGCAAATCCGACTCGCTGGCCGGGCTTTCGCCGAGTTCGGCAACTCCCTGTTCGACCCGACGATCCGGCTCGGCGTCACCGGCCTGTCGCGCGCCGGCAAGACCGTATTCATCACCGCGCTGATCCACGCCCTGACGCGGGGCGGGCGCTTCCCGGTTTTCGAGGCGCTCGCCACCGGCCGCATCGCCCGCGCGCAACTGACACCGCAACCGGACGACGCCGTGCCGCGCTTCGATTACGAGGGCCATATCGATGCGCTGGTGAACAAGCGCAACTGGCCGGACTCGACGCGGCAAATCAGCGAATTGCGCGTCGTCATCGAATACCAGTCGCAAAACGGCTACGAGCGCCGGCTCACGCTCGACATTGTCGATTATCCGGGCGAATGGCTTCTCGATCTGCCGCTGCTCGACAAGAGCTACGAGGCGTGGTCGGCCGAAAGTCTGCGGCTTTCCCGCAATCCGCCGCGCGACCGCGCCGCCGCCAATTGGCATTCCCACCTTGCAGGTCTCAAGCCGGAGGATGCGGCGGACGAGCAAGCGGCCCTCGCCGCGGCGCGGCTCTTCACCGAATATCTGCAAGCCTGCCGCGACGAGAATTACGGCATGAGTCTGTTGCCGCCCGGCCGTTTTCTGATGCCGGGAGAGTTGGCGGGTTCCCCCGCGCTGACTTTTGCGCCGCTGCAGGTTTCCGGCGAAGGCCTTCCGCCCCCCGGCTCGCTCTGGGCCATGATGCGCCGGCGATATGATGCCTATATAGACATCGTGGTTCGGCCATTTTTCCGCGATCATTTTGTCCGGCTCGATCGCCAGATCGTGCTGGTGGATGTCATGGCCGCCATCAATGCCGGGCCGGAAGCCGTTCGCGATCTCGAAGGTGCGCTTGCGGCAGTTCTCGATTGTTTCCGCACCGGACGCAAAACATTCTGGGGCACTTTGTTTCGACCGCAGATCGATAGAATCCTTTTGGCCGCCACTAAGGCCGACCATCTTCATCACACCAGTCATGACCGCCTTGAAGCGATCCTCAAGATGTTGACCGAGCCCGCAGTGACAAAAGCCGACCTCGCCGGCGCCGAGGTCGATGTCGTCGCGCTCGCCGCGGTACGGGCGACACGCGAGGCCACGGTCGAGCGCAGGGGCGAGCGGCTCCCTTGCGTCATCGGCACGCCCGTTGCCGGAGAAGTCGTGGGTGGCGAGACCTTCGATGGCGCGACAGAAGCCGCGCTTTTTCCGGGCGATCTTCCCGCCGACCCCAAAGAGCTCTTCCGCAACGATGGCCGAGCGTTTCGCGGGCTGACGACGAGCACGCCGCAAGAAGCTGATTTTCGGTTTCTGCGCGTGCGGCCGCCGGTTCTCGAATTGACCGAGAACGGAACGCCGGCGCTGCCCCATATTCGCCTCGACCGCGCGCTGCAATTCGTCATCGGAGACAAGCTCCAATGAGCGAACATCGGCGGCATCGCCGCCCCGCCGCGTTCCGGCTTGATGACGATCGCGTCACGGTCAGTCCCGTGCGGGAGGCGGAACGAGATATCGGCTCGGCTATTCAGGTGGTGCCGGAGGCCGACTCCGCTGCCCTTCCCGTCCCCGTCCGGGACTCCCGTGTGTTGCCGCGCCGCGGCTTCCGTTGGGGTACGTTGTTTTGGTGCGCCGCCGGTGGGCTCGTGTTGCTTGCCATCGCGCTTGGCATCTTCGACCTCATCAAAGATTTTTTTGCGCGCAACGCGGAACTTGGCTGGCTCGGTCTGACGCTGGTGACCCTCGCCGCCATGTCGCTCGCCATCATCGGCATTCGCGAGACGGCCGGCCTCTTGCGCCTCACCAATGTCGAGCACCTGCATCAGCGCGCCGCGGACGTCATCGGCAAGGACGACCGCGACAAGGGCGGCGTGCTGGTGAAAGATCTCATCGCGCTCACCCACAAGATGCCGCGCCTGGCGCGGGCGCGAACAAATTTGCAAGGCCATCTCGGCGACATCATCGACGGCGCCGATTTGATCCGGCTTGCCGAGCGCGAGCTGATGGCGCCGCTCGATCAGGAAGCGCGCGGCCTGATTACCGCGTCGGTCATGCGCGTGTCGGTCGTCACCGCGGTGAGCTCGCGTGCTTCGATCGACATGCTGTTTGTCCTGATCACGTTCTTCAATCTGCTGCGCCGGCTGTCCTATCTCTATGGCGTTCGGCCGGGCACGCTCGGCCTTCTTCGCTTGCTGCGTCTGGTAATTTCACATCTGGCGCTGACCGGCGGACTGGCGACGAGCGACAGCCTGATTCAGCAAATCCTCGGCCACGGCATCGCGGCAAAGCTGTCGGCGCGGCTCGGCGAAGGTTTGTTGAATGGGCTTCTCACCGCGCGCTTGGGCCTCGCCGCAATCGACGTCGTGCGGCCATTGCCATTCGCGGCTCTGCCTCGCCCGACGCTAAGCGATCTGATGAGCGAGGCTTTGCGTCGGCGCGAAGACACTGACGAATTGCAGCGTCTCGAAGGCCCGGACGGGGATAGCTCCGCGAAGGCCGGCTAGTCGTTACTCCGCCGCAGCGAGCGTCGCGCCGTCGCGGCCGGCGCGCACCAGGCGGCCGGGCATCGCGCCGGTATGTTCGCCGCGTTCAAAGATCGTCTCGCCGGCGACGAGTGTTGCTTCATAGCCTTCGACGCGCTGCACGAAGCGCCGGCCGCCGGCCGGCATGTCGTGAACGAGCTCGGGCTTTTGCACCTGCAGGCGATCGAAATCGATCAGGTTGACGTCGGCGCGCTTGCCCGGCGCGAGGCGCCCGCGATCGGAGAAGCCGAAGTAATCGGCGGTCTCGCTGGTCTGCCGCTTGACCAGATGTTCGAGCGGCAGGCGCGGCCCGCGGCTCCGGTCGCGGCCCCAATGCATCAGCATGAAGGTCGGCACACCGGCATCGACGATCGAGGTGCAATGCGCGCCGCCGTCGCTCAGCCCCAACAGGCAGGCTGGGTCGTTGAGCATTTCATAAATCGGCGCGTGATCGCCGACGACATAATTCACCACCGGGAAATAGAGATATTGGCCGTCGGCTTCGGTCATGTAGTCGTAAGCAACCTCGTCGGGCGGCCGTCCGGTGCGCGCCGCGATCGCCGCGACGCTCTTCTCCGGCGCCGGCTCATAGTCCGGCGGATTGCCCATGGTATAAAACCGCTCCCACTTCGAGGTAACGGCCTGGCGGAATTGCGCCAGCTTCGCGACTTCGGCATCGGAAGGTTTTTCGGCGAGGATTTGACGCCGCACTTCCGGATCGCGCAGGCGTTTGCGCTGCTCTTCGATCGGCAGGCTTTCGAGCTTCTTGTAGCTCGGCCGCACCGTGAACGGATTGAGCGCGGTGCCGACGCCCATCATCACGCCGATGGGCCGGCCGGCGATCTGCGCGGTGAACGATAGACCTTCCGCGCGCGCCGCATGCGTGGCCTTGAGCAGACGTTTCCAGCGCTCGGGATCCTCGTAGCGGTCGGTGAGCAGATACCAAACCGGGCGGCCGGTCTGCCGCGCCAGCTTCGTCATCCAGGCAAGCTCGTAATCTTCATCGTCGAAATCGCTGTTCATGCCGAAAGCGCCCATGCCGACGGCGCCGAGCGCCGACCCGATGCCGACAAGCTCGTCGGCATCTGCGTCGCGCGACGCGACCAATTCGCCGTCCGGCGTCTTGTGCGAGTCGGTGCGCGAGGTGGTGAAGCCGAAGGCGCCGGACCTCATCGCCTCGATGGTGAGGCGGCGCATTTCGGCGATGTCGTCGGGTGTCGCCGCTTCGCGCCGCACCGCGCGGTCGCCCATCACGTAAACGCGCAGCGGCAGATGCGCCGCTTGCGCCGCGATGTCGATCGCGCGCGGGCGGCGCTCGAGCGCATCCATAAATTCCGGAAAGGTCTCCCACTCCCAGGTCAGACCGGCGGCGAGAACCGGATTGGGAATTTCCTCGACGCCCTCCATCAGATCCATCAGCTCGCCGCGGTGGTGCTTCTTCACCGGCGCGAAGCCGACGCCGCAATTGCCGAACAGAACCGTGGTGACGCCGTGCCAGCACGACGGCGCGAGCAGCGGATCCCACATCGCCTGGCCGTCATAATGCGTATGCACGTCGACCCAGCCCGGCGTGACCAAAAGACCCGTGGCATCGATCTCACGCCGGCCGGGGCCCTGCTTGCCGCCGACCGCGGCGATGCGGCCGCCCGAGATCGCTACGTCACCTGTGAAAGATGCTTTGCCGGTGCCATCGACGATGGTGCCGCCGCGAATAACAGTATCGTGCATGGGAGCCGCTCCTGGCTTTGCGACCGCACGATGATGCACCCGGAACCCGGGGGGCGCAACGGCCGGTCATGGCCGATTTCAAGTCGCCTGGAAATAACGTCACGGCCGAAAATCGGCGATTAGGATTGCCAATATTGGAATTGGCGGCATAGAAACACGAGTGCCGTGTATTGGGTGGCGAAGAAAACAATCCGGGACAATTCAAAATGACATTCAATCTTTATCGCCGCCGACTGCTGCCATATAGCCTTTTGGGGGCGATTGCATTCACCGGCGTATTTCCATTTGCTGCCGGACCGTACGCGAACTTTCCGCAAAGCGCTTACGCTCAAGAAGCCACGACGCTCGCGCAACTCGCGCAATTGACGGCGAAAAAAGGATTCAAGGACATTGGCCTTGGCGAGGTCTGCGACCACTTGCATCTCGGCGGCGCTTGCAAAGTTTATCAGCTTAACGCGACCATTGACCCGGCCGAGAGTAAGAAGTTCGGCTTGCCGGCGGGATGGCAGACCTCGCTGAACGTTCTCCGGCAACAAGGCGGCGCGTACATCGTCATCACCGATCACGACCAGTACATCGGCTACGCTTATTTGGTTGGTTCGGACGCAGGCCTTCAGTCAGTCATCGTCGGACTGAGCGCTGGATCCAATGGAAAAGATTGGCGTTGGAAGCCCGCTCCTCTCACCGACAAAGTCGCACAAAAATTTGCCTCGGAAAAAGCCTACTGGCTGGCGCAGATCAAGGACATCCAAGGCCTGCCGGACCGCAAGGAATGAAGCGGCATTAACGTTTCATTCACCATAATCTCTTACTGACCGCAGTGGGGCGCCGCTGCATTTGCCGGCAAGGAGGCTACGCATGCGTAAAACTCTTCTCTCCGCTGTTGCAGCAATGACGATCCTATCGGCCGGCCTGGTGGCGAGCCGCGCCGCGGCGATGACGTCCTTAACTTCCGCGGCCGGCATGACCGCTCCGAATACACTGGTCCGCGAGGCCGCGATCGTCTGCGGCAGCAACGGCTGCGGCGTGGTTCAAACCAAGTCGACCAAGCAGCGCAAACTGATTTGGCTGGGCCACGGCTAATTCACGCCGACACCGCGACCGGCACGCTCGCGGCGTCCTGCAAAATCATATCCGCGCCCTTCTCGCCGATCATCACGGCAGCCGCATTGGTATTGCCCGAAGCGACGGTCGGCATGATCGAGGCGTCGATGACGCGCAGGCGCTCGAAGCCGCGCACGCGCAGCCGTTCATCGACGACGGCGTTCGGATCGGAGCCCATGCGGCACGTCGACGTCGGATGATAGACCGTCGTTGCAGTGTCGCGCGCAAAGGCGAGGAAATCGGCGTCGCTCACGCAGGCTTCTCCCGGCGCCAGCTCTTCGGCGATGTATTTGCGCATCGGCGCCTGATTCATAATCCGCCGCAACGCCTTCAGACCGTCAACGATGGTGTCGCGATCGGTCTGCGCGGTGAGATAATGCGGCTGGATCGCCGGCGGCACGGTCGGATCGCGAGATTTGATGTGCACGAATCCGCGGCTGTCCGGCCGCAATTGGCACACCGAGGCCATGAAGCCCGGAAACGGATGCAGCGCGGCGCCCGCGGCATCGGCGCTGAAGATGAGAAAGTGAATCTGCACATCGGGCGTCGCCAGTTCCGGCCGCGTGCGCAGGAACGCCGCGGCGTAACCGGCGCCGATGGTCAGCATGCCTTTTCGCGTCAGCAGGTAACGCAGTCCCGCGCTGTAGCGATAGCGCCAGTTGTTGATCACATCGTTCATGGTGACCGGCTCGGTGCAGCGGTATTGCATGCGGATCTGCAAATGATCCTGCAGGTCGGCGCCGACGCCCGGCACGTCGGCGATCACCTCGATACCGAGATCGCGCAACAGTTTCGCGGGCCCGACGCCGGAGAGCTGCAAAAGCTGCGGCGAGTTGAACGCGCCGCCCGACAAGATGACCTCGCCGTCCGCATATGCGGCGTGCGTCGTCTGGCCCAGACGATATTCGACACCGGTGGCGCGCCGTCCCGAAGACAGCACGCGGGTGACAAGCGCATCGGAGACGATCGTCAGATTGGGCCGGCTCCGCGCCGGGCGCAGATAGCCGACTGCCGTGGACCAGCGCCGTCCGTTCTTGGTCGTGAGCTGAAAGTAGCCGGCGCCTTCCTGGGTCGGCCCGTTGAAATCGTCGGTGCGTGGATAGCCGGCCTGCTCTGCGGCATCGATGAACGCATCGCATAACGGGTGCGGCTCGCTGACGTCGGACACCGCGAGCGGACCGCCGACGCCATGCAGATCGTCGGCGCCGCGCTGCTGATCTTCGGCGCGCCGGAAATACGGCAGCACGTCCTTAAAAGCCCAGCCGGCATTGCCGAGCTGCCGCCAATGATCGTAGTCCTCGTGCTGGCCGCGGATGTAAAGCAGCCCGTTGATCGAGCTCGATCCGCCTAAGACTTTGCCGCGAGGCTGGATGATTCTGCGATTATTCAGCTCGGGCTCCGGCTCGGTCTTGTAGAGCCAATTGACCTTGGCATTGTCGAAAAGCTTGCCGTAGCCAAGCGGAATGTGAATCCAGATATTGCTGTCGCGTCCGCCTGCTTCCAACAAAAGCACGCGATGCCGCCCCGAAGCCGTAAGGCGATTGGCCAGCACGCAGCCGGCAGAACCGGCGCCGGCGATGATGTAATCGAAATGCACAGCGTTTGTTGTCATGCCCGGCGTTCTCCCCACGAGAAAGAATAGCGCAGAAGGCTATCTCTGACAGGCGTTTTCTGCGCCGGGCCTCTATTCATTATCAGCACGCGCTGCGGCCGCGCGAACAGCCGCTATGAACCTTTCAACCAGTGGGGATCTGGGCGACCGCCGTCGCCGGAGGCAAATCTCACGAGTGAAATGCTGCTTCCGCAGCGGCACGCAGGCAAGACGGCGCGCTTTGACCTCAAGCTGGACGAGCTTCTTTGACGAAATCGTCACGCACTCGGACTCCATGATGATGGATTTCAGCGCGGTAATAGAGTTGGTGACGATGGCCTGAGACGGCCACGGCTGATTCTCCGCAGCAAACAACAACTCGACTTGGCGCGACATCGTCGTGTGCGGGCTTGGCATGACCCACTGCTCGTCACGCAGGTCGGCGATCAAGAGAGACTTCCTGCGTGCCAGCCGGTGGCCGGTGCGCATTGCCACGACGAACACATCGCGCGCTAATGTCTCGGAAATCACATCCGGACCGTCGGCAAGCAAACCTGCCGAATTTACCACCAAATCAATCTCACCGCTTCGGAGGCTGGCAATCAGCTCATCGTCCGCGCGCTCGTCGATGGTAACGACGATATTCGGCGTTTCGCGCTTGAGGCGTGCAACCGCAGCCGGAACGATATCGACGCAGGCGACCGGAGAAACGCCCACGACGAGAGAGCCTTCAAGCCCGCGTTTCTTTGCTTCGAGTTCGTCAACCGTCCGGGAAAGCACCGAGTCGATCGCGGCGGCATGGCCCGCGAGCAGCCGGCCGAATTCGGTCAGGGTCGCACCATTTCGCGTCCGCTCGAACACGCGCACGCCCAGCATTCTTTCCAACACGGCTATGCTGTTCGAAAGGGCGGGCTGCGATACGCCTAATGCGGCCGCGGCACGCGTGAAAGAACCATGATCGGCAATTCGCAACAGTTCGATCAGCCGCTTGGGATCGACGCCGGGAGCCATAAAGCCAAGTTATGTTAAGAGGGGATATTCTTATTGGACATTATGGGTCCAGCCCTGTCAACTAACGATGCAAAAAGCCCCACCCGGCGGAAATGGATCCAAAAGTGCATCCGACCGCCTTGCCAAGGGGCTTTGCGGGAGGAAGCGCGATGAACGTCCATCTCGTCGGCAGCATCGGTCTCGACACGGTCGAAGATGTCTTTCGCACTGTCGGAAAAGAACTCGGCCCGCTTCTCAAGCGTATTCCGGATGGCGAAGTCGGCGGCCGCAAGCTGTGGATCAGCTGGCAATATCCGCTCCTGCGCGCCAACACGTTTTTGCGGCCGGATCCGTCCGGCAAAGTCCGCCCGACCAATCGCTTCGCGCTGCTGACTCTTGCGGAAGGCGTTGCACCGTCCGACGTGCATTTCGGCGAGCTTGGCTATGCGCGCGAGGCGCGCGCCTCCTATCTCGACTTTGTCGCCGCGCGTGAAAAGGGCGAGCTGCCGAAAGACATCCGCTTTCAGGTCTGTCTGCCGACGCCCTTTGCCGTCGTCAGTTCGGTCGTCATGCCGGACGCGATTTCCGCCGTCGAAGCGGCCTACGAAAAAGCGATGATCGCCGAGGTGGCCGCGCTCTGCCGGCACATCCCGCATCGCGATCTCTGCATCCAATGGGATCTGTGCAACGAAATGGTTGTCTGGGACGGCCAAGAGACCGATGCGGTGCCCTATGGCGACGAGCCGCGTGACAAAATCATCGCGCGCATGCAGCGGCTCTGCGCCGCGATCCCGAACGATGTCGAGCTCGGCCTGCACCTGTGTTACGGCGATTTCGCCGGCAAGCATTTTGTCGAACCGAAGGACGCGGCGGCGATGGTCGATTTCGCCAATACCCTATCGAGATCAATTCCGCACAAGCTCGCTTACATTCACATGCCGGTGCCGGTGGACCGCAGCGACGACGCTTTCCATAAGCCGTTTCGCGATCTCAAGCTCGCCGGCGGCACCACGCTGTTTCTCGGTGTCGTTCATGCGAAGGACGGCGCCGCAGGCACCAAAGCGCGCATCGCCGCGGCGCGCCGTTACGCGCCACCGTTCGGCATCGCCACCGAATGCGGCATGGCGCGCGCCCGGTCGGAAGAAACGGTGCGCTCGCTTCTCAAAATCCACGCCGAATGCTGCGGTTAGCGTTGCGAGCTTCCGCGCCGAGCCGATGTGAAGTCAACAAATCAAAACACCGGAGAAACAAATGTCTCGCGATGTCTATCTCGTCGGCAGCGTGCCGATGGCGAGCGCCGGAGAAGTTTTCGAAAACGTGAGCGCCGCGCTCGGCACGCGCATCAAGCGGCTGCCCGACGGCGAGACCGGCGAACGCGGCGACTGGATCAGCTGGCTCGAACCGGTGTTCTCCGAGCACCCGTCGTTTCAAAAATCCGGCGAGTTCTTTCGCGTGCACTCAAGCGGCACCGGACGCGAGCGCTACACGCTCAAGCCCGGGATCAAGCCGCAAGACGTGCGCTTCCAGAATCTGTACTACGCCGACATCGCCAAGCAATCCTACGCCGAGTTCAAGCGGCTGAAGAATGCCGGAAAGATTCCCGTGGCCACAAAGTTTCAGGTCGATCTGGTGCCGGCGCATTCCGTGATTTGGTTGTTCCTGGTTGACGCGCTGCACGCGCCGCTCGACCCGATCTATAACGACGCACTCAAGCGCGAGATCGACAAGATCGCCGCCGGGATCCCGCACGATGAATTGGCGATCCAGTTCGATGTCGCTTCCGCCGTGTTCGCGCGGCTGGAACGCAACGAGGCGTCGAGCTACGGCCGCACCAAAGCGGAGATGCAGGATACGTTCGGCAATATCCTGGTCGAGCTCGGCAATCGCGTGCCGGGCGACATCGATCTGCTCTATCACCTCTGCTACGGCGACTCCGGCCACAAGCACGTCGTCGAGCCGACCGACATGAACGACATGGTCGAGTTCACCAACCGGCTGGCCGGGCAGATCAAGCGGCCGGTGCAACTCGTCCATATGCCGGTGCCGCGCAACCGCTCCGACGACGCCTATTTCGATCCGTTGAAACGCCTTAAGCTGCCACCCGAAACCGAATTGTGCCTTGGCCTCGTTCACCATAGCGACGGCGTCGAAGGCACCAAGCGGCGCCTGGAAACCGCCAAGCGCCATGCGTCACGTTTTTCGATTGCGACCGAATGCGGCTTCGGCCGGCGCGATCCGGCGACGATTCCGGAACTGCTCCGTATCCATGCTACTGTCGCCGACGGAGCTTAACGCAAAAAGCGCGGCCATCTGCGGCCGAAAATAGTTTCAAGGGGGGATGACCACCATGTGGATTTTCAAATTCGGCGCCAAATTCGGCGTCTTAAGTGCCTTTGCGATCGCGCTTGCCGGCGTCTGCGCGGCACACGCGGACCCGATCAAGATCAGGCTCGCCTATGTGGTGCCGGTGTCGAACTGGGCGCCTTTGTTCGCGGAGAAGAAGGACCTCGCCAAGCATTGGGGCACCTCTTACGATTTCGAGGCCGTCCGCTATCAGGGCACGCCGCCGATGATCACGGCTTTGGCGGTCAACGAATTGGAAATCGGCAACCTTGCCTATTCGACGCTCGGCCTCGCCATCCAGAATGCCGGGCTCGACGATCTCAAGGTCATCGCCGACGAATTTCAGGACGGCGCGCCGGGCTACTATTCCGACGAATTCTTCGTGCGCAAGGACAGCGGCATCAACAAGATCGAAGACCTCAAGGGCAAGGTGATTGCCACCAATGCTACCGGCAGCGGCATCGATATCGCCATGAAGGCGATGCTGCACAAACACGGCCTCGACGACAAGCGCGACTACACGACGATCGAAGCGCCCTTCCCCGCCATGGCGTCGATGCTTGCCGAGAAGAAGGTCGATCTGGTGCCGGGCGTGCTGCCGTTCTCGCTCAATCCGGCGCTGCGCGAATCAAGCAATGTGCTGTTCACCCAGAAGGAAGGCGTCGGCCGCACCCAGATGATCATCTGGGCGGCGCGCAAGTCCTTCATCGACAAGAACCGCGCTGCCATGGTCGACTTCATGGAGGACGTGCTGCGCATCGAGCGCTGGTACATCGATCCCAAGAACCACGCCGAGGTCACCGCGATCGGAGCGCGGCTTCTGAAAGTGCCGCCGGAGCGGCTCGACTGGCTGTTCTCCAACAAGGATTATTACCGCGACCCCAACGGCAAGCCAGATCTCGACGCGCTGAAGAAGAACGTGGAAATGACCAAGGACCTCGGCTTCTTCAGCGGCTCGATCGATATCGGCCAGCACGCCGATCTCAGCCTTGTCGAGGAAGCCGCCAAGCGGCTGCAATAACGCACAGATGGTGGGACACGCTGCATTTTCATCGCCACAAATCGCAAGTATAAATTGAGACTATTCTCCTCCCCCGCCGTAAGCGGGGGAGGAGTTCGCTCGGCGAGGAGGAACTCGTGCAAAAATTCGGCATCGGTCAGCCCGTACCACGGCGCGAAGATCCGCGCTTCATCACTGGCCGTGGCCGCTATGTGGATGACTTCGACCTGCCGCAACAGTGCCATGGCGTTGTTATCATGTCGCCGCATGCCCATGCGCGCATCAAAAGCGTGGACACGACAAAGGCCGAGGCCGCCGATGGCGTGCTGGCCGTGCTCACCGGCGCCGATGTGACGGCTGACGGGTTGGGCGAATTGGCACCACCGATGCCGCAGGACATGGGCGGACCGAAAGGTTTTCGCACGCTGCGCGCGATCCTCGAAAGCACGAAAGTGCGCGCGGTCGGCGAGCGTGTCGCTTTCGTCGTGGCGGAAACACTCAATCAAGCGCGCAGCGCCGCCGAACTGGTCGAGATCGAATACGAGCCGCTGCCGGCCGTGATCGGCGCCGAGGATGCGGTGAAGCCCGGCGCGCCGGTGCTGTGGGACGATGCGCCGAACAATATTTCGTTCACGCTGATGATGGGCAACAAGGACACGACCGATGCGGCCTTTGCCAATGCCAAGCACGTCGTCAAGCTCAAGCTGAACAATGCGCGCATCAGCGCCAATTCGATCGAGCCGCGCGCCGCGATCGGCCAATATCATCCCGACAGCGATAGCTACACGCTTTACTCGACGACGCAGAACCCGCACGGCACCCGCTCCTCGGTTGCCGGCCAGGTACTGAAAGTCGCCGAGACAAAGCTGCGCGTCATCTCGCCCGATGTCGGCGGCGGCTTCGGCATGAAGCACGGCGGCTATCCTGAGGACGCATTGGTCGTCTGGGCGTCACGCCGCGTCGGCGGCCGCCCGGTAAAATGGGCTTCGACGCGCTCCGAGGCGCTCCTTGGCGATTCGCACGGCCGCGACCAGGTCGTCACCGGAGAACTGGCGCTCGACGACAAGGGAAAAATTCTAGGCCTGCGCGTCAACGCGCTGCACGCAATGGGCTCGCACGTGTTCGGCGCGGCGATGGTGGTGCCGCTGTTTGCGATACGGCTGGCGCCGGGCGTCTATCAAATCCCGGCGGTGCACGCCGTCGCGCACGCCGTCCTTACCAATACTATTCCGATTTCGCCCTATCGCGGCGCCGGGCGGCCGGAGGCGGCTTTTCTCATCGAGCAATTGCTCGACCGCGCCGGGCGCGTGCTCGGCCTCGATCCGATCGAGATCAGGCGGCGCAATTTCATTCCGCCGTCCGCCATGCCGCACAAGATCCAGACCGGCATCACTTATGACAGCGGCGATTTCGCGCATGTGATGGACGAGTGCCTGAAGCTTGCCGACTGGGACGGCTTCGCCAAGCGCGCCGCGGAATCCAAGAAGAAGGGCATGCTGCGCGGCCGCGGCATCGGTTATTTCCTCGAAGAAGCGGCAGTGTTCAACGACCGCATGGTGCTGCGCTTCGATCCGAGCGGCATGCTCACTATTCTCGCCGGCACCCATTCGCACGGCCAGGGCCACGAGACCGTTTATGCGCAGATGGTGTCCGAATGGCTCGGCGTGCCGTTCGAGACTATCCGTTTCGTGCAGGGCGACACCGACGCGGTGCCGTTCGGGCGCGGCACCTATGGATCGCGCAGCATGCAGGTCGGCGGCAATGCGCTCAAACGCGCCGCCGACAGCATCATCGAAAAAGCCAAGCCGATGGCGGCGCTGATGCTGGAAGCCGCTTCCGGCGACATCGAGTTCAAGGACGGTTCGTTCCGCATCGTCGGCACCGACCGCGCGCTGCCGCTGACCGCCGTCGCCAAGGGTTTCTATCGCCCGGCGATGCTGCCGCCGCAATTCGATGTCGGGCTCGAAGCCTCCGGCACATTCGCGGCCGAGCCGCCGAATTATCCGAACGGCTGTCACTTGTGCGAAGTCGAGATCGATCCGGAGACCGGCGCGGTGACGCTTGCGCGTTACGCCGCGGTCGACGATGTCGGCCGGGTCATGAATAGGCTCCTCTGCGAGGGGCAAGTTCACGGCGGCGTCGCGCAGGGCGCCGGCCAGGCGCTGATGGAAGCCATTGTGTTCGATGCCGATGGCCAGCTCGTCACCGGCAGCTTCCAGGATTACGCCATGCCGCGCGCCGAAGACTTTCCCGACCTCGCCTCGGAACTGATCGAGATTCCGGCCACAACCAATCCGCTCGGCGTCAAAGGCGCGGGCGAAGCCGGCGCCACCGGCGCGCCGCCTGCGATTATCGGCGCCATCCTCGACGCGCTCAAGCCGCTCGGCATCGAGCATATCGACATGCCGGCCACGCCGAGCCGCGTGTGGGCGGCAATCAACGCGCAGCGCGCGTCATCCGCCCCCGCGAAAGCGGGGGAGGATGAACATCTTGCCGCTACGCGTCCTTCGGCGGCGTGCCGCACAACAGCGCATGCAGCACGACGAGCGTGAGGCCGCCGGAGATCACGGGCTGCGTGACAATCAGCCGGACCAGAAGCGGCATCTGCGCCTGCACGTCGGGCGCGATGAACATGCCGCCGAGCGCCACCAGCATCGCCAGGCCGGCGACGACGTATTTGCGATCGTCCCAATCGACCTTGGCCAGAATGTGCACGCCATGCATCAGCACGATGCCGAACAACAGCGTTGCCGCGGCGGCGAGGATCGGCAGCGGCACCACGACGAGCAGAAGGTCGAACTTGATCGAGGCGCCGAGCACGATCAGCAGCACGCCTGCGGCCAGCGTCGCATAGCGCGAACCAACGCGCGTGGTGCGCAGCATACCGATATTGTCCGGATACACGATGGTGCTGAAGCCGCCGACCAGGCCGGCGAGCACACCGCCGAGCCCGATGGCGAAAATGCCTTGCGACATGCGCGCCGACGAAACCTCCTGGCCGCCCCAATCGCCGACCATCTGATAAAGCGCCATCGAGCCGATGCTCGCCGGCAGCAGCACCAGGAGGAAGACGACCACGAGATCGGTCTGCATCGCGAAGCCGAACGGGAACGCCTGCGGCGCCACGAGAAGCGGCGCATTCATGACGGCCACGAGCGACACCGGACGGAACAGCGCGTAGCAGATCGTGCCGACGGCAAGCCCGATCAGGATCGCGGCGCGGCGGAATTTTCCACCCCAAAGACTGACCGCCACGATCACCGCGACGGCGAGTGCGCCGGTTAGAAAATTGACCGCCGGAAACCCCGGACTTTCCACCCGCCCGATCCAGCCCGGCAGCGCCACGTTCGAGACCTGGATCATGATGAAGATCACGATCATTCCGGCAATGATCGGCGCGCGGAGAAAGCGCGAGAAAAATCCGATGACGCTATGGCCCATTACCGGAACGGTCAGCGCGCACCAGATCAAGGCCGCCACGAAGAACGATCCGTAAGCCGCACCGAGACCCGCGCCCGGCACGTGGCCGACGGCAAGCAAGCTCGCGAAGCTCCCCGCATAGGGGCCCTGGATGATCGGCAGGCGCAGCAACAGCGCCGACTGCAGGATCGTGACGAACCCGCAGACGAGAAATGTCATGCCATAGAGATAGGCGATCTGTTCAGGAGCGAGATTGAAGGACCGGCCCAAAATGCCGGGGAAGACGAACATCCCGGTCATGCCGAAGATGTTCTGCAGGCCCAAAATGAAAAGCTGATCGTAAGACAGACGCTCGTCGATGCCGACGTCAAAGACCTTCTCGGCAGGCGTTTCCTCGGACTTCATGGCTATCCCCCTTTTCGACGCGAGAGTTGCCCATCCCGCTTGGCAAACACCTACCCGCTCGCGGGGCGGAGGGAAAGCCACCCCGAGTTGCCGTCACAAGGAGTTTCTCATGAGTGAGTCCCAAATCCGTTCGCTCACGGCGAGGCCTACGAGCGGCTAACGCGGCCGAGGTCACGTCCCGCCCCCGTGACGATGGCGACCTTTCCGTCGAGCATCCCAATCATTGTGACAGTCCCAGCCAATTGCCCCGGCCCATGCGCAGCGAGTGGCCTTTAGCGTTTCGGCAAGTCCACGGCGAGATCAGATTTAATACTGATATAGATGACGGTGGGCGAATGCCCCGGCGCTGGCAAGCGCACGCCGCCCGGCGTCGAGATGTGCATTCCACATCTGCCACGCATGGATCATGTGCGGCCAAATCTCCAAGGTCACGGCAACGTCGGCTGCACCCGCGGCGGCGGCGAAGCGCGTCGCGTCGGCAAGCAGCGTCTCCGCCGAGCCCACTTGGATGAGGGTGGGCGGAAATCCCTTGAGATCGGAATAAAGCGGCGAGACGCGCGGATCTTTCCGATCCATGCCGGCCGGCACATAGGCCGCGGCAAGCTCCTCAAGATAGTCTTTATGGATCAGCGGATCGACGGCATCCTTGGTCGCGAGCGTCGAGCCCGCCATGGCGAGGTCCGTCCACGGCGAGCAAAGCCACGCGCAACCGGGCGCCTCTTCACGCAAGTCGCGCAGCCGGTTGATCAGCGCAACCGTCAGCCCGCCGCCGGCGCTGTCGCCGCCGACGGCGATGCGCGCGGCGGCAATTCCCTGGTTGCGCAGAAAGCGCCAGGCCGACAGCGCATCGTCGAGCGCCGCCGGGAACGGATGTTCGGGCGCCAGCCGGTATGCGACCGCAAGCGTCCGTACTTTTGCGGCGCGGCCCGCCTCGGTCACCATGCGGCGATGACTGACGATCGAGCCAGAGCAGTAGCCGCCGCCGTGGAAAAACATGAGAACGCGGGACGGGTCGCTGCCGGGAACGATCGACCACTCCGCGGGCACGCCACCGGCATCGGCCGGTGTGAGCGCAACATCGGCGGCAACTGGCCAGACGGACCCGACCTCTTCGATCCGCGCCCGCCGCTCCGCCCACCCGACCGGCCGGGGTTTTGCCCCTAACAAAGCGCGGATGGCTTCAATTTCGCGGAGGTCCGTTTGGTTCTGATCCGCGTTCATTCCGGCCAGGAAAATCCCAATTTTGCGAGCTTTTATAGCCTTTTCCGGCGCCTGCGCGAAGCCGAAGTTCCGTGCCGCGCCGGTTGCACGGGCCCGGCCAGCCGCCTATATTCCAGGCGCTTTCCAGTCATCCCCGATGACGTTAGTGGCTTCGCCCCGCCGGGCGGGCGGAGCACAGAGGAGATTTATCTATGGCAACCGCGCCCCTGATGCCGAAAGCTACGGCCGTGTGGCTGGTCGAGAATACGTCGCTGTCGTTCGACCAGATCGCGCAGCTCTGCAACCTGCATCCGCTGGAAGTGAAGGCGATCGCCGACGGCGACGCGGCGCAGGGCATCAAGGGGCTCGATCCCATCCTCACCGGACAATTGACCCGCGATGAAATCGCGACCGCCGAGGCCGACCCGAGCTACAAGCTGCATATCGCCGAACCCAAAGTGCGCCTGCCGGAAGCCAAGCCGAAAAAGGGCCCGCGCTACACGCCGGTGTCACGCCGCCAGGACCGCCCCAATGCGATCCTCTGGCTCGTGCGCAATCATGCGGAGCTGAAAGACAGCCAGATCATGCGGCTCGTCGGCACTACCAAATCGACAATCCAGGCGATCCGCGAGCGCACCCATTGGAATTCCGCCAATCTGACGCCGCTCGATCCGGTGACGCTCGGGCTGTCCTCGCAGATCGATCTCGATCTTGAAGTGCAGAAGGCGGCGAAAGAGAAGCCGGCTCCGGTCGAGTCGCGGGGCGCGACGCTGCTGCCGGCTTCCGTCACCACCGCGCCAAAAGAAGAGCCGGAGTCGGAACCCGAGCCGGCCAAGAAGCCGTCCGACGACCTGGACGTCAGCGCGGTGTTCGCCAAGCTGAAACAACTCGGCGGTAAGGCCGAGTAACTTTTTCTCAGGCACACCTGCAGAGTACCGTCATCCTGAGGTGGCCGCGAAGCGGCCCTCGAAGGATCATGGCCCGGGCCGTCGCCCTTCGAGGCTCGTTTCGCTCGCACCTCAGGGTGACGGTTCACATTACCCCCGATCATTCCGCAGCACGACGCAGGCGCCGCCGGCGGCGATGAGCTTGCTGCAGAATTTCTGCAGGAACGATCGGTCGTCGTCGCCGATGCGGATGTTGAAGCGCGTGGCAAAGCCCAGGCCGATGCCGCGGCTGCGCACGACGATCGGTTCGCGATCGCCGATCAGCGACGCGTAGTGTTTCTGGATCGCGCGGTAGGTGGCCCAAGCCCGGCTCTCCGACCAATTGGCAGTGAGCTGCATGCCCCAGCGCGGCACGTAAGCGGCGATGCGTTGCGCCTCGGCTTTCGGCGCCAGGATCAGATTGGCGAGCCGCGTGCACGGAATGCCCTGCGGGATCGTGGTCTCCGATGTCTCCGGCGGCTTTGCCGACGCCCATTCGTCGGCGGTCCAGCCGGTGATGATGGCGACGTAGTTGCGGGTCTCGCTCGGCAGGCCGCGTCGGCCAGCGACGAACGCGGCCACTCGCCCGGGCCCGGCATTGTAGGCCGCCGCGGCAAGACCGAGATTGCCGAACTGCGCTTGCAGATCGTGCAGATAGCTCGCCGAATTCTTCAGCGCCTCGATCGGATCGAACGGATCGACAAGCCCGCGATAGTCCGCCGTCGCCGGCATGAATTGGGCGATGCCCCGCGCGCCCTTGTTGCTCACGGCCTGCGCGTTGAACCGGCTCTCCTGCCAGATCACGCGGGCGAAAAACTCGACCGGCAATTGATTTTCCGCCGCGTCCTGTTCGATCGCGCGGCAGATGTCGTCGGCGGTCGGAGGATTGTGTGGAGCGAGGGGAGTCGGCATGGAGTTAGAAGGGGGTGGATTGGCCGCCGGAGGCGATGCGACACCCTGAGCAGCCGGTTGAGCGGCGGACGGGGACACGGGCGCTGAAGCGACGGGCGGCGTGGGTTTGCTCTGATCGGCAGGCTTATCGTTTGGTGCGGACTCGCTCTGCGCTGCCGGAGGGTTCACCACCGGAGCTTGCTGGTTCTGTTGCAGCGACGAGTTCTGAACAGCGGGCGGAGTCACGGGGGCCTGCGCATTCGCAGGCGCGCTCCATATTGTCATTGCGGATACGAGCAATCGTCCGGCAACACGCGTCATGCACTCTAACGTATGAGATTAAAGATGGTGCCGCCATGGTTCGCTAGAGTCGAATAGCGCCTATTCGATTTGAAACGCGGGAAGAAACTTCTGAATTCGCGATCGAATCCGCTGTAAGAGCGCATCATCGCTTTTTGTCCAGTGCAGCATATTCTTCGGGACGTTTACGAACGCATGCTCGACTAGGGCCTGTCCTCAATTAGGCGATTCCCAAGAGTGTAGCGGCGTGATTCATGGGAGGTCAGCTGATTCGGAGCTGACAGATGCGCCGCTACGCCCTTCGGGACGATCAATGGGACAGGA
>Ga0207416_1001219_pt1 | contig 36201 bp, 27 predicted proteins | sample PaiPotPPM11metaG_FD_184107 | JGI IMG/M metagenome (GOLD analysis project Ga0207416, IMG submission 184107) | Iron sulfur acid spring bacterial and archeal communities from Banff, Canada, to study Microbial Dark Matter (Phase II) - Paint Pots PPM... ...
GAGCGCCGGAAGGCGAGCGGGCCCGAAAGGGACCGCATCCGCGCGGCTGCCGTGGCGGCAACGCCCTGGCGGCGAAGCGGATACTCCATTTCGTGCGCCATTCGGCGCTCCGCCTCCCTCTTTTATTTGCTCGGGGAGGCAGCTTTTTCTTGCCGTGCCGCAAAACTCGGGCGCGAACAAAAAAGGCGCCGCGAGAACGGGAGTCTATTCCCCTCCCCCCGCGAGTGAGTCTTCAGCCTATGCTAATCCACGCTCGTCCCCGGCGCACTGTCCTCGAACACGGAAACGACCGGCGGCGTTCCGGCGAAACCCAATTCGTTCCAGCGCGCCACGACTTGATCGTACATCGGCTTGGAAAGCTTGGTGCGCTTGGAGAAGGTCTTGATGTAGCGGTAATCCATGCAGGCGTTGATCAGCGCCTTGGAGCCCCAGGGCCGGATTTCCGGCGGATTGAGGCTCGGGTCGAGGAACGTGCTCCAGGTCTCGCGCAGAATATCGATCGATTGCGCCGGCCGCGACCGCGTCGCCATCGCCCACAGCACCTGATGCACGTTGCTTGGATCGATGTCATCGTCGACCACGATCACGTATTTGCCGAAATAGGCGCCGCTGACGCACTGCGCGGCGAGCGCCATCGCCTGCGGCGCGTGGCCGGGATACATTTGCTTGATGGAGACGACGGTGATGCCCCAGCCGGCGGCTTCCGGAATCGACCAGACGCCCTGAATGCCCGGCACGCCGAGTTTTTGCAGGTCGGCCCAGATCGCCGCCGAGCGCAGCGCCGCCCAGAACAATCCAGCCTCGTTGGCCGGCCCGTCCGCCATCAGCGCGCAGGTCAGCGTCGGATTGTTGCGAAAGCGGATTCTTTCAACGCGCATGAACGGCGTGGCGCCGCTCGGCCGCCCATAATAGCCGGTGAATTCGCCGAACGGACCTTCGGCAAACGTCTCGTCCGGATAAACAAAACCTTCGAGAATGATCTCGGCGCGGGCCGGCAGCGGCAGGCCGGTGAGGTCGCTCTTGAACAGCTCGATCGGCGCGCCGTTGATGCCGCCGTAATAGTCGTACTCGCTTTCGGTTTTCGGAAAGCTCGTCGCCGCGACCAGGAACAACAGCGGATCGATGCCGTAAGCGGCCGCGATCGGCATCGGCTTGCCCATTTTCCACCACTTCTCGCGGTCGAGCGTGGCGTCCTTTCCCGGCGACGTATAGACGCCGATCTCGCGCGGCCCTTTTATCATCATCCGATAGGTGCCGACATTGATGCGGCCGGTCTCCGGGCATTGCGTCACCACCGCGTCGCCGGTGCCGAGATAGAGCCCGCCATCGAGCGGCCACATGCGCTGCGCGGGGAATTGGCGGATATCGATCGCCTCGCCCGACACGATGTTCTGATTGCAGATCGCGGTTTCCGCCGGCACCTCCTTGGGCTTCATCGTCCGGCCCATTTTGCGCTGCAGCGCCTGGACCGCACGAAGCGGATGGTCCACCGGCTCCTCGCCGATCATCAGGCAGAAGCGCGAGAGGTTGCAGCCGATCATGTTGTAGAGCGCGCGATACCCCGGATGGCCCTTGATGTTCTCGAACAGCAAGGCCGGGCTCTTCTGGCTCCCGGCGAGATAGGTGATGGTGGCGGCTTCCAGATCGGGATCGACCTCGGCGGTGATGCGCTTGAGTTCGCCCATGGCTTCGACCTTGCCGAGCCACTCGTCGAGATCGCTGGCGTTGGGGCGTCTGATCGCGGCGCCCTTGTCGTCACTTGGTACGGCCTGCTTTCCAGGCGCGACGGACACGCTCATATCCATGGCTGAATTTCCAACTGTGGTCGCTGTTACGCCGGATTCCGCTCATCATAGGTTGGCGCGAAACACTTATCGAGAGCAATTTCCCATTTGGCGGCGGGCCAAAGCCGTGCGAGCATTGGCGCGCAAAGGAGCCAATCGCCGATGTCGACGAACCCGATGGGAGGCGGCCAGATCGGCCGTTCCATTCCGCGCCTGGAAGCGCGCGAAAAGGTCACCGGCCGCGCCGAGTATACGCATCTGATGCGGCTTCCCGGCATGCTGCACGGAAAAATCTTCCGCAGCACGGTCGCCCACGGCCGGATAAAATCGGTCGACGTGAGCGCGGCGCAAAAGACGCCCGGCGTCTATCGCGTCATCACCGCCGACGATGTCTGCAAGGTGATCCCCAACCCTTATTACGGTCCGGCCTTCCACGATCAGCCGATCTTGGCGATGGAGAAGGTGCGTTTCGTCGGCGAGCCGGTGGCGGTGGTGCTCGCCGCCGATCCGCATGTCGCCGAGGCCGCGACGCAGGCGATCGTCGCCGAGTATGAGGAGATGCCCGCGGTCTACGACGAGGTCGAGGCGATGACCGCGACGTCCTATGTGCACGAGGAGCTCAAGCCGGCCGGCACCTTCGCCGACCTCAAGCATCTCAAGGGACAGAAAAACACCAACCTCGCGCTCAACGCCAAATTACGCCGCGGCGATGTCGATAAGGCATTCGCCGGCGCCGCCCATGTGTTCGAGCACGAATTCCGCACGCAAAAATGTCTGCATGTCCCATTCGAGCCGTTCGCGTCGATCGCCGACGTCAAGGACTCGAGCATCACGATCTACAGCGGCTCGCAGGGGCCTTCCTTCGTGCGCTCGGAGATCGCGCGGCTCCTTGGTTGGCCTGAGAATCGTGTGCGCATAAAGGTGCCGTATCTGGGCGGCGGCTACGGCGGCAAGCTCTACATGAAGCTCGAACCTTTGGTGACGGCGTGCTCGCTCATTGCGCGCCGCCCGGTAAAAATCGCGCTCACCATGGAGGAGCAGTTCTATCAGATTACCAAGCATCCGAGCACCGTGCGCATCAAGACCGGCGTCGACAAGACCGGGCGCATCACCGCGCGCAAATGCGAGGTTTTCTGGAACGGCGGCGCCTATGCGGATATCGGCCCGCGGGTGACGCACAAATCCGGCTTCACCGCCGCCGGCCCCTACGACATCGACAACGTCTGGATCGACTCCTACGCCATGTACACCAACATGACGCCGGCCGGCGCGCTGCGCGGTTTCGGCATGCCGCAGCTCACGTTCGCTTACGAGAGCCACACCGACATGGTGGCCCGCGCGCTCAAGATCGATCCGGTCGAATTTCGGCGCAGGAACGTGCTGCGCGACGGCCGCCCGCAGGCGACCGGCACGATTCTGAAAGATACGCCAATCGAGGCGATCCTCGAACACGTCGCCGACCGCCTGCGCTGGAAGGATGCTTCCTTCGATCACGGCTCGGGCACACTCAAGCGCGGCCGCGGGCTTGCCATCGCGCTCAAGGCCTGCGTCTCGCCGACCACGTCCGTCGCCATCGTCAACGTGAGCGCCGACGGCAGCCCCACGCTCTACATCTCGACCGTCGATATGGGGCAAGGCTCCGACACCGGCATGGCGCAGATCGTCGGCGAGGTGCTCAACGTGCCGGCCGAGGAGGTCAGGATCGTCGCGCGCGATACCGACGTGACGCCCTACGACATGGGCACGCTGGGCTCGCGCTCGCTGTTCCACATGGGCCATGCGGTACGCCTCGCCGCCGAGGACGCGCGCAGCAAAATCGACGCGCTGCGGCGCGAGGTCGGCGAGCCGGAGGGCAGCAACACGCCGGTCTCCGGCCTGTTCGTGAAAAAATACGGCATGAAGGCCGGCAACATCGTCGGCAGCGGCAGTTATCGGCCGGACTACGTAGCTCCCGACCACGAGACCGGCCTGTCGCCGGCGATCACGCCGTTCTGGATGGTCGCCGGCGCCGGCGCCGAGGTCGAGGTCGACACCGAGACGGGACGCGTACGCATCTTGAAGATGATCAACGTGGTGGACTGCGGCACCAAGGTCAATCCGCGCATCGTCGAGACGCAGATTTCCGGCGCCGCGCTGATGCAGCTCGGGTTTACTATGTCCGAGAAAATGAATTACGACGGCGGCCAGGTGACCAATGCGTCGCTGGCCGATTACAAGATTACCGGAATCGGCGACCTGCCGGGGTTGATGGTGAACGAGGCGATCGACGCCTATCAGCACAACGCGCCGTTTGGCGCCAAGGGCGTCGGCGAGTCATCGACACTGGCGGTGTCGCCGGCGATCGCCAACGCCATCGACGATGCGGTCGGCGTGCGTCTGATGCAATTGCCGCTGACGCCCGAAGCGGTTTTCCGCGCCTTGCGCGAGCGCGAAGGAATACCGCTGGAGGAGGGTTGAGATTCCGCTGAGCAGCTCATCGAGGTGAGGAATACATTGGGGCGAAGCCCACCTCCTGTCCGCGCGCGAATCGCGCTTTCCTTTACGCGGCAAGTTCCCTAAGCTTTGCGCAGGAGAGCGCGAAGCTCTCGACAACAATGACGTTTATGGGGAAACAATGGCCGGCGAACCGGAAGTTCACGTCTCGCAGTTTTTGGACGAATACGGGCTCGGCTCGTTCCAGATCAAGCTGATCATCTGGTCCGTCTTGATCGCGATCATCGACGGTTACGACATCGGCGCCATTGCGTTCGCCGCGCCGCACCTCATTCGCGAGTGGCACATCGCGCCGAAAGAGCTGGGACTCGTGCTCAGCGCCAGCAATTTCGGCATCCTGTTCGGTTCGCAAATCTTCGGCTGGGTCGGCGACCGTTTCGGGCGCAGGACCTCGCTGATCGTCTGTAACCTCTTGTTCGGCGTGCTCACCTACTGGGCCTCGTATTCGACCAACCTCACCGAGATGACCTGGCTGCGATTTTTTGCCGGGCTCGGGATCGGCGGCGTCATCCCGAACGTAGTGGCCATCAACGCCGAATCGGCGCCGCGCAACCTGCGTGCAACGATGGCGATCATCGCTACGGGCCTAGTGCCGATCGGCGGGGCGCTTGCCGGCTTCGCGAGCGCAACGCTCGTTCCGCACTACGGTTGGCAGATTCTGTTTTCGGTCGGCGGCATCGTTCCGATCGTCATTGCACTCGCGGCGATTATGGGCATGCCGGAGTCGATCAAATACATGACGCTGCACGAAAGTCAGCGGTCGAAAATGGAAAGGCTCGTCGCGGCGATCCGGCCGGACTTCAAGGTGCCGCCGAATGCGCGGTTCGTGATCGAAGACGAGAAGCAGTCGCCGAGCTCCAGTCCCATCTACCTGTTCGGTAACGGCTTGGCCGCGATCACGCCGCTCACCTGGCTGATGTTCGCGCTCAACCTGATGGGCTTCTACTTCCTCCTCAGCTGGACACCGACCCTGATGGTCGCCGCGAAGGCGTCGCAGCAAACGGCGGCGCTCGCAGGCGCCATGCTGCAAACCGGCGGCACCGTCGGCGCGCTGGTTCTGTGCTGGTGGCTGCAGCGGGCGCGCTTTCTCGCCATTGCCATCCTGTTCGTGATCGCCGTCCCGGTGGTGGGTTCGATCGGCTTCGCCGGGCTGAGTTCGACCGCTCTGCTGCTGACCGCGACCTTCTTCGCCGGCGCCATCGTGCTCGGCATCCAATCGGGCATCAACGTCGTTGGCGCGATGATCTATCCGACCTCGTTGCGCGCCAACGGCTCGGGCTGGCAGCTCGGTATCGGCCGGTTCGGCGCCATCGCCGGTCCGCTCTTGGGGGCGCTGTTCGTCGGCCTGCCGATCCCGCAACTCTACATGTGGTCGGCGCTGCCGTTCGCCGTGGGGGCGGTCGTGACCTACTTCATCTATGTGCTCAACAATGCGCGGCTGCGGGCGCATCCGGAATTGGCGAAGGCGCAGTAAGCAAGCTTGCCAGCTGTTTCCCGGGCGCAGCGCAGCACGAAGTGCTGCGTTGCAGACCCGGGATCGTTTCAAACGCAGCGTCTGCGACGGTCCCGGATCAGCGGTGCACCGCTGCGCGCTGCACCGCATCCGGGACACGAGTCAAAACGGTTCATACCCGCGCAGCGCCGGGATCACCTGTTCGCCAAACAGCCGGATCGAGCGCATCAGCTCACGTTCCGGCAGGTCGGCGAAATTGAACTCGCCCATGAACACGTTGAACACGCCCGCGTCGGCGGCGGCGCGGATTTTGGCGGCGACCGTCTCGGGCGAGCCGATGAAGACGAGATCGTGCTGGCGCAGGTACTCCGCATCGAACAGGTGCTGCATGATCTCCGAGGCGCCGGGCTCGCCGCGGCCGACGAACATCTTGGCGTGCTCGGCCGCGCGCTGCTCGAATGATTCGCCCGGCTCCGGCGGCGCCAGAAATCCCTCATAGGCGCGGCTGGCGCGGAACAAAGCGGTCTCCATCGCCTTGTCGTCGCTCTCGTCGACATAAACCACCGTGCAATAGGCGATGTTCGGTTTTTGCGGCCAGCCGGCGGCGTTCCAGTCGGCCAAAAATTTGCGATAGCGCGGCGCGGCGTCGGCGCGCGGATAGACCAGAAAATAGCCGGGACTGATGGCGTGCCGCGCGCAGAATTCGAGCGTTTGCGGATCGCGGCTCATCATCCACAGCGGCGGGTGCGGGCGCTGCGCCGGCGGCACCGCAATCTGCGCGCGATCGGTGTGAAATTCCTGGCCGTGGAAGGAGAACGGCTGCGTTTCGCCGAACGCCGCGCGCAAATAATCGACGAATTCGAGCGTCGGCGATTTGCGCTGTCCGTAATCGAGGCCGAAGGGGCGGAAATAATCCGGATTGATGCCGGGCACGAGGCCAAGCTCCATGCGGCCGCCGAGCATCTGATCGACGATGGCGATTTCCTCGGTGAGCCGCAGCGGATGGTAGAGCGGCACGATATAGCCCATCGGCCCGATGCGCAGGCGCTTCGTCCGCGCGCCGGCGCCGACCGCATAAAGCGACGGCGACGACATCCAGCTTTCGTCGGGACGAAAATGATGCTCGACGCAGAACGAGTGATCGAAGCCGAGTTCGTCGCACAAGGCCAGCTCGCGCCAGAGCTGCTCGTAACGCTGGTGCGGCGTCATCCCGGGCTTGGCCCAGATATGGGAAAAATGCGCGAATTTCATGAGGTCATGCCGCGGATTATGATGTCGTGCCGCGGACGCTTAGCATATTCACCGCATACGCGACGACAACGATAATGGCGAATGTGACGAGCCAACCGACCAAAAGCGCGCCAAAGCGCCATAACGAGTCCGCCGCCTGTATGCCGGACTTTTTTCTCGCACCGAGAAATCGCGAGAAACAAAAAACAAACCAAATCGCAATTGGCGGCCCCAGCCACACGCTGCCCATCATCCCGAGAAGAATCCGAACCCGCGAATCCGCGCTCAACGAGATATCGCCGCCGATAGCGGCCAATCCTCCGAACGGAACGACCGGCAGTCCGGCGAGAATGCCGCGCGTGGAATCGCTGATCGGAAAATACTGAATCGCCGCCACGAGAACGGCCAACGTCAGTGCGAACAGCTCGATTTTCAGCTTGCTGCGCGCGATGGCGCCGGCGATCCAAGCCACATCCGCCGGATTGGATGCGAACGCGGGTCTTGGCGCTGAAATGCCGAAGCGCATCATCACCAGCATCGTCGCCGCCGCAAGCGCGGCCCCGGCCAGCGCCGCGGCTATCGCGAACGCCAATTGATCGGAGCGATCGATTCCCGCTCCGATATGTTTCCGCGTTACCCATGCACACCACACGCCAGCCGCAACCGGCACGAGGCTCCAGCCCACCGCCGTCGGCGATATGAATTTTGTCAGAAGGAAAAACAGCAATAGATAGCCGGCACAGAGTGCGCCGTTGACGACGGGCATCCAAAACATCGTCCTGGCGATGGCGGCGGCACGCTCGTCTCCGGAAAAGAAAAATGCCAGGCCGTTGAGAGCCGGAAACGTCAGCATCAGGCCCGCGGCGGGCGGCAGCGGCGTCGCCAGCACGACGATCACGACGTAGACGCCGGTCCCCACGATAATCCGAGAGGCGAGACGACCCAGCGTTTTCATTCGCCCGCGAAGCATCGCGCACCGGTCGGTGGGGCTGTTGAGCCGGTTGGATCCTGGTGCCGTGAAGGACATCGCACTGTCCGTCCAACGTATTGTTATTTATAGGTCAATTCGAGTTCGAGCAATCGGCATACCACGGCCACGCCGCGGCGTCCTGTGCAGATTTCCGGGAGCGGCGCGGGCTACGCGGTCTTTCTCGACAACACGACGCATGATATCGTGCGCCTGAAGGCCGGCGAGGGGCAGGACGGGTAGATTTTGCAATCGGTGAAGAATCGCGAGGCGGTGCTCGTGAAGAACGACCAAACCGCAGTGATGCGTTTGCCTTCGCCCACGGGAGATGCAAGATGAATATCCCGAGGCTGATCGCTCTATGCAGGCTTCTGCGCGGGCGTGGCGCTGGCGCGGCGGTGACCCTTGCCGCCGCATTGGCGAGCGCGCAGATGCCGGCCCTGGCGGGAGCGAAAGTCGGAGGCAATCCGCAGGCCGTGACCGTCGACGCGCGAAATAGCTCGATTGAGGACATTCTTGCGACTCTTGGCCGCGAGTTCGAAGTGCATTATCGCTCGTCGGTCGACCTCAAAAACAAAATCACCGGGACCTACGAAGGGTCGCTGCCGCGGGTGGTGAGCCGGATCCTGGAGGGTTACAACTTCGTCCTGAAATCGACTCCCGGCGGAATCGAGGTCACCGTGCTCGGAAAGCAAAACGCTTCCACGGCGCGTGCTGGTACAATAAAGGCAACAAGCGGCCCAGGTCTTCAAGAGGCATCGAAAGCAGCGACCGCGCCTTCGCCGATCGCTCAGCAATCTCATGCCGCGCCTTCCGCAGCGGCTTCGGCTAAGGCCCCGGCAGCCGCCGCTCCCGCACCGCAAATAACGTTAGCGGAGGGCGCGCAACCGGGGCCGATGCCGGGACCATCTACGGCGGCTCTGCCGATGCCGGTGCCTGTACCGGAAACGAAGTGGTCCATCCCAATGCCGGCACCGGCCTCGCCCGGCTCTAATCCCGGTCCGATGCCCGAACTGCTGAAATCCGACGTTGCGCCGCCTACGCCATAGCTCCAAGGCTATTGATTTGCGATGACAGACGTTGATGAAAACTTGTGCTCTTATGGCGAGGGGACCGCGTCCATATGAATGAAACCGCGCGGCAGCAACCTCAAACGCTTGCCGGGGCAAGTCAGTTAGCTCCGAAGCGACAGGCTATGCTTGTTCTGGGCATGCACCGGAGCGGCACCTCGGCGCTCGCAGGCGTTATCAGGGCGCTCGGAGTGGCGGCGCCAAAAACCTTGATAGGCCCGCTTGACGAAAATCCTCGTGGATTTTTTGAAAGTGCTCCTCTTGTGCATGCGCTTGACGAGCTGCTCGCAGCGGCAGGCTCCCGCTGGGATGACTGGCGGCAATTGGATCCGCAATGGTTTCGTTCACAGGCAGCGGAGCTGCATCGCCAGAAGATAAAGGCGCTCATCATCGAAGAGTTTGGCGACGAATCCCTCATCTTCGTCAAGGATCCCCGGATCTGCCGATTTGTTTCGTTCATATCCTCGATCCTGGCCGAGCTGGGCTTCGACGCCGTCGCGGTTCTGCCAATACGCAATCCTCTTGAAGTCGCGTATTCGCTGAAGCGGCGAGACAAATTTGCGCTGTCGAAATCACTTCTGTTGTGGCTCAGGCACGTGCTCGACGCTGAATTTCATTCGCGGCAAATGCCGCGATCTTTTTTGTTATATGAAGAATATCTGAACGACTGGCGATATCATGTGGACGGTGCGGCCGCAGAGGCAGGTATCGTTTGGCCTGATCGTTCCGACTGCTCGGATGTCAAGATCGATCAATTTTTGACGCGCGAACTCCATCGTGAAAGGGTGTCGTTCGAGGAGTTCAACGTTCATCCGGAAATTACGCGATGGGTTCGCGAGGCCTACAGCATCCTGACCGACATCGCGGCCAGCGGTGAGACCGAGCAATTACTCGAGCAACTGGACGTCGTGCGAACCGAATTCGACGAAGGTTGTCATGTATTTGGGGCAGCCGTGGAGGCGGAGGCGAAGGCGAAGGAATCCCTCCGCTTTGCCAATGAACGACTTGCCGGCGAACTGGCGCGAAAAGCGGCGGATACGCACACTCTGCAGAATGAGATCGCGCGGCAGTCCGGCAAAATCGGAACGCTGCGACAGGAGACCGCAACGCTCGCTGCCGCCGTCGCCGAGGCGCGTAGCGAGAATGCAAAGCTCGGTGCCGCCCTCGCCGAGGCGCGTGCCGAGAATGCCAAGCTCGATGCAGCGCTGAGTGCGACGCGTGATGAAAACGCCAGACTAGGCGAAACACTCGCGGAGCTACGCCGCGAGAGCGCCGAACGCCAAGCCGCGCTCGACGGACAGGCGGCCGAATTGGCGGCGGTTCGTAAGCGCGCCGCGGAGGCCGAGGCGGCTGCCGTGGCCCGCCAGCGCGAGCTTCACGCTATACAGCACAGCGCCAGTTGGCGGATCACCAGACCGCTGCGCTGGATACGATCGATAATCGACGGCCTTAAGCGACGGGTCGTTCGGCTCGTTAGGCGGCTTGGTCGGGCGGTAGTCTTGCGGCTCGGCAGTCGTCGCCTTCGTGAATGGGTGGTGACCCGTGAAAATGCCAAATTGATTTTGGCGGCGGGCCTGTTTGATCGCGATTGGTATCTCGAGCAAAATCGCGACGTGCGCACCACCGGCGCCAACCCGCTGGTGCATTACCTGCGGCACGGCGCCGCCGAAGGCCGCAATCCCAACCCGCTGTTCGACAGCGAGTGGTATCTCGCTCAAAATCCCGACGTCCGCGCCGCCGGCGTCAACCCGCTGCTGCACTATCTGCGCTATGGCGCTACCGAAGGCCGCGATCCCGATCCGCTGTTCGACAGCGCATGGTACCTGCAGCAAAATCCCGACGTGCGCGCCGCCGGCGTCAACCCGCTGGTGCACTACTTACGCTACGGCTCCGCCGAGGGACGGGCGGCGAGGCCGTCCGCCGGAGATAAGACAAGCTACCAACACTGGATCGAAGCCTACGACACCCTATCCGCTGACGACATCGCGGAAATGCAGCGACGTTTGCAAAGTTTTGCAAAACGCCCGCTCATCTCGGTCGTGATGCCTGTGTATAATACGGAATTGCGCTGGTTGCGCGCGGCGATCGAATCGGTCGGCGCGCAGATCTATCCCGACTGGGAACTCTGCATTTCCGATGATGCATCAACCCGCCCGGAAGTGCGCGACGAGCTTCTCAAATACGTCAGCAAGGATGATCGGATAAGAGTTTTCTTCCGAGAGAGCAATGGGGGCATCTCGGCCAACTCGAACACCGCGTTGTCGCTTGCAACAGGCGACTTCATAGCGCTTCTTGACGCCGATGACGAGTTGTCGGAGCACGCATTGTTCTGGGTCGTCGACGAGATACTGCGGCATCCAGGTGCAGATCTGATTTACAGCGATCAAGACAAATTGGATGAACATGGACGGAGAATCGACCCGTATTTTAAGCCGGATTGGAACCTGGCCCTGATCCTTTCTCAGAACATGTTTTCGCATCTCGGCGTTTTCAGGCGTTCGCTTGTCAATCGGGCAGGCGGATTTCGACTCGGATTCGAGGGGAGTCAGGACCATGATCTCGTATTACGATGCGCCGAACTGACGGCGCCAGAAAAAATTAGGCACATCCCGCGAGTGCTCTATCACTGGCGCGAGGTGCCGGGTTCCACGGCCCCGCCTGAAGGCATCAAGGCGAAGCCGTATGCCTGGGAAGCCGGCGCCCGCGCGATTGAAGAGCACTTGCAGCGTTGCGGCGCACCCGGCATCGTCAAGCGCGCACAGGACCTATTCTATCAGGTGGAGTACCAACTGACCCAGGCGACGCCCAAGGTCAGCATCGTTATTCCATCGGCATTCTCCCACGATGTGGTGCCACGATGCATCGAAGGTTTGCTGAAGCGTACCAAATACTCCAATTTTGAGATATTGCTGGCTGTCAGTGAATCGACCGCGATCGCGAAGCAGGAATATCTGGACTCAATCAGGTCCGATGGGCGCGTGCGCGTGCTCACGTATAAGGATCAACCTTTTAATTATTCCACAACCAACAACTGGGCAATCCGGCAAGCGAGCGGCTCAATCCTCTGCCTCTTGAACGATGACGTTGAGGTAATTACGCCGGATTGGCTCGACAAACTCGTGGCCCGGATTCAGCTGCCCGGTGTCGGCGCCGCCGGAGCGCTGCTGTACTATCCAAATGGCACGATTCAGCATGCGGGGGTCATTCTCGGATTGGGTGGAGTCGCGGGACACCCGTATGTCAATCTCCCCAAGGAAAGCCGCAGCTATTTCGGTCGAGGTGCGCTCGAACAGGATCTGTCCTGCGTTACGGCGGCGTGCATGGTGCTGCGTCGCGAAGCTTTCGAGTCGGTCAGCGGATTTAACGAGGAACTGGCAATCGCTTTCAACGACGTGGATTTGTGCATCAGGCTGCGCAAATCGGGATGGCGTATCCTCTGGACTCCAGCGGTGGAGTTGTGTCACCATGAATCGGTATCGGTTGGGCATCATAACTCGCCCGAGCGAATCGATCACTTCAAACGTGAAGTTAATTGGATGCGGGAGCGGTGGGGCAGTATCCTCGACAATGATCCATTTTATAACCCCAACCTTTCGCTCACGTCATGTAATATTGATCTGGCGTTCCCGCCGCGCGTTGCGAAGACGCCGGACATGAAAGCCGCCGCTCGCTCCACAAATGCTCGTAGCGTTGGCGCCGCTCCATCCCGGGCTTGACCCAGATTTGGGAAAAGCGCGCGAATTTCATGGGTGCAGCGTCTGTTTTGTCTCTAACGCAATCGCTTGTTAGCAAACGCACGGCCGGAAGCCGATTTCAAGTATCGCTCAAATGCAATCGCCTTACGCGCATCGGAAAATGCTATGTACGATACCAATCGCCACGGCTTGTGCTTGTCCGTGTGGGGCGAGCGCCCCTTGTTGTGGTCGGCAATCCGGGTCCGCAAATCATCGGTTAGGCCAACATAGGTCCGATCCGCAAATTCGATGCTCTGAAGCAAGTAGACGTATCTCGTTGGCGCCCCGCCCGTTTTCGCCCGGCGGGCTACGACGGGCAGCCTTCGCTGCTTCGTAGAAACCCACGAAGCTGGCTTGCCAGCCGTAGCTGCGAAGCAGCGAAGATGGCCTGCCAGCCGAAGCTCGCGGCAACTATCCAGTCCGCCTTCGCTGAAGCTACGGCGGACAGCCTTCTCTCGCTACGCGAGCGAAGGCTGGTGCCCGTGGAGGGAATCGAACCCCCACTCCTTGCGGAACACGATTTTGAGTCGTGCGCGTCTACCAGTTCCGCCACACGGGCCTACGCGTTCTCTATATCCGCGGACGCCGCTCCCGGCAAAATGAAAATCCACGGTCTGAAAATCCACGGTCTTGTTTCCACCTTAAAGATCGCCAAATTGCCGGCGATCGCAACCGGTATGCCAATCGAGGGTTTCCATGCACGAGGCATTGCCCATGAAGCGGAATTGGGTCGAGCGGCTCGGCGCCGTGCCGGCCGCCGGCGCGGCGCTGGCCGATTTCGTGCTGAGCTTCGCCACGCTTCTCGGCGCATGGTATTTTCAATTCGCGCTTGGGCTGGCGCCTTGCCCGCTCTGTCTCGAACAGCGCGTCCCCTACTACGTCGTCATTCCGCTTTCGCTGTTGCTGGCGATCGCGGCATGGGCGCGAGCGCCGCGCCCGCTCGTCGCCGTCGGTTTCGTCGCCATCCTCGCCGCGGTGCTGTGCGGCGCCGCGCTCGGCGCCTATCACGCCGGCGTCGAATGGCACTTTTGGCCCGGCCCGACCGACTGCACCGGCCCGCTGGCCGACCTCAATACCGGAGGATCGCTGCTCGACCAGTTGAACTCGGTCCATGTGGTGCGCTGCGACCGGGCGGCGTGGCGTTTTCTCGGCATTTCGCTCGCCGGCTATAACGTATTGATATCGCTCGCCATGGCGGCGGTCGCGGGCTACGGCTTGCGCGCCTGCAAGCACTCGGCCTGATCGGGCCGCCTTCCGATTCTCGGCGACGACCGCGGCAAAAAGACCCTCGTTAACGCATTCCCGGCGGGGCGCGTTGCAACCCCGCCGCCGATCAATTAACGTCAAAGATCAGACCTTCGCGGTGGGAACCGACCAAGCGTCGGGCGCGGAAGTTCACCAACAAAAAATCCGCCACGGGATAGGCGGCGCCTTGTAGGGAGGACGACATGCGCTTTCAGGAATGTGGAATACGGACGCCTGCTTTCGTTGCCGCCGGCGCGCTCGCCGTGTCGCTGGCGCTGCCGCTCGGCGCGGCGAGGGCGCAACAGCAAACCTATCTGATGAAGATTTCGACGCCGACCATCCACGACATTCCCGACACATGGGCCAATAATTTCGGGGCGGTGCTGGAAAAGGATTCCGGCGGGCGGATCAAGGTCAAGGTTTACCCCGCGAGCCAGCTCGGCTCGATCCCGCGGCAGATCGAGGGCACGCAGTTCGGCTCGATTCAGTGCGAAGTCGTTCCGCCTGAGTTCATGGTCGGCCTCGATCCCCGTTTCGAGGTGTTGGCCGCGCCGGGGCTTGTCGACTCCCAACTGCACGGTCAGCGGGTCGCCGCCGATCCCGCGGTGAAGAAGCTGATGCTTGGGCTCGGCGCCGACAAGGGCCTGCGTGGCCTGGCACTGTTTATGGCCGAACCGTCGGTAATTATTTCAAGGATGCCGCTGCGCCACCTCGCCGACTTCAAGGGCAAGAAGATCAGAATTTTCGCCTCGCAATTCCAAAGCGTCGCGTTCGAGCGGCTTGGCGTCACGCCGGTGGCAATGAGTCTCGGCGATGTCTTGCCCGCCATTCAGCAAGGCGCCATCGACGGCGCCGACACCGGCATAGGACCGATCGCCAATTTCCACATGGTCGACGCGGCCAAATACGTCACGCAGACGGGCCAGCCGGCAATCTTCCTCATCGCCGAGGTCAACAAAAAGTGGTACGAATCCTTGCCCAAGGATTTGCAGCAACTTGTCGATAAAGACGCCGCGGCACAGTCCCTCGCCATCAATGCGTTCGCCGTCAAGTCGGTCAAGGAGAGCGAGGCGAGTTACACTTCCGGCGGCGGCGAGCTGATCAAACTGCCGCCCGCCGACCAAGCGTCGATGTTGAAAACCATTTCGAGCGTCGCCCCGGACGTATCGAGCAAGAATCCGGCGCTCGCCGCCGCCTATAAGATCGTGGCGGACGCCGCGGCGCGGACGCGGCAGTCTGCGAGCCAATGATCCGGCGACGCCGCTCGGGCCACGCCCCGAACGCGGCATTCGGTCGGATGTTCCGCTAACTCGGTCGACCGGGAGGTGGGATATGGTGGTCACCGGACGTGCAGGTGCGGCACGCCTATGCGCTGCCGCATTGGTGTTGTCGTTCGCCATGACGCTCGGCGCGCGGGCGGCGGACGACAAGACCTATGTGATGAAAATATCGATTGCGACGGTCGGCGACGCACTGCAGCAGTACGCCAAGGACTACGCCGCCGCGGTGGAGAAGGATTCCGGCGGCCGCATCAAGACCGAAATCTACCCGGCGAGCCAACTGGGTTCGATCCAGCAGCAGGCCGAAGGCGTGCAATTCGGCGCCATCCAATGCCAGATCGTTCCGCCTGAATTTCTCGCCGGCATCGACGAACGCTTCGAAGTTTTGACGGCGCCCAGCCTGGTCACGTCCATACAAGAAGGCCAACGCCTTGCCGCCGATCCGGCGGTGCGCAAGCTGATGCTCGGTCTCGGCGCCGACAAGGGGCTGCATGGCGTCGGGCTTTTCATGATTTCGCCGTCCGTCGTCGTTGCAACAAAACCGATCCGTCACCTTGCCGATTTCAAGGGAAAGAAAATCAGGATTTTCGCCTCGCAGTTCCAAAGCGTGGCGATGCAGCGCCTCGGCGCGATCCCGAAGCCGATGACGTTGGGCGAAGTGCTGCCGGCACTGGAGGACAACGCCCTCGACGCCGCCGTCTCCGGCTTAACCGTGATCAGCCCCATGCACTTCCAGCAGGCCGCGAAATACGTGACCGAGACCGGCCAGCCGGCCATTTTCGGCATCGCCGAGGTCAGCAAAAAATGGTACGATTCTTTACCGGCCGACCTGCAGCATATCGTCGACACGGATGGCGCCGCGGAATCGACGGCGATCAATCAGTGGGTAGTCCAGTTCAATGCCAAGGCGCGTCAAGCGTGGACGGACGGCGGCGGCGAATTGATCGGCCTGCCGCCCGACGAACAGTCGGCCATGTTGCAAACGCTGGCGAGCGTCGGCGCAGACGTCTCGAAGCCAAAGCCGCTGCTCAGCGCTGCCTACAAAGTAGTCACCGATGCGGCGAAGTGAACGCGCTATGTCGCGGAGATTTTCGTTGTCCGCCGGGCGGCGATCATCTAACGTCGCTGGTGGACAGTTGCATGGGTGCGCCTATCCACCGCAGCTATCCGCTAACAAAAAAAGCCATCGCCTGGGAATTGCTGCCCGACCGCCGCGATTCTACGCGGCGATCGGCGCCTGACAGGGAGGAAGATATGCGCGTCGAGGAACGGGGAATCCTGGCGCAGGCGGCCGTCGCCGCCGGCGCATTAGTCTTGTCGCTGGCGCTGACTTCCGGCGCCGCACGCGCGCAAGACAAGACCTACGTGATGAAGATCACGCTGCCCACCTTGCACGATACGGTTCACCAGGTGGCCTTGAATTGGGCCGCCGCGGTGGAGAAGGATTCCGGCGGCCGCATCAAGGTGCAAGTTTATCCCGCCAGCCAATTGGGTTCGATCCCGCGGCAGATCGAAGGCGTCCAGTTCGGCTCCATCCAGGCCTTGTTGATTCCACCCGAGTTCATGGTCGGCGTCGACCCGCGCTTCGAAGTGATGGCGGCGCCGGGCCTCGTCAACTCCATGAAACACGGCCAGCGCGTCGCCACCGACCCGGCGGTGTTGAAGCTGATGCTCGGACTGGGCGCCAACAAAGGACTGCACGGCGTCGGCCTGTTCATGGCGACACCCTCGTCCATCATCTCGAAAACGCCGATCCGTCACCTCGCCGATTTTAAGGGCAAGAAGATCAGGATCTTTGCGTCGAAATTCCAAAGCGTGGCATTCGAACGGCTTGGCATAACGCCGGTCGCGATGTCGTTGGCCGATGTGCTGCCGGCACTCCAGCAGGGCGCCATCGACGGCGCCGACGCGGCGCTGAACGTGTATGTTCCCATGCACTTCGTGGACGCGGCCAAATACGTGACCCAGACCGACCAACCGGCGATCTTCATCATCATGGAAGTCAGCCAGAAATGGTTCGACACGCTGCCCAAGGATTTGCAGCAGATCGTCGACAGGGATGGCGCGACCGAGTCGGTGAAAATCAATCCGTGGGGCCTCGATTTCCGCCATAAGATGCAGAAGGCCTGGGTGGCGCAGGGCGGCGAACTGATCGACCTGCCGGCAAACGAGCAGGCGCAGATGATGAAAACGCTCGCCAGCGTCGGCGAGGACGTATCGAAGAACAATCCGTCCCTGCACGAGGCTTACGAAACAGTGGTGGCGGCGGCGAAACGGACGGAGCAGGGGCCGAGCCAGTGATCCAGCGCCGAGGTGGCAACGGCCGATGTGAACAGCGGCGGAAAACCTGCCGGCCGTGACAATGGCTCAGGCGCTCCCGGGGTGCCCAAGCGCCGCGCCGGGAGAGAGACAACGGGTCGGGCGATGATCGAGGCGATACACAAAGGCGTTGGCTGGCTCCTGACGCTGACCCGCACCTTGTCGGCGATTTGCCTGCTCGGCAGCGTGGTGATCAATTTCGCCAACATCATCGGCCGCTACGTCTTCAGCGTGTCGATCCCATGGGCCGAGGAGATCATGCTCTTCCTCATGGTCGGCTGCGTCTTCACCGGCTGCTGCGCGGTCGCCTGGCAGGGCCGTCACATCCGCATGGACGTTATGATCTCGGCGCTGCCGAGGAAGCTGCACGACTTCTTCAACCTGTTTTCGGAGCTGGTGCTGATTGCCGCCGCCATTGCGGTCACCGTGTTCGCCTACCCCGTAATCACCCAGTTGGCGGCATTCGACGAGCGCAGCGAGGCGGCGAATTTCCCGCTCGTCATCCCGCAAGCGATGGTTCCGATCGGCTACAGCCTGATGGCGCTGCTGGTAGCAATTCGGCTGCTTACGCCGCGGCGAACCCCCGCCGGCCCTTCCGGCGACACGCACACCTGAACAGGCAGCGATCATGGCTTATCTGATCTATTTCGGCCTGCCGGTGGTCCTGCTGCTCATCGGTTTTCCCATCTTCCTCATCCTGCTAGTGACCTCGATCGCCGCGGTGCTCACCGTCGCCGGCGTCCCGACCGACGCCCTGCAAACCTACATGTTCGGCAGCCTCGATAATTTTCCGCTGCTCGCGGTGCCGTTTTTTGTGCTCGCCGGCGAATTCATGGCGCAAGGCGGCATCGCGCGGCGCGTCATCGCCATGGTCATGGCCATCGTCGGCGGCGTACGCGGCTCGCTCGCGGTGACGACCGTGGCGGCGTCCGAATTGTTCGGCGCCATGTCGCACACCGCCGTCGGCACCGTCGTCGCCATGGGGCGGATGATCTATCCCTCGCTCAAGGACGGCGGCTACAACGAACGCTTCGCCGTCGGCTTGATCGCCTCCTCGGGCGCGATCGCGGTCGTTATCCCGCCGTCGATCGCGATGATTCTCTACGCAGTCTCGGCGCAGCAATCCGCCGTGCAGTTGTTCACCGCCGGCATCCTGCCGAGCCTTATGATCGGCGTCATCGATGCCGCGTTCGTCATGAGCTATGCCAGGCTAAAGGGCGTGCCGCTCGCCGCGCGGGCGCGCTGGGAGAATATCTGGAAGACCACCAAGGAGGCGAGCTGGTCGATCGGCACGCTCGCGGTGATCTTCGGCGGCATCTATGGCGGCGTGTTCACGCCGACCGAGGCCGCCGGCGTCGCCGTGGTCTATACGGTTTTCGTGACGATGTTCATCTACCGCGAGGTCGATATCTTCCGTTTCTGGAAGATCCTGGTCGACTCCGCTTTCCTCATCTCGCAGATCCTGCTCATCGTCACTTCGGCCGGCATCTATTCCTGGCTGCTCACGACCAGCGGCATCCCGCAACAGATCGTTGCCTCGATCGACGGCCTGCACCTGGCGAAATGGGAACTCCTGCTCATTCTCAACATCGGCCTGCTGATAGCGGGAAGTTTCTTGGAGCCGCCGGCGGCGATCCTCATTCTGACGCCGTTGCTGCTGCCGATCGTCGAAGCCGTCGGCGTGAACGCCATTCACTTCGGCATCATCGTCGCAGTCAATCTCAGCCTCGGCATGTACACGCCGCCGTTCGGCTTGAACCTGTTCTCATCGCAGGCGATTTTCAACGCGCCATTGAGCCGCATCTATCTGGGCGTGCTGCCGTTTCTTGTCTTGAATTTCGCGGCGCTCTTGATCATCACTTATGTCCCGTCGATCTCGATGGTGCTCCTGCATCACTGATGTCGGGTCGCAGCGGCTGCAACGATCTGGAGCGAACCACAAGAATAATAGGCAAACCGACCAGGCCCGACTGCATACCCGGTTTGTATTGCGCGGTTTACATGCCTCTGGTATCGGTGGCCATGTTCCACTAGGCTTGTGTCGTGGTTCTGATACCACCGCGACGTAGCGTTGTGGCGTCTATACATGGAGAACCGTTATGAGCTTATTCGACCAACTTAATCTCGGCGGAGTGCTTCAGGGCGCGCTTGGGCAGGTTGAAGCGGAAGCTGTCCCGGCACTGCTCAATGGTGTGCTGGCGAAAACGCAGTTGGGCGACCTTAACGGGCTGGTGGCGCAACTTCAGCAGGGCGGGCTCGGCACACAGGTCCAGTCATGGCTCGGCAACGGCGCCAATCTTCCGGTCACTGCGGATCAATTGAAGGCGGCGCTGGGCAACGAGCAGGTTCAGGAATTCGCCCGGCATCTTGGCCTACCCGTCGACGCGACGCTGAAACTGCTGTCGGAACACCTGCCCGGCATCGTCGACCAGGCGAGCCCGAATGGCACGGTGCAGCCGGCCACGTAACTCTGCATCTAAGAGACTGAAACTTTCACTTATGAACGCGTCTCAGATTGGGAGGAGAAGATGAGAACTATCGCAATCGCGCTTGCCGCTCTTTGTGTCGCCTCTGCGGCGATAGCGGCTCCAAGTTGCAAGGATCAGGCGACGAGCAAGAAACTCGCCGGCGCCGCCTTGGCCAGCTTTGCGAAAAAATGCTGCAAAGACCAGGCCACCGCTCAGAAGCTCCACGGCGCGGCGGGAACGAGCTTCACCAAGAAGTGTGTGTCGGACACGAGCGGCAGCTGACGCCCGCTCACAGAGTTGCTCCTGCGGACGCCTCGCATCGATCACCTCGGCATAGGAGAATTGCTCATGAAAACCCAAATCCTGATCGCCTCGGGAATATTTCTCGCGGCGCTCGCCAATACCTTCGTACCGGTCACAGCGCAGGCGAAGACCGAGAAGGAATGCGCCGCCGAATGGAAGCAGATGAAGGCGGCCAAACAAACCGCCGGAAAGAAGCGTAAGGACTTCATCGCTCAATGCAGGGGTACCGGCGCATCGCCGGCGGCGGCAACCACGCCGGCAGCACCCGCTGCCGCGCCAACTCCCGCACCGGCAAAGAAGCCGAGCGCCAAGCGCAGTACGGCCACGCCCGCGCCGGTCGCTACCGGCAACGTCGTCTTTCCGTCTGCCGTTTCCTCCAAATATTCCAGCGAGTCGCCGGGCAAGGCGCGCATGCACACCTGCCGCGATCAGTACCAGGCGAATAAGGCGACCGGCGGAAACGGCGGCCTGAAGTGGATTCAAAAGGGCGGCGGCTATTACAGCGAGTGCAACAAGCACCTAAAGGGTTAGGCGTAGCGGCCTGCTGCATTGTGGAAACAGGATCGCGCGCTTTGCGGGCGCGGCGCTATCGCGCGCGGTCTTGACCCCGCCGGCCGTGCGACGCTACATGCTGACTTCCACGAGCACGATCCGGAAAGTGGTGTCCGGTTTTCCGCACGGATCATGCTCCACGGGTCACTCGGGCGGTTAGCTCAGTGGGAGAGCACATCCTTGACATGGATGGGGTCACAGGTTCAAATCCTGTACCGCCCACCAGCTTTTTTTCGAAGCGAGTGAAGGCTTGCGACGCCAGAGCCCCGGAGCCCGAAGGCCATAGGCGAACTGACGGCCGCGCACTACAGCTCGGCAAGCCAGCAGAAGCGAGGACCGCCCTGCCGCAGCGCCGGCGAAAGCGAGCTCGTCGCTCCGCTCCTCAAGCCGCCGTCGCAGTCCTCGCGGTCTTCTCGCGCGCCTCGTTGGTGCGGATCTCCGACAGCTTCTGCTGCACCTGCCCGTCGAACACGTATTGAGCTGGACGCTGCGCGTCCATTGGAATTTCCGGCGCCATGTCGCCTTCGGTCTTCACGCCGCGCCAGGCAATCATCATTGCCCGCAACGGATGCTTCATCATGGCATCCGCGGCGGTCGCCTCGTAGCCGCAATGCGCCATGCAGTTGGCGCATTTTTCATAACGGCCGGTGCCGTAGGAGTCCCAATCGGTGGTCTCCATCAGCTCGGTAAAGGTCTCGGCGTAGCCTTCGCCGAGCAGGTAGCAGGGCTTCTGCCAACCGAAAATGTTACGCGTCGGCATGCCCCACGGCGTGCAATGGAATTCCTGGTTGCCGGCGAGGAAGTCGAGGAACATTCCCGAATGGGTGAGGTTCCAATCCTTGCCCTTGCCGAGCGCAAAGACCCGGCGGAACAGCTCCTTGGTCTTGCGGCGATTGAGGAAGTGCTGCTGGTCGGGCGCCCGCTCATAGGCGTAGCCGGGCGAGATCGAGACGCCGACACCGAGTTCTTCCGTGAGATCGAGAAACGCGGCGATGTCCTCGGCCGGATGGCCGTCGAAGATCGTGCAATTGACGTTGACGGTAAAGCCCTTGGCCTTGGCGGCCTTGATTGCGCCGACCGCTTTTTCGAAGCCGCCGTCCATGCACACCGATTTATCGTGATGAGCTTTAAGACCGTCGAGATGCACGGAGAAGAACAAATAGGGAGACGGTTCGAACAGGTGCAGCTTCTTTTCCAGGAGCAACGCGTTGGTGCACAGCGAGACGAATTTCTTCCGTGCCACGATCCCTTTGACGATCTCGCCGATCTCCTTGTGAATGAGCGGCTCGCCGCCGGGAATGGCGACCATGGGCGCGCCGCACTCGTCGACCGCGTCGAGACACTCCTTGACCGACAGACGTTTGTTGAGGATCGCGTCGGGATAATCTATCTTGCCGCAGCCGAAGCAGGAGAGATTGCAGCGGAACAGCGGCTCCAGCATGAGCACGAGCGGATAGCGTTTGCGACCCTTGAGTCGCTGGCGCAGCACGTACGAGCCGACAATCGCTTTCTGTCGCAAAGATACACCCACAGCCATAATCCTTTTTTGAGCGTTAGTGTTTCTGCCGCCGTCAGGCGTTCAAGCTAGACTCTTGCCGTCGCCCGGCCGGCGGTGAGGCCATCGGTCAATTCGGGCGGCAAGCGGAACTCGATCGTCTCCTGGCGGCCGGTCAATTCGCTGACTTCGACCGGACCGAGCCGGCGTAGCGCGTCGATAACGTCCTCGACCAGAACTTCCGGCGCGGATGCGCCGGCAGTAATGCCGACGGTCTCGGCGCCGCGAAACCAATCCGGCTCGACCTCGCTGCCGTCGGCGATCAGGTAGCTCGGCGTGCCGTCCTCCTCGCCGATTTCGCGCAGGCGGTTGGAGTTGGAACTGTTCTTGGCGCCGACCACGAGGATAACGTCGACCATCTTAGACAGTTCGCGCACCGCGGTCTGCCGATTCTGCGTCGCGTAGCAAATGTCCCGCGTCTCCGGCCCGACGATGTCGGTAAAGCGGCCGTGCAATGCCGCGATGATCCCGCGGGTGTCGTCCACGCTGAGCGTCGTCTGCGTCACATAGGCGACCGGCGTGTCGGAGGGAATATCGAGGGTGGCGACGTCGGTTTCGGTCTGCACCAGCGTCACCGGCTCGGCGATCTGCCCCATCGTACCCTCGACCTCCGGATGACCGGCATGGCCGATGAGAATGAGCCGACGCCCCTGGCCGACGTAACGCTTGCCCTGATTGTGCACCTTGGTGACCAGCGGGCAGGTGGCGTTCAACACTGGAAGCTCGCGCGCCGCCGCCTCTTCTTCCACGCTCTTGGCGACGCCGTGGGCGCTGAAGATGGTGACCGCGTTGGGCGGAACCTCGGAAAGGTCCTCGACGAAGCGCGCGCCCTTGGCTTTGAGGCTCTCCACCACATGCTTGTTGTGCACGATTTCGTGGCGCACATAGACCGGCGGACCGAATTTCTGCAGCGCCCGCTCGACAATTTCGATGGCGCGCACCACGCCGGCGCAGAAGCCGCGTGGCTGGGCGAGTATGACTTTCATCGGCAAAATACCTCCCGGTCGATTTCGGACTGCAACCCCCTCCCGGGGAGGGGTGCCCGTCGACCGCGCTGACGCCTTATATCCCAGATACTTCGGCTGTGGCTCCGTGACAATCAAGCCCGGTCGTTATCCTTGTTTTCGGCCCGATCCGAGCCCCAGGCTTTCCGAACCAACCTTGCCGAGCCCCAGCCTTGCCGGGCCCGAGCCTTAATGTTGCCGCCGCGGCGGCCGTTCAATCCTGCGCGAGGGCCCCACCATGGAGCGAAAGGGGCGGCCCTGTCCATCCGAACCGCTAACGTGCAAGTGTCATTGGCCGCCATCCGCACGCAAGGTTGAAATTATCCTGTCGGGCATTAATCTTAGGAAAATATGCACAGTTTGCTTTTGCGCGGTTTCGGGGCATTTAGGGCGCGCCCTAGCCGCGACTAGCATGAATGGGACCTTCGTTTCGATACATCGGACAGGCACGCCTCCATTTCGCCTTTCTCTTGACGCCTCAAACGCTGGCTCGTGCCGCTGATCACGCCCCCGGCCCCCGCCCCCACTGCTGACGGTCTCATAACACCGACCATGAAGACGACCACCGCTTTCGTTGTCCGGGCGATCGCCTTTTGCTGGCAATACGCCTGGCCGGTCATCGCCGCGGGGATGCTGCTTGCGATCGTGTCGTCGTGGTATGCGGCCACGCATTTCAAAATCACGACCAATATGAATCAGCTGATCTCCAGCCATATGCCGTGGCGGGAGCGGGAAGCCGCACTGGAAAAAGCATTTCCGCATTTTCAATCGATCGTCGCCGTGATCGACGCGCCGACGCCGGAACTGGTCGACGAGGCCACCGCAGCTTTGGTGCAGCGGTTGTCCCGGCAGCAGGAAATGTTCGTCTCAATAGAGGACCCGGCGGGCGGCCCTTTCTTCGCTCAGAACGGGCTGCTGTTCCTGAACAGCAAAGCTCTCACCGCGCGCATGACTATGCTGACCCAGGCGACGCGCCTCATCCAGGTGCTGGCGGGCGACCCCAGCCTGCGCGGCGCGCTCCAGGCGCTGCAATTCGGACTTCTCGGCGTGCAGGGCGGCCGCATCACGCTCGACGCCATGACCTGGCCGATGACGCTCGCGGCCGACACGATCGAAAAGGTGAATGCGGGGCAGCCGGCGAGCTTTTCCTGGCGCGAACTGGTGCAGGGCAGCCGGGCCAAACCCGACGACCTCTTGCGCTTTCTCACCATCCGGGCCGTGCTCGACTTCTCGGCGCTTGAGCCCGGCCTGAAGGCGAGCAACGCTGTCCGCGAAGCGGCCCAAGACCTCGATTTTGCCGGCAAATATCAGGCCCGGCTGCGTCTGACCGGGCCGGTGCCGCTGGAGGACGAGGAGTTCGCCACGATCAAGGAGAACGCGGCGCTCAACGCCAGCGTAACCATCGCCGTGGTGCTCGTCATCCTGTGGATGGCGCTGCGCTGGTGGCGCATCATATTTGCAGTCTTCCTCAATCTTGCGGTTGGACTCTCCATAACGGCGGCCGTCGGCCTGCTCATGGTGGGCACGCTCAATCTGATATCGGTCTATTTCGCCGTGCTGTTCGTCGGCCTAGGGGTCGATTTCGGGATACAATTCAGCGTTCGCTATCGGGCCGAGCGGCACGAGGTCGACGATCTGCACGCGGCGCTGCTGCACGCCGGCAGACGGGCGGGCGCGCCGCTCACGCTCGCGGCACTCGCCACCGCCGCGGGGTTTTTGTCGTTCCTGCCGACGGCTTACAAAGGCGTCTCCGAGCTCGGTCTGATCGCGGGCGTCGGCATGCTGATCGCTTTTGCCACCAGCATCACGCTGTTGCCGGCGCTGCTCAGCCGGCTCAATCCGCCGCGCGAGCCCGAGCCGCTGGGCTACGCCGCGCTCGCCCGGGTCGATCGTTTTCTCGAGCGCAATCGCACACCGATCCTGATCGCCACCGGCATTATCGTCGTGGCGGGATTGCCGCTCCTTTATTGGTTGCGGTTCGATTTCAACCCGATGAATCTGCGCAGTCCGAAGGTCGAATCGGTCGCCACCTACCTCGACCTGAAGAACGATCCCAAGACCGGCGCCAACGACATTCAGATCCTGGCGCCCACGCTTACCGCGGCCGACCAGACTGCCGCCAAACTGCGGACCCTGCCGGAGGTTGCCCGCGTCACGACGCTGTCGAGCTTCATTCCCGACCGGCAGCGGGAAAAGCTCGCGCTGATCGCCGGCGCTGCAAAGACTCTCGATCCCGTCCTCAACCCGCCGAGCGCGGCAGCGCCGCCCACCGATGCGCAGAATGTCAGCATGATCGATTCGACGGTCGGGGAGCTCAACGCGCTCGCCGGCAATGCGAAGGGGCCGGGCGCCGACGCCGCGCGGCGTCTCGCTACGGCGATGTCGGCGCTCGCCAAGGCCGGGCCTGCCGCTCGCCAAAGGGCCGAAGTGGCGTTCGTGCAGCCGTTACGCACCGCGCTCGCCCAATTGCGCGAACTGTTCAAGGCGCAAGCGGTGTCACGCGAAACGCTCCCATCTGAGGTCGCGCAGCAGTGGATGACGCCGGGCGGGCAGGCGCGCATCGATGTCGCCCCCAGAGGCGACGCAAACGACAATGCGGTCTTGGAGAGGTTTGCCGCCGCGGTCCAGTCGGTCGCGCCGGATGCGGCCGAAGGACCGATTTCCATCCTCGAAGCGCGCCGCACCGTCGTGACTGCCTTCCTCGAGGCCGGCGCCTGCGCGCTCCTCTCGATCTCCATCCTGTTATGGATAACGCTGCGGCGGATCGGCGATGTGCTGTTGACGCTGGTGCCGCTGTTGCTCGCCGGCGTGGTCACGCTGGAGATTTGCGTTCTGGTCGGCCTTCCCTTGAACTTCGCCAACATCATCGCGCTGCCGCTCCTGCTCGGCGTCGGAGTGGCGTTCAAGATCTATTACATCATGGCCTGGCGCGAGGGGCAGACCAATCTTTTGCAGTCGGTACTAACGCGCGCGGTGACGTTCAGCGCGCTGACCACGGCGACCGCGTTCGGCAGCCTCTGGTTTTCCAGCCATCCCGGAACGTCAAGCATGGGCAAGCTGTTGGCAATCTCGCTGCTCACGACCATGGCGGCGGCGGCTTTGTTCCAGCCCGTTCTGATGGGCAAGCCGCGCGAGCAGGAAAAAGCCTTTTGACGATCCGCGCTTCCGCCTACGCGCTCCGCGCTTCGGTGGACTTGGACCCTCCGAAGCTCGCAACGCCAGCGTAGGAGGGTCGGCGGACTCATACCCGCCGTAGCTCGCGCAGCGAGCGAAGGCCGCTTCGCGGCCACGTCAGGATGACGGTCAACATTAAGCGCCCCTGGTATGAAACGATCTCACCGCTTTGAAGGATTGGCGGCCGGATTGGATTTGATCGACGGATCGAGCATGCTTTTAATGGACGGATCGAGCATGCTGTAGTCGGAATCCGGCAAGCGCGTCCAATATTGGTTGCGGCCCAAGAACGAAATGCCGAGATAACCGCGCACGATGAGCGTCTGGCCGTCGGGCGAAAGCGTCATCATCGCGTCGTAGACATCGCCGTCGCGCGGATCGAGGATCGTTCCGCCGTCGTATTTGCTGTCCCCGTGTGGCTTCATGCCGCGGATGATTTCAAGTCCGAGCCACGGCTGGTCGTGGCGGTCGTCCTTGCATTTGTCGCAGACGACATTGGGATCCTGGCCGGGCCGGAGAAACATTTTTGCGATGATGCCGTCGTAGACGCCGTCATGATCGCTGATCAGGAACCAGCCCGTGGGTTGCTTGGTATCCGGGTCGACGGCCTGCCAAAGGCCGACCGGCGACATGTCGGCGCTGAGGGCATGGCCGCCGACCATGAGCGACAGGAGCGCCGCGAAACCCGTTGTCAGTTTTGCTCGCATCGTCACAACTCCATACTTCCGTCACGCGATACATAGGCCAAGCGGCCCCGGACCGGAACGGGGGGCGCAGTTCTGTGAGACGAAATTCATCTGGCGCGCACGGCCCTATTCGTTCACCATGGCGCCCGTGCGGCCAAATGACGCCGCTTGCGGACGAACGAGAGCGCCGTGAAAATCAAGTCCATCGAGCCCATCGCGGTGAACCTGCCGATGAAAAAACCGGTGACGATGGCCGGCGAGACGGTGGCGCGCGCCGATAATGTGCTTGTCCGCGCCGAATCCGACAGCGGGTTCGTCGGCTGGGGCGAGGCGGCGTCGGCGCCGACGATGACCGGCGAAACCGCAGCCAGCATGATGGCGGCTGTGGCCCATATGACGCCGCTGCTGATCGAGCGCGCGGCCGACGATTTCGCCAGAACCTCGGCGGCGATGGACGCCGCGATGTACGGCAATACCGGAGCGAAGGCGGCGATCGAAATCGCGCTGCACGATCTTGTCGGCCGCGCCACCGGGCGGCCGCTCTATGCGCTCTTCGGCGCCAGGCAGCGCAGCCGCATTCCCGTGCTGGCGGTGATCGGCTCGACGGACGAAGCCGCCGATCTGCGCGACGCGCAAGCGCGCTGGGCCGCCGGCTACCGCGCCTTCAAGATCAAGGTCGGGCTTGCTCCGCCCGAAGCGGACGCGGCGCGTACGCGCGCCGTATGCCGGACGCTCAAGGCGCGTGGCGAGGAATGTCTCGTCTCGGCCGATGCCAATCAGGGCTTTAGCATCGAGGACGCTCTGCGCTATGTGGCTGGTGTCGGCGATTGCGGTCTCGATTTCTTCGAACAGCCGGCGCGCGCGGACGATCTCGACGGCATGGCCCGCGTCGCCGCCGCAAGCCGAATCCCAATCGGCGCCGATGAAGGCATCCATTCGCTGCACGACATCGAGCGTCATCACGCGCACAAGGCCGCGGCGGGCGTGAGCCTGAAGGCGATCAAGCTCGGCGGCCTGCGCGCGATGGCCGACGCCTGCCGGCTGTGCGACAGGCTCGGCATGAAGATCAACATTTCGTGCAAAACCGGCGAGTCGAGCGTCGCCTCGGCGGCGGCGCTGCATCTCGCCGCGACACTTCCGGCGCTGGCATGGGGCCTGACGCTGACCAGCCAGGGGCTTGCCGAGGATTCCGCTTCGGAGCCGTTGCGCGTCGAAGGCGGCCATGTCGCGGTGCCGGACCGTCCCGGCCTCGGCATCGAGGTCGACGAGCATCGCGTGCGGCGCCGGCAGCAGCAATCTAGAAAAGTAGCATAGGCCCAATTCGTCATTCCGGGGCCGCGTGTTTCGCGCGCGTCCCGGAATGACGTTGGGGAGGGGAGCTTGAAAGCAAAAGACCTCGGCATCGCCGTCGTCGGCTCGGGCCGAATCGGCACCTTGCGCGCGCGGCTCGCAGCCAAACATCCGGCGGTGCGCTTTCTCGCCGTCTCCGACAAAGAGCCGGCATACGCCAAGGCGCTGGCCGAGCTGGCCGGCGCCGATTTTTATTCCGCCGACAACGACGAGGCGATCGCGCATCCGGACGTGAATGCGGTGTTCGTCTCGACGCCCGAAGGCGAGCACGCCGCACCGGTCTGCAAGGCGCTCGAACTCGGCAAGCCGGTATTGGTGGAAAAACCGCTCGCGCTGTCGCTCAACGAGGCCGAAGCGATTCTCAAAACGCTTAAAGCGACCGGCGGTACGCTGCGCGTCGGCTACAGCCGCCGCTTCAAGGAATGCTTTCTGCGCGCCAAGGAGCAGATGATCCATGGCCGCCTCGGCAAAGTCAGCGGCGGGCTGGCGCGCGTCTACAATTCGCGCGCGCAGACATTCGCCATCCTCAAGCGCGATCCGCATGCGACGCCGGTACTCGACGTGCTCACTTATTATGTCGATCTGGTCTGCTGGTTCCTCGAAGGCAACCGGCCGGTTGAAGTGGTGGCGCGCGGCCAATCCGGGATTTTTCGCGATGCCGGCTATAGCGCCCATGACGTGACCTGGGCGCTGGTCACGTTCGCCGACGGCGCGGTCGTCAATTTTGGCATCGGCTATGCGCTGCCGGCGCGCTATCCGACGCAGGGACAATCCGACCGCGTGGAGCTTCTCGGCACCGAAGGCACCATGATCATCGACGACGACCACATGGAGCATCTGCTCTTTTCCGAAAAGGGCATCCCGCACCCTTACGTGCCCGGGCATTCCGTCGAGATGGCGTTCCTCGGCAGCAACACGGCCGGCGATTGGGCCATGGGCGAATTCTGGGGCCCGCTCGGCAACGAAACGCGCGCCTGGCTCGATTTCCTCGCAACCGGCCGGCCGAGCGTTCACGCCACGCCGGAGCAGGCGATGCTCAATCTCAAAACCACCTACGCTATCGAACGCGCGGCTGCGACCGGGCAGGTGGTGCGGCTCGACCAGGACGCGTACAGATAATCGGGATGCGCGAGCAACCGCCGGTCCGCTTGCACGCGATAGCGGCCCGGCCGGCGACGGGTTATCATCGTAACGGAGAACTTAAGGCATGACGGAAAAGTTTGGACGGTTGGCGCTCCATATGTGGACGATCGACACCACGCCGCTTGCGACCGCGCTCGATGCCGCGCGCGTCGCCGGCTACGACGCGGTCGAACTACGCCGCACCGATTTCACGCGCTGCTTCGATGCCGGCATGACCAACGAGCAGGTGCTCGATCTCATCCGCGACGGCGGCATTCCCGTCGGCGTGCTCGGCGTCGAATACGGCTGGCTGTTCGCTACCGGCGACGAAAGCAGGCGGCTCTTCAAGGTGTTCCGGGAAACGTGCGAGAACGCGGTTGCGCTCGGCTGCAATATGCTCATGAGCGCGCCCGGACAGGTCAGCGGCCCGATCGAGGACGCGATCGAATATCTCCGCGAAGCCGGCGACATCGCCGCCGAATACGGCCTGCGCCTCGCCATCGAATTCAATTCGCAGCACGATGTGCTCAACAAGCTCGCAGTGCTGCGCGAGCTGCTCGAAGGCGCCGGCAAGCGCAATTGCGGCTACCTGATCGACGCCTATCACTTCGCGCGCAGCGGCGCCGGCGGCCGCGGCTTTCAGGATGTGCCGGCCGAGCAGATTTTCTGCTTCCAGTACAGCGACCTTTCGCCCAATCCGGTGACCGGTATGCGCCGGCCGACCGATCGGTTGCCGCCCGGCAAGGGCGTCATCCGCTGGCGCGAGGTCCTCGGTTTGCTGGCGGAGAAGAATTATTCCGGCTATCTGAGCTATGAAGCTCCCAATCCCGAGCAGTGGGCCCGCTCGCCCTACGATGTTGCGCGCGAGGGCGTGGAGCTGACGCGCAAGCTGCTCAAAGACGCCGTTCCCGGTTACGCGATGTGAGGCAAACGATGAACCAGTCAGCCGCAACGACTGCCGATCCGCTGTTCTCCGGCCTGAACGACCGCTCGATCGCTGCCATTCCTGCGACCGTCGAGAAGCAACGCTACATGACCAGCGTTGCCCCCAAGGCCGCCAATCCGGGCAAATGGGTCGAGCAGCCGCGGCTGCCGATCCCAACCGGCGAACACGCCGTGATCGAGTGTCGGGGCAATATCCACGTCATCGCCGGCTATGCGCGCCATCGCTTCGACGCCGACTTCCATCAAGTGTTCGATTCCAAAACCGGCGCATGGTCGCTCAAGGCGCCTTTCCCGGTGCCGGGCAACCACGTTGCGGGCGTCTCCATCGGCTCGAAGATCTACACTTTCGGCGGCTTCATCGAGCAGAACCGCTGCCCGCATTCCAGATGCTTCATCTATGACGCGGCCAGCGATCGGTGGACGCCCATCGCGGGATTGTCGCGCCCGCGCGGCGCCATCTCGGCCATCGTGCTCGACGGCAAGATTCATCTGCTCGGCGGCCGCGACGTGCGCTCGGTGGAGTGGCACGAGATTTACGATCCGGCGGCCGACAAATACACCATCCTCGGCGGCATGCGCGGCTCGACCGCCACGCAGCCGTTCGTCGGCCAGCGCGACCACATGGGCGTCGCCGTGGTTGATGGAAAAATTCACGCCATCGCCGGCCGCATGGACTCTTATGACTTCAATACCTCGCTCAACGCCGTTTACGATCCGAAGACGGACGGCTGGAGCTTCCGCGCGCCGTTGCCGACGGCGCGCAGCGGACCCTCCTGCGTCTACATCAACGGCAAGATCGTGGTGTTCGGCGGCGAGGCCACCGGCCGGGTGTTCGGCACCAACGAGGCCTACGATCCCAAGACCGATACCTGGGAAGCGCTGACGCCGATGGCCCTTCCACGCCACGGGCTGCATGGCGCCACGATCGCCGTGATTGGCAACTTGGTGCACGTGCCCGGCGGCGGCCCGGTACCCGGCGGCAGCGTGCAGGGCGCCTACCACGACGCCTTCACCTTCGGCTGAGGCGAACGGTCGGAATATGCGCGGGTTGAAGTTGCACACCCAGTCCCCTGCCGCCGGTGAGCCGTAATGGACGACGCAACAAGAGCGGACGCAACCGGCTACCGCTTCATCGGCAAGCCCCTGCCGCGCAAGGAAGATAGGCGGCTTGTCACCGGCAACGGGCGATTCACCGACGATTTCAATCTGGACGGCCAGGCTTATGCGGCGATGGTGCGCTCGCCGTATCCGCACGCGCGCATCGTCGCGATCGATGCCGCGCGGGCGACGGCAATGCCCGGCGTGCTTGGCGTTTTCACCGGCGCCGATTGCGCCGCGGAAAAACTCGGGCCCATTCCGCACGATCCGGTGCCGAAGACCAAATACGACATGAAGCTCACCGGGCCTGCGGGCGGCGCGGTGTTCGCCGGCCCGCACGTGCTGTTGCCCGCGGTCAAGACGCGTCATGTCGGCGAAGCCGTCGCCATGGTGGTGGCTGAGAGCAAAGCACAGGCGATGAATGCCGCCGAAGCCGTGGATGTGCAATACGAAGAGCTGCCGTTCGTGTTGTGCTCCGAAGACGCCATGCGGCCGGCCGCGCCGGCAATCTGGGACGAGGTGCCGAACAACATTTGCGTCGACACGTCGTTCGGCGATCGACACGCGACCGATCGGGCATTTGCCCGTGCCGCGCACGTCGTGGCGAAGGAATTCCACATCGGCCGCGTCACCGGCGTTCCGCTCGAACCGCGCGCCGCGCTCGGCAGTTGCGACGCCGCCACAGGCCGCTATACGCTCTACGCCGGCTCCGGCGGCGCGGTGCGGCAGAAACGCGAGCTGGAAGAAGTGCTCGGGCTCAAGCCCGACAGCCTGCGCGTACTCTCGCACGACGTCGGCGGCAATTTCGGCACGCGCAACCGCGTCTTCGTCGAGTTTGGCTTGGTGTTGTGGGCTGCGAAAAAACTTGGGCGCCCGGTCAAGTTCACCGCGACGCGATCGGAAGCTTTTTTGAGCGACTATCAGGGCCGCGATCTGGTTACCAAAGTGGAGCTCGCGCTCGATGCCGAGGGAAAGTTCCTCGCCATGCGCGCCACCAATATCAGCAACCTCGGCGCCCGTTGCGTCTCGCTGTCGCCGCTGAGCAAGGGCGCGGGTCTCATCCCCGGACCCTATGCGATCCCGGCCGCGAGCTTGCGCGCCATGGCCGTGTTCACCAACACCACGCCGACCAACGCCTACCGCAGCTCCGGGCGGCCGGAAGTCACTTTCGCGATCGAACGGCTGGTCGACGAAGCCGCCGAGCAGCTCGGCGTCGATCGCATCGCTTTGCGGCGCAAGAACCTCATTCGCCCCGAGGCGATGCCGTATCGAAACGCCGTCGGCATGCTCTACGACAGCGGCCGCTACGAGGAGAACATGGAACGCGCGATGGCGATCGCCGACTGGGACGGCTTTGCCGCCCGCCGCCGCGAAGCCGAGCGACGCGGAAAACTTCTCGGCCGCGGACTCGCCAATTACGTCGAATCCTCGATCGGCGCGCCGCGCGAACAGGCGCGCATAAATGTGCGGCCGGACAATTGTGTCGACGTCGTTATCGGCACGCAGCCGAGCGGGCAGGGCCACGAGACGAGCTTCGCGCAGGTCGTCTCCGACCTTTTGCACGTGCCGGACGGGAGCGTGCGCATCATTTTGGGCGACACCGACGTGGTGCGCGTCGGCGGCGGCTCGCATTCCGGCCGTTCGATGCGCCATGCGGCGACGGTTTTCGCCAAGGCGGCCGTCGAGCTGATCGCCAAGGGCAAGGCGATCGCCGCGCTCGCGATGGGCACGGCGGCGGAGCATGTTTCGTTCGACGACGGCCGCTTCGCCGCGCGCGATACCAACCGCACCTTCGATTTCTTCGAATTGGCCCGGGAAGCGGCGCGGCTGCCGTTGCCCGACGCGTTGAAGGACGGACTCGCCGTCGTCACCGACAACGAGATGCACGATCCGGTGTTTCCCAACGGCACGGCCATCTGCGAGGTCGAGGTCGATCCCGATACCGGCGAAGTGGCGATCGCGCGCTATGCCTGCGTCGACGACGTCGGCCGCTGCGTCAATCCGCTGATCGTGCACGGGCAGACCCACGGCGCGATCGCGCAAGGCGTGGGCCAGGCGATGTGGGAGCAGGTTTTTCTCGACGCTGATTCGGGCCAGCCGCTGACCGGTTCGTTCATGGATTACGGCATGCCGCGCGCCGACACGCTGCCGCCGTTCAAGACCGAGATCGCCGAGGTGCTGTCGCCGACCAATCCGCTCGGCATCAAGGCCGGCGGCGAAGGCGGCACCACGGCCGCGCCCGCCGTCGTGGTCGGCGCCATCCTCGACGCCTTGCGCGAGCTTGGCGTGCGCGACATTCCGATGCCGGCGACGCCCTATGCGGTGTGGACGGCGATCCGGGAGGCGAGGGCGCGCGCCGCTTCAAGCAAGGCTCATCCTTGACGAAGATGGCACCGCGCGGGAAGAGATAGCGCTGCCGCCGCCGGTCGGCCGGCCTGAAACGATAGGGGAGAAACGCACCATGGCGAACAAGATCATCATCAGTTGCGCGGTCACCGGCTCGATCCACACCCCGACCATGTCGGATGCGCTGCCGATCACGCCCGATCAGATCGCCACCCAGGCGATCGACGCCGCCAAGGCCGGCGCCGCCATCCTGCATTTGCACGCACGCGACCCGAAGGACGGAAGGCCGACGCCCGACGCCGGCGTGTTCATGCAGTTTCTGCCGCGCATCAAGCAGGCCACCGACGCGGTCGTGAACATCACCACCGGCGGCGCCGTCACCATGACGGTCGAGCAGCGCATCTCCGCCGCCAACGCGCTGTCGCCGGAAATGTGCTCGATGAACATGGGCTCGATGAATTTCGCGCTCTACCCGATGGCGCGGCGCTACAAGACCTGGAAATACGATTGGGAAGAGAGCTATCTCGTCAATTCCGACGCCTACATCTTTCCCAATACGTTCCGCGACATCGAGAAGGTCTACAAGACGCTCGGCGAAGGCCATGGCGTGAAATTCGAGCACGAGTGTTACGACACCGGGCACCTTTACAATCTCGCCCATCTTGTCGATCGCGGGATGTTCAAGCCGCCGCTGTTTCTGCAGCTCATCTTCGGCATCCTGGGCGGCATCGGCGCCGATCTCGACAATCTGTTTTTCATGAAGCGCACGGCGGACCGGCTGTTCGGCAAGGATTATCTGTGGTCGGTGCTCGCCGGCGGGCGCCATCAGATGAATTTCTGCACCGCCGCCGCGATGATCGGCGGCAACGTGCGCGTCGGGCTCGAAGATTCGCTCTATATCGGTCCCGGAAAACTCGCCAAGAGCAATGCCGAGCAGGTGGAGAAAATCCGCCGCATCGTCGAGGACCTGGGCTTCGAGATCGCGACGCCGGCGGAGGCGCGGCAAACGCTCGGCCTCAAAGGCGGCGACCGCGTGAAGTTTTAGAACTGCGGCAGTCTCACATGAACGTCATCGATCTAGCAGGCCGCACGGCAATCGTCACCGGTGGGGCGAGAGGCATCGGCTTTGCGGTTGCGCAAAAGCTCATAGTCTCAGGCGCCACGGTCATCGTATGGGATATCGATCGAGCCGCGCTGGCCCGAGCGGCCGAGCCGTTACAGCGGAGCGGTCCCGTTTACACCGCCGTCGTCGACGTGACCGACGAGACATCCATCGGCGACGCCGTTGCGTCTTTTGTGCGCGGTTTCGGCAAGATCGACATTCTCGTCAACAATGCCGGCATCACCGGCGGCAACGCGCCGCTTTGGGAGCTTGAGCCCGGCGTGTGGCGGCAAGTCGTAGAGGTCAATCTGATCGGCCCGTATCTCACCTGCCGCGCCGTCGTGCCGCACATGATCGCCGCGGGTTACGGCCGGATTGTCAACATTTCCTCAATTGCCGGCAAGGAGGGCAATCCGAACGCCTCGCATTATTCGGCGTCGAAAGCGGGGCTGATCGGACTGACCAAGTCATTGGCCAAGGAACTGGCGACCAAGGGCGTATTGGTGAACTGCATCACCCCGGCTGCGGCCAAGACCGAGATGTTTGCGCAGATGAAGCAGGAGCATATCGATTACATGCTAGCGAAAATCCCGATGAACCGCTTCCTCGCCGTCGACGAGCTGGCGGCGATGATTGCGTGGCTCGCTTCGAGCGATTGTTCGTTTTCGACGGGCGCCGTATTCGATATTTCGGGCGGCCGCGCCGTCTATTGAGCCAGACTTTTATCGCTGGCGAAGAGTTCGCGAACGGCAACCGATCTGCGCAAAGGCATCGAGTGAAGCCCGTAGGGCGGATTAGTACGACTGAGTCAGAAAGCCGCATTCGATTGTAATTGAGACTCAGGTAGTTGGCGAGATTCACCGATTGGCGGAGGAGCTGAGATGGGTCTCGGAACGATAGCGGATGGGGCGTCGCGCTTTG
>Ga0207416_1001220_pt1 | contig 36139 bp, 32 predicted proteins | sample PaiPotPPM11metaG_FD_184107 | JGI IMG/M metagenome (GOLD analysis project Ga0207416, IMG submission 184107) | Iron sulfur acid spring bacterial and archeal communities from Banff, Canada, to study Microbial Dark Matter (Phase II) - Paint Pots PPM... ...
GTCCTTGAATTCCGGCGAGAAGCTCTTTTTCGATCGAGGCAAACTCTTACCTTTCCAGGTTGTCCATCCTAATGGATGAACTGTCCGGAAAGTTCGAGGCACCTCATAGACCGGCAGTGGAACGGGAGGCGGTTCTAGCTGGTGCAAGCGCCGCAGCAGGTGCCCGAGGTCGGCGGGGCCGGGCGGGGGTCCGTGCTGGGGAAGGTAGCGCCAGAACGTGACCACGCAGCCGTGGCTGGTGACGGGCTGGTCGACCGGCAGCGGTTCAACGTCGGGGAACCCGGTGGTGTTCAGCCACCGCGTGACAGCCACCGACGTGGCCAGCCGGCCAACGGTGTCCGGTGTTGCCGTCAAGGCGATGCGCGCGACGGCGCCGGAGGCGGGCAGGTGATAGACGGCAGTGCCGAACAGGCGGATCAGCCGCGCCGCGCGTCTCGAGCCCGCAGGCATCCGCAGCCTGCCGCATGGCGCGGACGGCCAGGGCGGATAGGTCCGTCGCCGGGCTGGCCGCCTGGCCCCCGCCCATCACGGCCGGCCGGGCAGCACCAGGGCGGTGCTGCCGGCGCTGAACGAGGACATCTGCTCGTCGAGGTCGCGAACGGTGTCCGAGCCGTGGAAGGCGGGAGCGTGCAGCAGTTGGCGGCAAGCCTGGAGGTGCTGGTTCAGGCTGCTGATCCGGCGCGAGGGGTCCGGCGCGAGCACGCTGCCCAGCGCCTGGGCGGCGTCATCGAGGTTGCCGGTTTCTAGCTGCACTTTGGCGAGCTCGACCTGCGCCAGCGCGGTGCATCCGTACGAGCGGAACCGCTCCGGGACGGCCTGGTAGAGGCCAACGGCCTGCGCGGCCGACCGCTCGGCCGCGGCCGGGTCGTCGGTGCCGAGCAGGGCGATCGCGCCGTAGTAGGACAGCTTCGCCTGATCGAAGGCGAACTCCCCGCCGATGCCATCGTGCAGCGCGTCGGGGCCAGCGTTCGCGGCGGCGTGCTGTGCGGCGGCCATGGCGGCGCGGGCCTGGGCCGGGCCGCCGCTGTCGGCCAGGGCACGGGCATCGATGGCGTGCAACCGGACGGCGCTCATCCCGGCCGGGTCGTGGGCCAGGCCGTCTTCGGCGAGGCGGGCCGCGTCGCGGTAGCGCTGGTCCCAGATCGCGGCCAGCGCCTGGGTTCCGCGGGCCCAGGCCATCAGCGGCCCATTGTCGATGATCCGCCCGTAGGTCCAGGCCGCGCGGGCGAGATCGTCGGCCGCTTGCTCGCGGCCGACGTCCAGGCTGGCGTTGGCCATCAGGCCGCACAGTGCCCCGGCCAGGAAGTTCAGCTCGCGGGCCTGGTCGGGGTAGGCCTTGCGGTCCAGTGCCGCCTGAACCAGCGCGAGTTCGCGGTGCATGGCCGCGAACAGCGGAAGCGGCGGCGCGCTGACGTACGCCCGGCTCAGCCGGGTCACGTCCGCGGCGTACTGCTCCACCGTGCCCGGCCCGATCCCGGTGACCGCGGACTGCTCGGCGTGCCCGCGTGCCTGCGCCGCCGCGCTGGCGATCAGGTCAACCCCGCCGTCGCCATGGCCAGCCGCGTGAAGGATGCCTCCCGCGGGATGCCGCAGCGGCCCGGCAACGTCCGCGCCGCCATCCCCGTCCCGGGTGGCCAGTACTTGCCGCGCGGCCTGCTGGCGCTCGCGCCGGCCCGCCGCCTCGACCTTGTCGCTGGCCTGTATCAGGGCCCCTTCGGCATGACAGGCGGCGTCGGCCCGCTCCCAGAAATCTCCCGGAACGTGCTGCCGCCCGGTTTCCACGTTCGCCACGGTGCTGCGGCTGTAGCCGACCAGGGACGCCAGGGCAGCCTGACTGTGACCGGCGGCACGGCGGCACGCCGCTAACTTGGCGCCCAACTCGCCGCGGGCGCTTTCGACGGCGCTTGATTCCCTCACCACGGTCCGTCCAGTCGGCGGAGTTTTCGTCAATTGTGAAATATCGGTCGCGCACTCTCCGCCGTATGGCCATAGGGGCACATGGCCTGATGGGGATCGGTGGTTCCTACTGTCGGCGTCATGACGATCGACCCGGCCAGCTATGAGCCGGTGTACCGCCAGCTCGCGCGGATCCTCCGCGACCAGATCCAGTCGCGTGAGCTGCGCCCAGGCGACGCATTGCCCTCAGAGGCCACACTGGCGCAGACCTTTGGCGTGGGCCGAGACTCCGTACGCGACGCGCTCGCGTCTTTGCGTAACGACGGCCTGGTCACCACGACCCGGGCCAGCGAACGTACGTCCGGGAACCAGCCACGGATCTCACCGTGGTCCGGCGGGGTGCGGGCACCCGCGTGGCGGCCCGCATAGCCACCACCGACGAGCGGCTCGCGCTGGGCATGCCGGAGGGAACCGCGGTGCTGGTTCTGACCCGGTCAGGCGGGCCGGACGAGGTGTTGCCCGGCGACCGGATGGTCGTCGAGCTCGCAAATGAATGACTCCGCAGTGCGGGCCGTTGATCCGGGTCGCCATACCTGGTACCGAGTCCCTCCCCTCGCCCGGCGCGGTGCATGGACTGGCGGCAGACCAGGTAGCTCACGCCGCATCGCGCTAGCCGGCTGCGTGGTCATCCTGCTGGCCGTGGCCGCTGTAGCGCCGCTGAACGGTGCTGACGTGACCAGCTCGGTGACGTTCAGCATCGCGTTCTTCGCTACGCTGCTGACCGGCGAGGCGGTGATCTTCGTCTTCTCGTTCGCCCCCTCCAGCGCCTGGCCGTCGCTGCGGGATATCGACTCGCATATCGCGTTCCGGGAATGGGTCGTGGTGGGCTGGCTGGCGGCCATGCTGACCGCGAGCGGTCTGCCCACGCACGCTGCCATCGCGGCCACCTACGGGGCGTTGCTGTTCCTGCTGGCTGACGCGTTCGGCATGTTCTCGTTCGTGCGCCTGTTCGGCCTGGCGAGCGCCGAGGGGCGCAAGAGGCTGATGCGCCGGACGCTGGCCGGCGCTCTGACCGCGGTGACGCCCTCCCCCGCCGGAGCCCTGTCTCACCGGATGCGGAGCGACCCAATCCTCAACGCCTACCTCGGGCAGCTCGACGACGCCGCCGCACGCAGCGACGGCAACGGAGTGCGCGACCTCGCCGACGAGCTGGCGTCGGCGGGCCGCACCGCCGACGGGACGGCTAACGGCGCCCTGCACCTGGATGTCGTCCACAGGTTAGCCAAGGCCGCTCTGGTCGGTGGTCTCGACCCCGTCGTTGCCTCGGCCGCGGCAGGAGGGCTCATCGACTCGCTCCTCGCGGGGATCACATCCGCCGACCACGGCAGGAACGCCGGGACCGCACCTCCGGCCGCAGCGGTGATGGCGCAAGCGAGCAGGTATCTCGCGTGGCTGGCGAACACGTCGCTGACCATGTCGGCGCGGGAAGTCACGACTGCGGTCGCGGCCCGCGAGCTGGTCGCGTTCAGCGGTCCGGGCCCGGTTGCGGATCCTGCGGCTCGCCGATCCCGATCCTCCCTACGCGGCGGGAACGGCCGACCTCGGCACTCCGCTATCCGACGTGACGTCCGTGCTGGCCTGGGTCAGCGGCTTCACCGAATTCCATGGCGCGCACCAGGCCGCGAGCATGTACGGCGTCTATCAGATCTTGACCGGGGCCAAGTTCCTCGGGAACTACTGGGACGGCGATTCGATCCTGACCGGGCTGCGGGCCGCCCGGTTCACCCCGGGCATGAGCGGCGAGCCTGCGGCCCGCGCCTCGAGGGATTCGTTCAAAAGTATGGAAGATTTTGACCGGATCTGGACTCTGATCTCCGTCAGCGCGATCGCCACGCTGCGGGACGTCCGGGTGAACCATCCACCCGAGCTCATCCGGCCCGAGTTCACCCCTGACCCGCAACTGCTCGGGGCGTACTTGCGCACCTTCGCCTCACACCGGTACATCACCACCGCCGCGCAGGCCATGACCGCCCTCACCCGAACCATTGGCTACACCGGCCAGCCGACCGACCTCTGGCACCAGGTCCAGGCCAGTGCTCAGCCAGTAACGAACTGCTCCAGACCGCCGCTGCACTGCTCGCGTCAGCTCACGCCCTGCGACCAGAGGTCAGCCTCGATACGCCGTGCCGCTTCCAGTAGGGCCGGTAGCAACTCACCGCGTAGTGCTGTCATAGTGACCCGGCTGGCATGGGCGGCGATGTTGGCCGCGGCCATAACGGCACCGTTCGCGCCGCGGATCGGCACAGCGACAGAGCGCAGGCCCTCCTCCAGTTCCTCGTCTACGATCGCGAAGCCCTGGCGGCCGACCTCGTTGACGGTCGCCCGCAAGACGTCCGGGTCGGTCAGCGTGCTGACGGTAATGGAGTTGAAGTCAGCCTGCCTCAGGTATCGCTCAAGCTCATCGGGCTCGAGCGCGGCCAGGAGGACCCGGCCCATGGAGGTCGCGTAGGCCGGAAACCGGGTACCCACCGAGACGCTGATCCGCATGATCCGCTCGGTCGGAACCCGGGCTACGTAGACGATGTGCTGGCCGTCGAGCACGGCGATGGACGACGACTCGCGGACCTTGGCCACAAGTTCTTCCAGGTGCGGCGCTGCGATCTCCGGCATGCCAAGCCCGGACAGATACGCATATCCCAGCTCGAGCACGCTCGGACGCAGCGAGAACACCCGGCCCTCGAGCCGGACATAGCCGAGATTGACCAGGGTGATGAGGAACCGGCGGGCTGTTGCTCTCGTCAGCCCAGACTCCTTGGCGACATCACTCAGCGTCAGCCGCACCCGCCCCGGCCCGAAGGCCCGGATTACCGCCAGACCCCGGTCCAAGGATTGAACGTTCTCGTTTCTGGTGGAGACTTCAGCACCGGCCTCTTCGTCACCTGACAGTTCGGCGTCGTCACCGGGCAAGTCAGCATCGTCACCGGGCAGCTCAGCATCGTCGGCAGGATCCGGGGCCAGGCTGGGTTGCGGGCGCGCCGCGCTCGGCCGCCCGCCGCCGGTCCGGCCCGTCGCCCTGCGGTCAGTACTCATTACCGCGAATGTTAACGGTCGCATCACCGTTCAGCGCAAGCTTTCGAACGCAGGCGATCATGATGCATGACAAGACGCAGCTAGGGGGACGCGAGCGACGGCAGGTACGGGATCGTCTGCGGGCCCTCTGGTAGCACGCAGAGCCGGGCGGCCGGGCCTGCGCGCCGCATGGCCGTGCCCGCCGCCTCGGCCACGTCGCCGGTCTGCGTCAGGTGCGCCGCGGCCAGGTCGGTGTCCGAGAGCCCGGAGGTATGCATGATTACTTCGTGGCGGGCCTGGATGGCGGCCTGAATCTGGATCTGCCACTGGTCCGGGAGGGTTCGCTCCCGGCCGGTGATCTCGGCGAGTAGCGCCTGCGGCGATCCCCCGGACTGCAGTGCCTCGCGGTACGACCCGTGCTCGGGGAAGCCATCGCGGCACTCGGCCGCGCAGATGATGGCCCCGCCCGGCTTGGCGATCTGGCTGGCGGCCGACATCCCCTTCACGGACTGATAGAGATTCTGATCGAGCGGATACCCGGATCCGGTGGTAACGACCACGTCGAAGCGCGCGGGAACGGGCCGCATGGCGAGGGCCTTCGCCAGCCGGCAGGCCCGCTCGTGCGTGGCCAGGATGTCACCGCCGAACGCCGCGACGATCTTCTTGCCCCGGTTCAGTACCACGTCCACCGCGTAGGTGACGCCGACGGCCTGCGCGATCGCGCGCACGTCGTCGTGCACCGGATTTCCGACGGTTACCCCCCAGGTGGCAGCGGGGTCGCCGATCCTGCGGGCATCGTGCAGGACAAGGACGGTCTCCAGTCCGGCGAGGCCCGGCGCGACCATCTTCGGGCCGCCGGAGAATCCGGCGAAAAAGTGCGGCTCCACGAACCCGGTCGTGATCTTGACGTCCGCATCCATCCACTCCCGGTTGAGCCAGACGGGAACGCCGGCCCCGAGTGTCCCGGCCCAGGTCAGGCTGGCGGTGTCCCTGGCGTCGTGATTTACCACGCGGACCGCGTCGACCACCTGATCACCGAGCATCTGGCACAGTTCCGCGACGGTGTTGGCCCGGTGCGTCCCGGTGGCGACCAGCACGACGACGTCGTCGAGATCGACGATCCCGTCCAGCTCGGCCAGTACCGCGCTGACCATGACTTCGCGCGGCTGAGCCCGGGTGATGTCGCAGACCGAGATAGCGACGGTCTGCCCGCGGCGGACGCGCTCGCGCAGCGGTGCCCCGGCCACCGGCTCGCGCAGGGCGGTCCGGATCTCGGCGGCGCCGTCCGCCACTGCCGGGTGGTGATTCGGGTACAAGACGATGGCGTCCGCCGGGACCTCGATGTCCAAGCCGTCGTCGCCGTAGGCCAGGCTGACGTGCACGCGAGTTCCTTGCCGTGGATCCCGGGTGCCGGGCCGGATCCGCCGGCCCGGCACCCGGAGCTTGGCTGTTACTGACTCAGGATGTTCTTGTCGGTCCACGCCTGGTTGTAGACGTACGTGGCCTGTCCGTCCACGGGCACGTCCTGGTAACTGGCCAGGTCCGAACCGGTGATCGTGAGGTTTGGGTAAGTCATGGTCTTCGGCACCTTCTTACCCGTTGCGATGTCGTAAGCGACATACACTGCGGCCGCGCCGATGCCCGGATTGGTGCCGATGGACTCGGTCCGGTACCCGTCGGCCTTGTACTGCTTATACCACCACTGCAGCTCGGCCCCCTGGTTGCCTTCGACGATCAGCGGCACCGGCCGGCCGACCGCCTGGAAAGCCTGCGCCGCGCCGTAGCCCTCGCCGCCCTGCTGGATGACCGCGTTAATGTGCGGCAGTCCCGGCAGCACGGACTCGAGTTTCGACTCCGTTGTGGCGTTATCCCAGTTGCCGTAGATCGTGTTCACGATCTTCAGGCCCGGGTACGCCTTGAGGGCGGCGTTCACGCCGTTCTGGAAGGCCTGATCCCCGCCCGCGCCCGCGACACCGCGGATATTGAGCACATTGCCCTTGCCGCCGAGCCGCTCCCCGACGTACTTGGTCAGCGCCTGTCCGGTGCTGGCCAGGTCGAAGACGAGCTCGTACGGGAGCGTGCTGGTCACCGGGCCGTCGCTGAAGACCAGCACCGGAATCCCGGCATGGATCGCCTTCGCGATGACCCCGTTCAGGGCCGAGGCGGACGTCGGGTCGATCATGAGGACGCTGACGTGCTGCAGGATGAGGTCCTGAATCTGGGAGATCTGCGTCTTCGCGCTGTTGTTCGCGTCGACGAACGTGTATCCCGAGATCTTGCCATCCTTCTTGAGCACCGCCGCCGCCTCCGCGACCGCCTGGTTGTTGCCCTTCTGCCAGGCGTTGCTGGAAAACGCCTGGCTGAAGCCGATGATGATCTTGTGGTTCGCGGAGCCGGATGAGCCCGGGCTGCTGTTGCTCGCACACGCTGCGAGCGACGCTGCGATGACGCCCACGGCCAGGACCAACCGGGCGCGGTGCCACTGGGCCTGTCTCTTGATCGGGTAGCGCATCAAACTGATCCCCTTCAGGTGCGGTAAAGGAATGCGCGTGTAGTTACGGGACCCGGCTCAGGTGCGCTCGGCCCGCCGGGCAATCAGCCGGGAACTGCCGACCGCGATCACCAGGACCGCGCCGTCGAACACGGGCTCGACCCAGTTCGGCACGCCGTTCAGCTCGAGCCCGCTGACGCCGATCGCGACGAGAATCACCGCGATCACGGTGCCGACCACGTTGAACCGGCCCACCTTGATCGTGGTCGCGCCGAGGAAGCCCGCCGCGACGGCGGGCAGCAGGAACGACGGTCCGACACCTGAGCTCACGGACCCGACGTAGCCAAGCTCGATGACTCCCGCGATCGCGGACATGAGCCCCGAGATCACGAAGGCCGTGGTGCGCAGGTTCGCCACGCGCATTCCCAGTAGTTGCGCGGACCGCGGGCTGAGCCCGATGGCGAGGCTGCGGCGGCCGTACGGGGTGTGCTCGAACGCGATCCAGAACACCACCGCGATGATGGCGGCCATCCAGACGATGTCCGGGACGCCGGCGGCATTGTCCTGGGCGAACGTCTCCAGGCTGTGCGGGATCCCCTGGATCAGGACGTTCCCGTTGGTCAGGTACAGCGAGATCCCTGACAGCACCGAACCAACCCCGATGGTGGCGATGAACGAGCTGATGCCGATCCGGGTGATCAGGATGCCGTTCACGAGACCGACGAGCGCCCCGAGGCCGAGCGTGATGAGGATCGCCAGCCCGAGACTTATGTGGTGCTCGCCGGTGAGCACCGCGAGCAGCACAGCCGATAGCTCGAGGTTGTAGCCGACCGAGAGATCGAAGTCGCCGGAGATGAGCGGCGGCAGCGAGGCCAGGGCGAGCAGCATCGTCACGCTGTTGCTGCCGAAGACGATCTGGAAGTTCGCGACGGTCGGAAAGGTCGTCGAGTTCGTGATCGAGAAGATCACGGCCATGACGATCAGGACCAGCACGACCGCGTACCTGGTCCACCATCTGTTGGTCGTCTTCGCGCCGCCGCGCAGCCGGTAACTGAGGCGAGCCCTCTCGTCCGCGGCTTCGGGGCCGGTCTGCCGCGGCTGCCCGGGTACGTCGAGCGATGGCTGGTTCATGACGCTGCTTTCTGCGCGCTGGTGTTGCCCGAGGACACGCGGAGCAGCAGGAAGCTCTCGATGGCCTGCACGGTCAGCGAGCCGCCGCTGAGCTCGTCGGACACTTCGCCGTCGACCAGGCACAGGACCCGGTCGCAGAGAGTGGTCAGCTCCTCGATGCTGGACGACAGCACGAGCACGGCGCAGCCATGCGCGGCCTGCTCGTGAATCAGGGCATAGATGGCTTGGCGGGCGCCCACGTCGACGCCCTCGGTCGGCTCGTCGAGCACGAGCACCTTCGGCTCCCGCGGGATCCACCGGCCGACCACGACTTTCTGCTGGTTCCCGCCGCTCAGCGTCTCGATCGGCGCGCGCGGATCCGGCGGAACCACGTTGCACCGCGTGATCAGGGTGTCCGCAAGCTCTCCCTCGCGGCGGCGCAGCAGCCAGCCAAACCGGGTGAGCCCGCTCAGCGCCCCGATGGTGAGGTTCTCCTCTGTGCTGGCGCCGCTGATCGTGCCCGCCCGGCGCCGGTCCTGTCCCACGTAGGCGATGCCTGCCGCGAGCGAACGCCACGGCTTGCCCGCCGGGATGCCCTGGCCGGCCACCGAGACCGTGCCGCTGCGGATCGACTCCAGGCCGAAGATGACCCGGCCGATCGCGCTGCGGCCGCAGCCGGCGCGTCCGATCACGCCGACGATCTCGCCGGCTCCGACGGCGAAGCTGACCCCGCTCAGGCGTGAGTTAGTGATCTTGTCGATGGATAGCACGACCGACTCGGTCCTGGTCGCCTCACGCGGCGCGTGCGGCTCGATGGCCTGGCCGGCGACGAGCTCGACGAGTTCCGCCGGTGTGATCTCGCTGGTTTCCCCGTGGTGGATGATCTTGCCGTCGCGGAGCACGGTGATCATGTCCGCGATCTCGAAGACTTCCTCGAACCGGTGGGTGATGTACAGGACGCCCGCCCCGTGATTCTTGACCCGGCCGATAACCTCCATCACGCGGGCGACTTCCTCGGCGGGCAGCGCGCTGGTGATCTCGTCGAGGACCAGCAGCTTCACCTGGTCTAGCCCGCCGTACATCGCCCGGGCGAACACCACCGCGACCCGCTCCCAAGCGGCGAGCCGGGCCACCGGGACGCCCGGAGCGCGGTGCAGGCCCACCAGCTCCAGGGCTTCCGCGACCGCAGCGCGGGTGCGCCGCCAGTCGATCCGGCCACCGACCCCGCGCTGATAGTGGCGGCCCAGCGCGATGTTCTCGGCGATGGACAGCTCCTCGACCAAGCCGAGTTCCTGATGGACGGTCCGCAGCCCGCGGGCCTGCATGTCCTGCACTCCGGCGGGCCGGGGCACCTGCTCGCCGGACAGCTCGAACCGCTCGATGGACGTCGGCTCGTGGTTGCCCGAGATGATCTTCACCGAAGTGGACTTGCCGGAGCCATTGGCCCCGAGGAGCGCATGCACCTGACCTTGCTCGACTTCGAGGTCGAGCGCGTCCAGCACCAGCCGCGGGCCGAACCGCATGGAGGCCCCGCGGATCCGCAACGCGGGTGGTCTGACGTCAGCCACGTGCATGCACTCCTCTTCCCGTATCGCCCGCGGCCCGCCTCAGCTGGCCGCGGACCGGCCCCAGAGCGCCAGGTACTTCTGCTCGAACCCGGACGAGACGCCGTTGAACGGGGTGTTACCGGGCGGCACGTTCGCGTAGTTGAACATCTGGGACGGCACGTTCTCGACGACGAACGGCTGGTTGTTCAGGTACCGGAAGATCTCATCCAGAGCGGCCCAGGCGGCCCAGGCCAGCGAGGCGCCGATGTCATTGGCGAACGCGTCCCGCTTCTGGACGTAGTACAAGGTGTCCCCGAGCTGCGAGTAGAGCTGGGCCTGGCTGCGCAGTCCGGCCGCGTTGATGGCCGGGACGAGGTAGGTCGCCGGCGGGTCGTAGCCGACGAGCATAGAGTTGATGGCCTTGTCGGCGCGCAGCGCCGCGACCACGCGTCCGGGGAACGTCGTGTTCACCGTGTTGCCCGTGAAGTTGATCGGCGACGCGAACGTGAGGTGGCAGATCGTACAGGCCTTCAGCTGGGCCATCGCGTCCTGCAGCACCAGCACCGGCAGCCCGTACTCGTTGTCGTCGAGGAACAAGACGTCCACGCGGCCCTTGTTGTTCGCGATCATGGCGTCGGCCAGCAGCTGGCCTTCGGCCCGCGCATTCGGGTTGACCTCGTAGTCCACGCCCGTGGACTCAGGAACGTTCTCCTGGAACGTGGACACGACCGGGATGTGCTTGGCGTGTGCTTCCTTGAGCCCGATCGGGACCAGGCTCTCGTCGATGCCCTGCAGCAGGATCGCCGTGGCCCCGTCCAGGATCGCGGTCTGCATCGCCTGGTCGGTGTCGGCTGGGTTCTCAACCGATACCACTTTGCCCCGCCAGCCGAGCTGCTTGACGGCGGCAACCGCGGCGTCGGCGCCCAGGTGACAGCCGATCAGCGCGGGAGTGCAGCCAATCGCGACGAGGTAGCCCTTCTTCGGCATCTTGGTCGACGTCGTCGGCCCGGCCCAGGTCAGCGGTTTCTCTGCGGCCGTCACCGCGGCGGCGTAGCCGGCGATCGTGGGGTAGCTGGCCGGCAGCGCGGGGCCGGGAGATGCTGGCCAGTGAACCAGCGGACGCGGCGTAACGCCGGGATTCGCGAACGAGCTTGAGCCCGATGTGACGGCAGCCGGACCGCTTGAGCACCCGACGGCGACGACGCCGGCCAGCAGAGCGGCTATCGCGCTGACCGCGCCTCTTCTTCGCGAGGATCTTGATGCCACGCGCCCTCCTGAGACTCGCGCGTCCGCGCAGCGTGCGCGGCCGTGCACGATGTGAGCAGCAGGACCATATAGCCGTGTTCGTAATACGTCAAGATGTTCGCTTCACGAACGCATAGGCTATCCTGGCCTGACTACCCTCCGATCGCCTAGACCGCTGATTGCCAGCGAGAATGCCGTCAGAACGCGATCTGGCGGGCAGGCCGGCACTGCGGGCTGGACTTTCCGGTTCCGGTACGGCAGGGTTCTAGCGACCGGAGAGTGAAACCAAGTTCGTATATCGAACGAACAGGCGGCACCCGCGGCCGCCAGGCACTCGGAAGGACTGCCGTGGAAGCATCCGCACGACCGCCGACCGGTAACCCGGGGCAGCAACAGCCTGGCGGTTAGGGCATGGAGAGCGTAAACCCGGAGGCTCGTGCCCCAGCCAGCCGTAAAGCAGCCGCGAGTCCAGCGCGGGCCCGCCGGGCCCGCGTGCCGAAGCCGCGTACACCCGGCCCGGGCCAGCCCGCGCCGTCCCGGGATGGCGGCCCGGCCCCGGAACGGGACTTCGTCCGGTCGCTGGATCGCGGTATCGCCGTGATCCGGGCGTTCGGCCCGGACCGGGAACGGCTCAGCCTGAGCGACGTAGCCCGGGCCACCGGGCTGACGCGCGCCGCCGCGCGGCGTTTCCTGCTCACCCTCGTCTCCATTGGCTACGTGCGCAGCGACGGCCGCGAGTTCTCGCTGCGGCCGCGCGTGCTGGAACTCGGGTACGCGTACCTGTCCGGGCTGGACCTGCCTGACCTGGCCGCGCCGCATGTGGAGGAACTCGTGACGCAACTGCACGAATCTTCCTCGATCTCGGTCCTGGACGGGCACCATATCGTCTACGTGGTCCGGGTTCCGACCAAGCGCATCATGACGGTGGCCATATCTCTCGGCACGCGGTTCCCCGCGTTCGCCACGTCAATGGGCCGCGTGCTGCTGGCCGCGCTGCCGGAGGACGAACTCGACCGCTACCTCGAAGAGGCCGAGTTCCAGGCCTACACCAGCCGCACGGTCACGGACCCCGGCAAGCTGCGCGAGATCATCGCCGAGGTGCGGCGGCAGGGTTACGCGATCGTCGATCAGGAACTGGAGGTCGGCCTGCGCGCCATGGCCGTTCCGGTCCGCGGCGCGGCCGATGTCGGCACCTGTGCCCTCAATGTCTCCGCGCACGCGAGCAGGGTGAGCCTCGGGGCCATGCGCCGTCAGTTCCTGCCGGCCCTGCGGGATACAGCAGCGCAGATAGAGGCCGACCTGAAGGCGCAAAGCCCCAGCTGAACCGCGGCCGAGCATGCCGGTGACCGCTATTTGACCGCGACGGCGTTGGGCGGCGATGCCGCGCCGCCGGTTAGCTGAAGCGGCGCGGACGTGAGAAAGCACGTGAACCGGCCGTCCGCGGCGCAGTCTGCCGCCAGCGCCTCCAGCTCGAACAGCTCGCCGATCGGCATGCCGAGCAGCACCAGCAGGCGGACGTGCAGGGTCGTGCGCTCGGCGCGCGCCTGGACCGGGTCGCCCTCGGCTGGCGCGTCGAAGGCGGGCAGCACCGCGCTGGCCGGTCCCACCTCGAGTGCCGGGGTATCCGAGGCCACCGCGCTGACGTGCAGATCCCACAGCACCTCCGCGCACTCGGCGCCTGGAGCGAGGCCGGGGTACGCGGTCGGCGGCGCGGCCAGCGCCGACCGCGTCTCCTCGGTCAGCGACCGCCACCAGGCGGGCCAGCCCGTCCGGATCAGCAGGATGTCGCCCGGCCGGGTGGTGATTCGCTGGGAGCGCAGGCACGCCGCGAGCTCGCCGGCCTGAAGGACGTCCGGCTCGTCGTACCGGATCGGGCGCCCGGACGCCTCGCGCCAGCGGCCGAGATCGGCCACGACCGCCCTGGTCGCGATCCCGCGCTGGCTCCAGTGCTGGATGCCGTGCACCGTGTCCGGCAGCCCGTTGTAATAGCCATGCCCGACGCCGCCCACATGCCGGAAGCCGTCCCACTGGCTGGACACCTGCGTATTGAAGTTATCGAGCAGATCATCTTTGAACGTCTGCACGCCGCCAAAGCCGGGCGCCGCCGTGATCTTGTGGTCCACCGCCGGGCGGCCGAACAGCGCGGGCTCGGGCTCGGACATGTTCATGTCGAGCGGGAAGACCGCGCCCCGCTGGATCTCGCCGGCGGCCGTCGCGGTGCGCTCGGGGGTAATCAGGTTCAGCGTCCCGAGCAGGTCATCGTCACCCCACAGTCCCCAGGCGCAGGCCAGCGCCGACCGGACCGGCAGGTCAGCAAATCTGGGCAGCTCAGGCATGCCGCAGGCTCCTTCGGTGTTGGCGCTCACTGCCCCTGCCAGGCCGGCGGCCGTTTCTGCGTGAACGCAAGAGATCCCTCCGCCCCGTCGCGCGACTCGGCGATCTCCTTATCCAGATGGCGGGCGTAGGCCGCCAATGACTCCGGGAAACCGGAGGAGAGCCGGTACATCCGGACAGCCCCCTGGACCGCCAGCGGCGAGTTGCGGCAAACCATCGCGGCCAGTTCCTGCGCTGCCGCGAGTAGCTGGCCGGCGGGCACCACCTTGTTCACCAGCCCGTACTGAAGGCAGTCGGCCGCGGTCAGCCGCCCGTTGCACAACGTGAGGTACGCGGCTACCGCCGGCGGCATCGCGTGATAGATCTCGTGCGGCGCGCCCAGCCTGCCGACGTTGGTGTGCTGGTCCCCCAGCCACGCATCCTCCGCCATCACGCGTAGCTGGCACTGGAGGGCGATGCTCAGGCCAACGCCCACGGCGAAGCCGTTGATCGCGCAGATCAGCGGCTTGTCGAGGTCGGCGTCCTGCGGCTGGCCGCCGCCGCCCCAGTGGTAGAGCGGGGAGTTCGGATCCTCGTGCGGCGTCAGCTTGCCCTGCTGCTGGTACCCGGCCAGGAACTTGATGTCCCGGCCCGCGCAGAACGCCGGGCCGGCGCCGGTGACGATCCCGCAGTAGATGTCCGGGTCACGGGCGATGTCCCGCCAGCAGGAGCTGAGTTCGACGTACGCATACGAGTGCAGCGCGTTGCGCACCTCCGGCCGGTTGATGGTGACGTAGGCGATGTGGCCGTCCTTCTCGTACCGGACGTACTTCAAGGCCGATGGCGCGGTGGCCGGGTCGTAGCGGGTTTCGTAGGCGGGCATCATGCCTCCGTTTCTTCTGGTCGGGACGGGGGAAACGTGCTGCGGGACCGTGAGGCCAGGAAGGATCGCCGGGCGGCAGCGCCCGCGGCGGAGGCGCTGAGCTCTTCGGAGTAGCTCTGCTCGAGCGCGAAGCCCTCCCGGGTCGGCAGCGCGGCCACCGGCGCGAACGAGCTGCGCATGGCCCGGACCGCGACGGGGCTCTTGGCGGCTATCCGGGCCGCGATCTCGGCGGCGGCGTGCTCCGCCTGTCCGGGCGCGACCAGGCGGTGGACGCCGCCCAGCCGGTGCAGCTCCGCCGCGGTCACCGGCTCTCCGGTCAGCATCATGGCCCGCATGGCCTGCTGCGGGAGGATCCGCTGCAGGAAGCTGGCCCCGCCGCCCTGCCCGACATCGATCTCGGGCATCCCGAAATGGGCGTCCTGCGCGGCCACGATGAGGTCACAGCAAGCGGCGAGCACGAAGCCTGCGCCGAGCGCCGCGCCCCCGACCGCCGCTACCACCGGCCGGGCGCTCGACATGACCGCGAAGAACGCCTCGCGTCCCAGCCGGGCGGCCGCGGCTCTCGCGGCCGGCCCGGACAGCGACTCCTTCTCTTTCAGGTCGGCGCCCGCGCTGAAGATGCGACCCGCCGCGGCCAGCACGATCGCGCGTGCGATGTCCGCGTCCTGCAGGCTGTCCAGGGCGGTGATCAGCTCCGACCGGATCTCGGAGTCGAGTGCGTTCACCGGCGGCCTGGCCATGGTCACGGTGACGACGAAGGGCGCCGGGCGGCCCAGGCGCAGCCACCGGAAGGCTGGCAGGCCCGCGCCCGGTTCCGGCTCGGATGGCCGGCCGACGGCCTGCTCGCCGGTCACGGCTGCGCCACGTGGACGAGTCCGTCCACCGCCACCGCGCCCGCCGGGCCGACCATGACCGGATTGACTTCGATGGTGAATCGCTGCCACGGGGCGCTGGCCGCGATCTGCGAGAACACGGCGACGAACGCGGCTGCTTCTTCTAGGCCGGCCGGCGCCGAGTCCGGCCTGGGCTCTCCCAGGCCGGCCGGCGCCGGGGCGGCCCTAGCCGCGTGCCGCACCAGGCGCAGTCGCCGCAGCAAACGCCGGGCGCCGTCCTGGTCGACCGGCGCGCGCGCGAACGTCACATCGTCAGCGAGCTCCGTCCGCGTGCCGCCCGCGCCGCAAGAGACGATCACGCCCAGCTGCGCGTCCCGGAAGGCCGAGACCAGGATCTCCAGCGTCCCGCGTACCGACTGCTGGACGTAGACGCCGTCCAGGTCCACGCCCAGCTCCGCGGCCCGGCCGCGGAGCCCCTGATAGGCCTGGCGTGCTTCGTCCGCCGTCCGCAGGTCGAGGGCGACCAGGCCCGCGACGGCGCGGTGCGTTATCGCAGCTGAGACCCCCTTCAGCACGACCGGCAGCCCGACCCGGCTCAGCGCCTCCGCCAGCCCGGCTTCGGCGGTGACCAGCAGGCCGGCCGCGACGGGCAGGCCGGCCGCGGCCAGCATCCGGTGGCACTCCGGCTCGGACAGGACCTGGCCGGGCCGGACCGTCGGCCACGACCGGGGCCAGCCAGACGGCGCGGACCGCAATGCCGCCGGCCTGACGTGCCGGTCCGCCCGGCAGACGCTGCTGGCGATGGCCCGGATGGCGCGCTCGGGCTCTTCGAATACATGAAAGCCGGCCGCCCGGAGCTCGTCCCGCGCCCGGTCCGGGCAGAACGGCCAGGCGACGCAGACCGGCTTGCCCTGGTCGCTGAGCGCGCGCACCGCGCCGATGATCTGGTCCATCCCCCGGCCCATCGGGCCGAGGATGACCAGCACCTCGTCGACATGGTCGTCCGCGGCGATGGCCGTCAGCGCGGCCGGGAACCGGGCCAGGTAGGCCGGGTCGTTGAACACCTGGGGTGTCACGTCGACGGGATTGCCGCGCGCGGCGATCGGTGGCAACAGCGGGACTAGCTTCTCCTGGGTCCGGGGGGTGAGTTGTGGTGCCACCAGCCCGTGCCGGCCTGCTTGGTCGGCGGCCAGCACGCCGCTGCCGCCGCCGAGCGTGACGATGCCCAGCCGGTTGCCCCGCGGCCGGCGGCCGGCTCCGGTGCTGGCCAGCAGGAAGACGGTGTCGAGCAGTTGCTCGAGCGAGTCGACACCGATGACGCCGAGGTCGGCGAGTACGGCGCGGGTCACGCGGTCCTCGGTAGCCAGCGCCCCGGTGTGGGCGGCGGCCGCCTGCGCGCTGGCCGGAGTGGCCCCGCCGCGCAGCATTACCACCGGCTTGCCGGCCGCGCGGGCCCGGTCCAGGGCCGCGACCAGGCGCGCGCCGTCCCGGACACCTTCCAGGTAGACGGCGATCACTTCGGTCTTGTCATCGCCGGTGAAGGTCCAGATGAAGTCCGAGACCGTCAGGTCGGCCTCGTTGCCCGTGCTGACCATGTAGCGCAGGCCCAGGCCGGCCCGCTCGGCGTAGGCGTGCGCCTGGGTGCCGAGACCGCCGCTCTGGCTCACCATCGAGATGGCGCCGGGAGTGAGCTCGGTGACCTCGGCCAGGAACGACGCGAAGCTGGCGATGACCGGGCCGGAGGAGTTGATGAAACCGATGCTGTTGGGCCCGACCAGCCGGAATCCGGTCTCGGCACAGGCCCGTGCGACATCGCGCTGCAGAGCGTCGCCCTCCGGGCCCTTCTCGGCATATCCCCCGGCCCACAGCACGCCGGCCGCAGTCCCCGCGGCCGCCGACGACCTGATGAGGTCCGCGGCATCCGCCGCGCGCACGGCGAGCACCGCCAGCGCGGCGGGCGCGGGCGTGGCCGCGGCCGCCGGATAGCAGCGCAGGCCCGCGACGGTCTGGCGGCGCGGGTTGACCGGGTAGACCTTCCCGCCGTACCCGAACCGCTGCAGGAAGCGCACCGCCGTTCCGCCGATGTTGCCGGGCGCGTCGGACGCTCCGATAACGGCGATGGAAGCCGGGTTGAGGAGGTAGCTGAGGTCGCGGAACCCGTGCTGGCCGGTCGGCCCCGCACCAGTCATCGCTCAGCTCCGCAGCCGGCTACGGCCTCGACATGAACGTCACACGCACATAGTTTCATAATGCGAACACAAACCTTGTCGTACGTCTGCTGCCGTGTCAAGACCGGGCGGCTCGGCCCGGTGCTTACTTGAGCGCGAGCGCGTTCGGCGGGGACGCCACCCCGCCGGGCAGGTTCGCCGGGGCCGAGGTCAGGAAGCACTCGTACCGGCCGTCGGCCGCGCAGTCTGCCGCCAGGCGTTCCAGGTCAAAGAGCTCGCCGATCGGGATGCCGAGCATCGCGAGGATCCGGACGTGCAGCTGAATCTCGTGCTCGCGGCGCGGGTCCGCGCGTACCTCAGCTAGGTAGTCCCGGTCGTGACCAGCACCGATAGGCCAGACCTCCAGTGCGGGGTTGTCCGCGGCGACGGCTGCCACGTGCATGTCCCAGAGCAGTCTGGCCATGTCCTCCGACGCCTCCAGGCCGGCCGACCGCAGCACCCCGCGGTCGGACAGCCGGGCCCGGGTGGCCGGATCCCGGGCCTGATACCACTCCAGCCAGCCCGTGCGGATCAGCAAGATATCGCCGGTCCGCACGCTGACGCCGCAGGTATCGAGGCAGTCCAGCAGTTCAGCGGGGGTGATGGGATCCGCGCCGCCGGGGTCGAGCGGCCGGCCGACGGACTGCCGCCAGCGCGCGACGTCGGCCAGGACGCCCCGGCCGGCGATCCCGCGCACGGCCCAGTGATGCACGCCGTGGCTGGGATCGGGAATGCCGCCGAAGTGGCCGTGTCCCGGCCGCTGCACGTGGCGGAACCCGTCCCACTGGGTCGAGCCCTGGGTGTTCCAGTCCGAGATCGTCTCGTCCTTGGACGCGATCCGTACCGGCCCTACCTCGTGCCGCAGCCGGGCGCGGCCGAATAGCGGCGGGTCTGGCCAGGTCATCGGCAAGTTAAGGGAGAACATCGCGCCGCGCTGGACCAGTCGGCTCGCGTCTCGGACCCGCCGGGGAGTGAGCAGGTTCAGGCAGCCGAGCGGGGCATCCGCACCCCAGATGCGCCAGGCCGAGGCGACGCCGTCCAGCCGGGGCAGGCTGGCGTAGTCCGGCAGCGCCGCGTTGTCCCAGGGGCCTAGCTCGTCGGGAATCTCGAATCGCCTCCTCCGTGGCGGCGCGCCTACCTCAGCGGATCGCGGCCGCGGTCGGCCTGTTTCCGCCCGTTCGACCGTTGACGCCCGGCGTTACGGTCAGTATGTTGTGCCTCGACCGAACAATTGTGCGGACTACGAACCTCCGGCTACAAATCTATGGTGCCCTGCGGTCCGCGATGAGGCAACCGGACTTACGGCGGCGGGCGGTCAGCCCGATGATGGCAAGGAAGCGCCTGACTGTGAGTTATCCGACCGACTTGCTGATCGCCGGCCAGCTGCGGCCGGGCGCCGGGGCAGCGCGAGACGTCGAGAATCCGGCGAGCGGCATGGTGCTGTGCTCCGTCCGCGACGCCAGCGAGCAGGACGTTGCCGAGGCTGTGAAGGCCGCGGCCGCAAGCTGGCGCGCATGGGGGGCGACGCCGCCCGCTGTCCGCGCCGCGCGGCTGCGGCAGCTGGCCGACGTGATCATGGCCGAACGCACCTGGCTAGCCCGGATCCTGGTGGCCGAGGTGGGCAAGCCGATTCGGGAGGCTGAGGGCGAGGTCGAGGCTACCGCTGGCTTTATCCGCCATGCGGCCAGCCTGCTGGAGACGCGGTACGACGAGATCCGCTACACGGGCCGCCCGGACGAGGAGATCTGGACCCGGCGCCAGCCGTACGGTGTCGTGGCGGCCATCATCCCGTGGAACTATCCGTCCGCTCTGGTCACCCGGAAGCTGGGTCCCGCCCTCGCGGCCGGCAATGCCATCGTCATCAAGGCAGACGAGAAGACCCCGCTGTCGGCGCTGGCCATCGCGCAGATCGTGGCGCGCACCGAACTGCTGCCTGCGGGCCTGGTCAGCGTGCTGACCGGCGCGGGCGAGACGGTTGGCCGCGCGCTCGTGCTGAGCGCGGGAACCGACCTGGTCACGATGACCGGCAGCTCGCAGGCCGGCAAGGCGATCCTCGCGGACGCGGCGAGCCAGGTTAAGCCCGTCCACCTCGAGCTCGGCGGCAAGGCGCCGTTCATCGTGATGGCGGACGCAGACCTGGACCTGGCCGTCGCCGATGCCGTGACGTCCCGGCACATGAACTGCGGGCAGGTCTGCATCGCGAACGAGCGGACCTTCGTGCATGAGTCCCGGTACGCGGACTTTGTGGCTCGCTACGCACGGTGCGTCGAGGGCCTGGTCGTCGGCGATCCGGCCGAGCGAGCCACGCAGGTGGGCCCGAAGGTAAGCGGCGCGGAACTGGACAAGACCCTGCGGATCCTGCGGGAGTCGGTCAGCCAGGGCGCCTCGGTCATGACGGGCGGCGGCCGGCTCGCTCCGCCGGCCGGGCTGGAGAACGGCCACTGGATGACGCCCACGGTCATCGCCGCCGTATCGGACGACATGTCCGTCATGCGCGAGGAGATCTTCGGTCCGGTCACCCCGGTGAGCCCGTTCGCGGACTGGGCCGAGGTCGCCGCCCGCGCGAACGCTACGCGGTATGGCCTCTCCGCGTACCTGTACACCTCCGACCTGCGCACGGCCATGAACGCCAGCCGTGACCTGTCATTCGGCGAGGTCTACCTCAACCGCGTGGGCCCCGAGGAAGTCAACGGATTCCACACCGGGTACCGGGAGAGCGGCCTCGGCGGTGACGACGGCGCCCACGGCCTGGACGGCTACTTCCGCAAGCAGACCGTGTACCTGCGGTTCTGACCCTAGCCCGCGGCCAGCGCAGCCGCTGGAACCGCCCGCACCAGGAGGAACGATGGCACTGGCCGAGTCGGCCACCAGGCTCCGCAAGTTCATCAACGACCCGGCCGACTTCGTCGACGAGGCGCTGGATGGCCTGGTGCTCGCTTACCCCGATCGGATCCGCCGGGTTGACGGCGAGCCGCGCGCGATAGTCGGCCGCGAGCCCCGGCCGGACCGGGTGACGATCGCGACCGGCGGCGGCTCAGGACACCTGCCCCTGTTCGCCGGTTACGTCGCGCGCGGCCTGGTCGACGGCTGCGCGGTCGGGAACATGTTCGCCTCGCCGAGCCTGGACGTGATGCTCACGGTGACGAAGGCCATCAGCGCCGGGCAGGGCGTGCTCTATCTTTACGGCAACTACGGTGGCGACCGGATCAACTTCGATGCCGCCGCTGACCTCGCCGCAGACGACGGCATCGAGGTCAAGACGCTGCGGGCGGCCGACGACGTGCTGTCGGCGCCGCCGGACAAGGCCGAGAGCCGGCGCGGCATCGCCGGCATCTACTTCGGGTACGTCGTGGCCGCGGGCGCGGTCCGCGCCGGGATGTCGCTCGGTGACACGTCGATGATCACCCGGCATGCGCTGGACCGGACCCGCAGCGCCGGCGCAGCGCTGTCTGGCTCCGTCCTGCCCGCCGTCGGCGCGCCGAACTTCGTCCTCGCGGACGGCGAGATGGAGATCGGGACCGGCATCCATGGCGAGCCCGGCACCCGGCGCGGGCCGCTGCTGAGCGCCGACGAGGTCGCCGACGAACTGGTGCCGCCGCTGCTGGCCGAGCTGAATATGCCGGCCGGTGCCGAGGCCGCCGTGCTGGTCAATGGCCTCGGCGCCACGCCGCCGGAAGAACTGTATGTCCTCTACCGGCGGGTTCATCAACTGCTGACCGGCGCCAGGATCACTGTCCGCCGCGCCTTCGTCGGCGAATACGCCACGTCGCTCGAAATGGCAGGCGCGTCGATCAGCCTCCTGCACCTGGACGACCGGCTGACCGGCTATATCGACAGCGCCGCGGCGGCGCGGCCGTGACAGGGGTCCAGGCCTGGGACGCGGCCAGGCTACGGGCCGCATGGCTGAACGTCTGCACGAGGGTCCCGGCGGACCGCGCGGAGTTGACCCGGCTGGACGGGCTGGCCGGAGACGGTGACCTGGGCCAGACGCTAGCGGCGGGTTTCGGCGCGGTGGCCGGGCAGCTCGCCGCCGACCCGCCCGCGAGCGTAAGCGAGCTGCTCGTGCTGGTCGGCACGACGCTGAGCCGCGCGGCGCCGTCGAGCTTCGGCACGCTGCTTGGCCTCGGGCTGCGAGAAGCAGGCAAGCAGGCATCCGGCGGGGCGGAACTGGACGCGGCCGGCTTCGTCGCCGTGCTGACCTCCCTGGCCGACAGCGTCGCCGCCCGCGGCGGGGCGGCAGCCGGGCAGCGCACCATGCTCGACGCGATCCTCCCCGCTCGGCAGGCAGCGGCGCAGGCGGCCGCCGACCCGGCCGCGCCGCTCGTCCAGGTGGTGCGGGCCGCGGCCCAGGGAGCCGCGGACGGCGCCGCCGCCACCGCCGGGATGCGCCCGGGAGCGGGACGAGCCGGCTGGATCGGTGATCGCGCGGTCGGCAGCCCGGACGCGGGCGCGACGGCCGTCGCGCTGATCATCCGTGCGCTGAGCGAAGCCGTCGGCCCAGAACAGCTAACTACGGAGCTCATGAGCAGATGAAGGCGCATCACGACGAGGGCACGGCCAACCAGCTAGCGCAGCTGCCCGGCCAGCCCGTGGTCCTCGACGTCCGCAGTGTGTCCAAGACCTACACGACCGTACCGGTGCTGAACGACGTCAGCATCTGCGGGCGCCGCGGCGAGGTTCTCGGGCTGCTCGGCGCCAACGGAGCGGGAAAATCGACCCTGCTCAAGATCGTCGCCGGGATTGTCGCGCCCAGCGCGGGCGGCATGGAGGTCAACGGCCAGCGTGTCGACTTCGCCGCCTACGGACCGCGGGAAGCGATGCGCGCCGGCATCTTCAGCGTCTCCCAGGAGCTATCGGTATTCACCAACATATCGGTGGCCGAGAACTTCGCGATGGCACTGAGTGACCGCCAGCCCCGGCGGGCGGTCAGGGAGACCGCGAGGACCGCCCTGAACACCGTATTTCCCGGCCACGGCATCGCCGTCCGCGCCGAGACGGGCGGCCTGTCGCTCGCCGAGCGACAGATGGTCGAGATCGCCATCGCGGCCTGCCGGCCGGGGCTCTCGATCCTGATCATGGACGAGCCGACATCGGCACTGCCGACTACCCAGGCCGAGCAACTGCACGCCTACCTGCGCGTGCTCAAAGCGCAGGGCGTGCTGATCATCTACGTGACGCACAAGCTGGATGAGGTCCTCGACATCGCCGACCGGCTCGTAGTCTTGCGCGACGGAGGCGTGCACTGGGAGGGCGATCCCGCCACCACGACCCGGGACCAGCTGCTGGTGAATCTCGGCGCGCGAGCCATGGAATCGGCAGCGGCGCCCGAGCAGCCGCCCGTGGTCGACAACGCCGCAGAGGAACCGGCGGCTGCCGCTGACCACACGGCTGCCGTGCTCGTCGCGCGCGGGCCGCACTCCAGCGCCGCCGACGGTATCACCCTGCGGGTAGACGCCGGCGAAGTCGTCGGCCTCGCAGGCCTGGAAGGCGCCGGACAGCGGGCGCTCTTGCGCGAGATCTACGCCACCGGCAGCAGCCGGCGCGCACCATTCACGGTCACCGGCGGCCTCGCCTACGTCAGCGGCGACCGCAAGCGCGAAGGCTTGTTCGCGCTGTGGTCCATCGCCGAGAACATCGTTATCGCGAGCATTTCCCGGCTGGCCAGGTACGGCTTCGTCCGGCGCCGCGCGGCGGGACAGACCGCCGACCGGTGGTATCACGCGCTGCACGTGGCCGCGCCGGGGCCGCAGGCGCCGGTGGCCATGCTGAGCGGCGGCAACCAGCAGAAGACCATCATCGCCCGCGGCCTGGCCAGCGGAGCGGCGCTGCTCCTGCTCGACGACCCGACGCGCGGCGTGGACATCGAGACGAAGACGGAGTTCTACCGCCAGCTCAGCCAGCTTCGAGCCGAGGGCCGCAGCGCGCTGCTGTACTCGACCGAGGACCGTGAGTTCTCGCAGTGTGACCGCGTCTACGTGATGGCCCGCGAGAAGATCGTGGCCGAGTTGCACGGTGAGGACCGGACCAGGGAGAACATCATCCACTGGTCCTACGCGGGCGCCGCTCCCGCGGCCACGGCGGCCGGCGGCCAGGATCAGCCCGCCCGAAGCGACCGCCGCCGGCCGACTGGCCGGCTGCTGTCAGCCGTCGCCGCGGCGCGCAACTCCCGGCTGAGCATGGTGCTGGTACTGCTCGTGGCCATGTTGATCGCGATGCAGGCGACGCAGCCGGCCAGCCTGACCACAAACGGACTGAACCTGCTGCTCGGGCCCGCGATGCCGCTGGTCCTGGCGGCACTGGCGCAGATGCTCGTGATCATGGGCGGCGACTTCGACGTCGGCATCGGCTTCGCGATCGGTTTGGCGAACGTCATCAGCGCCACCACGCTGGTCACCGATCCGGCCCTAGGCGTGCTCATGCTGCTGGGGATGATCGCCGGCTACTGCGTCATGGCCGCGATCGTCGAGCTTGCGGGGGTCCCGTCGATCGTCGTGACGCTCGGCGCTTCGTTCATCTGGCTGGGTTGCGGGCTGATGTTGCAGCCCACGCCGGGCGGCACCGCGCCATCCTGGCTGGCCAATCCGCTGAACGCGTCGCTACAGGTCATTCCCTTGGATGTGTACCTGTGCGCGGGCCTGGCCGCGATCACCTGGTACCTGCTACGGCGCTGGCGATATGGCGTGGCCCTGCGCGGATTCGGCAACAACAGGCAGGCCTTCATCGAAACCGGCCGGTCGGCGCTGCGGGCGAGGATCACCGTCTACGCCATGGCCGGGACGCTGGTCGTGCTGGCGGGCCTGGTCACGACGGCCGCGACGACCGGCAGCGACATCAACGCGTCATCCAGCCTCACGCTGGTCAGCGTGGCGGCCGTCGTCATCGGCGGCGCCGAGTTCAGCGGCGGCATCGTGGAGCCAGTGGGCGCTGTGCTGGGCGCGCTCGCGCTCGGGCTCATCCCGTCGTTCCTGTATTTCGTGCAGGTCAGCCCCAACGCACAGACGGCGGTCGAGGGGTTGCTGCTGGTCCTGGCGATGATCGCCCGCCGTTTCGTCAGTAGGGCACGGATATGACTGCGATAACCGCCAAGCGGAGCTGGGCGGGCTGGCGCTCGCGCAATGTCTGGATCTGGTCACTGGCCGCGTCGCTGGCGCTCTGGCTGCTCGCCGACATCATCGCGGGCTCGTTCTCGATCCGCCTGCTGCTCGTGAACGCGACCCTGGCTACCTTCCTCGGGCTCGCCGGCGTCGCGCAGATGATCGTCATCACCAGCGGAGACGGCTCGTTCGACCTGTCGCTGCCGTACGTCATCACCATCGCCGCGATCCTGTCGGCAGGCGTGCTCGGACGTGCGCATTCCGGAGCTTTGTACGGTCTGGTCCTGGCCCTGGCCGCCGGGCTGCTCATCGGGGTGCTCAACGGGCTGTTGACCTCCGTAGTCCGGATGCCGGCCATGGTCGCCTCGCTGTCGGTCGGCTATATCGCGTACTCGGCGATCCTGGGCCTGGAGAACATCCAGACGACCGGGGTGAGCCTGGGCCTGAGCAACTTCCTCCGGGCCCAGGCCGATGGCGCGGCCACGGTGCTGATCGTGGCCGCCGTGATCGGCGTGCTCGTCGCGGTGCTGCTGACGGCAACCGTCTACGGCCGGAGGCTGCACGCGATGGGCCAGAGCCGGCCGGCCGCCAGGCTGTCCGGCATCCGCGTGTCGCGCATGATCGTCTACAACTTCGCGCTGGCTGGTCTGCTCGGGGCCGTCGTCGGCATCCTGCTGGCCGCGTATGACGGCGGGGCCTTCCAGAACATCGGCGACCCGTACCTGCTGGGTTCGGTGGCCGCCGTCGTGGTCGGCGGCGTTCCGGTGTCCGGCGGCCGCTCGTCGGTCCCGGCGACGATGCTGGGCGCTCTGGTCATGACGCTGCTCATCACCGTGCTCGAGGTCAGCAAGCTCAGCGCGGGACTGCAGGACGTGCTGGAAGGCATCGCCGTGATCCTGATCGTCGTGACCGCGCAGGTGGGCCGCTCCCGGCAGGGCAGATGAACCCGCGATGGCCTGCTCGTGCGCGATACGAACTATTGACTACATCGCGAACACTCAGTTACAGTCCGGTCAGCCGTGGGCCGGGTCACCGGCGACGCCTCATCCGCACGCCGGACGGGTCACATCATCGGGAGGGTCACATGCGTTTCATGCATATCCGGGCGGGCTGGCGCAGGCGCGCAGGCGTGGTCGGCGTGGTGGCAGCCGCCGGACTGGCACTGGTGGGCTGCGCCAGTAACTCCGGCTCCGGCACGGGCACCGACGCGAGTTCCAAGGGGAAGCCGATCGTGATCGGCTTCAGCCAGGCGTTCTCCAGCAACAGCTGGCAGACCGCGAACAACGCGTCCGCGGCGGCGGCCATCAAGGCCCTCGAGGCCAACAAGAAGGTCTCCGGGTACAAGTTCCTGGATGCGAACAACAGCCCAAGCACGCAGATAACGCAGATCAACGACCTCATCCTGGCGCACGTGAGCGTGATCCTGGTCGACCCCACCTCGTCGACAGCGCTCAACGGCGTGATCGCCAAGGCCATCCATGCCGGCATACCGGTACTCGTGTTCTCCGACGGGCCGGTCACCAGCACCCTGCCGTACGAACTCGAGTTCCCGCTCAAGCAGTACGAGGTCATCTCGGCTCAGTACATCGCTCAGCGACTGCACGGCAAGGGGAACGTCCTGGACGTCCGAGGCGTGGCCGGCACCGGCGGCGACCAGACCATGCAGTCGGGGGTCGTCTCCGGGTTCCAGAACTATCCGGGCATCAAGATCGTCGGAACCGTGTACGGCGAGTGGGCCGAGGCCCCGACCGAGTCCAAGGTCGCGCAGCTGCTGCCCAGCCTCCCCCGCATCGACGCCGTCATCCAGCAGGGCGGCGAGGGCTACGGCGTGGCCCAGGCTTTCCAGGCGGCCGGGCGGCCGATCCCGCTCATCGTGATGGGCAACCGCACCGAGGAGCTCCAGTTCTGGAACAACCAGCACAAGAAGAACGGCTACACCACCTTGTCGCTGTCGGCGAACCCTGGCATCGGCGCCTCGGCGGTGTACGTGGGCTACGCGATCGCCAGCGGGCAGAAGGTCCCGAAGAACATGACGTTCCCGAACCTGCAGATTTCGCAGACCACCCTGGGCAACTTCCTCAACCTCCCCGCTGGCGGGGTGGCATCCCAGTCCTACAGCCAGGCCTGGACCCAGCAGAACATCATCGGCTGAGCGATGACCGACACAGCTTCGGCGGCCAGATACAAGGTCACGACCGTTGGGTTCGGCAGCCTAGCGGTCGACTGGACCACCCAGCTCCACAGCCGGGAGCCCGGACAGCTGATCGAGAGCCCGGTCTGGGGCGCGGTCATCGAGGGCGGAGGCCTGCGGATCCTGGTCGATACCGGCATCCGCGATCCGGCCATGGTCAGCCAGAACATGGCGCCCTGCACTCAGTCAGCCGGCCAGGCGCCCGCCGGGGTGCTGGACGTGCTCGGCTGGCGCTGCAGCGATATCGACGTCGTCATCAACACCCACCTGCACTTCGATCATTGCGGCCACAATGCGGCGTTCCCGAACGCTCGGTTCGTCGTCTCGAAAACCGAATGGGCCTGGGCCCTCGACCCGGCGGCGGACCAGGCCAACCTCTACGCGCCGCGGGAGTGGCTGCTCCCGCCGCTGGACGAGAGCCGTTATTCACTGGTCGATGACGCGGATTACCGGGTCGCCGATGGCATCACGACCTTCCCGACCCCCGGTCATTCTCCCGGCCATCTGTCCGTGCTGGTCGACACCGACGAGGGCAGGCTGTGTGTGGCCGGCGATGCCGTGGCCATCCCGGAGAACTTCACGCAGCGCACTCCGGTCGGGCTGGTCACCTCGCTGGAGCAGGCGACGGCCTCCATCGAGGTGATCCGGACCCGGGCCGACCGGCTGTTGATGGCGCACGACCCGCGACTGACTGCGTTCATGGCCAGCGGGTACCCGGCCGTGCCCGGCGACAAGACGACGCTGCGCCCGTGCACTTGCTGACGAGGCCGGCCAGGATCCCGGGCCGGCCACGACGAGAAGGAGGCGGGCATGACCGACGTGCTGCTGGAAGCACTGCGCGACGGGATAGCGGTTTATGACCTCGGACGGCCGCTCGAGGCAGGCATGCCGCAATCCGCAGATCATCCGCAGTTCCGGATGACGCTCGGGCGGCGGCATGGCGACCTGATGCGGGCGGATGGGTCCTCCGGGGCCAACGAGGTGCTCATCATGGGCTGCCACATCGGCACTCACATCGACGCGCTCGCGCACATCTCATTCGACGGCCTGCTGCACGGCGGCATCGAGGCACGTGAGGCAGAGCGTGGCGGCCGGTTCCGTCAGCTCGGCGCGGAGACGATACCTGTCCTCGTCCGCCGGGGCATCCTGCTCGACGTCGCGGCCATGGCGGGCGGCGGCGTGTGGCCTCCTGAGCGCGAACTCATGCCCGGTGACTTGCAGGCGGCGCTGGACGCCGTCGGCACGACGCCGCATCCCGGTGACGTCGTGCTCATCCGGACCGGGTGGGGGTCGCTGTGGCACGACCGGGCTGCATTCGAAGGCGACCTGACCGGAACGCCGGGTCCGGGCGCGGCAGCCGCGCGCTGGCTGGCCAGCCTGCGGCCGGTCGCGGTCGGCTCCGACACGATTGCCTTCGAGCGCCTGACCCCGGCCGCACAACCGCGCGGCCTGCCGGTACACAAGATCCTGATCGCGGACCACGGCATTCACCTGATCGAGAAGCTGAACCTCGAGCCGCTGGCCAGGGGCGGGGTTTCCGAGTTCCTGTTCGTTGCCGCAGGGCTGGCCGTCGTCGGGGCCACCGGCGCCCCGGCGCGACCGCTAGCCCTGGTGGGGCGTAAGGCGGCTGCTCCGGCGTCATGACGAGCCCGCACTATTCGGCTGGCCCGGCCATGGCCGGGCTCACCGTGCTGGACCTGTCCCAGTCAGTCGCGGGCAACTTCTGCGCGCGGCTGTTCGCAGACAATGGCGCCCGCGTGCTGCTGGTCGAGCCGCCGGGTGGGTCGGCCATGCGCCAGGCCGCGCCGCTGACGGCGACGGAAGAACCCGGTCTGCCGGTTTCCTATCTGTTCCGGCATCTCAACGCCGGCAAGCGGCCGGCCGCACCGGCCGCCGCGGCCGACGTGGCCGAGATGGCCGCCGCCGCGGACGTGGTCGTGATCGACGAGGCCACGGACGCGACCGCCGTCATGCGGGCCGGCGCGCGGCTCGTCTGCCAGCTCACCCCGTTCGGCGCGGCCGACGAATGGGCCGGCCAGCAGGCGGGGGAACTCATCTTCCAGGCCCTGTCCGGCACGATGCACGAGAACGGCAGCCCGGACCGCAAGCCGCTGTACGGAGTCGGGCACCGGGCGTCCTACGCCGCGGGCGTGATCGGCTACATCCAGGCCGTGGCTGTCCTGCTCAGCGGCAGCACGGATGTGCACGTGATCGACGTGAGCATCGCCGAGACCGCCGCCAGCCTCGCCTTCAACCGCATCACCCAGTACAGCTACAACGGCAGCGTCCTCGGCCGGGACGCCCGGGAGACGCAGCGCACCATCGTCCGGGCCGCGGATGGCTGGCTGGGCCTGTTCGTCGATGACCGCCGGTGGGCGCCGACCTGCCGGAGCCTGGGTCTGGACGATCTCATCGATGATCCGCGGTGGTCGACGCTGGCCGCCCGGGCCGAGCACTGGCCCGAGTTCGAACGCGAGCTGGAGCGGCGCACCGCCGGCCGGCCGGTTGCTGACCTGCTGGCCGCCGCGCAGCAGGCCAAGGCCGTGGCCGCGCGATCGATCCGGCTGACGGAACTGCGCAGCCACCCGCAGCTGCAGGCCAGGCGCTGGTGGCCGCCCGCGGACGCGGCCGGCGGCCAGCAGCTTGGCCCGATGTTCCGGTTCTCTGCCACCCCGCAGCGCCGCGGCCCGGACACGGCTCCACCATCGTCCAGGCCGATGGCAGCCGCCCGGCCGGCCGCCACGGGCCCGGCATCCGGGCCGGCCGCCGCCGCTTCGCGGCGGGGTCGCCTTCCGCTCGCGGGCCTGCGGGTAGCCGACTTCACCAATGCGTGGGCGGGCCCGATGGCCACCCGGCTGCTCGCGACTCTGGGGGCGGACGTGGTCAAGGTCGAGGGGCCGGCCCGCCTGGACGACTGGCGGGGCCCGGCCGCCGGGGGCCCGCCGGACCGGTATCCGGACTTCGATCCGGCCGGCTGCCCCTACGACCGGCACTTCCAGTTCAACACGCAGAACCACGACAAGCGCTCGCTCATCCTGGACCTGAAGAACCCGGCCGGGGCGGCCGTCGCACGCAGGCTGATCGCCAGTGCCGACGTCGTGATCGCCAACTTCAGCGTCGGCGCGCTGGACCGCCTGGGCCTCGGCTGGGCCGACGTCAGCCGGGAGAACCCGGCCGCCGTGATGGTCGAGATGCCGGCCTACGGGGCGGGCGGGCCGATCAGCGGCTATGTGGCCTACGGGCCGAGCATGGAGCTGATGAGCGGGATGGCCGGCGTGATCGGGTACGGCGACGGCAAGCCGGTGACCACCGGCCCCGCTTGCCTGGACCCCATCGGCGGGCTCAACGGGGCGGCGGCGGCCCTCACCGCGCTGTTCGCCCGGACCTGGACGGGGCGCGGCCAGCATGTTGAGGTGGCGCAGACCGAGGCGGCCATGCACTTCATCGGCGAGCAGATCCTGGCGGCCGCCGATAGCGGCCAGGACCGGGTGCCGGACGGCAACCGGGTTGACTGGGCTGCGCCGCACGATGCCTATCCGTGCGCCGGGCCGGACAGCTGGGTCGCCGTCGCCGCCTACGATGACGCGCAGTTTGCGCGGCTCAGCCACGCCCTCGGGCTCCCTGAGCAGGACTGGTCCGGCACGCTTCAGGGCCGGCTGGCGCACGCGGACGAACTCGACGCCGCGATCAGCGCCGTGACCTCAGGGCTGACCAAGCACGCCGCGGCCGCGCGGCTGCGGGCCGCCGGCGTGCCCGCGAGCGCGGTGCTAACCGCACGAGATGTGCACGCGGATGAGTTCCTCGCCCGCCGCGGGCTGGCCTACGAGATGGACCATCCGGCGGCAGGCCGACACCGCTACCAGGGACTGCCGCTGCACATCTCCGGCTACGACTTGCGAGTCCGGCGCCCCGCGCCGGTTTTCGGCGAGCACAACGACGTGGTGCTGGACGAGCTTGGCCTGTCCGACTCCGAGATCGCCGACCTGCGGCGGCTGGGCGCCGTCGCTGATCAGCCGCGGCAGCGCGAGTGACCACCATGCGCACGAACATTCAGCTTGCGAACACGAGCTAGAGTGGACGTGGCTTGACCAACCGATTACCTGCTCAGGAGGGCCCAGATCGATGCGTATCGGCGTCGGGAGCATCCAGGACATCCCGCGGCTGGTGGGTGCCCGCGACGGCCAGATCGTGGACATTCAGCGGGCCGCGCTGGCCTACCTGCGCCGCGACGGTGCGACCCCCGAGCGGGCCGCGCAACTGGCGGCCGCGGCGTTCCCGCCGAGCCTGACTCAGGTGCTCGGGTCCGGGCCCGGTGTCCGGCAGTGGCTCGCGCGGCTGATCGACTCCCCCGCCGCGGAAGCGTGCCACGATGCGGCGAGCGTCCGCCTGCGCTGTCCGGTGGACCCCCCCGGCTACCGCGACTTCATGAGCTTCGACGAGCATGTCCGCAACACATACCAGCCGACCGGCAAGCCGCCGCCGTCTGTGCTGTATGACATCCCCGCCTACTACAAGGGCTCGACGGCAACGTTGATCGGCCCGCAGGACGAGGTCTGCTGGCCCTACTACGCGGACGCGGTGGACTACGAGCTGGAGTACGCGCTTGTCATCGGCGCGGCCGGCCTCGGGCTGCGTCCCGGTGACGCGCTCACACACGTGTTCGGCGTCACCTTGCTCAACGATTTCAGCGCCCGCGACATGCAGCTGACCGAGATGCGATCTCGCCTGGGACCGGCCAAGGGCAAGGACTTCGCCACCGCGCTCGGGCCGTGGGTAGCGTCGCTGGACGAAATCGACGTGCACGACCTTGCGATGACTGCCCAGGTCAACGGCACCCCGGTCGCGGCCGGCCGCTCCGGCGATGCGCTGTGGGCTCCGGAGGAACTCGTCGCCTGGGCTAGCGCCGCGGAGCCGCTGCGGCCCGGCGAGATCATCGGCAGCGGCACCGTGGGGGGCGGCAGCGGCCTGGAGTCCGGCCGCAAGCTCGGGACGGGTGACGTGATCGAGCTGTCCATCGACGGAGTCGGCATCCTGCGCAACCAGCTTGGCCCGCGCGGCGCGGCCGGGTACCGGCCCGAGCCCAAGCGCCCCGGCCCGACCGCGGGGGCGGCCGCACGGCCGGGAACGGAGGCCTGACCGTGGCCCGCATCATGCCGCTCGCGGACGCGGTCAGTGAGCTCGTCCAGCCGGGCGTTAGCGTCGCCATGGAAGGCTTCACGCACCTCATCCCGTTCGCCGCCGGGCACGAGATCGCCCGGCAGGGCATCGCGGACCTGACGCTGATCCGGATGACGCCCGACGTCATCTACGACCAGCTCATCGGCCTCGGCCTCGCCTCGAAGATGATCTTCTCCTGGGGCGGGAATCCCGGCGTCGGCAGCCTGCACCGGTTCCGGGACGCGGTGGAGAACAGGTGGCCGCGGCCGCTGGAGCTCGAGGAGCACAGCCACGCCGGCATGGCGAATCGCTATGTCGCGGGCGCGTCCGGCCTGCCGTTCGCCATCCTGCGCGGCTACCGCGGTACCGACCTGGTTTCGACGACCTCCACCATCGCCACCATCGCGTCGCCCTTCACCGGCGAGATCGTGACGGCGGTGCCGCCGCTGAATCCCGACGTCGGGATCATTCACGCGCAGGTCGCCGACCGCCGCGGCACGGTCCAGATGTGGGGCATCACGGGCGTTCAGAAGGAGGCCGTCCTGTCCGCGTCGCGCAGCCTGGTGACGGTCGAGGAGGTCGTGGACGAGATACGGCCCCGGCCGGGCCAGGTCATCCTGCCGCACTGGGCCGTGACCTGCGTCGCGCCGGCGCCCGGCGGCTCGTGGCCGTCCTACAGCGACGGCTACTCCGTCCGTGACAACCACTTCTACGAGCAGTGGGACGCGATCAGCAGAGACCGGGACCGGTTCACGGCCTGGATGGAGGAACACGTGCTAGCCGCGAGGACCTGTCAGTGACCGCCGGCGTAACCTCGGGCGGCCTGCGCGACCAGGATCAGCACCCGGCGTCCTGGACGACGGACGAGATGATGACGGTCACTGCCGCCCGGCGGCTCACCGGCTGCATGTCGGTCTTCGTCGGCATCGGGCTGCCGAGCCTGGCCGCCAATCTCGCGCGCCACGCGCATGCACCCGACCTGGCCCTGATCTATGAGTCCGGGACTCTCGGCGCCAAGCCCGACTTCGTCCCGCTGTCGATCGGCGACGGGATCCTGGCCGATACCGCCGACGTCGTGGTGAGCGTCCCGGAGATCTTCAACTACTGGCTGCAACCGGTCCGGATCGACGTCGGCTTCCTGGCCGCGGCGCAGATTGACAAGTTCGCCAACATCAATACGACGATCATCGGGCCTGACTATCACCGGCCGGCCGTGCGGCTGCCCGGCGCCGGCGGGGCGCCTGAGATCGCCGCATCGTGCCGCGAGGTGATGATCATTGCCCGGCAGAGTCCGCGGGTCTTCGTGGAGAAGCTGGACTTCATCACGTCGGTGGGACACGGGGATGGTTCAGGCAGCCGGGCCGCGATGGGAATGCGCGGCGGCGGGCCCACGGTCGTGATCACTGACCTCGGGGTGCTGGAGCCGGACCCGCAGACGCGCGAGCTGACGCTGTCGGCCCTGCATCCGGGCGCTGATCTGCGGCGCGCGCTCCAGCAGACGGGGTGGGCCCTGAAAGTGTCGGGCACCCTGGCCCGCACCCCCGCCCCCACGCCCGCCGAGCTGACCCTCCTACGGCATCTCGAAGCAACCAAGGGCGGCGTGCCGCCCGACCGCTGACCACACCAGCGCAGGCCACATCCCCTGCGCCAGATCATGAAAGCGAGGCGTTCCCGTGCTGGGGAAGACAATCGCCGACCTGGAGCCCGGCGACGAATTCGCGCCGGTGCGATACCGGCTCACGAGCTTCATGTGCAGCGAGTACGCACACTGCGTGGAGGACGAGACGGAGTGCTACTACTCCGCCGCCGGATATTTTCAGCGCCAGATCCGGCCACCGACGATGGTGCACACCGACAAGATGCGGCTGCTGGAGGCGAATTGCACGCAGGAGCGCCGCCTCGCCGGTATCCGCACCGATGATGCCCGCGTCCATTACGAATACGAGGCCACGCACCACAGCCCCGCATTCGTCGGCGAAGACATCGTCGTGACCGGCCGCATCACCGACAAGTACGTCCGCCGCGGCCGGGAGTTCCTGCGGTACGAGATCGAGGTGCACACGGCAGACGGCCGCCTGGTCACGACCTACCGCGACCGCACGCTGCTGAAGTACCGGAAGGGAGAGGAAAGCTCATGACGACACCCAGCACGGCCCCGACCGTTCCGGACTTCGCCCCGGGCACCGAGCTGACCGGGCCCGCCCGGCAGGTCACGATGGACCGGACGGGCTGGTACAGCATCGGCATGCTGGCCGCGTCCACCGGCGAGCGGATGCCGGTACAGCACAACATTCACACCGACCACGAGTACGCCAGGAGGCAGGGCCTCCCGGCCGCGATCGCGGACGGGATGCACTCCACGAACTGGCTGTCCGCACTGCTCAGCTGCCACTTCGGCGAGCATTACGTCGCCCGCGGCTCGCTGCGCACCAAGTACATCAGGCCGGTTGTAGTCGACACCGTCCTCATCCCGAAGGCGGTCGTGCAGGAGCGGGAGGATCTCGGCCCTGAAGGCATCCGGTACACGCTGGAGGTCTGGTGCGAGGACCAGAACGGCGGCAGGCTCACCGTCGGCGACGCAACCGTCCGGGTCGCCGGCACCTGACCGGGACAGAAAGGAACTCCGGCGCAGATGTCAGCCGACCAGATCCGGTGCACGATCGCGCGGTTCGCGCAGTACCTCGACGAGCGGCGGTGGACCGAATGGGGTGAGCTGTTCGCCGAGGACGCCACCTTCCTGCACCTGACCGGGCGCAGCTCGATCCTGGCGTTCATGCAGGCTGAAGAGCTCGCGACGATGCCTGATTTGTTCCGCAAGCATGACACGACGAACCTGGTCATCACCGGTACCGACGCTGCCGCCACGGTCGTGAGCGACCTGATCCTGCACGAGCGGCTCGGCACCGGGCCCTGGATCCTGCGGATGGGCAAGTACACCGACCGGCTTGCCCCGGCGCCCGACGGACGCTGGCTGTTCACCGACCGGCAGCTCGCCTGGACAGCCAACGGCCTGGACGCCCGGCGGGCGGGCGAAAGTGACTGAGCAGCCCGGCGCCGGGGCGGTGCTGATACCGATCGGCGGCATCCGCCAGCGGCTCGACAATGACAGCCCCGACTACGTGTTCTCACCGGATACCTACCTGACCCTGGGCCTGGCCTACGAGGCCATGGCGAGTCCCGCCGCCGTCGCGGACGCCGACGGCGTCCTGCAGCCGGACCTCACCCGGATGCAACCGCGGATGGCGGTCTCCTGGCAGGAAGAGGAGGGCGGCGACTGGGTCGTCGGCCTGCGGCCGGGCATGCGCAGCCACAGCGGGCACGAGTGGACCGCGGACGACCTCGTCTGGGTCTTCGAGAAGGCCTTCGCCACCGGCGTCATGGCGGCCTGGCGGTGGCAGGGAGTGGTCGGCGTCGAGTCCGTCACCGCCCTGGATCGCCACCGCGTGCGGTTCGCCCTGCGCTCGCCGTACCCCACGTTCCCGAACTGGCTGATGTCGGTGTCGCCGAACATGGTCGATGCCACCGAGATCCGCAGCCACGTGACCGCCGGGGATCCATGGGGTGTGGCCTGGCTGGATGCGAACGTGGCCGGCTATGGCCCGTACCAGCTCGACGAGATGACCGGCGAGCGCCTCGTATTCACCGCGAGGCCGGATTACTGGGGCGCGGACCCCGGCGCCGCCCGGGTCGAGGTGGCCCGCTGGCCAGACCGGCCCGGCGCGATCAGCCAGCTCCGGGAGCGACGGCCGACGATCGTGGTCGGCACGGATCCCGACGAGACCGCGGAACTGCTCGCCGCGGACGGCATCCGGCTGGTCCGGGTGTGGGGCGGCCACGTCTCCGTGGAGATCGACTTCACCAGGCCCCCGTTTGACGACGTGCGCGTCCGGCGGGCGCTGGCCCTGGCCACCCCGTCGGAGCAGATCCGGGCCGCGGGCCTGCACGGCATGGCCCGGCCGTGGCGCAGCCCGGTCAAGAAGCCCAGCCAGTGGTACATCGACGCGGCCGCGGATGACTTCGACCTGCGGCGGGCCCGCGAGCTGCTCGCGGCTGCCGGGCACGCGGACGGGATCAGCGCTGACCTATATATAGAGGCCATGCCG
>Ga0207416_1001221_pt1 | contig 36134 bp, 30 predicted proteins | sample PaiPotPPM11metaG_FD_184107 | JGI IMG/M metagenome (GOLD analysis project Ga0207416, IMG submission 184107) | Iron sulfur acid spring bacterial and archeal communities from Banff, Canada, to study Microbial Dark Matter (Phase II) - Paint Pots PPM... ...
CGGCTTCAATCTCATGATCTCCGCGGGCAACGAGCCGGTGACTGACCTGGCCGATTACCTGAATTACCTGGCGGACGATCCGGCCACCGAGATCATCTGCCTGGTCGTGGAGAAGATCAGGCGGCCCGGCGCGTTCTTCGAGGCCGCCGCCCGGGCGCGCGCGGCCGGGAAGCCGGTCGTGGCGATCAAGCTGGCCCGGACCGAGCGGACTCAGCGCATGGCCGTGTCGCACACCGGGACGCTGACCGGCGACACGTGGATCTACGAGCAGGCGTTCCGCCAGGCCGGGATCCTGCGCGCCGACGAGATCGATGAGCTGGCGGACCGGGTCCAGTTCCTGGAGCAACTGCCGCGATCGCAGTGGTCACCGGTGCGGGGGCTGTTCGTCTTCACCGGCACGGGCGGCTTCGCCGCGATGGCCGGTGACCTGGCCGACGCCGAGGGTGTGGACATTCCCGAGGTGCCGCGGCTGTCGGAGTTCATCAGCTCGGTCGTGCCCGGCGCGACCGTGCCGAACCCCCTGGATGCCACCGGCTTCATGAACTCCAGGCCGGAAGCGGTCGAGGCCATCATGACGGCGTACCTGAGCGCTCCGGAGTTCGACACCAACATATTCCTCAGCCAGTTCGCCGACTGGGATGTCACCGGCCGCCGGGGCGCGGAGTCCTTCGCGCAGCGCACGCACGCGGCCGGCCCGCAGGCCGGCCCGACGATCATCGCGCCGCTGGCCGGTACCGGCGGCCGGTGGCTGGAAGACCTGCGCAGCCAGTACGGCGTCGCGATCGGCAACGGCCTGCGCGGCTGCCTGCGGGGCCTGAACACGATGGCCGCGTTCATGCGGTCGCGTCCGGACGCGGCGATCCGCGATCCCGCGACCGTGGCGGCCACGCCGCGGCCGGCGGTCGCGGCGGTGGACGGCGAAGCCGGGCCGATGCTGCCGTTCGCGGCAACGATAGACCTGCTGGCCGCGGCCGGAGTCCCGGTCGCGCCGTGTCACCTGGTGCGCGATCCCGCGGACGCCGCGTCGGTGCCCTTCGCCGGGCCGTACGTGGCGAAGCTCGCCGATGTCGCGCACCGGACCGAGCACGGCGCGGTCCGGCTACGCGTGGCGGCCGAGGGACTGGCCGACGCGGTGGCCGACCTGCGGGACCTAGCCCGCCGCGACGGGCTGCCCGAGGTGGTGGCCGTGCAGCAGATGATCGACTCCGAGGGCGAGGCCTTCGTCGGCATCCGGGGCCGCTCGGAGCTGGGCCCGGTCGTGGCCTTCGGGCTTGGCGGCGTGTTCGTCGAGGTACTCGGCCGGGTCAGCGGTCGGCTGGCCCCGTTCACCAGCGCCGACGCGGCCGAGCTGATCGCCGAGTTCGACGACCTCGGTGTGTTGTCCGGCGTGCGCGGCCGAAGGCGGTGGGACCGGGACGCCCTCGGCGCGATCCTGGTGCAGGTCGGCCAGATGGCCGCGGCCGGCCGCGAGTGGATCGAGACCTTCGACATCAACCCGCTCGTATTCGACGGCGACGGGTTCGTCGCCGTCGACGGCCTGTGCCTGCTGCGCAATAATTGACATCGACATCGAAGTTGTACTGAGCGCGAGAGCCGAGCGGTGACCGGGGTCGGGAGGCAGCGGATGCAGGACCGGCGCGCAGGCTGGCCGGACGTATCGGCCGGCCAGCCTGCGCGGAATCGCGCATGGAACTGACCGGCAGGCCGGCGATCCCGCGGGACGTGCTGGAGAGCTACGTCACCGCCGGACTCTGGGATGCGGGCCATCTTCGTGATGGCATCGAGAAGCAGGCCGATCGCGCTCCGGCCAAGGTCGCGCTGGCTGATGCCGCCGGCTCGTGGTGTTATGCGCGCCTGGAAGATCATGTCGCCCGCGCGGCCGCCTGCCTGCGCCGGCACGGCGTCGCTGCCGGGACGCCGGTGCTGGTGATCGCTCCGCTGGTGGCCGAGGCGGTCGTCGCTTATCACGCCATCATCCGCTGCGGTGGCATCGCGGTCATGCTCGACCGCAAGTGCGGGCCAGCCGACTTCCGGCACGCCCTCGGGCTGGTGGACTGCGCTCTGGCCATCACGACCCCGGCTCTGGCTGATCGGCTCGGCATGACGAGTAACGGGCCGCCCGCCCTCTTCTTCGGTGTGCTCGGCCAGTGGCGGGACGCCTGCCGGGACTGGCCTGAGCCTGACCCTCGGGCGCCGCGAGCGGTCGTCTTCACCTCGGGCACAACCAGCCGCCCGAAGGCAGTCGTGCACAGCCTGAACACGATCCGGGCGGGCGCGGAGAGCATGGCCCGGTCGCTGGAGCTGACCTCCTACGACGCCGCCTTCCTGTCGGCGCCGGTGGCGAGCATCACCGGCCTGGTCCAGGTGCACCTGACTCTCGACCGGGGCGCGCGGCTCATCCTGGAAGACCGCTTCGAAGCCCCCGGCTCACTCGACCGGCTCCGAGCCCAGCGAGCGACCGTGCTCGGCGGCGCGCCGATCATCATCGAGGAACTCTTCCGCGAAGCAGAGCGACGAAAGGTCGCCACCCTGCCGCTGCGCGCCATCTGCCTCGGCGGCACGATGGTCCCGCGCCCGGTGCTCGCTTACGCGATAGAGCACTTCGGCATCACCCCGGTACGCGTCTACGGCTCGTCCGAGACACCATGCGCCACCACGACAGCACCGTCGGATCGCGATGCGGTCAGGATCGCCGACGACGGCGTCTGCGCGGAGGGCGTCGAGCTCGCGACCGACGGCCCGCCGCCCGGCGAGCTGCTCGTCCGCGGCCCGATGCGGTTCCTGGGCTACCTCGATGGCGCAGACAATCTCGAGGCATTCGCCGAGGGCGGCTGGTTCAGGACCGGCGACCTCGGCACCGTCGAGCGGGGCCGCCTGACCGTGACCGGGCGGCTGAAGGAGATCGTCTCCCGGAAGGGGATGAAGATCTCTCTTGCCGAGGTGGACGAGGCAGCCGCCACGCTGGCCGGCGTTCAGGAGGCCGCCTGCTACGGAGTTCCCGACCGCCAGGCCGGCGAGCGGCTGGTGCTCGCCATCCGCTGCGACGGGCCGCAGGCGAGCTTCGAGGCCATCACGGGGCAGCTGCGCTCAGCGGGCCTGGCCACCTGGAAGCTGCCCGAGCAGATCGTGTTCTGGGACGAGCCGCTGCCCAGGACAGCCTCGGGAAAAGTGCAGCGCCGCGCGGTCGCGGTCGGCGCGGCGGGCCGACCGTGCGGGCAGGCGGCACGGCTGCGCGCCGCCGACCAGCCAGGCTGACAGCAACGGTTCCGCTCGGCGCGGCGGCTGTCGCAGACCGGCTTGCTGGCTAGGCGGCGCCGCGCTTGGCCCGGGCCGCCCGCGCGCTGGTGTCCTCGCGGATGCCCAGCGCGTTGGCCCACAGCAGGGTCAGCTGCTCAACGGCCATGTCGAGGTCGAACGCATGGCCGCCGACGAACGTCATCTCAGCGAACTTCGCCACCATGCCGCCGAGCGCCATGGCCGCGTACCGGGTGTCGATCCGGGTGTCGGCCAGGCCCTCGGACTGCAGCCGCGCGATCGCCGATTCCAGCCGCACGGCCAGGTAATCGTCGCGCTTGGCCCGGACGCTACGGACCGTCTCGTCGTACCGGCTGACTTCCTCGATGACCCGCATGATGCGGGCTTCCTTCTTGTAGGCCGAGAGGTACGACCGGTTCGCGGCCCGGATCCGGTCGACCGGGCCCGAGTCGCCGTCGCCGTGATGCGGAACGTCGTCCATCGAGACCAGGCGGACCTCGACCTCCTCGGCGATCTCGCGGAACAGCGATTCCTTCGAGTCGAAGTAGTGGTAGAAGGAGCCGTGCGAGACCCGGGCCTCCGCCGCGATGTCGGTGATCCGCGCCTGGAGGAACCCGTCACGCTCGAATACCGTCTTGCCCGCCTCGAGCAGGCGCGCGCGCGTGCGGCGGCCTTTCGCGGACCGCGGCTCGGCGTCCATCACCCTCCCTCGGCACCTGACGTAACTCGGCACCTGGCTCGACGCCGAAAGCATACTCGCCGGGCGCCTGACCGCCCGGGACTGACAACCCGGGCCCGCCCCGCATCCGGCTCTCGCGGCGCTGCCTCACGGCCGGAATTAGAAATGATTATGACGTCGGTTATGATTTTGGCGGAGAAGGACGCCGGGGCTGGCCGGACCGGCGGCGGCCGCGGCCCGGAGGGAGACCGATGGCAGCCCGACCCATCGCCGAGGGCTTGTTTACCTGGCCGGACCGCGATCCGAGCCTGATCGGCGGCTGCTGCCGTGATTGCGGCGCCTACAGCTTCCCGATCCGGACCGGCTGCCCGGGCTGCGGCGGCACCGCGCTGGAGGAACGGCTGCTGGAGCGCACCGGCACGCTGTGGACCTGGACGTCGCAGGGCTTCGCGCCGAAGGCGCCTTTCACCGGCACGTTCTTGGTCACCGACCCGTTCGAGCCGTGGTTCGTCGGCCTCATCGAGCTGGACGGCCAGCTCAGGCTGGAGAGCCTCCTGGTCGGCTGCACGCAGGACACGCTTCGCATCGGCATGCCGATGCGACTGGCGCTGATGCCCTTCGCGGCCACCGCCGACGGCGAGGAGATCGTGACGTTCGCGTTCACGCCGGCCGAGGCCGGCGACGACGCCGTCACCCGGCCCGGTACCTCGCCGGAGGCGGCCGGTGCGTGAGGTCGCGATCATCGGGACGGGTTTGCACAAGTTCGGCCGGTTCCCGGGCAAGACCGCGCTGGCCATGGGGGCCGAGGCGGCCCGGGCCGCGCTCGCCGACGCCAGCCTGACGTGGGCGGAGATGCAGTTCGCCGTGGGCGGCAGCTACGAGGTCGACCAGCCGGACGCCGTGGTGTCCGATCTCGGCCTGACTGGCGTTCAGTTCACCAATGTCTACAACGGCTGCGCCACGGCCGGCAGCGCGCTGGCGCTGGCCAGCCAGCTGATCCGGCTCGGCGAGTACGAGATCGGGCTCGTGCTCGGCATGGACAAGCACGAGCCCGGCGCGTTCGCGGCCGAGCCCGATCAGTACGCCTGCCCGCCCTGGTACGGCGAGCTTGGCCTGTTCCTGACCACGAAGTTCTTCGGCATGAAGATCAACCGGTACATGCACGACCACGGGATCACCCACGACACGCTGGCCGCTGTCGCGGCCAAGAATTACTACAACGGCAGCCTCAACCCGTTCGCATACCGCCGGAAGCCGCTGTCGCCAGCGGAGATCCTGAGTTCCCGCATGCTCAACTACCCGCTCACCCAGTACATGTTCTGCAGCCCGGACGAGGGCGCTGCCGCGGTGGTCGTATGCAGCTCGGCAGTCGCGCGACGCCACACCGACCAGCCGGTCTACCTGCGTGCCACCGAGACGCGCACCCGAAGGTTCGGCGCGTTCGAGGTGCACTCGCCCTCAGCGGCGCCGGCGCACCTGCAGGTCCCGGCGCCGACGGTGGACGCGGCCGCGGCCGCGTTCGAGCGGGCCGGGATCGGCCCGGCCGAGGTCGGCATCGCGCAACTCCAGGACACCGATGCGGGAGCCGAGATCATCCACATGGCCGAGTGCGGCCTGTGCCAGGACGGCGAGCAGAACGAGCTGATCGCCGGCGGCGCCACCGGGCTGTCCGGCCGCCTGCCGGTCAACAGCGACGGCGGCCTCATCGCCAACGGCGAGCCGGTCGGCGCTTCCGGGCTACGCCAAGTGCACGAGCTCGTCACCCAGATGCGCGGCCGGGCCGGGCAGCGGCAAGTGGCCGCCCGCCCCGCAGCCGGGCTCGCGCAGCTCTACGGCGCGCCCGGCGTCGCAGCGGTCTCTATCCTGTCGACCTGAGCGCCGACCTGGCCCGGCGTCGGCGGCCGCGCGGGCGTAGACCTCCGGCGTCGAGGTCCAGCCGGTTAGCCTGACCCGCCCGGCGCCGCCAGACCTGCCTGTCAGCCGTCGGTGCGGGCCATGAGCTGAATCCGCCGCCGGGCGAAGACGAGGCGATTGCCCTGCCAGGCCAGGTGGTCGGTGTAATAGCCGGACCGGAAGTCCTGCGTCTCGGCCGTCATGAAGACGAACGATGAGATCGCGTCGAGACCGCCATCCGGCCGGGCCCGCAGATGCGGCACCGCCTGCACGTGCACACCGGGGATCGAGCCGGCCGCGAACTTCCTGAGCCGCTCCGCGCCGGTTATCTCGCGGTCGCCAACGGCCAGGACCCCGTCAGTTCCGAACAGCTCCGCCCAGGCCTCGGGATCGGGCCGCAGGTCGAGATGCCGCGCGTAGTCCGCGAACAGCGCCATAACCAGCGCCACGGTGCCGTCCCCGATCGCGCCGTCAGCCGGCATGGTCATGCCCTTATCTCCGCCAGAAATTGACATCGACGTCAGTATAGGCTCGTGGGCATGAGGACGGGAGCATCGGCAACCGGCCCCCGGACGCCGGCCGGCCGGGATCGGCAGCCGCAGGAGGCGGCACGCCCGCAACGTGACGGCAGCCCGCCCGGCCGTCTCGGGCGCGATACCTGCCGCCAGCGGGATACCTGCTGATGGATGCCCGCTTGTCACTCGAGCAGAGGGCGCTGCGCGACGCCGCCGCTCGGCTGGCTGACCACCTGGGCCCCGGCTCCACCGGCGACCTCGGCGATGCACGGCGCGCCGCGCGCCTGGATGCCGCCGTGGCCGCCGCGGGCTGGCGAGAGCTCCGTGCCGGTAACGGTGACGCCACCGGTAACGACGATCCGCTGGCGACCGCCGTCGACACGGCGCTGGTGGCGGAGGAACTGGCCCGCGGTCTGGCCGATACCACGTTCCTCGGCCCGACGCTGGCGGCCGAGCTACGGCGGCTGGCCGGGGCCGCCCCGGCCAGCGCGCTGGAAACGGTCGCCCTGGCGCCGGGCCTGGCCGAGCTGGCCACAGCGCCGGGCCCGGACGCGGGCGCCGTGGGCTCCGCGGCCTCCGCGGTGGCGATCGACTCCGCTGGCTGCAAATCCGCTCTGCTCGTGGCCGCCGGACCGGACGGCGGCGAACTGGCCGCGGTCGCGCTTCCCGGCGGGAGACCCGGGCCCGACCTCACCCGGCCGGTGACCGCCACGAGGACCGCGGGCGCCGAGCGCGTCCCGGCCAGGCGCGGGCTCACAACTGCGCTTCTGGACCGCTGGTCGGCATTCACGATCGCGATGACCTGCGCCGACCTTGTCGGCACCATGCGCGGCGCGGTGCGCCTCGGCTGTGAGTACGCGAAGGTCCGCCGGCAGTACGGGGCCGCGATCGGGACGTTCCAGGCCGTGCAGCATGCGCTCGCGGAGGCGCACGTCGCGGCCGAGGGGTCGGCCAGCGTCGCCCTGCACGCCGCCTGGGCCGCCGACGCGCTGCCGCCCGGCGAGGCCCGGCTAGCCGCTGCCACCGCCAAGGCCTACTGCAGCCGGGCCGCCCGCTCGGTGTGCGAGACGGTCATCCAGGTCCACGGCGGGATCGGCAACACCTGGGAATGCCCGGCGCACCTGTACCTGCGCCGGGCACTGCTGTCGGCCCGGATCCTGGGCGGGGCCGGACCGAGCCTGGCGTATGTCCTGGCCCACTACCAGATAGGCGGAGGAGTTCCTGATGGAGTTCGGTGACTCACCGCAGGAGGCGGCTTTCCGCCGCCGCGCGCGTGACTGGCTGGATGTCACCAAACCCGGCCTACCGGCGTTCTCGACGTCCGACCAGTACTGGGCGAAGGCCGCAGACTGGCATCAGGCCCTGTACGACGCCGGGTTCTTCGGCCTGTCCTGGCCGCAGGAGTACGGCGGCCACGGCCTGCCCGCGGTCTATGACGTCATCCTGGACGAGGAGCTCGCAGCGGCCGGTGCACCGTCGCGCCCGGGCCTGGGATACCTCGTGCGGGGATTCCTCCGGCATGCCAGCGACGACGTCAATCGGCGGTTCCTGCCCGGCATTATCAGCGGCCGCGACCGCTGGTGTCAGGGCTTTTCCGAGCCGGAGGCGGGCTCGGACCTGGCCTCGCTGCGCACGAGCGCCGAGCGCGACGGCGACCGTTGGATCATCAGCGGCCACAAGATCTGGACAAGCTACTCCGACAGCGCGGACTGGTGCTTGCTGCTGGCCCGCACGGACGCCACTGTCCCCCGGCATCGCGGCTTGACGGCGTTCGCGGTGCCGATGCACCAGCCGGGCGTCCGGCAGCAGCCGATCACGATGATCAACGGGGTGACCCGTGAGTTCGGCGAGGTCTTCTTCGACGGCGCGACCGCCCGGCACGCGGACATGATCGGGCCGCCCGGCGAGGGCTGGGCGCTGGCCATGACTGTGGTCAGCCACGAGCGCGAACCAGGTGAGCTTGGCTATGTCGCCCGTTACGCCAAGGCCGTGAGCGAACTGGTGCAGCTCGTGCGTCAAGATCCGGGGCGCTATCCGGCCGAGGACGTCGCTAGCGTCGGCTGGGCCGTCGTGGAGGCCGAGATGCTGCGCGTGCATGCCTGCCGCCGGCTGTCCGAGCGGCTGGATGGGATCTCCCCCGGCCCTGGGGGCTCGGTCGACAAGCTGCTCATGACCGAGGCCGACCAGGCCGTGGGTCACGCCGCCCTCGCGGTCAGCGGTTTCGCCAGCGGCGGCGGTGACGACGAGGCCCGCCGGTCAGGCGACACCGGGCCGGCCAGCGACGCTGACGGGGATAGCTGGCTGCGGATGTACCTCTACAGCCGGGCCGCCAGCGTCATGGGCGGGACCTCGGAGATCCAGCGCAACGTGGTCGCCACCCGGGTGCTCGGGCTGCCAGTCGCATGATCGCTTACGAGGTGCCGCCCAGGCCGGTGCCTCAGGCCGGTCCGGACGGGCCCGGCAGCGGACGTGCCGGGTCATGCGCACGGCCGGAATCCCGGGCCCCGCTGCGGCGCAGAAATGTCATCGCCCGCGTGCTCAGCCGCCAGCCGTCGGGCGTGCGGCGATAGGCGTCGGTGTAGTAGCCGATCCGTAGCGAGTGGTCGGACTGGCTGACGAAGCACAGCGGCTGCACCCCTGTGCCGGCATCACCGACCAGCTCGAGCGCCGGGGTACTCAGCGAATACAGGCCCCGCGGCGCGGCCTCGGCCAAGGCCGGGAAGTCGGCCATGGTGTACGTCGAGCCGAACGCGCTGTAGGTGCCGTCCGGGGTGAAGACGTCGATAACGGCATCGATGTCGTGCCGCGTCATGGCGGATGCGTACCGCGCGAGCAACTGCTCGATCTCGACGATGTCAGCGAGCCGCGCCAGATCCACATGCCCTCCTCGTGAGCCCGGTCGACGCGCCCAGTGATATGTATATTGACGTCAGATTCAAAATCGGTCAATCCCAGTACCCCTGACCGGAGGAAGACTAGTGCGAATCGTGGTGCGCCCATGGTGGTAGCCGCATGAGCGTCCGACTGACGGACGACGAGGCGTGGGAGGTGCTGGAGCGCTCCCACACCGGCATTCTCACCACGCTCAGGGCAGACGGCTGGCCCGTCACGCTCCCGGTCTGGTTCGTGGCCGCGGATCGCACAATTGCCATGATGGCACCTAGCCGGACCAAGAAGGTCATCCGGATCCGGCGTGACCCGCGGGCCTCATTCCTGGTCGAGTCCGGCGAGCGCTGGGCGGAACTGCGAGCCGTTCACCTCAGCGGGACCGTCGAGGAGATCCTGGACGAGGTGAGCAAGGATCGCGTCGATGCTCTACTCAACCAGAAGTACGCGGCATTCCGCCCGGCGAGGTCGGCCCTGCCGAGCGCCACGCGGGATCACTACGCCAGCCGGACGTTCCTGCGGTTCGTGCCCGGTTCCCGCATCCTCACGTGGGACAACCGCCGCATAGCACCGCCGGGGGAACGGTGAACGGCCTCCTTGTCGAGGATGCCGGCGGCATCCGGACCATCACGTTCGACCGTCCGTCCGCAAAGAACGCGCTGACCCTGAGCATGCGGCAAGAGTTCTGCCGGATGGTCGAGGCCGCGGACCGTGATCCCTCGGTGCGGGCGATCATGATCACTGGAACCGATCCCGTCTTCACGGCGGGTGTCGATTTCAAGGAGCAGGACCCGTCGTTCGATCCGCGCCAGCGCCAGTTCACGGTGAACCCCGGCCGCGCCCTGCGCGCAATCCAGACCCCCTCTGTCTGCGCCGTGAACGGAGCCTGCGTTTCCGGCGGGCTGGAGATCGCCCTCAGCGCGACGTTCGCTATCGCGTCAGAGCGGGCACGTTTCGCCGATACCCACGCGCGACTCAACGTCGTGCCGGCCTGGGGTCTCACTGCTCTCCTGCCCCTGGCGGTAGGGCTGCGGAAAGCCCGAGAACTCTCGATCACCGGGAACTTCGTCGATGCGGAAGAGGCGCTGAGGATCGGGCTCGTTAACCACGTAGTGCCGCACGGCGACCTGCTTCCCTTTACCAGGAACCTGGTCCGTCAGTTCACCGACTCTCCGGCCGGAGGCGAGGTCCTCGCGCTGTACGAGCAAGGCCGTGACTTGAGCTTTAATGCCGCGCTCGCACTGGAAACCGCCCACGTCGCACGCGGGCAGCCGTGGGACGCCGGTGCGTTCGCCGCTCGCGGTAGCGCCGCCGCGGCACGGCAACGGTCGCCGGGCGAGGCGGACAGCCGATGATCAACAACGCCCTTGCAACCACCGCGCCGACGGTGCCGGCCCCGGTGTCCCGCAGGACACTGGACTTGCTGCTGTGGCGTGCGAGAAGGCCCGCCTGCGCTGCGCCGAGGCGGAACAGTGACCGGCGGCTCCGGCCCTCTCAGCGGCCCTCGGGTCGTCGAGCTCGCCAGAATCGGCCCGGCACCCGCACGCGGCCATGGCGCTAGCCGACCTCGGCGGGGCCCAGGCGTGGCTGGCTCGTCTGGCGGCGCTGATCGAGTCGGGCGACTTCAGCGCTGCCGCCGAGCTCTTCCGGCCCGATGCCTCATGGCGCGACATCGTGTCGCTGACCTGGGACATCCGCAGTGTCGAGGGCGAGCCCGGCATCGCGGGCATGCTGCGGCGCGGCCGACAGCAGATCCGGCCGGGCAGCATCCGCGTGAGCCCGACGTGGGCGCCGCTACCGCAGGTCCGCGCCGACCGCGAGGTCATGGAGGTCCTGTTCGAGTTCGAGACCGGCGCCGGCCACGGCGAGGGCGTGGTCCGCCTCAGCCTGGACGGCGGCTCGCCGCAAGCATGGACGGTCATGACCGCGCTGCGGGAGCTGACGGCCTGCCCGGAGCGCCAGGGCGCCCACCGGCCCTACAACGACGACTTCAGCTCCCACTTCGGCGCGCCGAACTGGCTGGATCAGCGCCAGTCCGAGGCCAGCTACGACGGCCGCGAGCCCGCGGTCCTGATTATCGGCGCCGGCCAGGCCGGGCTCACGCTTGCTGCCCGACTCGGCGCGCTCGGGATCGACGCTCTGGTCATCGAGCGCAGCCCGCGAGTCGGCGACAACTGGCGCAACCGGTACCACAGCCTCTGGCTGCACAACGAGGTGGACCTGAGCCACCTGCCATACCTCCCCTTCCCCGCCACGTGGCCGGCCTACATCTCCAAGGACCAGATGGCGTCCTGGCTGGAGCACTACGCGGACGTGCTCGAGATCAATGTCTGGACCGGTACCCGGTTCGCGGGCGCCGTCTGGGACGACGCGAGCCAGAGCTGGACGGCGACAGTCGAGTCCTCCGGGGCTGCCCGGGTGCTGCGGCCCCGGCACATCGTCATGGCCACCGGCGTCAGCGGCGCCCCGCGCCGACCGGACATCCCGGGCCTGGCGGACTTCGGCGGGCAGGTCCTGCACTCCAGCGAGTTCACCGGCGCCGAGGCCTTCCGCGGGCAGCGCGCAGTCGTCTTCGGCGTGAGCAACAGCGGCAGCGACCTCGCGCAGGACCTGCACGCCGTCGGGTGCGAGGTCACCATGGTGCAGCGCGGGTCGATCACCGTGGTGAGCCACAGCCCGGGGTCGCTGCTGCTGTTCGCGCTCTACCGGCAGGGCTGGCCAACCGAGGTCTGCGATCTCATCAACATCGCCAACCCGGGCCCGGCGTCGATCGAGTCGAATCGGGCCGCGACCCGGAAAGTCCGCGAACTCGACCGCGAGCTGATCGCCGGGCTCAGCGCGGTCGGCTTCCGCACCGATTACGGTCCCGACGAGACCGGCTTCGGGATGAAGTACTTCCGTCACGGCGGCGGTCACTACCTCAACATCGGCTGCTCGGAGCTGCTCGTCGACCGCAAGATCGGGCTGCTGCAGTACGACGAGATCGAACGCGTGGTGCCGGGCGGGGTGCGGCTGCGGTCGGGTGAGACGCGCGAGGCATCGCTGATCGTTCTGGCCACCGGCTACCACAACCTGTCGGCCGAGGTCGCCCGGTGCTTCGGCACCGACGTGGCTGGCAAGGTCGGCCAGGTCTGGGGCCTCGATGACGAGGGCGAGCTGCGCAACATGTGGCGCCCGACCGCGCAGCCCGGACTCTGGTTCCACGCCGGCAGCCTGTACCAGTGCCGGGTCTTCTCCCGCTATCTGGCGGTCCAGATCGCGGCCCGGGAACTCGGCCTGGCCGGTCAGGTATAGCGCGCGGCGGCGCGTGATCGGGCGGTGGCATGCTTCGCTCGATCCCATCGGTGACGAGCCTTTTCGGCTGGGGCCCGGCCCGGCCGGCCCGGGTGGCTACGGCGAGCGCCAGAAGAACCAGGGCCGAGACGAGGAGGTAGGCGGCGCGGTAGCCGAGTTCGCCGGCGACGATCCCGCTGATGACGCCGGCCGCGAGAACGCCGACGTCCCACATCGAGGTCGTGGCGCCGATTGGGGCGCCGGCCTCGGCGAGGTCGGCGCGGTGCAGCGTCATCTTTGTCGACGCGGGGCAGACGAGCCCGAGACCGACGCCGGTGAGCGCGACGGCCGGCCTGCGCAGAACCTCGGCCGGTCGCGATCATCGGCCACGCCCCCGCAACGCAATGCCCACGTCGGCATACCGTTGACAATACTTAAAAAGATTCTATCATTATAAATATCATAAAGATGGCGTGCAACGCCGATCAGCGTGTACGAGACAGCTGGCCTGGTTGCAGCGGAAGAGGAGACCACATGCAGTTAAGCCTCCGGAAGCTCGCGAGAGTCGGGGTAATCTGCGCTCTCGCCCTTGCCACCGCGGCGCCTGCCATGGCAGGCGCCAGTCGGACCGGCTCCGCGGCGAGTCAGTACCCCGGGCACTACAGCCCCGGGCCGGCCCGGTACGGCGTGGGGACACGCACGACATTCCTCACCATGAACGACGGGGTGAAGCTCGAGGCCCAGATTCTCTATCCGACCAATCCGGGGACGACCGAGCAGGCTGGCGGCACCTTCCCGGTCATCGTCGAGCACGACCCGTACAACCCCGTGGGAGGCCTGCCGACCGAGGACTACCTCGTCGAGCACGGCTACCTCGTTCTGTACGTCAGGCCCCGCGGCACCGGGATGTCCGGTGGTCACGGCTTCGGGTACCCGCCGACCGCCCGCGATATCGCGGACGCGCCGCGGATTGTCTCGTATGCGGCGCACCACGTCCCGGGCGGCAACGGAGTCGTCGGACTCTACGGCTGCTCGCTGCCGGGTATCTATGCGCTCGGTGACGCCGGGCAGGTCGGCCGGCACTCGCCCGTGCGCGCCATGGTCGCCGCCTGCGCCGGAACCGATGGCGTCGAGTCGCGCGATGCGGAGTTCGATGACGGCATTGTGACGCCGGGCGAGGCCGTCGTCCTCGCCGTCTATTGCGGCCTGATCGGCGACGGGCCAGCGGGCACTATTCCGAGCCAGGCCACCTGCGACGCGATCCAGCGCATGGGCAAGAACATCCTGGCCGGCGGTGCGTATGCGTATGACGGCGCCTTCTGGCGGAGCATCGACCAGCTCGGTGCCCCGAGCCGCATCGTCCGGAATGGCATCGCGACGCTGCTGTGGGATGACTGGGGCGACCCCGCGATCATCAAGGCGTCTACCGATACGTACGCGGCCTTCCAGGACGCGGTGGCGGGCCGCCCCGCCAACACGCCGATGACTCCCGGCCAGCGGGTCAGCCCCCGCTATCAGATGATCATCGGCCCGTCCTCCTGGGGACACGGTGGCGGCCTCGACCCGGGGATCATCCTCGAGTGGTTCGACACCTACCTCAAGAACGCCAACAGCGGCATCCAGCACACCAGGACACCGCTGCACGTGTACGAGGAGCAGGCGAATCGCTGGGTAAACGCCGCGACGTGGCCGCTCACGAACGTATACACGCAGCTCCATCTCGGCGGCGGCGGGTCGCTCGCCCGCCAGACGTCCGGCGGCATCAGCGGGGACCGCATCGTATGGGGCCAGCCGACCTCTGACGGCACCACGCTGGCCTACACCAGCAAGCCGCTCAGGCGGGGCGAGACGATCGCTGGCGCGATCGGCGCGAGTGTGTACGCGAGCACGAGTAACCGGCAGATCGAGCTCGTTGCCTCCCTCGACGACGTGGCGCCGGACGGCACAACGACTCCGGTCTCCGACTACAACGGAACACTCGGCAGCCAGCGCGCCGAGGTGAGCTCGCTCAACTGGGATGACAAGAACGGCGCCTTGATCCGGCCGTGGTGGCGCCAGACGAAAGACCAGTACCTGAAGCCCGGCAAGGTCTACCGGCTGGACTTCTGGTTCGGCCCCACGCTGTACAAGATCGCGCCCGGTCACCGGCTGCGACTGACGATCGATACCGAGATGTCGACCGCGGTGTGTCAGTCCATCGTGTTCGGCAATGAGCCGTGCTACCTCACCGCCCCGCAGCAGAAGACGCTGGCCGGTGGCCAATACGTGCTCTATCACGGCAGCCGGTACCCGTCGGCGGTCAACCTGCCCCTGCTGCCCGCGCGCGCTTACGCGTCGGTCCGCAGCGGCACCACTCCGACAAGCGCGGGCGTGGTCGAGCCGCTCGACTGGGGCTAGACCGCAGATATGTGGCGGGCCTGCTGTTCGCGGCAGGCTCGCCACATCCAGGCCCGGACGCCGACAGCGTGACCCCGCGGCCTGGGCGGAGCTGTTCCGCGCGGACAGGTCCCGGTCCTCGGCGACCGCAGCATCACCGGCCGGGAGCACCCACCTATACGTGCGACAGCGCAGACCTCCGCGATCCGCGCCTCGAGCAGTCGCCGACCATCGACATCGGCCTCACCGCCCGCCAACATCGCCCGACGGTCACCGGTGGCGAGGTGCCATCTTCCATTGCCTGGGCCCCTCGTTCGCGGTCTTGCTGTTCGCGCACGTCAGCGTGCTCGGCGTCGCCTGGCTGCGCATCGCCGCCGCCGCCGTCTTCGCGCTCTGGCGCCGCCCCTGGCGGCTGCCCGCGCCCTCACAATCTCCCAGCGCTGGGTCGCGCTCGAGCTGGGCGCCGTCCTGGCCGCCATGAATTCGCTGTTCTACCTGGCCATCGGCCGACTGCCCCTGGCCGCCGTCGGCGCCATCGAGTTCCTCGGCACCGTCGTGCTGGCCGCGGCGGGAGCCCGGACGAGAAGAAACCTCCTCGCCCTCGCCCTGGCCATCGGCGGGGTCCTCGCGCTCACTGCCCGGCGACTGGCCGGCGAGCCCCTCGGGTTCATCTTCGCCTTCGCCAACTGCGCCGGGTTCATGCTCTACATCACCCTCGGCCACAAGATCGCCAGCACCTCCGCCGGCGGCACCCGGCCCGCCCCCGGATCGGTGAGCGGCACCGACCAGCTCGGCTCGCCCGACACCCTCACCGCCATTTCCGCCACCTGGATATCGCGGGCGTCCAGGTCACGGCAGACCGCCCTGATATGAGGAGCATGACCGGCCCGGCCCTGCCCCGGCGCATCCATGGCCCTGACCGTCACGGTTGCCCCTACCCGCGCAGGCGTGGACCGGGCATCCACGTTCCGGGCTGGTCACGGATCGCGCCCGGCGGCGGATACAGCGGCAGGCCCGCGGGCAGGCGACGCGGCCCGAAGGCCAGGATCAACGCCGCCACCCACCCGATCCCGGTCGGCGCCCCGATCAGGTTGACCAGGAACACCAGCGCCAGCTGCTCCACCCCCCGGATGATCCCGATCAGCGTCGGCAGCAGGTACACGACGATGAGCACAACGAAAAGACCGATCCGGACCTAACTCGGCTAGCAACTGGAGGCGACGACGAGGACGCCTTCGTCACCGCGTAGGAGGAGCTGCACAGCGGCTGACCGGCTCACGAGCATCACGGCAGTTCTCCTCGCGGCATACCCCTGGGCCGCCGCAGTCGCACCGATCATCTTCGGTCCAGCGTGCGGAAGAAGCCGACTACTGACATCGCCCGGATGCGGCCGCCATCGTCTCCGCGCACGGGCCACGATATCGTTCCCTGCCGATCTGCCACGCCAGGTGCCGCACTTCGAGGCCCGATCCCGTGGACGAACCGCGGACAAATGATCAAAAGGCCCGACCGCCGTGTCCGGCGATCAGGCCCCTGACCTGCACTTACCTGGTAGCGGGGGCAGGATTTGAACCTGCGACCTCTGGGTTATGAGCCCAGCGAGCTACCGAACTGCTCCACCCCGCGTCGAAAGCCCTCTCACTTTATGGCCTCATCGGGCCGCAGGCAAATCAGGGCTTAGGCGCCGGTCCCGCCGGAGGACCCGGATCCGGACCCGCCGAGGGTGGCCATCCAGATCTCGTAGTGCGCCGACCAGAGCGCGGTGGGTGGCTGGGTCAGCGAGTGCGGGTCTTGGGTCGTGGTCAGGTCGAGCACGCGGGTCGCGTTGCCCCCGTAGATGGCCAGCTCCGAGCTTTGCGCGCCGAGCAGGACCGGGCGACGGCCGGTACGTTCAATGCTGAAAATGACGTTTTGCACGGCCTGCGGCGACTGACCGGCCATCTCCGCCGCCGGGACACCGCACATTCCCCGGATGACCTGCATGAACTCGGCGCCCACCTGGGGGTCGACGATGACCACGCTGGAGGTCGGGCCGAGCGAGGAGCAGAGCCCGTTGACCGCGCCCACCTGTCCCGGGCCGGTCCGCTTCAGCGCCACGCCCTTGGCGGACAAGCGCAGCCCGCCGCTCGGGCCGGAATGCGTGAGGCCCAGGCCGAACGTGGTGGCCACGGTCGGCACCAGCAGCGCCGCCACGCAGAACGCGGCCACGACCGACGTGGCGATGCGGCTCGCGCCACGCGACCGCGCGCGTTCGCGCAGCCAGGCCGCGGCCCAGATCGCGCACACGATCAGGCCGGGCAGCACGAGCGGGACCAGGCGGCGGCTGGCCCACGGCTGGTCGGGAACCGTATGCGGCTGCCAGAGCACGGCCGCCGACCCGCAGCAGATGATCATGACCGGCAGTAGCCAGATGCGAACCGCGCCGGCCGGGTCCTGCCAGGTCAGCAACGCTCGCACGCAGCGCCGCATGAGCAGCGCGAGGCCAAAGCCGCCGAGCAGCACGGCCGGGAACCCGACGTACCAGATGACCCAGTACAGGGTGTCCTCGGCGTACAGCCGCCCGGGATCGAACTTCAGGTTCTCCGCTATTTGCAGGTTGCCCACGTACACGGCCGACGCCCGGCTGGCGGGCTCGCGCACGGTCTGCAGGTACGGGCGGATGAGCAGGCCGGCCAGGGCCAGCACCACGAGCACCCCGGCCACCTCGGGCAGCCATCGCAGCACCCGAAGGTTCGGCAGCTTGCCCAGCAGGCCCAACTTGCTCAGCTTGCGCAGGCTGGCCCGCAGCCCCGGCAGCCGCGCCAGTTCCACCGCCGCCGACGTCACCGCGATCAGCCACACGGCGATCAGCCCGATCAGCTCCGGCGCCGGGGTCAGCGCGTCGACGAACGGCCGCGCCAGCAGATACCCGTCGGCCAGCCCCAACCCGGCGCCGACCAGGACACCGATACAGAACGAAAGGAATGTTGTGCTCCGGCGGGCCAGCAGCAGGCCGGCGAACGGGATCACCGGGAGCACGTCCAGCAGCCCGTCGAACCGGACGACGGCGACGAGCCCGAGCGCCAGCCCGCCCAGCGCCATCGTCGCCCGCTGCGGCGTGAGCCAGCGGGGCCAGAACTGGGCGCGCGGCGCCGTGGCCGGCCGGCCCGCGGCACCGAGCGCGAGCGCGTCCGCGACCAGGCACAGCCCGCCGAACAGCAGCACCTGGGTGGCCGTCTCGCTGAACGAGGCCCGGCTCGTGTACTGCTCGGGCAGCGTGAACGCCAGCACCAGCGCCCCGGCCGGAGCCCACTGCGGCCCGACCAGCCGGCCGGCCAGGCCGCCGAAGGCCAGCACGGCGAGCCCGCCGAGGATCGGGCCCAGGGCCGCGGCGGCCGTAATGCCGTGCACCCAGAACCCGCCGGCCAGCACTAATGGCAGGCCGGACATGAGCCCGGGCACGACCGAGCTGCCCTGGCTGTAAAAGCCGGTGCTGGCGAAGCCGAGCCCGGGATGGGCTCCGCCGAACGAGGCCAGCGACTGCGGGATCGGCAGCGAGCCGTGCTGCGCGATCCAGTAGCCCGTCTGCAGGTAAGCGCCGGGGTCTCGGAGCACGATGACGGACTCGGAGTTGAACAGGAACTGCCAGACGGCGAAGCCGAGCGCCACCGCGACCGTGCCGGCCAGCCCCCACCAGGCCGACCGGTTCTGGACCGGGCTCGGCGCGCTCGCCGTGTCCGGTCGGGCGGCCACGAGCGTTCGCGGCCAGTGCGCGGGCACCAGGCGCAGGCCGCCGGCGATCAGGGCGACCGCGACCGGGGCCGCGATCAGTAGCTCCGGTACCGGCAGGAACACCCCGGCCAGCAACAGCGGGATCCCGGGCAGCAGCCAGGCCATGAGCAGGAGCGCCGGCAGGACCGTGATCCGGGCGAACGTCGTTCCCCCGGCCTCGCTGTACTTGACCTGGCGGATGGCGCGGAACCGCAGCCGCTGCGCCCCGGGGACCCAGGACGGGATGGCCGGCCGGAGGCCGAGCACGCCGGACCGCCGGGGCCGTGTCTCGGTCAGGAGGGCGGTGCGCGGCTCGGGCTTCGCGCCGACGGCCGGCGCCGCTGCCGCGCCGCGTGCCTCGGGGAGATCCGGCGCCTTCGCGTCGTCCGGGCCCGCCGCCCGATTGGTTGTGGCCGCCGGGCCGGGCTCGAGCCCGGCCGCATCCGCCTCCGCCGTTCCTGACGCTGCCGAATCTGACCCGGCCGCTTCCGGAACCGCCCCATCTGGCCCGGCCGCGTCGGGCCCGGCCCGGTCGTTGCCCGCGGGATCGTCCTGCGGCCACGGCCGCTGCTCCGGCCAGGGCGAGTCGTCGTCCGGCACCGGATCGGGCGGCCCGGCGAGCGTATCGTCGCTGGCGGGACCCCCCGCGCCGACCTGCGGATCAGTCGGCCGAACCGCCGCCGGCGACCCCTCCGCGTCGCTATCCTCAAGCTTGCCGACGGTCTCCGTGTCCGCCGCTGACTGGTCAGTCGCGGCGGTGTTGCCGGTCGGGCGATCGCCTGAGCGCACGGATTCCACTCTAAAGGGGGGCGGGCAGCAGGTCGGTATCGAGGCGGCGGCACGCGTCGCGCAGGGCACGCCGCGACCTCGTCATATCCGGACTGCAAAGCGCACGGAAAGCCGTCTGCCAGGAGTTTTACCAACTACATACGAAACCTCCTGTTTACTGCACGTATCATGGGCCCCAACCTAACGGCCAGAATCCCCGCCTCGGCCGAGAAGGATTCTTGCCCGGAGGACAGATGAGCCGTCGCACCGATGTGGATGACACGGGCTGGAATTCGTCACGGCGCAGCCGCGGCCGGCCACCGGCCCGGCGCCGCCCGAAGCAGCCGCTGGGGAAGCGCATCGCCGCATGGACCTCGATTGGCCTCGTGTCGATTCTCGTCGTGGCCGTTCTGGCCGCCTACGTGAAGTACCGCAGCTTCTGGGACAGCATCAAGCGCGTCGACGTGACCGGCCTCATCGGGAAACAGCCGCCCAAGTACAACAATGCCGTGAACATCCTGCTGATCGGCTCGGACACCCGGACCGGCCAGGGCGGAATCGGCGGGAATGCCCCCGGCTGCAACTGCTCGGACACGCTGATGCTGCTGCACATCTCGCCCGGCCACCACGACGCCACCGTGATGAGCCTGCCGCGGGACACGATGGTCCCGATTCTGGCCTGCGGGGCCAGCGACGGGACGCCCGGCCAGCAGGCCGCGCCCGGGCAGGTCGAGCGGATCAACGCCGCGCTCGCCGCCGGCGGTCCGGCCTGCACTTGGAAGACCGTCGACGAGCAGACGGGCATCCACATCGACCACTTCGTCGAACTCAACTTCTCCGGGTTCGAGAAGATCGTGGACGACCTCGGCGGCGTCGAGGTCTGCCTGCCCGAGCCGGTCCACGACCCGATGTCGAACCTGAACCTGTCGGCCGGCCGCCACCACATCTGGGGGTACCAGGCCCTGGCCTTCTGGCGTACCCGCGAGGACCTCGGCGAGGGCTCGGACCTGCAGCGCATCCAGCGCGACCAGTTCCTCATGTCCTCGCTGGTGCAGGGCATGGTGCACAGCGGCCTGCTGAACAGCCCGACCAAGATCCTGAACGTCCTCCGCGACGCGACGAACGCGATGACCACGGACACCGGCCTGGACCAGAACGCGATGCTGCAGGTCGGCGATAGCCTGCGCGGCCTGAGGTCCAGCAACGTGACGTTCGTCACCGCGCCGAACGCGCCCTACCCCGGGGACCCCACCGCCGAGCTTGTGTGGCAGCAGCCGCAGGCCAGCGAGCTGTTCACCGCGATCGCGCACGACACCACGCTGCCGAAGACCAGCAAGGGCCGAAGCTCGAAGCCGGCCACGGCGACCCCGGTCGTTGACGCGTCCCCGTCGCAGGTCAACGTCCAGGTCCTGAACGGATCTGGCCAGCCCGGCGTGGCCGGCCAGGTGGACAGCGAGCTGACCAGCCGGGGCTTCCACGTGCTGGGCTCGGGCGACGCCAGCAATTTCAACTACACCACCTCGGTCATCGAGTACCCGTCCTCGTCCGACACGGCCGCGGTCAACACCCTGAAGGCCCAGCTCAGCAACGTGGAGCTGATGCCGGACAGCTCGCTGGCCCCCGGGACCATCGACCTGATCCTCGGCTCGAGCTTCTCCTCGCTCAACGCGCCATCGTCTTCGGGATCCGGCGCTGCCAAGACGCAGACGATCTCCCAGGCGGCCGCGTCCGACGGTGCGATCTCGGCCAACACCAGGATCTGCCATGACTCGGCGGCGTTCGCGGGACCGGACGGGGGCTGACCGCCCCGGGCGGCCGGGTCGCCCGGCAGCCGGAGGTTTGATCACCGGGTAGCGGGCAGGATCACGGCCGGGGCGTGATCACCTCAGGATCACGCCGGGGGCGTGATCAGCATCGGAGACCTGAATCGGGCCGGCGGGGAAGCCCCGCGACCGCGGCGGGCCCGCTCCCGCCGGCCCGGGCCGCAGGCCGGGCGACGATCCTCGCGAGGCTGGATCGTGGCCGGCTGGCTCTCGGCTGGCGTGGCGCTGCTCCTGGTCGCGGCCACGCTGGTGGCTTATGTCCGCTATCGGAGCGTGTGGAGCAGCATTCACCGCATCAATATCACCGGCCTGGGCCAGCGCCCGCCGCAGTACAACAGCGCGCTGAACGTGCTGCTCATCGGCTCGGACAGCCGGGCCGGGTCGGACCACAGCTTCGGCGCCGGTGTCCAGGGCCAGCGCTCGGACACCATCATGATCTTGCACCTGTCCCCCGGGCACCGCAGGGCGACCGTGCTCAGCATCCCGCGCGACTCGGTGGTCCCGCAGGTCGCCTGCCCGTCCGGGGCCGGATTCGCCGGGCAGCAGGCCAGCCCGGGCAACCCGGAACGGATCAACGCGACGTTCGCCAACGGCGGCCCGGGCTGCCTGTGGAAGACCATCGAGCAGGAGACCGGCATCCACCTCGACCACTTCATCGAACTCGACTTCACCGGGTTCGAGCACATCATCGACGACCTCGGCGGGGTGAACATCTGCCTGCCCGTGGCGATCAACGACCCGGCCTCCGGGCTCCGCCTGACCGCGGGCCGGCATCACGTCATGGGCGCCGAGGCCCTGGCGTTCTGGCGGGAGCGGCACATCGGCACCGGGTCGGACCTGCAGCGGATCCAGCGCGACCAGTACCTCATGGCCTCGCTGCTGCAGGGCGTGGCGCACAGCGACATCCTGGGCAATCCTGCCCGGATGTACTCGATCGTGGTCGACACGGCCAGCGCGATGACCACCGACAGCGGCCTCGACCTCGGCACGCTGGTGAAGATCGCCGACAGCCTGCGGGGGGTATCCAGCGGGTCCGTACAGTTCGTCCAGGTTCCCGAGGTCCCGTACCCGTCGGACCCGCAGGCCGAGGTCATGTTCCAGCAGCCCCAGTCCGGAACGCTGTTCAGCGCGATCGCGCACGACACGGTCCTGCCCCGGCGCGGCGCCCGCACCGCGAAACACCCGCGCCCGAGGGGACGCGGCCCGTCCGGGTCACGCTCCGCGTCGCCGTCCGTCGCGGCGTCCGCCACGGGCGCACCATCCGCCACGCCATCGCCGTCCCCGTCCGCCTCGCCGTCGATCAGCGGCCTGAGCAGAACCTACGGCGGCATCAAGGGCAGCGCCCCGGCCTGCCACGACCAGGCCGCCTTCGCCGGCGGCGACGTCCCCAGCGACTTCTCCACCCCCTGACCCCGCCGGCCCAGGGGCGCGGCGCGAGGCGAGTGGGGGGGCTCAGAGCGGGGCGGTCCGGCACAATGTCGGCCATGGAGACCTTCACCGGGTGGCATACCTGGGCCGAGGCTGAGCCCGGCCTCGCGCGGCGGCTGCCCGCCGAGGTGACGGCGGAGATCGGCCGGGCGGTGGCGTTCGCCACCGCGCATCATGGCGACCAGCGGCGCAAGAACGGCGTACCGTACCTCGAGCACCTGCTCGAGGCCCTGCAGGCGCTGGTCGAGGGGGCCGGGGTGACCACCCCCGAGGTCCTCGTGGCCGCGGTGCTGCACGACGTGGTCGAGGACACGCCTGTGACGCGGGCCGACGTGGCCGCCGGGTTCGGGCCCCGGGTGGCCGAGCTGGTCGGCTGGGTCACGATCCCGGAGGCGGGCCCGGACCAGGACCGCCAGGCGGTCCGGCAGGCCCACCTGGCCCGGCTGCGCGAGGCACCGCCGGACGCCCGCCTGGTGAAGCTCGCGGACCGGCTGAGCAACGTGCAGGCCCTGCGGAACCTGGCGCCGGCCGAGCAGGGCCCCTACTACGAGCAGACCGTGACCTACATCGTCCCCCTGGCCGCCGACGAGCCGTGGTTCGCGGCCTGGTACGCCGCCTGGCAGGCGGAATACGCGGACCTGGCGCGGTCCCGGTCCGCCCGCCGCTGAGCGGCAGGCGCGGCGGGGGCCTGTTACGCGGGGCTGGCCGCGGGGACCCGCCCCGGGGTGTCGCCGCCTGCGGGCGGCGGCGGCGCGGCCGCGGGCTCGCGCAGGGCGTACTGCGCCGCCCCCAGCCACAACAGCAGGCACAAGGGATAGATGAAGTAGCCGAACCGGGTGGCCGGGGCGAGCAGGAACATCAGCGACAGGGCGACGATCAGCCGCCACATCGCGGACGGCACGGTCCTGGGCGGGCGGATGATCAGCGAGCCGCCGACCGCGAGGCAGGCCAGCACCAGTAGCCCGACGGCGATCAGATGCCCGAGATGACCGGTATCGGCGAGGGCATGCCCCGGCAGCGGGCTGGCCGCGGCCGACCTGATATCCGCCAGGCCCAGCGGGAACAAGATGGTGTTGGCGACCAGGGCGCCCGGCCAGATGGCCGCCACCGGCGCGACGATCACCGCGCACGCGGCCACGGCCCAGCCGAGGAAGACCACGACCGGCCGGCGCCCGTAGCGCGTGCCGATCAGCACCGCCGCGATGATCACGGCCGGCCAGGCCGTGGCCTTCGCCGCCGAGGCCAGGCCCAGCGCGATCCCGGCCAGGACGAACCGCGGCCGGCGCCAGAGCAGCGCGAAGCCCAGGCACAGCAGGGCCATGATCGGCACGTCGGTACCGCCCACGGTGAGCTCGAGCGCGATCACCGGCGTCGCGGCAACGAAGATCGTCCAGCGAACGGGGTTCGCGGCGCCGGCGACGCGGAGGGCGAGCCAGAAGATGACCAGGAACGCGAGCCCGAACCAGACCCGCGGGTCGGTGACGATGTGCGAGCCGAACAGCGCCCGCGGAATGCCGAACAGCGACATGACCGGGAGGTACGGGTTGTAGGCATTGGGATCATGAACGCCCGCCAGCGCGGCGGGGCTCGCGTACGGCGAGTGGTGCTGCACGAGCTGTCTCGCGGACCGGGCGACGACCGAAACCTCGGGCTGCTTCTTGCCGGTGGCGGCGTACCACAACAGCGGCGTGATCAGCGCTCCGGACACGCTGAGCAGGAGGGCAAGATCGAGTCCCCGCGACCGCCAGGCCAGGACCGCGGCCGCGGCCGCGGCGTAGGCACACGCCGCGGTCAGTCCCCAGAGCCGCTCCAGATCGTTGGTGCTGAACAGCGCCACGGCGCCGCCGAAGCCCGCGCAGACCACGAAGGCCGCCGCGACCCAGGACCGTGGAACGCCGACCGAGGGCAGCCGCCCGGCCCTGGAACCTGGCCCGCGGCCCCCTAGCGGTGCTCCTCCCCACAGAAGCATAATCTCCGAAATTCCTCCCAAAGAGCCAAGCTTAACGTGCGCTGTACGGTCCCCCAGAACTTGCACTGTAACCTCTGGTGCTGCTGGAGCGCTGTTGAGCCCGCGCTCGCTAGCCTGCACCGCTCCCGGGCGGGTTGTCGTCGGCCGAAAGGCTGATGTTTGGCTCAGATCACCGGCGGGCGCCCTGCGCAGGTCATACGCCAGGCCGTGCGGGCCGAGATCGGGCGCCGGGGACCGGGGTCGGTCAGCCAGCCCTCGGCGAACCCGGTGGCCCAGGCGCGCAGGGCCCGCGCCGAGCGCTCGCGCACCACCGTCAGCACCAGCCAGTTCAGCAGGTAAGCGGCGGCCAGCGGCCAGCGCAGGTTCCGGCGCGCGAGCAGCACCCGGTTGCGTCCGTCCAGCCGGTACCAGGCCGGATGCCGGGCGTTCGGCAGCGCCGGATGGCACATCCGGGCGGCGGCATCGTACTCGAGCCGGTGGCCGAGGTCCAGCAGCCGCCAGGCCAGATCGGTCTCCTCGTGGCCGTAGAAGAACGCCGCGGGCAGCCCGCCGGCCTCCTGGAAGGCCGAGCGCCGGATCGCGCACGCCCCGCCGGAGAAGGTCGTGACGGCCGAGGAACGCCCCGAGTCGCCCGCCCGCAGCCGCGGCACGTGCCAGCGCCCCCCGGGCCCGCCCGCGGGGTCAACGACCCGGAACGAGAGCACGGCCAGGCCCGGATCGGCCGCGAAGCGCCTCGCGACGTGCCCGCCCAGGCCCGCGTCGGGGTACCAGCCGTCGTCGTCCAGGAACAGCACGACGTCCCCGGTGCAGGCGGCCAGGCCGAGGTTGCGGCCGGCCGCGACGCCGACGTTCTGCGGCAGCCGGATCTCGGTCACCCAGGGCGGCAGCGCGGGCACGTCGGCGCCGTTGCCGACCACCACCACGTCCCGGCCCGCGCCGCCCGGCCACAGGGCCTCGGCGCTCTGCACCGCCCGGCGCAGCTCGGCCGGGCGGTCGCCCATGGTCAAGACCACGCACGACAGCTTCAGCGCAGCCGCCTCGAGGCCAGGATGGCCACCGGGTGCACGAGGGCCAGCACCGCCGCCACGGCCAGGCACGCGATGACCAGCACCCGGGTCGCCGCCAGGCCGCCCAGGGCCGCGTCGGCGGCCGCCGCGGCCAGAATCAACGCCGAGAGCTCGACCGCCTGGATGATCCGGTGCACGCCCAGCAGGGCCGCCCCCCGGCGGAGCACGGCCAGGCCGCCCGAGCGCGGCCGCAGCGCGGCGTCGTCGTGCCGCCCCGGCAGGCCCGCCTTGGCCCGGGCCACGGTCACCTGGTCGGTCTCGGCCTTCACGATGACGGCCAGCAGGGCCGCGGCCAGGCCCGCGCTTACGTAGCCGCCCGAGAGCGTGAGGTGGCCCTGGGCCCGGACGCCGAGCCCGGTGAGCAGGGCCGCCTCCCCCAGGTAGTGCCCGATCCCGTCCAGGTAGACGCCGCCGGCCGACGTGCGCTTGCTCCACCGGGCCAGCTCGCCGTCGGCGCAGTCGAACAGCAGGTAGGCCTGGATCAAGATCGCTGCCGCCACGGCCGACGGCAGACCGCCGATGGCCACCACGGCCCCGGCGCCCAGGCCGCAGAGGATGAACGCCGCCGTCACGGCGTTCGGGGACCAGCCGAGCCGGGCGAAGGCCCAGGTCGCCCACGGGGAGATCTTGCGCATGTACAGGCGCCCGGCCCAGTGCTCGTCGTTCAGCCGGCTGGTCACCGACGGCGGCTGCCCCTCGGCTTTCAGCTCAGCCAGCGTAGGCCCGGGCATACTCCCCCACCCTCCGGGCGGTCTCCGCCTCCGACATGCTCAGGCGCTCCAGGATCGTGTAGCGCCCCGGGCGCGTGGCCGGGGCGAGCAGCACGGCCTTGACGAAGTCGGCCAGATCCAGGCCCAGGTCACCCGGGGTCCGGGGCAGCCCGTGGCGGGCCAGGCAGGCGGAGATCAGCTCGGCCTGCCGCGGATCGCCGCGCAGGTGAGCGCAGAACAGCGCGCCCACGCCGGCCAGCTCGCCGTGGCTGCCGGTGCCCGGGTAGAGCTGGTCGATCGCGTGCATGATCTCGTGGTCACCGCCGCTGCTCGGGCGGCTGGAGCCGGCCACGGCCATGGCCAGGCCCGACATGATCAGCGCCTCGGCGAGCACGGTGAGGAACTCGTCGCTGCGCGCTTCCCCCGGCAGGTGCAGCACGGCCTGGGCCGCCGACCGGGCCATGGCCACGGCCAGCCCGTCCACCTGCTCGCCGGTGTCGGCCGCGGCCAGTTCCCAGTCCGCGACCGCGGACAGGTCAGCCACCACGTCCCCGATGCCCGCGGTGACCAGCCGGTCGGGAGCGCGCCGGACCCGGTCCAGGTCGACCACCACGGCCACCGGCATGACGACGCCGTATGACCCCTTGCCCGACTCGTGTTCCAGCGAGCTGACCGGCGAGGCGATGCCGTCGTGGCCGAGGCTCGTGGCCACCGCGACCATCGGGATCCCCGCCATATGCGCGCCGAACTTGGTGACGTCGATGGTCCGGCCCCCGCCGATGCCGACCACGGCCTCGTAGGTCCCGGCCCGCAGGGCCTTGCCCAGCGACACCGCGCTGGCGTGGTTGCCGTCGCCGACCCGGAAGATCTCCGCCTGGCCCAGCTCCAGCTCGGCCTCGATGCTGTCCCCCTGGCCCGGCCCCACCGCGACCGCGACCCGGCCCTGGGTGGCGATGCGCCGGTCGGCGAGCAGGGCGGCGAGGTCGCAGATCGCGCCCGGCCGCACGTCGATGACCATCGGCGCGGCGAGCATCCTGGCCAGGAGCGGCATCGGCGGGAGTACGCCTGGTCAGCACTGCCCGGCGATCTGCCGGGCCCGGCGCAGGTCGGCGTGGTCGTCGACCTCGACCCAGTCGACGGGGCCGATCGGCGCGGCGACGATCTCCCCGCCGCGGTCCGCGAGCTCCTGGTAGCCGTCCTCGTAGTACAGCCCGGGGTCGCGCCGCCAGGTGGCCTCGAGCGCATCGGTCAGCGGGACCGCCGCGGCCGGCTCGATTAGCGTCGCCCCGATGTACTCGCCGAACGCCTGCGCCGGGTCCAGGCCCTTGCTGATCCGGGCCAGCAGCCCGCGCGCGTCCAGGGCGACCTTCATCTCCTCGTCGGCGAGCGGCTTGGCGTCGTCCACGGCCAGGATGATGCGCGCCGCGCCCGGCTCGCGCGCGGCCAGCAGCGTCTTCTCGACGCTGACCGGGTGCACGGTGTCCCCGTTGACCAGCAGGGCGCCGTGGCCGAGGTACTCGCGCGCCAGCCAGAGCGAGTACGCGTTGTTCCACTCCAGGGCCCGCTCGTTGTGCACGAGCTCGAGCGTGATCCCGTGGGTCGCCTCCAGCTCGCCCGCCCGGTCGGCGACGGTCGCGGCCGCGTGCCCGACGACGATCACGACGTCGCGCAGCCCGACGGCCGCCATGTTGCGCAGCGTGATGTCGAGGATGGTGATCTCGCCGTCCACCGGGAGCAGCGCCTTGGGCAGCTCGTCGGTGTCGGGGCGCAGCCGCCGGCTGGCCCCGGCCGCGAGCACCATGCCGATCACCCGCGCTGCCCATCCCGGACGGCCAGGACGCTGGCCCGGACCCTCCCGTACACCAGCAGCGCGACGTACGCCGCCAGGGCCGCGAAGGCCACGGTGGCGACGTTCAGCATGGCCCCGATGCCGACCGCGAGCATCCGCCCCTCCCAGCCCAGCCGGGTGTCGGCGCGCGGGACCGCGTTCCGCCGGTCGCGCCCGGCCAGGTTGATGTAGCGCAGCGCGATCAGCGCGCAGAGCGCGAACGTCACCGGGCCCGGCACGCCGAACGCGAAGCCGATCGCGGCGATGTAGACGAACTGGCCCGCCACCAGGACGGCCGGCGTCAGCCAGTCGAACCGCCCGGTGTGCGGGTGGCCGGCCCCGAACGCCGCGAGCAGCATCACGACCAGGGGGGTGAGCAGCAGCACCCCGGGCAGGTTCGACATGCCCAGCCAGGCCAGGAACGACGTGGCCGCCAGCCCGGCTACCGCGGGCGGCAGCGGCACGAACTGGCCCCGGACCACCCGGCTGAGCCAGGTCGCGGCGGCCCCGTCGTCCCGGTACGCCGAGATCGTGGCCTGGGCCTGCGGTTCCAGCTCGGTCCGCGGCATGGGCTCCTGCGGGCGGGCCGGCCCGCGCGCGATCATCAGGTCGAGCGTCATCGTCGGCTCCGACGAGCCGGCCAGCGTGAGCCGGGTCTCCGACTGCCCGGTGCCGTTGGCCAGCGGGGCCAGCGCCGCCGACGTGGACATCCCGGAGGACTCGATCCGGGCCCCCGTGCCAGCCGACCCCCTGCGAGCCGACTCCCTGCGAGCCGACCCCGTGCCAGCCGGCACGCGCTCCTCGGCCGGCGCTGGCTCGTCAGCCGGCATCTGCCCGTCGGCCTGGACTCGCGCGTCGGCCGGGACCGCCGCGGGCGAGCGGGACGAGGCGGCCGCCCGCGCGAGCCCATCCGCTCCCGCGGCCGTGTCCGCCCCGATCGCCGCGTCGACCTGGACGGCCGTGTCGACCTGGACGGCCGTGTCGGCCAGGACCGGCTCGTCCGCGCCGGCCGGCGGGTCGGCCGAGACCGCCGAGGCGACCGGGACCGAAGCGTCGGTCAGCGACGAATCCACCGAAGCGGGCGAATCCGCCCGGGCCGACAGCTCGGCCCGCGCGGACAGCTCGGCCCGGGTCGCCGGCCCGGCCCGGGCCGCCGGGCCCGCCCCGATGGCACGCTCCTCCGGGCCGTCCGCGGTTCCCGGGATGACCGTCTCGGCCGTGCCGCCCACGGTGACGCGCCGGGGCCCGTGACCGGTGATCACGTACGCGGTGGCGATGATCCCCCACTCCAGCAGGACCAGCAGCGTGGCATGCGCCCCCCAGATCGGCGCGGCGACCACGATCACCGCCACCCGCCCGCCGACCGGGAAGCCGAGGAACCCCCGGATCGCGCTGCCCAGCGGGTTCGGATCGCCCGAACTCCCGGGGACGTGGCCGCTGCACGCGACCGCGGTCCGCCGCACGGCCAGGGAGATCACCACCGCGGCGGCCAGCTCCCAGGTGCCGCTCCAGCGCGCCTCGTAGCCGCCCACCGCCAGGCCGGCCAGGACCGCGAAGTCGGACACCGCGCCGCCCAGTTCGGCCAGCGTGGCGGCCCCGTCCGCGGCCGGCCCGCGCACGGTGCCCGCGGCCGGGCCGGCCAGCCACCGGGCGGCGCGCCAGGCCAGGTAGCTGGCGCACAGCGCGATCGCGCCCTTGATGTTGTCGGGCCGGGTACCCGCGCTGAACCAGGCCGCGGAGCAGATGCCGAGAGCCATCGAGATCCCGGTCACCGAGTTCGGGGCCAGGGACCGGTTCACCGCCCAGTCGGCCACGCGCCGGGGCAGGCTGTCCAGCACCTCCGGCATGCTCATACGCTATCTCCCGCGCGTACGGCGCATCCCGCGAGCCGGAGGGGCGCCGACCCGCTCGTGCTGTCGCCCGCACGCCGGGCAGGCGGCCCGGCCGCGGCGTTCCGGCCCGTTCGGGCCCCGTACTGACGCGTCAGCTCTGACATAGCGTAGCTAGGTCTACCCAGAGAGGGATGCAACAGACCTGCGCCGGCGCGGCGCGGCCAGCCGGGGGCGGCAGGTAGGGTCCCCTCATGCGGACGGTGGCGGTCGTGCTGGCCGGCGGGACCGGTCAGCGATTCGGTGGCGGCCGGCCCAAGCAGTTGCACATGCTGGCGGGCCGGAGCCTGGTTGAGCACGCTGTGTCCGCATTTGAGCAGGCTGAGGACGTGGCCGCGATCACGGTCGTGATGCCGGCCGACCTGACCGCCGAGGCCAGGGAGGTGTTCGCGGGCCCCGGGTTCGGCAAGGTGACCGCGGTCATCGAGGGCGGCGCCACCCGCACGGACTCGACCCGGCGGGCCCTGGCGGCGCTCGGCCCCGAGGAATGCGACGTGCTGTTCCACGACGCGGCCCGGCCGCTGCTGGAGCAGCGGATCATCACCGACTGCATCCGGGCTCTGCGCACCTACCGGGCCATCGGCGTGGCCGTCCCGTCCTCCGACACGATCGTCGAGGTCAGCGACGGCGTGGTCACGGGCATGCCGCGGCGGGACGCGCTGGCGCGCTGCCAGACGCCGCAGGGCTTCCGGCTTTCGGTGATCAGGCGGGCCTACCAGCTCGCCGACGCCGACCCGGCGTTCGCGGGGCGGCCGGCCACCGACGACTGCGGCATCGTGCTGCGCTACCTGCCGGAGGTGCCGGTCCGCATCGTGCCCGGCAGCGAGCGCAACTTCAAGATCACCTATCCCGGTGACCTCGACGTGGCCGAGGCCCTGCTCAGGTCCGGTGATCATGAAGTCGTCTCGGCCCCGGGGGCCGCGCTGAACCCCTAGCGGCGGTGCGCGGTTTGCAAGCAATATGACGTTGCCGCCGGATAGCCGGTAGAATGGCTGGTGAAGGGGAGTAGTCCCTCGCCGGCTGGCCGACAATCCCGGCGCCAAGTGCGCCCGGCCGCCGGGCCACGGATGGTGGTGGACGAGACCTTCGGCTGATGCGTAATCCGGCCGGAGTCCCCCAGATCCCCGGTCGCCGACCCCGACCGAACGGGATTTTCATGGGCTCCCTCGCCGTGATCGGCACCGCGTTCGTCCTCATGTTCCTGGCCGAACTACCGGACAAATCGATGTTCGCCTCGCTGGTGCTGGCCACGCGCTACCGGGCCGCCTGGGTCTGGACGGGCGTGGCGGCGGCGTTCGCGGTGCACATGGGGATCGCCGTGAGCGCGGGGCAGTTGCTGACCTTGCTCCCGCACCGCGCGGTCGCCGCGGTGGTCGCGGCCCTGTTCCTGGCCGGATCGGCTACCTGTGGCTGGTGAGCTTTCGTTCCGCGCCCGGCCAGGACGCGGACGCGGCCCGGCAGGGCGGCCGTCCGGCGTCGTTCACGCGCGTGGCCGCGACGAGCTTCGGCGTGGTGTTCCTGGCCGAGTGGGGAGACATCACTCAGCTCACCGCCGCGAACCTCGCCGCCAGGTACGACCCGCTGCTGGTGCTGGCCGGGGCCACGCTCGGCCTGTGGACGGTCGCGGCGGTCGCGGTCAGCGTGGCCGCCAAGAGCCTGGAACACATCCCGATGGCCTGGGTCCGCCGGATCACCGCGACCATCATGCTGGGCCTCGGCATCGTCAGCGCCCTGGCCGCCGCGGCCGGCTGACCCCGGCCAGCGGGCAGGCGGGCGAGTAAGGCGGGCGGGCGCCCGCCGGGCCCGCTGTCCGGCATCAGGCTGCGGGGGCTGGTCAGGAACCCGATGCCCCAGCAGACGTGCATCGTGGCCAGGACCAGCGGGACCAGCGCGGCGACCGGCGGCCTGAGCAGGCGCGCGGCCCGGAGCGCGGCCCCGAGCGTTCCGGCCAGGTAGGCCGCGGGCACGGCGAACCCGGCCGCGGCCAGGCCGGCCAGGCCGGTGAGCCCCGCCAGCGCCCCGGCCACGATGGCCAGGACCGCGACCGGCGGCGCCAGGTAGCGCGGGCTGACCGTGCCCGGGTGCTGCCGGACCACCACCCGCCGCCAGCGGCCGTAAGAGAAATACTGCTCGGCCAGCGTGCGCACGCTGGCCCGGGGCCGGTAGCAGACCTGAAGCTCCGGCAGGAACCAGATCAGGCCGCCCGACAGCCGGATCCGGTGGTTGAGTTCCCAGTCCTCGGCACGCTGATACGACTCGTCGTAGCCGCCCGCCTGGTCGATCGCGGCCCGGCGGTATACGCCCAGGTAGACGGAGTCGACAGCGCCCGGGCGGCCCCCGGTGTGGAACTTGGCCGCGCCCACCCCGAACCGGGAGGTCATCGCCCAGGCCACGGCCTGCTGGAACGGGGTCACGCCCTGCGCGGCCATGATCCCGCCGACGTTGGCCGCCCCGGTCTGCTCCAGGGCCCGGACCGCGCGGCGCAGGTAGCCCGGCGGGAGCAGCGCGTGGCCGTCGACCCGCGCCACGACCGAGTGCCGGGAGGCCTTGATCGCCGCGTTCACCGCGCACGGGATCGCGCCGCTCGGGTTGGGCACCACCGTGACCCGGGGGTCGGCGGCGGCCAGGCTCTCGCTGATCTGGAGGGTCCGGTCGCGCGAGGGCCCCACGGCCAGCACGACCTCCACCTCGCCCGGGTAGTCCTGGCCGAGCACGCTGCGGACGGCTTCCTCCAGATGCCGTTCCTCGTTCCGGACCGGCATCACGACGGACACGGCCTCGGCGCCCTGGACGCCGGACCCTGAATCTGCGACAGCCTGGCCGGGAGGATACGTCATTGTGCGCATCAAGTACCCAGCCGGGCCCGGCCTCATGGCTGGTCGGGACCCAAATTATTTCAGAGAGTAGCGTCCTCTAGCATTTCCGTAACCAGCGCGGCAATCGGGGAACGCTCGGACCGGACCAGGGTCACGTGCGCGAACAGCGGGTGGCCCTTGAGCTTCTCGATCACCGCGACCACGCCGTCGTGCCGGCCGACCCGCAGGTTGTCGCGCTGCGCGATGTCATGGGTGAGCACCACCCGGGACCCGCCGCCGATCCGCGACAGCACGGTGAGCAGCACCCCGCGCTCCAGAGACTGCGCCTCGTCCACGATCACGAACGAGTCGTGCAGCGACCGGCCCCGGATGTGGGTCAGCGGCAGCACCTCGAGCATGTCCCGGGCCAGCACCTCGTCGATCACGTCCTGCGAGGTGACCGCGGACAGGGTGTCGTAGACCGCCTGTGACCACGGGTTCATCTTGTCCGCCTCGGAGCCGGGCAGATAGCCGAGTTCCTGGCCGCCCACCGCGTACAGCGGCCGGAACACCACGAGCTTGCGGTGCTGGTGGCGCTCCATCACCGCCTCCAGCCCCGCGCACAGCGCGAGCGCGGACTTGCCGGTCCCGGCCCGGCCGCCCAGGGATACGATCCCCACCTCCTGGTCGAGGAGCAGGTCGAGCGCCACCCGCTGCTCCGCGCTGCGGCCGCGCAGCCCGAACACCTCGCGGTCGCCGCGGACCAGCCGCACCGACTTGTCCGGCTGCACCCGGCCCAGCGCGCTGCCGGCCCCGGACGCCCCGCAGACCAGCACCAGGCCGGTGTGGCAGGGCAGGTCGCGGGCGGCCGCGCAGTCCAGGCGTCCCCCGGAGTACAGCTCGTCGATCTCCGCCGCGGTGACGTCCAGCTCGCGCATGCCGGTCCAGCCGGAGTCCGCGGGCAGCTCGGCCCGGTACTCCTGGGCGGTCAGCCCGATCGCCGCGGCCTTCACCCGCAGCGGCAGGTCCTTGCTGACCAGCACGACATCGTCGCCCTCCGCGGCCAGGCTGCGCGCCACGGACAGGATCCTGGTGTCGTTGTCACCGAGGCGGAACCCCGCGGGCAGCACCGACGGATCGGCATGGTTCAGCTCGACGCGGACCGTGCCGCCCTCCTCGCCGACCGGGAGGTCGGCATCCAGCCTGCCGTACTCGACCCGGAGGTCGTCCAGGAAACGCAGCGCTTGCCGGGCGAAGAAGCCAAGCTCCGGATGGTGGCGCTTGGCCTCCAACTCGGTGATGACCACCACGGGCAGGACCACCCGGTGCTCGGCGAACCGGCCGACCGCACCCGGATCCGCGAGCAGGACGCTGGTGTCGAGGACATACGTGCGACGTGCTGAGGAACTGGCCACTCGTTCTCCCCTGGGCGCCGGGGGTGGCGCCGAGTTCGGACACAGACGTGTCGACGGGACCGGGACCGGCCAGCAGCGGGCCGGGCGCCGGCCCTTCGCTCATCACGCCTACGTGCCAGGACGCGAAGCTCGAGGATGTCGAGGGCCTTCCCGTCGGGCGGCAAGGCACCGCCCGTCTCTTTAGACGTTACCCTCGGCCCGCCGCTTCCTGGAAGTGGCGCGCCCCGGAGTTAACGCGCCCGACATCCACCCGACTACTCGCGTGCGTCCTGGTCAGCCCGGTTCTGGCCGGTCGGGGTCGGCCAGGAAGCCCAGCAGCAGGCCGCACAGCGCGTCCGCGTGCCCGGCCGGGATCGCATGGTGGCTGGCGCCCGGCAGCAGCTTGACGCGGGCGCCGCGCGGCCCGGCCCGCGCCGCCCCCGCGGCGGCCCGGCGGATGTTGTGGGCCCGGCTGCGCTCGGCCAGCACCACGAGCGCGGGAACGGCCAGGCGCTCGAGGTCGGCGCGCCGGAAGCGGCGGGTCCGGACCGGGCTGGACCAGCGGACGCCGGCGGCCAGGCCGGCCAGCCGGAGCCACGCCGCCTCGAGCGGCGCGCCGCCGGTCTCCCACCGCAGGAACGCCTCGGTCCGGGCCGCGCTGGGCCGGGTCAGCACCGGGAGGCCGCGGGCCAGGTAGCCAGGCCGGTAGCCGGCGAAGCAGTGAGTCGGGTCGAGGAGCGCCAGCGCCCGCACCCGCCCGGGCGCTTGCAGCGCGTAACCGAGGGCAAGCCACGCCCCGTAGGAATGGCCGCACAGGGCATGCGACGTCAGGCCGAGCCCGGAGCCGACCGCGTCGAGCCAGTCCGAGGCGTCGGCGGCGGTCCGGACCGGCCGGCCCTCCGGGACGCTGCGCCCGGCGTCACCCATGAGGTCCACGGCGTACACCCGCCAGTCCCGGCTCAGCGCGCCGACCACGGCGAACCACACGGCCGAGGTGGCCCCCCACCCGGGCAGCAGGATCAGGGGCGGGGAGCCGGGTGGCCCGCTGATGTTCACCCGGGTGATCCCGTAGGGCGAGGTGATCTCGGCCGCCTCCCAGCCGGCCGGCCACCGGGCCAGTAGCGCGTCATAGGCGTCCAGAAATTCCCGGCGACGTTCGATCTGGGAATTTTTAGTCACTCAACGAGTATCTCACTCAGCGAGATAGTATGGAAGCATGACCGAGGAAGGACCGCCGCCCGGCGACCGGGACGGCGCGATGCGCCTCGTGCACCTGCTGCGGGCCGTCACCGTGCAACTGGACCTGCGCGGGGCCGAGTTCGCCCGGGTCAACGGGCTGCACGCCACCGACGTCCGGGCCTTGATCCACCTCCTCGACGCCGGCCGATCGGGCGTGCCCGCGACCCCCGGCTGGCTCGGCCGGCAGCTCGCCATGAACTCGGCCGCCACCACCGCGGTCATCGACCGCCTGGAGCGGGCCGGTCTCCTGTGGCGCGAGCGCGAGAGCGCGGACCGGCGGCGGGTGCACCTGGTGGTCTCCGACCAGGCCACGAGGCTGGGCTGGTCGTTCTTCGGGCCGCTCATCGGGGGGATGCTCGCCGCCATGGAGACCTTCACCGCCGCCGAACTCGACACGGTCGCGCGCTTCCTCGCCGCCATGGCCGGCGCGGCCACGGATGCCCCCTCCCCGGACGGTTCGGCCGGGTCCGGACGGGTCCAGCCGGGCGCCTGGTGATCGAGGCCGCCGCCTGGGGCCGCTCCGCGGCTCCGCGGCTCCGCGGCTCCGCGGCTCCGCGGCTCCCGGCTCCCGGCTCCCGGCTCCCGGCTCCCGGCTCC